>Ga0213828_1000694_pt1 | contig 31065 bp, 30 predicted proteins | sample MC6MC0897MG_FD_180664 | JGI IMG/M metagenome (GOLD analysis project Ga0213828, IMG submission 180664) | Enriched soil aggregate microbial communities from Iowa State University, Ames, United States - MC6-MC0897-MG | ecosystem: Environmental > Terrestrial > Soil > Unclassified | place: USA: Iowa... | reverse complement strand
TACACCGACAAGCTGCCGGAGATGGTCAACCCGGACACCGGCCGGGTGCACACCAGCTACCACCAGTCCGGCGCGGCCACCGGCCGGCTGTCCTCGTCGGACCCGAACCTGCAGAACATCCCGATCCGCACCGACGACGGCCGCCGCATCCGCCGCGCCTTCGTCGCCCCGCCCGGGCGCAAGATCCTGGCCTGCGATTACTCGCAGATCGAGCTGCGGATCATGGCCCACCTGTCCGAAGACCCGGGCCTGGTGCGCGCCTTCGAACAGGGCGTGGACGTGCACCGGGCCACCGCCGCCGAGGTGTTCGGGCGCGCACTGGACGAGGTCACCCCGAACGAGCGCCGCGCGGCCAAGGCGATCAACTTCGGCCTGATGTACGGCATGAGCGCGTTCGGGCTGGCCCGCAACCTGGGCATCGACCGCGGCCAGGCCCAGGATTACGTGGCGCTGTACTTCAGCCGCTACCCGGGCGTGCGCGACTTCATGGAGCGCATGCGCCAGCAGGCCCGCGACCAGGGCTATGTGGAAACCCTGGAAGGCCGCCGGCTGTACCTGAACGACATTCACGCCCGCAACCAGGGCCTGCGCGCCGGGGCTGAACGGGCGGCGATCAACGCGCCGATGCAGGGCACCGCGGCCGACATCATCAAGCGGGCGATGGTGAAAGTGGACGGCTGGCTGCAGGGCCAGGGCGGCCAGGCCCGCATGATCATGCAGGTGCACGATGAATTGGTATTCGAAACCGATAGTGAGTTTCTCGACACCTTGCGTTTGAAGGTGGTGGAACTGATGTCGTCTTCAGCCCAGTTGCGGGTGCCGTTGGTGGTGGATGCGGGCGTCGGCGATAACTGGGATGAGGCGCACTGAGACGGAAATCACGCTCAGACAGCTGAATTGGTTCATAGCTGCTTGAAAAACTGACTGTCGGATGAATGTTTCCCCTACAGAGCTTTCATTAATTGGGCCCCTTCACGAACTATCAATGTTCGGGGTGCTTTTATAGACCTCGACAGGCGCAACGCCTGTTGTGGATCTCTCCCATCCCCTGGAGCAGATCTCGGAACGGGGGCTCCTCCCCAAGCGCCCGTTCCCCGGCCCCGCTGACCTCCCCCTGGTCGGCGGGGCTTTTTATTTGGGCCGCCGTAAACCGGTGCCGCCCGCCGGAAGACATACCCCCGCGCTGCCGATTGCCGTTTGCCCTGCGCGCGGCCCATGCTGTGGGCTGGACCCGGGGAGAACCGCATGAGCGATCTGTTTGCATTGGCCATGCCGTGGTGGGAATTCATCCTGCGCGCGGTGGTGGTGTACGTGCTGGTGCTGGGCATGGTGCGGTTGTCGGGCAAGCGCGCGCTGGGCCAGATCACCCCGTTCGACGTGCTGCTGATCGTGCTGCTGGGCAACGCGGTGCAGAACGCGTTGCTGGGCAAGGACACCTCGCTGGGGGGCGGGCTGCTGCTGGCGGCCACGCTGATCCTGCTCAACTACGGGGTGGGGTGGTTGAGCACGCGCAGCCGGCGTGTTGAACGCCTGGTCGAAGGCGAGCCGGTGCTGATCGCGCGCGACGGCAAGCTGCTGGATTCGGTGCTCCGGCGCGAAATGGTCACCTCGGCCGATGTCGATGCGGCGCTGCGCCAACAAGGCTGCCTGTCGATCGACGACGTCGCGCTGGCGGTACTGGAAATCAACGGCCACATCACCATCGTGCCGAAGAAGGGGTAGAGCCACCCCATGGGTGGCTGCCATCGTTTGAGAGCACAGCCACCCATGGGGTGGCTCTACCCGCCTCCACGGTGCCGCGTTCGGTCACACCCAGTCGCGCGGGACCAGGTAGTCGGCCAGGCGTGCTTCGTCGCTGCCGGCCTCGGGCTGGAAACCGTATTCCCAGCGCACCCGCGGCGGCAGGCTCATCAGGATGCTCTCGCTGCGCCCGCCGCTCTGCAGGCCGAACAGCGTGCCGCGGTCGTAGACCAGGTTGAACTCCACGTAGCGGCCACGACGGTACAGCTGGAACTCGCGCTCACGCTCGCCGAATGGCATGTCCTTGCGACGCGCCACGATCGGCAGGTACGCGTCGAGGAAGCCATCGCCGACCGCGCGCAGGTACGCGAAATCGCGTTCGAAATCGCCGTGCAGGTCGTCGAAGAACAGCCCGCCCACGCCGCGGGTTTCATTGCGGTGGCGCAGGAAGAAGTACTCGTCGCACCAGCGCTTGTGGTCGGCATAACGTGCGTCGCCAAACGGCGCGCACAGGTCCTGCGCCACGCGATGCCACTGCTGCACGTCTTCGTCGAACGGATAGAACGGGGTCAGGTCGAAGCCGCCGCCGAACCACGACGCCACTTCCACGCCATCGCGCTCGGCGCGGAAATAGCGCACGTTGGCATGGGTGGTGGGCAGGTACGGGTTGGCCGGGTGGAACACCAGCGATACCCCGGTGGCGCGCCACGAGGCGCCGGCCAGCTCCGGCCGGTTGGCCGATGCCGACGGCGGCAGGCGGGTGCCGGCCACGTCGGAGAAGCCGATGCCGGCCTGCTCGAACACCGCGCCGTCGCGCAGGATGCGGGTGCGGCCGCCGCCGCCTTCAGCGCGCTGCCACTGGTCCTCGGCGAACCGGGCCTGGCCGTCGGCGGCCTCGATGGCCGCGCAGATGCGGTCCTGCAGGTCGGTCAGGTAGCTGCGTACGCGCTCGAATTCGTTCATGGTGCTACTTTACCGCAGGCCGGAGAGCCGGGCGGTAGACTCAGCTGCAGCGGATCACCGCTTGTGATTGGGCGTGCGCGGTGCCGGCGGGATGTCCTGATCGGCATCATCGGGGCTGTCCTGCAGTGCCCGCTCCAGCGCATGCCCGGCCGACATCATGGCCCAGTTGCGCGTGTCCAGCAGGTCGCAGGCAACGTGGCGCCCGCTCGCATCGGCCTGGCACAGCGCCTGGAGCATGCCATGCGCATCCACGTCACCGCTTCTTTCCTGTGCGGTGGCCAGGTTTTCGCAGCCTTCGCGGATGCCTGCACGGCACACCTGCAGGTAATGCACGCTGGCCTGCTCCCACTGCCCCTTCAAGCCCAGCCGCGTGCCCAGCACGTTGCAGCCCTGCATGCTGCCGCGGGCGCAGCAGGCCTCCGCCCCGCCGCCGACCAGCGCCTTGGGGCAGTCCTGCGGCAGCGGCACTTCGGTGAACTGCACCGGCGGCACGCAGCGCGCCGGGTCGCCTTCAGCCGGCGTGCGCTGGAAGCGCTGGAAGCGGGTCCACTGATCCATGCCGAGCAGGTCGCCGTTGGGCAGGGGTTTCAGTACGAAGTCGCCGCCCTGTTCGTGACGGATCCGGATGGCGCCGTCTTCAAGGCGGGCGCGCAGCTGGCCCATGCCCATGTCGACCAGGCCACGGTCACCAAAACGAAGGGAGTCCATCAACGCGCGCTGGGAGACGTACGCGCCGCACGGCAGCGTTGCCGCTGCCTGCGGGGCGAGGTCCGCACCCAGCTGCTGCAGCGGGGGCGCAAATGCGCACGCGCGCGCGTCGCCTGCCGTGCAGGCCAGCGCCAGCGCCGCCGTTGCATGCTGCAGGTCGCCGGCGTCCCACTGCTGCTCGGCCACCTCGGTGCAGAACCAACCATGCGGACGTGCCTGGCAGTACCCCTGCAGCTTCATCCGGTGCGTCTCGGACAGCGGGCGATCCGGTTCGGGTGCAAACACCTTGACCATGCCGGCCGCCAACGCAGCGCCCTGCAGGGCCTCGGCGATTTTTCCGCCCAGCTCCGGGCGGGATGCCAGCGTATTCCTGCATGCCGCCTCATCGAATACATCGCCGTCTTCGCGGCACAGGGCGGGAAGGCCCATCTCGTCGAAGGCCTTTTCCATGTACGCGCGCATGGCGATCAGCTGGTTCTAGGAGAAGCCGGTGTCATCGTCGCCGTCGCGTTGCTGGCGGGCCTGTGCATCCTTCCGGTAGCGAGCGGGCAGATCCCGGCACAGGGCCGGCATGCCGTCCCTGCAGCCTGCTTCAAGCGCGGCGGTGTCCTTGTCGTGGCGATCGGCCAGGCAACGCAGCGGATCGGCCAGGCAGCTGCCGTCGGGATGGGGCGCCGGCGCGCTGCATTGGGCGGGCGTGCGCAGTACGAAGCGGTTCCAGCCCAGTTCAAGGGCGCGCCCTCGCTGGCTTGCTTTCAGCGGCTCGATGCTGCCCGATCCGAGATCGATCACCTGCGGCTGCCCGTCCTGCAGCTGCACGAGAAAATCGCTGCGCTCCCCGCTGTAGTCGATCTGGTAGCCGCGGTCGGGGCCTTCCAGGACCAGCTCGGCGCTGTCGGTGTCGTTGATGAAGCGCCCGCAGGTGAGCGGCTGCGCGACGGCGGTGGGCGCCAGCACGAGCAGCAGCAGTGCCGCCGGTGCGGCGCGCAGGGAAACACGTAAAAGGCAGGGCAGCATGTCCGATCCTTGGAAGCGACACATCCGGTTGCAGGCCATGATGGAGCGCGATGGACGGCGCAGGGCCTGCAAGGACCTGCTGCGCCGTCTGCGAAGGGCAGCAGGATAGCGGGGCGGCCGGCGCTGACAACCGTGGCTGTCGCTTACGGCCGTTGGCGCCGCGCCGCCGTCGCCGGCGTCACTCGCCGCCTGCAGCCTCCTCGGCGATCGCACGCACCCTCGCGCGCAGCGTCGGCCAACCGCGGGTGGCGTCCACGTCGCAGGCGATGTGGGTAGCGCCGCCCTTGGCGCAGATGGCGGTCAACATGTTCGGTACCGCTTCGTCACCGGTATGTACATAGACCTCGGCCAGGCCCACGCAGCCATCGCGCACGCCGGCGGTGCACAGCGCGGCGTAGTAAGGCAGCGTGCTTTTCCAGTCTTCGTCACGGGCACGCGCGCTGGCGGCCAGCTTGCAGCCCAGCAGCTGACCGGCCTTGCAGCAGGCCTCCGGACCGCCTTCGCGATCGAGCGTGGGGCAGTCCAGTGGCTGCGGAATCTCCGTGAAGCCCAGCGGGGCGCTGCAGCCACCGGCGGCACCGGGTTGGCGCGTGTAATGGGCAAAACGGGTGTTGCCGTCCATGCCCACCAGGCTGCCGTCGCGCGTGGTCTGCAGCACGACATCGTCGCCGATGTCGCGGCGCAGGTGGATCCGCCCGTCCTGCACGCGGGCACGCAGGCGCGTGGCGTAGCCGCTCAGCTGGACCACGCCGGCATCGCCGAACTGCAGGTCCGAGGGGATGCCGTTCTCGGCCTCGTAGCGGCCACAGGGCAGGGTGGTGGTGGGCACCGGCGACAGCGCCGCCGCCGACAACCCGACCAGCGGGGCGACCAGTGTGCAGGCATGGGCGTCGGCGCGCGTGCTGCAGGCGTGCTGCAGGGCGTCGCGGGCCTCCAGCAACCGGCCGGCGTTCCACTGTGCCTCGGCGACGCTCTGGCAGAATTCCTCGCGCGGGTGCCGCTGGCACAGGCCCGTCAGTTCGATCAGCTGCCCGGGTGGCAGCACCGCCTGCGACGCGTGGCTCAGCCCCATGAACGCCATGCCCATGAGCTCGCCTGCCATTGTTTCAAGCAGGCGCATGCAGACCGCCGGGTCGTGGCCCTTGGCGGTTTCATCGCACTGCGCCGGCATGGGGAACGGAGGCGGCTCTTCCGGGGCGGCTGCGTTGGCCTGCTCCTGGTAGACCTCGATCAAGCGCTTGCAGGCCACCGGCACGTCTTCGCTGCACCACTGGCGCAGCTGCACGGGCTCGGCCTTGAGGTAGTGCTCCAGGCAGCCCACCGGATCGGCGCGGCAGCTGCCTTCTTCGACCGCGTAGAACGGCTTGCAGGCCGCGGCCTTCTCCCGCACGAAATCGTGGTACCCGCCGGTGAGGGTGCGGTCGCCCTCGCCGAAGGTCCAGTTCTCCATGCGCCCGGTGGCCAGGTTGACCATGCCCAGCACATCCTCGCTGCGTGCGATGCGCAGTTCCTCGGTGGGCGAGTGGGCCGACGTCAGGAAGCCGTGACCCTCGCTTTCCAGGGTCAGGATGGCGTTGCCGTCGTCCTGCTTGTAAGTGCCGCAGGCCATTGACTGGGCAGCAGCGGGAAGACTGGCGGCGGCCAGGACGAGAATGGCCAGGGCACGCCAGCCGATGAAGTGGCGGCGCGCGGAAACAACAGAAGTCACAACAGCATCCTTGGGTGGAAATCGGGGGGCGTCGGCACGGCCGCAGGGGCCGGCCGGGGCAGGGGTCAGCGCTGCATCCAGGCGCGCACGTCGGCACGCAGCAGGCGTGCCGCCAACCAGCCATGCAGGCCGGCAAAGGCTACGGCAGTGAGCACCAGCATGCCGCTCAGGACGATGCGCTGCAGCAGCAGGTCGTGGCGCAGCTGGCGCATGTCGGGGGTGTCACCGTGCCGCGTCAGATACTGCGAAAAGTGCGCGATGGCATCGTCCACCGCCCACGCGGCAGCGAAGTTCATCAGCGCGGTCACCACCAGCAATACGATGAACAACCACAGGGCCCATTGTTCACGGCGCAGCATGCCCACGCACGCCACCACGCCCACCAGGCAGGTGAGCAGCATGGCGATGCAGATACCCAGCGCGTGCGTGGTCAGCCACTGCAGCGGCGGTGACAGCCAGGCCACATCCCGCGTTTCCACCTGTTCCTGCAGGAAGGCGCCGATCGACAGCGGGCCGGCGACCAGCGCCGCAATGGCCCAGCCCACGGCGGAGGCCACGCATACCAGCAGCACCGACTTGGTCATCGGCGACAGGAATTTCGGTGGCGCCAGCGGGTCTATGGGCGGCTGGGCATGGGGCAACTGCGGGGGCGATGACATCCGGTGTCCTGTGGGAGTCGGCCACGGGCATCAGCCCGCGGCCACCGCGCGTGCGGCCGCGGGCAGGATATGGTCTTCGCTCAAGGCTGCCAAGCGCCGCCCATGCGGCGGCTGCAGGGGAACCCAGGCCAACTCGGCGATTTCCGCCTGCGCCTGCGGTGTGCCGCTGACCTGCACCCGCCACACCTGCGCGTGCACCCGGCGGCCGTGTTCATGCACCGCCCAGGCCTCGAAACCGCCCAGGGGCTGGGCGCTGCCGGGGTCCATGTGCACGCCCAGTTCCTCGTGCAGCTCACGCGCCAGCGCCTGCAGCGGGGCCTCACCCGGCTCGGGTTTGCCCCCGGGCTGGATGAAGGTTTCCGAGCCCTGCTTGCGCACCACCAGCGCCTGGCCGGTGGCGTCCAGGATGACCGCGGCGACGATCTCGATCGGCGCCGCGGCGTGGCTGGCCTGCGCCGCCACTTACTTCAGGGTGTCGTTGAACAGCTTGAGGATGCGCTTGTACTGGTCCAGCCACGAGTCCGGACGGACATAGCCATGGCGCTCCAGCGGGTAGGGCGCGATGGACCAGTTGTCCTTGTGCAGCTCGATCAGCTTCTGGGTGAGGTTGACCGAGTCCTGGAAGAACACGTTGTCGTCCATCATCCCGTGTGCGATCAGCAGGTGGTCCTGCAGGCCGTCGGCGTATTCGATCGGCGACGAGGTGCGGTACGCCTCCGGGTCGATGTCCGGGGTGTTGAGGATGTTGGCGGTGTAGCCGTGGTTGTACTGGTGCCAGTCGACCACCGGGCGCAGCGCGGCACCGGCCTTGAACGTGCCCGGCGAGCGGAACAGCGCCATGAAGGTCATGAAGCCACCGTAGGAGCCGCCGTAGATGCCGGCCTTGGCGCGGTCACCCTGCTTGGTGTCCACCAGCCAGTCCAGGCCGTCCTTGTAGTCCTCCAGTTCCGGGTGGCCCATGTTGCGGTAGATCGCGGTGCGCCAGTTGCGGCCGTAGCCTTCGCTGCCGCGGTAGTCCATGTCCAGCACGATGTAGCCCTGCTGCACCAGCAGGTTGTGGAACATCTGCTCGCGGAAGTAGGCGGGGTAGCGCTGGTGGACGTTCTGCAGGTAGCCGGCGCCGTGCACGAACATGGCGATCGGGTACTGCTTGCCCGGCTCGGGGTTCTCCGGGCCGTAGTACTTGGCCCAGACCACGCCGGCGCCATGCTTGGAGGGCACCTGCACCAGCTTGGGCTGCACCCACTCGCGGGCCTTGTAGGCGGCGGTGCGGGTGTCGGTGAGCACCTTGGCCTGGCCGCCGGTGGTGGGCACCACGGCCAGCTGCGCCGGCAGGTAGGCGCCGGAGTAACGCACCAGCAACTGCTGGCCGTCCGGGGACAGCGAGAAGTCTTCCACGCCATTGAGCGCGGTCAGCTCACGGACCTGCCTGCTGGCGGTGTCGACCGCACAGACTTCGTAGTCGCCCGGGCTCTGCTGGTTGCACAGGAAGTAGAAGCCGCGGCCGTCGGCGCTGGGCACCGGCATCGAGGTTTCCCACTTGCCGCCGGTCAGTGCCTGCGGCTTGGCGGTGCCCTGCTGGGTGTACAGGTGCGAGTAGCCCGATTCTTCGGACAGCAGCCACAGCGTGCGGTTGTCGTTGGACCAGCCAAAGTCGTTGAAGCCCCAGTTGATCCAGGCGCTGTCGGTCAGGCGGTGGCGGTTCTCGAGCTTGGCGCTGGCGGGACTGACGCTGGCAATCCAGCGGTCCTTGTTGTCGTTGGCGCGCAGCATGATCGCGGCCTGCTGGCCATCGGCGCTCCAGCGGATGCCGGGGTTGCCGGGGCCGGCCAGCACTTCCAGCGGGCGGTTGCCCTTGAGCGCGTCCTTGCCGGCGGCCTTGCGCAGCGCGGCCAGCGGGTCGGTGGCGATGCCGGGCAGGCTGTCCAGCGAGAGCGGCTTGACGGTGCCGGTGACCGCATCGACCAGCCACAGTGCATGCGGTTCGGGATCGTTGCGGCCCACGCGGGTGCGGGTGTCCTCGAACTCTTCGTAGCCCGATTCGGTCACGTACTTGGGCATTTTGCCGCCGCGGCCTTCGTCGAAGCTCTTCGGCTTGGTGACCACGATCAGGTTGCGGGTGTCGGGCGAGAGGGCGCTGCCGACGATCTCGACGTCGGCGCCTAGGTAGACCGGGCCGGGCGCACGGGTGGCGTCGGCGCGGCGCCAGCTGGCTTCCTGCGCCTTGAGCGCGTCGCGCTGGGCGCGATCATTGCGCAGGGTGGCTAGGGTGCGCAGTTGCTGGTCGCGCAGGACGTCGGCCTTGGGCGCATCGTCGGGGTTCTTTTCGGCCTTCAGGCTGGCCACCTGCTGGACACCACCGGCGGCGGTCCAGTGGAACCAGGTCTGGCCGGTCTGCCAGATCACCCCGCCGTCGCGGGCGAAGTTGGCCGCACTGGCCTTTTCGCTGCTGCGGGTCAACTGGGTCAGCGCGCCGCTGCGCAGGTCGCGCAGGAACACGTCGCCGTTGCGCACGAACACCGCGCGCTGGCGGGTGGTGTCGTACACGGGGCTGTCCACGTCCAGGCTGCTGCGCTGGTCATCGGCCACCTGGGTGGCCACGCCACCGCTGACCGGCTGGCGGAAGGTGTCGCGGACCGGGCTGCCGGTGCGCTTGAGCTGGTACTCGACCTGCTGGCTGTTCCAGGACCACCACGCGCTTTCGACCGGCGGGCCGATCCAGTCGGGGTCGGCCATGGCCTGCTCGATGGTGATCGGCGTCGGCGCCGCGTGGGCGGTACCGCCGAGGGCGGCGAGCAGCAGCAGGGACAAGGGCAGCGTTCTGGGCATTGCGGGCGGCACCGTAGTAGAAAACCCGGCAAGCGTAGCAGCCGCAAGGGCCGCAGGAAGGGGCCACAGGTCATGGGCGTGCGCAGGCAAGCGGTGGTCGGTGGGTCGGGCGCTGGGGCCCCATTCCCTTTCCGGCGAATGTCCTCCGGCGTCGGCCTGCGGCCGCCCCCTCCTCCTTTATTTCGCCTCCAAGGGTATGGGGCCCCAGCGCCCCACCCACCGACCAGCGCCAAACAGGCCTGGCTTCTCCCTGCTTACCGCACGCCGAGCCCCGTAGCGGCCGGTAGGCCCTTGGGCAAAATAAAGGAGGAGGCCGCCACGCGGCCGGGGGACATTTGCACCAGGGGCCTACCGGCCGCTGCGGGGCCCCCACGATCGCGGTAGCCCCGGCCGAAGGGGGCGTGCCCGCTGAATCAATCACCAACCCAGGACCAGGCTCCACCTGCGACAAAGTGAAGCAGCGCGTCACCGGGTCGCATGTGCCTTTCACGGATACCGGCCCAGACTGGTGCGGATTTCAGAAACCAGTCGGAGGCGTCACGTGGACGCGTTGTTGTTGTCGCGGATCCAGTTCGGGTTCGTCATCAGTTTCCATGTGCTGTTCCCCGCCTTCACCATCGGCACCGCCAGTTGGCTGGCCTTCGTGGAGTCACGCTGGCTGCGCACCGGCAACCCGGTCTGGCGCGAGCTGTATTTCTTCTGGCAGAAGATCTTCGCGGTGTCCTTCGGCATGGGCGTGGTCAGCGGCATCGTCATGGCCTTCCAGTTCGGCACCAACTGGCCGCGGCTCAGCGAAGTGGCCGGCAGCGTGATCGGGCCGCTGCTCACCTATGAAGTGCTCACCGCCTTCTTCCTGGAGGCCAGCTTCCTCGGCGTGATGATGTTCGGCTGGGGCCGCGTATCGCCGCGGCTGCATTTCTTCTCCACCTGCATGGTGGCGCTGGGCACGCTGTTCTCCACGTTCTGGATCCTCTCGTCCAACAGCTGGCTGCAGACCCCGGCCGGCTACGCGCTGATCGACGGCATCGTGCACCCGCAGGACTGGTGGCAGGTGGTGTTCAACCCCTCCTTCCCGTACCGGCTGGCGCACATGGCGCTGGGCTCGTTCATCACCACCTGCTTCGTGATTGGTGGCGTGGGGGCCTGGTACCTGCGCAAGGGCACGCACGTCGAAGCAGGGCGCACCATGCTGCTGGCGGCCGTGGCGTTCGCCGCGTTGACGGTGCCGGTGCAGATCTTCGTGGGCGACATGCATGGCTTGAACACGCTCAAGCACCAGCCGATGAAGATTGCCGCGATGGAAGCGCACTGGCATTCCGAGGGGCAGGGTGAAGGCGTGCCGCTGGTGGTATTCGCGGTGCCCAACGAGAAAGCCGAGCGCAACGACTACGAGATCGCCATTCCCCGCCTGGGCAGCCTGATCCTGACCCATTCGCTGGAGGGCACGTTCGACCCGCTCACCTCGGTACCGGCCAGCGAACGGCCGCCGGTGGTGCCGGTGTTCTTCGCCTTCCGGATCATGGTCGGGCTGGGCACGCTGATGCTGCTGCTGGCCTGGGTGTCGGCGTTCCAGTGGTGGCGCGGCAAGCTGCTGCAGTCGCGGTGGCTGGTGCGCGGCTGGAACTGGATGCTGCCCAGCGGCTTCATCGCGCTGGTATCGGGCTGGTTCGTGACCGAGATGGGGCGCCAGCCGTGGGTGGTGTACGGGGTGCTGCGCACTGCCGACGCGGTGGGCCCGCAGAGTGCGTGGATGACCGCGTTGTCGCTGGGCGTCTACATCGTGGGCTATGCGTTCGTATTCGGCTGGGGCATCTGGTACCTGGTGAAGATCATCCGCACCGGGCCCAAGCCGCACGAACCGGCGCCGGCGCTGGATGCCGGCAGCCACACCCCGGCGCGGCCGCTGTCCGGTGCCGACGAACCGCTGGAGGAGCGCTGACATGGAGATGACAACCTGGCTGCCGGTGGCATGGTTTGCGGTGATCGGCTTTGGCGTGCTGATGTACGTGGTGCTGGACGGTTTCGTGCTGGGCATCGGCATCCTCGCGCCGATGGCCGAGGACGAGGAACAGCTGGACATCATGATGAACACCGCCGCGCCGATCTGGGACGGCAACGAAACCTGGCTGGTGCTGGGCGGGGCCGGGCTGATGGCGGCCTTCCCCAAGGCCTACGCGGCGCTGCTGTCGGCGCTGTACCTGCCGGTGCTGCTGCTGGTGGTGGCGCTGGTGTTCCGCGGGGTGGCGTTCGAATTCCGCTTCAAGGCGCACCGCTCGCGGCGTTTGTGGAGCGTGGCGTTCGGGCTGGGCTCGCTGCTGGCCGCGTTCGCGCAGGGGGTGATTCTTGGGGCGCTGGTGGAAGGCCTGCAGATCGTGGATGGCCGTTATGCCGGTGGGGCGTTCAGCTGGTTCAGTCCGTTCTCGATGCTGACCGGTGCAGCGGTGGTCTTCGGCTACGCGCTGCTGGGCAGCACCTGGTTGATCCTGAAGACCGAGGGCCGTGAGCAGGCCTTCGCGCGCACGCTGACGCGGCCGCTGGTGGTGGCGGTGATCGTGTTCATGGGCCTGGTGAGCACCTGGCTGCCGTTCCTGGATTCGCGCCTGATGGCGCGCTGGTTCAGCGATGGCAACTTCTGGTGGCTGTCGCCGGTGCCGCTGCTGACGCTGGGCGTGGCGGTGGCGCTGTGGCGCAGTGCGATGCACCCGCGCCGCGACCTGCCGCCGTTCCTGTTGACCCTGGCGTTGTTCATCCTGGGCTTCATCGGGCTGGTGCTGGGCATGTGGCCCTATCTGCTGCCGCCGAGCATGACGCTGTGGGAGGCGGCCGCCCCGGCGTCGTCACTGGGCTTCAGCCTGGTCGGGCTGGTGGTGCTGCTGCCGGTGATCCTGGGCTATACGGCCTGGTCGTACCGGGTGTTCCGCGGCAAGGTACGGGCGGATGCGGGGTATCACTGAGGGGCGGGGCGCTGGCTCTTCCGGTGGTCCGGGTGGGCGAGGGTATGCATCATCGGTGGGCGAGCCAGGTGCAAAGAAGGTGGAGAGCAGCCGACCAACGGTCGGCTCTACCGGCATGCGGCCGAGCGCGGCGTCAGGCGTGCAGGCCTTCGATTTCGACCAGCAGTTCGGCGCGGCAGACTTCGGCATGCAGCACCACGTAGGCCGGGGGGCCGGGTAATGCGGCCATCTGCGCGGCCACCGCCGGCATGTCCCCGGCGCGCCGCACATACACTTTCAGTACCGACCCGGCGCCAAGCTGGGCGGCCAGCGACGGCCGCTGCCGCCGGGCGGCATCCACCAGGCTCTGCAGGTTGGTCAGCGTTTCGCGCAGCTGTTCTTCCACGGCACCGGTGTGCTGGGATACATGGCCGACGATCGCCGCCGTACCCGATTGCAGCAATGGCAGCCCGGTGGCCGCCGGCGCCAGCAGCGCCCGCGAAAAACTGGGCGACTGCGGGCCGTACTGGCGCGGGTAGCGGAACGCGCTGACCTGGCGCGGGTTTTCCAGGGGCAGGCCGGGTTCGCGGCCGGCCAGCCAGTACACCTGCAGGCGGCGGTGCCCGTCGAAGCGGCCGATGCAGGTCGCGGCCGGCAGGGCCGCTTCGTCCAGCTCGCGCAGCCCGCGCACCCGGCCCACGCAGAAGCGCCGGTACCGCTCCTGGTCGCCGTCGCCTTCGGTCACCGCGTCCAGGTAGTTCCAGGTCCGCAGCAGGTGCGGGAACCCGCAGTGCGCCAGGAAGCTGCTCATCCGCGCATAGGCGTCGGCGGCGGCGGTCTCGATGTCGCCCTCGGCTTCGTCGATCTCCAGCACCCCGAACAGCAGCGCGGCATTGTGCGACCAGCGTACGCCGTCGGTGACGCCCGACTGCACCGGCGTCGAGCCCCGCCACACCTCCACCTGCGCCGGGCCATGCTCGGCCAGGGGCACCTGCAGCCAGCGCGGATCGTTGCCCGGGGAGGGCGCGGTCGCGCCAAACCCGAACACCGCCAACGTGCACGGGTCGGCCAGGGCCGCCTCGCGCAGCGCCGCCGGCAGGTAGCCGGCGCTGAACACCGCTGCACCTGGGGGGAAAGCGACCGCCGGGGCCGTTGCGTCGTGGATCGTGCTGCTCATTTCAAATTGTGAAAGCTGCCAGTGCCAAGGGTGTCATGATAGCGTGCGCTCCTTTTTACGGCGGTGCGCTGCGATGCCTTGGTGCCCATCAACATGTTGGCGTGAATGATCGAGTTCTCCGTGGTGGATTGGTCGGCCTGGGCACCGGGACTGACCTCGAAAGAACAGTGGCAGGCCTGGGCACAGGCCCCCGCGTTGCCGCAGGGCGATGACACCCCGGCGCTGGCCGAGGTGCCGGCCATGCAGCGGCGCCGCATCGAGCGGCTGGGGCGCATGGCCATCCAGGCCGCCTGCTGGTGTGAACAACCCGACGACGCCGGCCAGGTGCCGCTGGTGTTCGCCTCGCGCCATGGCGACGTGGCCCGTTCGATGGAACTGCTCGACAGCCTGGGCGCCGACCACGGCATGTCCCCGACCGCGTTTGGGCTGTCCGTGCACAACGCGGTGGCCGCGCTGTATTCCATCGCCCGCGGCCACCGCGGCAATTACCTGGCCCTGGCCGCCGGCCGCGCCACGGTCGAGGCCGCCTGCCTGGAGGCCTACGGCCTGCTGGCCGATGGCGCCGCCGAGGTGCGGGTGATCGTGTATGAATCGCCCTTGCCGCCGGTGTATGCCGGGTTCGCCGACGAGCCTGATCCTTATTACGCCTGGTGCTGGCGGCTGGCCCGGGCCGATCGTCCCGGCACCCGGCTCTCGCTGGGCTGGGGCGCGGCCGGGGCCGACAGCCCGGCGGGCATCCTGCCGCACGGGCTGGATGCGCTGCGCTTCCTGCTGGCGGGTGATCCGGCCCTGACCCTGGCCGCCGACGGCCAGCAGTGGACCTGGCACCGCCATGGCTGAGCGCGGTCCGGGCCGTCTCAACCATGCCTGGCGGGTGTTCGGCACCGGGCTCAGCTTTGCCGTGTTCGGCATCGGCGGGCTGCTGCTGGGCGGGGTGCTGTTCCCCTTGCTGTTCCTGGTCCGCAACCCGGTCAGGCGCCGCACGCTGGCGCGCCGGCTGGTCCAGCTCAGCTTCGCCAGCCACGTGGGCCTGATGCACCGGCTGGGCGTGATGACCTATGAAATACGCGGGGCCGAGCGCCTGCAGCGCAACGGGCTGCTGATCCTGGCCAACCACCCGACCCTGATCGACGTGGTGCTGCTGATCGCCCAGCTGCCCAATGCCGACTGCGTGGTCAAGCGGGCCGTGGCCTGCAACCCGTTCATGCGCGGCCCGGTGCGGGCGGCCGGGTATGTGTCCAACGACGACGGCGCGGGGCTGATCGACGACTGCATCGCCGCCGTGAAGGCCGGTGGCACCCTGGTCATCTTCCCCGAGGGCACCCGGACCGTGCCCGGCCAGCCGCTGCGCCTGCAGCGCGGGGCGGCCAACATCGCCGTGCGCGGCGGCCTGGACATTACCCCGGTCAGGATCACCTGTACCCCGCTTACCCTGACCAAGGGCCAGAAATGGTATCGTGTGCCATCACGGCGTTTTCACGTTCAGCTGGAAGTCGGGGAAGATCTCCCGATCGCCCCGTTCCTGGCGGTGGCCGGCGACACGCCCAGGGGGGATGCCTTGGCGGCCCGGCGCGTGACCGATCATCTTGCCCATTACTTTGACTTCGCTGGAGAACCAAGCCGTGCAGGCACTTGAGCACGAGATCAAGGAATTGATCATTTCATCGCTGTCGCTGGAAGACATCACTCCCGAAGACATCGACCCGGTGGCCCCCTTGTTCGTGGAGGGGCTGGGGTTGGATTCGATTGACGCACTTGAACTTGGTTTGGCCCTGCAGAAAAAGTACGGTGTCAGCCTGTCTGCGGATTCGGAAGAGACCCGTCGCCATTTCTCCAGCGTGCGTGCCCTGGGCGAGTTTGTCGCCGCACGCCAGTCGTCGTAACGGCGCGTCAGGATTTGCCATGACCAAGAACGAACTTTTCGATCGCATCGTCAAGATCCTCAAGGACAGCTTTGAGATCGAACCGGCGCGCATCACGCCCCAGGCCCGTCTGTACGACGACCTGGACATCGACAGCATCGACGCGGTCGACCTGATCGTGCAGCTCAAGCCGTTGCTGGGCCGCAACCTGCAGCCGGAGGCCTTCAAGGCCGTGCGCACCGTGCAGGACATCGTCGACGTGGTGCACGGGCTGCTGCCCGGTCAAGCAGCCGCCTGACGGCGGCCACAGGACACTGACCATGGTCCGGGTGCGCGTCGCGGCGTTTGCGTTGCTGTCGCTGGCATACCCGCTGGTGGTGTACCTGTCGCTGGGCCGGTTCGAGCCACGCTGGCTGTCGCTGCTGCTGTTCGGGCTGGCCGCGCTGCGCGCGCTCACCACCCGCCAGCCGGTGTGGTGGGTGGCCGCGCTCGGCACCGGCGTGCTGGCCCTGGTCGCCACCGCCTTCAACCAGGCGCTGCCGCTGAAGCTGTACCCGGCACTGGTGAACGCGGTGATGCTGGTGATCTTCGCCACCAGCCTGCGGTTCCCGCCCAGCGCCGTGGAACGCCTGGCCCGGCTGGGTGAACCGGACCTGCCACCGTTCGCGGTGATCTATACCCGGCGCGTCACCTGGGTGTGGTGCGGCTTTTTTGTCTTCAACGGAAGTCTGGCCCTGATCACGGCGCTGTGGGCGTCCAACCAGGTCTGGGCGCTGTACAACGGATTGTTGGCGTACGTGATGATGGGTGCCTTGTTTGGTGGCGAGTGGCTGGTGCGGCGACGGGTGAAGGCGGCGCACGCGCATGGTTGACTGGATCGCATTGGACCGGCTGGCGGTGTCGCCACGGCCCGGCCGGATCGTGGGCGAAGCCGAACATGGCCCGGTATCGCACCCCGAGTTCCGCGAACAGGTGCTGCGCTGGCAGCGGGCGTTCGCCGGTGCGCCAGGACGCGACTGGGCGCTGTACTTCGACGACACCCTGGCCTTTGCCGCCGCGCTGCTGGGTGCCTGGCACGCCGGCAAGCGGGTGTTCCTGGGCGGCGACAACCTCCCGGCCACGCTGGACGCGCTGCGCCCGCGCGTGGACGGGTTTGCCGGTGACGTACCCGCGCACCACGCCCCGCTGCAGCCCGCTGCCGACACCGACGTCGCGGGCGACCTGTTGCCGCTGGACGAAGACCGGCTGGAGCTGGTGGTGTTCACCTCCGGCAGCACCGGCGCGCCGAGCGCGATCGTCAAGCGCGTGCGCCAGCTCACGCGGGAAGTGGATGCGCTGCAGGCCGCCTTCGGCAACCCGCTGGAAGGCACGCAGGTGCACGGCACGGTCTCGCACCAGCATATCTATGGCCTGTTGTTCCGCGTGCTGTGGCCGCTGGCGGCCGGTCGCGCCATCCAGCCACGGCGGTTCTTCCATGAAGACCTGGTCAGTGCGCTGGCGCGGCAGCCGTCGGTGCTGGTGGCTACCCCGGCCCACCTCAAACGCCTGCCCGAACAACTGGACTGGTCCTCGCTGCAGGGCCAGTTGCGCGCGGTGTTTTCCTCGGGCGGTCCGCTGCCCGAAGACGCCGCGCTGCAGGCGCGGGCATTGCTTGGCGTGGCCCCCACCGAGGTATTCGGCAGCAGCGAAACCGGCGGCATCGCCTGGCGGCAGTGGAGTGCCGAGCAGCCGCAGTGGCACCCGTTGCCCGGCGTGGCCTGGCGCATCCAGGACGGCTGCCTGGCGGTGTCCTCCCCGCACCTGGACACCACCGACTGGTGGCAGACCCAGGACCGCGTGGAGGCCGACGCCGGGCGCAGCTTCCGCCTGCTCGGCCGCGCCGACCGTATCGTCAAGATCGAAGAACGCCGGGTGTCGCTGGACGCGCTGGAGCAGCAGCTGCGCGCGCATCCGGCGGTGCAGGACGTGCGCGTGCTGGTGCTGCCGGGCGCGCGCGAACAGCTGGCCGCCGTGGTGGTACCGCAGCAGGCCGACGTGGCCGGCTGGGACGACGCCCAGCGGCGCCGGCACGCGCAGGCGCTGGGCGCGCACCTGGCCAGCAGCCACGATGCAGTGACCCGGCCGCGGCGCTGGCGCTTCGTCGACACGCTGCCGTTGAATGCACAGGGCAAGGTCACCTTCGCCGCGCTGGCCGCGCTGTTCCGGCCACAGTTCCCGGCGGTCCAATGGCAGCAGCGCGAGGCCGACACCGCGGCGCTGCTGTTGCCGCTGGACGCCGACCTGATCGCGTTCGACGGGCATTTCCCGCAGGCGAAGATCCTTCCCGGCGTGGTCCAGCTGGATTGGGCCATTCACTATGCCCGCCACGTCTTTGCCATGCCGCCGCGCTTCGAACGCATGGACGCGCTGAAATTCCAGCATGTGGCGCGCCCCGGCGACTGCCTGCAGCTCACCCTGGGCTGGGACGCGGCCAAATCGGTGTTGAGCTTCCGCTATGTCTCCGACCACGGCGTGCATGCCAGTGGACGGGTGGTGTTCGGCGATGTCTGAGACCCTGCGCGCGGGTCCTCCGGCGGCGGCGTTCGCGCCACTGGTGGTGATTCCGGTCTACGACCATGAGCAAGCGATCGGCGCGGTCGTGCGCGGCGTGCTGGCCAGCGGGCTGCCCTGCCTGCTGGTGGATGACGGCTCACACCCCGGGTGCGCGCAGGCGCTGGAGGCCCTCGCGGCTGGATATCCTGCACAGGTCACGCTGCTGCGCCTGCCAGTGAACCAGGGCAAGGGCGGGGCGATGCTGGCCGGGTTTGCCGAGGCGGCGCGTCGTGGCCACAGCCACGTGCTGCAGATCGACGCCGACGGCCAGCATGACCCGAGCGACATCCCGCGCTTCGTGGCCCTGTCACGGCAGCACCCCGACGCGGTGATCTGCGGCATTCCCGCCTACGACGACAGCGTGCCCAAGGCGCGCCTGTACGGCCGTTACGCCACCCACATCTGGGTGTGGATCAACACGCTGTCGCTGCAGATCCGCGATTCGATGTGCGGCTTCCGGCTGTACCCGCTGGCGCCGGTGACGGCGCTGGTGGGGCAGGAAACCATCGGCCGGCGCATGGACTTCGACAGCGAGATCCTGGTGCGGCTGTTCTGGCGCGACGTGCCGGTGATCAGCCTGCCCACCCGGGTGACCTACCCCAGCGATGGCGTGTCGCACTTCGATGTGTGGCGCGACAACGTGCGCATCAGCCGCATGCACACCCGGCTGTTCTTCGGCATGCTGTGGCGCGCGCCGCGCCTGCTGTGGCGGCGCATCGCCGGAGCGCCCCGCGCATGACCGCACCGGCACCGGCCAACGCCCCGCACTGGGCCGACCTGGGCGAGACCACCTCGGCCGCCGGGGTGCTGTTCCTGTGCTGGGTGCACCGCTGGTTCGGGCGTTGGCCGTTCCGCCTGTGCGTGTATCCGGTGGTGCTGTGCCATTGGCTGGGCAACCGCGTGGCGCGGCAGTCGTCGCTGCAGTACCTGCAGCGGCTGCAGGCGCACACCGGCGTGCTGGGCGGCGTGCCGGGGCGCTGGACCAGCCTGAAACACTTCGCGCTGTTCGCCGACACCCTGCTGGACAAGCTGCTCGGCCTGGGCGGCCGCTACCCACCCAACCAGATCCGCCTGCAGCGCGACCTCATGCTGGAAAAGATCGCGCGCCGCGAGGGCGGGTTGATCCTCACCGCGCACATCGGCTGCCTGGAACTGTGCCAGGTGCTGGCCGAACAGGTGCCGGGGTTCCGCATCACCGTGCTGGTGCACACCGCGCACGCGCAACGCTTCAACCGGCTGATGCAGCGGCTGGACCCGTTGGCGTCGGTGGAGCTGATGCAGGTCACCGACATGGGCCCGGCCACCGCGGTGGAACTGCAGCGGCGGGTCAACGACGGCGGATTCGTGGCCATCGTCGGCGACCGCGTGCCGCTGCGCGGCGGGCGCACCGTGCCGGCGCCGTTCCTGGGCCACGTGGCGCAGTTCCCGATCGGCGCCTACGTGCTGGCCTCGGCGCTGGCCTGCCCGGTGTACACCATGGCCTGCCTGCACGACGGCGACGGTTACCGCGTGCGCTTCGAACATTTCAGCGACCGCATCGTGCTGCCGCGCGGCTCGCGTGACGCCGCGCTGACCGCGCAGGCCGAACATTTCGCCCGGTGGCTGGAAGTTCAGGTCACCCAGGCACCCTTGGACTGGTTCAATTTCTTCCCCTTCTGGGATCAGGCATCTCATGGCAAGTAAGTCACCCGATATCCGTTTCGGCGATGCGCCGCTGACCATCGAAGACGTGGTCGCGCTGTCGCAGCGCCAGGCCCAGGCCGTGGTCAGCGACGACCCGGCCTTCCAGGCGCGCATCCAGAAGGGGGCCGATTTCCTCGACCGCCTGCTGCGCGAGGACGGTGTCATCTACGGGGTGACCACCGGCTACGGCGACTCGTGCACGGTGAACATTCCGCCGGCGCTGGTGGCCGAACTGCCGCACCACCTGTTCACCTACCACGGCTGCGGCCTGGGCCGGTTCCTGGACCCGCAGGAGACCCGCGCGGTGATCGCCGCGCGCCTGGCTTCGCTGGTGCGCGGCATGTCCGGGGTCAGCCATCCGCTGCTGGACGGGCTGGCCACGCTGCTGCGCCACGACGTGCTGCCGCTGATCCCGGCCGAAGGCTCGGTCGGCGCCAGTGGCGACCTCACCCCGCTGTCCTACGTGGCTGCGGTGCTGTGTGGCGAGCGCGAGGTGATGTACCAGGGCGCGCGCCGCCCGGCCGCCGAGGTGCTGGCCGAGATCGGCATGACCCCGCTGCGGCTGCGCCCCAAGGAAGGCCTGGCGATCATGAACGGCACCGCGGTGATGACCGCGCTGGCCTGCCTGGCCTATGACCGCGCCGACTACCTGACCCGGCTGGCCACCCGCCTGACCGCGTTCAACGTGCTCGCCAGTGACGGCAACGCGCACCATTTCGATGAAATGCTGTTCGCCGCCAAGCCGCACCCGGGCCAGATGCAGATCGCCGCGCGCCTGCGCCAGGACCTGCACAGCGACCGTCCGCCGCGCAACGAACAGCGCCTGCAGGACCGCTACTCGCTGCGCTGCGCCCCGCACGTGATCGGCGTGGTGCAGGACGCCCTGCCGTTGATGCGCCAGCTGATCGAAACCGAACTCAACAGCGCCAACGACAACCCGCTGATCGACGCCGACGGCGAGCGCATCCTGCACGGCGGCCACTTCTATGGCGGCCACATTGCCTTTGCGATGGACGCGCTGAAGAACACCATCGCCAACCTGGCCGACCTGCTCGACCGGCAGATGGCGCTGGTGGTGGACGCGCGCTACAACCACGGCCTGCCGGCCAACCTGTCGGCGGCCACCGGTGAGCGTGCGGCGATCAACCACGGGCTGAAGGCGCTGCAGATCAGCGTGTCGGCGTGGACCGCCGAGGCGCTCAAGCAGACCATGCCGGCCTCGGTGTTCTCGCGTTCCACCGAGTGCCACAACCAGGACAAGGTCAGCATGGGCACCATCGCCGCGCGCGACTGCCTGCGCGTGATCGAGCTGACCGAGCAGGTGGTTGCCGCGCTGCTGATCACTGCCCGCCAGGGCGTGGCGCTGCGCCAGCGGGTAGGCATGAAGGCGATCCTGCACGGCGAGCTGGACGCGATGTACCAGGACCTGTGCGCGCGCATCGCGCTGGTCGAGGAAGACCGCGCGCTGGACGGTGAGCTGCGCGCGCTGCTCGATGACATCCGTGGCCAGCGCTGGAGCCTGTATGACCAGCCCTGACCTGAGCCTGGAGGTGCGCCTGTCGCCCACCTTCCACGACTGCGACCCGATGCACGTGGTGTGGCACGGCAACTACTTCAAGTACTTCGAAGTGGCCCGCTGTGCGCTGCTGCAGCAGTACGACTACGACTACCCGCAGATGCGCGAATCCGGCTACATCTGGCCGGTGGTGGACGCGCGGGTGAAGTACATCCGGCCGCTGCTGTACGGGCAGGCGCTGCGCGTGCGCGCCACCATCACCGAATGGGAAAACCGGCTGAAGATCGCCTACGAGATCCTCGATGCCGACAGTGGCCAGGTGCTGACCCGCGCCCACACCATCCAGGTGGCGGTCGACGCGGCCACCAATGAAATGCTGTACCTGTGCCCGCGCGTGCTGTGGGACCGTCTGGGAGTGGAAGTGCAATGAACGCTCTGCTGCGCACGCTGGTCGTGCTGGTGTCGTTGGTCGTGGCCGCGCCGGTGCTTGCCGCCCCCGCGGCGGATGTGGATCTGGTCAAGCAGCGCGTGGCCAAGGTGGGCGTGCTGCGCGGCGAGTTCAGCCAGGAAAAGCAGGTGGCCGGCTTCAAGAACCCGCTGCGTTCGCAGGGGCGCTTCGTGCTGGCCCAGGACCACGGCGTGGTCTGGACCACGCTCAAGCCGTTCCCGTCCGAAGTGGTGGTCACCCGGGACCGCATCCTCAGCCGCCAGCGCGACGGCAGCAGCCGGGTCGAGCTGGACGGCCGCCAGCAGCCGGCGATGCGCTCGGTCAACGCGATCATGTTCGCGCTGATGAGCGGCGACGCACAGGCGTTGTCGGCCCAGTTCACGGTGAAGGTGGAGGCCCGGCCGAACAACGGCTGGAGCATGCAGCTGAGCCCGCGCTCGGCGATGCTGGGCAAAGTGTTCACCGGGCTGAAGCTGCAGGGCGACCGTTACGTGCGCGAGGTGGAGATCACCGAGGCCAACCAGGATGTCACCCGCATCCACTTCACCGGCATGAGCGAAACGCCGGCCGCGTTGAGTGCGGAAGAGGGCAGCAAGTTTGAATGACGCACTGAATCCGAACGGCCGCCTGCAGCGCATCTGGCGCTGGCTGGCCGTGCTGTGGCTGCTGGTGCTGCTTGGCCTGGGCGTGCAGCAGTGGCAGCTGTGGAAGAGCGAATCGCGGATCGATACCGACATCCTGGCGCTGTTGCCGCAGGACGCACACGATCGCCTGCTGTCCGACGTCACCCGGCGCATCGCCGACGCCAACGCGCGCCAGATCGTGGTGCTGCTGGGCAGCCGCGATGCCGCGCAGACCAAGGCTGCCGAGGCCGCCTTCCGCAGCGCGCTGCAGACGCCGGAAGGCAAGGCGCTGCTGCAGGAAAGCGGCTCCATCGAAGGCTGGTTCGAACAGGCGCGTGCGTTCTACGCGCCGTACCGCGACCGCCTGCTCACCAGTGAGCAACGCCAACGCCTGCAGTCCGAACCGGTGGATGGCCTGGCCGACGCCGCGCTGGCGGCCCTGTACGGCCCGATGGGCGCGCCGCGGCTGACCGAATGGCGCCAGGACCCGCTGTCGCTGTGGCCGCAGTGGTGGCAGGAACGCGCACTGGGCTCGGGCCTGCAGATGGGCGATGACGGCCTGCTCGAGGCCGACGGCAAGCACTGGTCGATCGTGCAGTACGACACCGTGGGTTCGGCGTTCCAGCTCGATGGCGAACGTCACATCGACGTGCTGCTGGACCAGGCCGCCGCGGCGGCCGGCACGCACGCGCCCGGCCTGGAAGTGCTGCGCGCCGGCGTACCGCTGCATGCCGAAGCGGCGGCGGTGCAGGCCAACTGGGAAATCAACACGATCGGCTGGGGCTCGCTGGCGGCGGTGCTGCTGCTGGTGTGGCTGGCGTTCCGTTCGCTGCGCCCGATCCTGCTGGTGGCCGCCTCGCTGCTGATCGGCTGCGGCGTGGCCCTGGCGGTCACGGTGCTGGTGTTCGGCAAGGTGCACGTGCTTACCCTGGTGTTCGGCGCGTCGCTGGTCGGCGTCGCCGAGGACTACGGCATCCACTGGTTCGCCTCGCGCCAGGCCGAGCCGGCCGACCGCCGCTGGCGCCTGCTGCGGCACCTGCTGCCCGGCCTGTGGCTGGCGCTGCTGACCAGCGCGCTGGCCTACCTGGCGCTGGGCCTGGCACCGTTCCCGGGGCTGCGCCAGATGGCGCTGTTCTCGGTGGTCGGCCTGGCCGCCGCCTTCCTCACCGTGATCTTCTGGTTCCCGTGGCTGGATGGCGGCGAGATCCGCACCACCGGCTTCTCGCGCTGGCTGGGCGGCACGCTGGAGCGCTGGCCGCGCCTGCACGGGCGCAAGGCCGCGATTTTCCTGGGCGTGGCGGCACTGCTCTCGGCCGTGGGCATTGCCCGGCTGGACAGCAACGATGACCTGCGCAGCCTGCAGTCCTCGCCCAAGAGCCTGATCGACCAGCAGATCCGCATCAGCCAGATGCTGGGCATGCCCAGCCCGGCGCAGTTCTACCTGGTGCAGGGCGACACCGCCGAACAGGTGCTGCAACGCGAGGAGGCGCTGATCGACCGCCTGCGCGTGCTCGCGGCCACCAAGCAGATCGGCGGGTACCGCGCGATCAGCGAGTGGCTGCCCTCGGTGCAGCGCCAGCACGCCGATGCCGCGCTTACCGCCAAGGTCGAGCCGCAGGTGCTGGGCAAGGTCGGCCAGGCGGTGGGGGAGACCCTGTCACGCCCGGACTATGCCGGTCGCGACCTGGACGCCGATGCCTTCCTGGCCTCCCCGGCGGCGATGCCGTTCCACCACCTGTGGCTGGGCAAGGTGGGTGCGGGCCTGGCCACCGTGGTGATGGTCGATGATCTGTCACGCGCCGATGCGTTGACCCTGCTCGAAACCCAGGCCAAGGGTATCGACGGCGTACGCTGGGTCGACCGCACCGCCGATTTCTCCTCGCTGCTCAAGCACTACCGCAAGTTGATGAGCGGGTTGCTGCTGGTGGGCATCGTGTTGGTGTTTGCCGTGCTGTACTGGCGCTACCGCGCGCAGGCCTGGCGCGTGTTCGCCCCGACCCTGGTGGCCGGCGCGCTGACCCTGGCCCTGCTGGGCCTGTTCGGCCAGCCGCTGCAGCTGTTCAACGTGCTGGCGCTGATGCTGCTGCTGGGCATGGGCATCGATTACGGCATCTTCCTGATCGAACACCGCGGTGATGCCAGTGCCTGGCTGGCGGTGTGCGTGGGCGCGGCCAGTACCTGGCTGTCGTTCGGCCTGCTGGGCCTGTCGGCCACGCCGGCGCTGCGTGCGTTCGGCCTGACCCTGCTGTTCGGCATCGGCCTGGTGTGGATCATCTCGCCGCTGTTCCGCCCACCACCGCACGACGCACCGCACTGAGCGCCGCGTGTTTCCTGTCCGCCATTTTTCTTGATCAAGGATGTATCGATGAACCCGCAAGTGGAAACAACCGAGATCCTCGTGATCGGTGCCGGCCCGGCCGGCTCGGTCGCCGCGGCGATGCTGCGCAAGCAGGGCCGCCAGGTGCTGATGATCGAGCGCCAGCAGTTCCCGCGCTTCTCCATCGGCGAGAGCCTGCTGCCGCAGAGCATGGAATACATCGAAGCGGCGGGCCTGCTGCAGGACGTGGTGCAGGCCGGTTTCCAGTACAAGAACGGCGCGGCCTTCGTGCGCGGCGAGGCGAGCACCGAGTTCGACTTCCGCGACAAGTTCTCGCCCGGCTGGGGCACCACTTATCAGGTGCAGCGCGCCGACTTCGACAACGTGCTGGCCCGCGGTGCCGAGCGCATGGGCACCACGCTGCGGTTTGGCGATGAAGTACTGTCGGTGCAGCCGGGCCGCCCGGCGCGGGTGCAGGTGCGCCGCCCCGATGGCAGCGAGTACACCATCGAAGCCGGCTTCATTCTCGACGCCAGCGGCTTCGCGCGGTTGTTGCCGCGCCTGTTGAACCTCGAATCGCCGTCGAACTTCCCGGTGCGCGGGGCGATCTTCTGCCACGTGCGCGACCATATCCCGGCCGACGCGGGCTTTGACCGCAACAAGATCCTGATCACCACCCATCCCGAGCACGTGGACGTGTGGTACTGGACCATCCCGTTCTCCAACGGCTGCTGCTCGCTGGGCGTAGTCGCCGAGCCCAGCTTCTTCGAGACGTATCCCGGCAGCGACGAAGACAAGCTGCGCGCCATCGTCGGTGAAGACCCCAACCTGACCCGCCTGCTCGCCAACGCCGAGTGGGCCGTGCTGCCGGTGCGCACCATCACCGGGTACTCGGCCAACGTGTCCTCGTTGTGGGGCGACGGCTACGCGCTGCTGGGCAACGCCGGCGAGTTCCTCGACCCGGTGTTCTCCTCGGGCGTCACCATTGCCTTCAAATCCGCGGAACTGGCCAGCGCGTGCATCGCCCGCGAGTACACCGGCGAGACCGTGGACTGGGAGAAGGACTTCTCCATTCCGCTGCGCGCCGGGGTCAAGACCTTCCGCCGTTTCGTCGAAGCCTGGTACGCCGGCGGCTTCCAGAAGATCATCTACCACCCCGAGCAGCAGCCCGACGTGCGCCGCATGATCTCCTCGATCCTGGCCGGCTACGCCTGGGACACCCACAACCCGTACGTGGCCGATGACAGCGGCCGCCGCCTGCGGGTACTGGAGGAACTGTGCAGCGGCTGATCTGGACCCTGTTGCTGTGCGTGTTGGTGGCCTCCTGCGCCAGCACCCGCATGCCCGCGCCGCTGGTGCAGCTGCCGGTGCTGAAGCTGGCGCCTTCGGCCTTGCCTGAGCCGCTGCAGTTGCAGCAGCGCCTGCGGTTCCGCTTCGGCACCCACGAACGCGAACTGGATGCGTTGCTGGAAGCCGACGGCAGCCAGGTGCGGCTGGCGGTGCAGGCCATGGGCCAGACCGGCGTGCGCATGGTCTGGGACGGCACCACGCTGGAACAGACCCGCGCGCCGTGGCTGCCGCCGCAGGTGCGCGGCGAGCGCGTGCTGGACGACCTGCAGTTCGCGCTGTGGCCAGCAGCGGCGATCCGCGCGGCCCTGCCGCCCGGCTGGCACTTGGTGGACCATGGCGATACCCGCCGGCTGGAACAGGGCGACAAGGCCTGGCTGATGCTGGATACCGACCCGGACGGGCGCATGCGCCTGCGCAACCTGGCCGAAGGCTATGAACTGGTGATTGAATCGTTGGACATGGAACAGGCACCGCCGTGAGCAGTAGCAGCAGCGCGATCTATCTCAATGACCTGGGCGTGGTCTGCGCGCTCGGCGGCGACCGCGCGCAGGTGCGCGCCGGCCTGTTCGCCGACCAGCCCGGCGGGCTGCGCGACAACGACCAGGTCATCGCCGGCCGCACCCTGGCCCTGGGCGAAGTGACCACCCCGCTGCCGGACCTGTCCGCGCTGCCGGTGGCGCTGCGCGGGCGCAACAACGCCCTTCTCGAAGCGGCCCTGGTGCAGATCCGCCCGGCCGTGGACGCGGCGATCGCGCGCCATGGCGCCGACCGGGTGGCGGTGATCATCGGCACCAGTACCTCGGGCATCGGGGAATCGGAAAACGCGCTGCGCTGCCATCGCGAGAGCGGCCAGTGGCCGCCGGGGTTCGATTACGCACAGCAGGAAATGGGCACCTCGGCGCGGTTCGTGCGCGAGCGCATCGGCAGCACCGGGCCGGCCTGGACCATCTCCACCGCCTGCTCGTCCAGCGCCAAGGCGCTGATGGCCGCCGCGCGCCTGCTGCGCGCCGGGGTGGTGGATGCGGTGGTGGCCGGCGGCGCCGATTCGATGTGCCGGTTCACCGTGGCCGGCTTCAGCGCACTGGAGTCGGTTTCGGCGGCGCGCTGCAACCCGTTCTCGGCCAACCGCAACGGCATCAACATCGGCGAGGGCGCCGCGCTGTTCCTGATGACCGCCGCGCCCGGCCCGGTCTGCCTGGCCGGGTGGGGCGAGTCGTCCGATGCGCACCACATGTCCGCGCCGGACCCGCAGGCACGCGGCGCGATCGACGCCATGCAGCAGGCGCTGGACCGGGCCGGCTGGGCGCCGGCGCAGGTGGATTACGTGAACCTGCACGGCACCGCCACCGGGCACAACGACGCGATGGAAAGCCAGGCCGTGGCGGCGGTGCTGGGCACCACGGTGCCGGCCAGCTCGACCAAGCCGCTGACCGGCCACACCCTGGGCGCGTCCGGCGCGATCGAGGCCGCGCTGTGCTGGATGGTGCTGGCCGACAATCCGCAGCAGCAGCTGCCCACCCACTGGTGGGACGGGCAGGGCGACGCCGCGTTGCCGGCGCTGGCGCTGGTGGCACCGGGCACCCACGCCGCACGGGCGCCGCAGCACGTGCTCAGCCACTCGTTCGCCTTTGGCGGCAGCAATGCCGTCCTGGCCCTGGCGAAAGGATAAGCATGCAGCTGCCGCTGAACATCGATGAGGTGCTGCCCCACCGCGACAGCATGCGCCTGATCGATCGCCTGCTGGACTGGCAGCCGGAGTCGATCGTGGTCGAGGTGGACGTTCCCCATCAGGGCCTGTTCAACCATGCCGAGGGTGTTCCGGCCTGGGTAGGCGTGGAATACATGGCCCAGGCGATCGCCGCGTGGGCAGGCTGCAAGGCACGCCAGGCCGGGCGAGAGCCCTCGATCGGGTTCCTGCTGGGCAGCCGCCGCTACACCGCGCACCAGCCGTACTTCGCCGCCGGCAGCTGCCTGCGGGTAGAGGCACAGTGCGAGCTGATGGGCGAAAATGGGCTGGGCATGTTCGCCTGCCGGATCCTGGCAGGCGCTACCGAATTGGCGGTCGCCAACGTATCGGTGTTCGAACCACGCGATGCGATGGCTTATCTGGAGAGTGGAGAGGCATGACAGGGAATCTCACAGTGCTGGTGACCGGCGCCAGCCGGGGCATCGGCCGCGCCATCGCGCTGCGCATCGCGCGCGACGGCTTCGACGTGGTGGTGCATTGCCGCAGCCGCATCGAGGAAGCACAGGACGTGGTGGCCCAGATCCAGGCCCTGGGCCGGCAGGCCCGCGTGCTGATGTTCGACGTGGCCGACCGCGACGCCGCGCGTACCGCACTGGAGGCCGACGTGGAGGCGCACGGCGCCTACTACGGGGTGGTCTGCAACGCAGGCATCGCCCGCGACGGCGCGTTCCCGGCGATGCCCGCCGAAGACTGGGACGCGGTGGTGCACACCAACCTGGACAGCTTCTACAACGTGCTGCATCCGCTGGTGATGCCGATGGTGCGGCGGCGCAAGCCGGGCCGCATCGTCACCCTGTCCTCGGTGTCGGGGCTGGTCGGCAACCGCGGTCAGACCAACTACAGCGCGGCCAAGGCCGGCATCATCGGCGCCACCAAGGCGCTGGCGCTGGAACTGGCCAGCCGCGCGATCACCGTCAACTGCGTGGCCCCGGGCCTGATCGAGACCGACATGATCAATCAGGAAGTGCTGGACCACGCGCTCAAACTGATTCCCGCCGGGCGCATGGGCCAGCCGGACGAGGTCGCCCATGCGGTGTCCTTCCTGCTGTCCGAATCGGCCGGCTACATCACCCGCCAGGTGATCTCGGTCAATGGAGGCATGGTCTGATGAGCCGAACCGAACGTCGCGTGGTGGTCACCGGTGCCGCCGCGCTCAGCCCGCTGGGCCACGACTGGCCGAGCATCCGCGAGCGCCTGCACGCACGCGTCAACGCGGTGCGCTACATCCCCGAGTGGGAAGTGTTCGACGGCCTCAACACGCGCCTGGCCGCGCCCGTGCAGGACTACGACCTGCCGGCCCACTACAACCGCAAGACCACCCGCAGCATGGGCAAGGTGGCGGTGATGTCGGTGCGCGCCACCGAACTGGCGCTGGAATCGGCCGGCCTGCTTGGCCACCCGGTGCTGCGCAGTGGCATGGCCGGCGTGGCCTATGGCTCATCGTCGGGCAGCCACGAGGCCACGGCCGAGTTCGGCCGCATGCTGCACGAACACACCACCGAAGGCATCAGCGCCACCACGTACCTGAAAATGATGAGCCACACCTCGCCGGTCAATATCGGGGTGTTCTTCGGCTTGTCCGGCCGCGTCTACACCACGTCCAGCGCCTGTACGTCGGGCAGCCAGGGCGTGGGCGCCGGTTACGAGGCGATCCGCAGCGGCAAGCAGCGGGTGATGGTCACCGGGGGCGCCGAGCAGCTGGATGCCACGGCTGCGGCGGTGTTCGATACCCTGTTTGCCACCAGCGTGCGCAACGATGCGCCGCAGACCACGCCGAGCCCGTTCGACGCGCACCGCGACGGCCTGGTGCTGGGCGAGGGCGCCGGCACGCTGATCCTGGAAGAGCTGGAGCACGCGCAGGCGCGCGGGGCGACGATCCTGGCCGAGGTGGTCGGGTATGGCACCAACAGCGACGGCCAGCACGTCACCCAGCCGAGCGCGGACACCATGGCGCAGGCGATGCGTCTGGCGCTGGAAGATGCGGGCCTGGAGGCAGCGCAGATCGGCTACGTGAACGCGCACGGCACGGCGACCGACCATGGCGACATCGCCGAGACCCAGGCCACCGCGCAGGTGTTCGGTCCGGGCATGCCGATCAGTTCGCTGAAGAGCTACGTGGGCCACATGCTGGGCGCCTGCGGTGCGTTCGAGGCCTGGATGACCATCGAGATGATGCGTGAGGGCTGGTTCGCGCCGACCTTGAACCTGCACGAGGTGGACCCGCGCTGCGGCGCGCTGGACTACATCCAGGGCGAGGGCCGTGCGCTGCAGCCCGAGTACGTGATGAGCAACAACTTCGCCTTCGGTGGCATCAACACCTCGTTGATTTTCCGCCGCTGGCAGGCCTGATCTGATCCACCCGACCCGGGCACGGGTCGGTTCTTCCCAGCACCACCCCGCGTCCTACCAACAAGGAGAAAGTTGAATGCGTCGTTTTGCCCTGATTGCCGCCACCGCGGTGCTCGCCGTCGCCAGCACCGCCCAGGCCCGTGACACCCGTGTTGAACAATCGCTGCGTGAACTGGTGAGCTCGCAGGCCGCCCGTGATGCCGGCATCGACGGCAGCGTGCGTTTCTACCTGGCCGGCGAAAAGGTCAACGTGCAGCAGCGCCTGGGCGAAGACGTGACCAACAAGAAGACCAACGCGGCCAACAAGAGCGACGAGGAAGCCTGCCGCTGGGTCGCCCTGTCGGCGCTGCGCGCGCTGCAGGACGGCGCCAAGTCGCGCAACGCCAACGCGGTGGTGGACATCGTGAGCTACTACAAGAAGAACGAGTTCAAGAGCACCACCAACTACGAGTGCTACGCCGGCACCCTCATGGCCGGTGTCGCCCTGAAGGGCACGTACGCCAAGGTCAAGTAAGACCGCTCGCAGCCACCGCTCCGTCGGGGCGGTGGCTGCGGCTTGTTTCACGATCGAGAGCAACAGCAACAGCAACAGCAACAGCAACAGCTACAGCCACGGCGATTTCTCTCCTGTGCCGGGGAGGGCAGGCCTGTGTGGGCTTCCGGGGCACGCCGTAAATCCGTCCCTGGAGCAACTGTCTTGCTGGAGGGGCTTCGGCCTCTCCGGCGGACAGGCACGGCAGTGCCGGCCGCCGTTCGGCAGCCTTGGATGTACGCCCGGACTGGCTTCAGGCGGGGATCGGTCCGCCTTGAGTGTCGCGTACGCGGGCGTTGAGGATCACCAGCA
>Ga0213828_1000693_pt1 | contig 31072 bp, 27 predicted proteins | sample MC6MC0897MG_FD_180664 | JGI IMG/M metagenome (GOLD analysis project Ga0213828, IMG submission 180664) | Enriched soil aggregate microbial communities from Iowa State University, Ames, United States - MC6-MC0897-MG | ecosystem: Environmental > Terrestrial > Soil > Unclassified | place: USA: Iowa... | reverse complement strand
TCCGCTTTACCGGTATGGAGGCAGCGGCAAAACGGAAACGAACCATGGAGAAGCGGATCCGGCCTATGAAGGATATTTAGAAAGCGGAAGGTTTTATGAGGAACATAGTTTCCTTTTATATGACGGCGGAGAGGAAAGCGGAGAAGACGGAAGCATCAATGCAGGAACCCATAAGGCACAGCCGTCAGAGCAGCCACCGGCTGGAGGAGAAACGACAGCCAATCAGGGAGCGGAGCAAAATCAGGCAGCTGAAACTGAGGTGGCAAAAGTTGATAAAGTAAATACGCTGACTGCGGATAAGGACCCTGCCATGACCTGTGCGTCCAGCACTATATGGCCGATAGCAGGGGCCGTATACCGCAAGGAACAGCTGGCTGACTATGACTTCCTCATCCAGCATTTTTACAGTATCCATACCTCCACAACGGCAGGCAGGGATTTAATGAAGGCGGATGAGTTCCTTTCCAAGGATTTTACCCTGGAGGGCGGAAACGACAAACCACAGATTCTCATTTATCATACCCATTCCCAGGAGGAATTTGCGGACCATGGGCCGAAGAACCCCAATGCGACCGTGGTGGGAATTGGAAACTATCTTACAGAGCTTTTGACCAAAAAGGGCTATAACGTGATTCACGATACCTCGGTTTATGATTTGCAAAACGGGAAGCTGGATAGGAACAAAGCATATACTTATGCCTTGGATGGCATTACAGAAATCCTGCAGAATAATCCATCTATTGAGGTAATACTGGACGTTCACCGTGATGGGGTAAACGAGAATCTGCATATGGTGAACCAGGTAAATGGGAAACCAACTGCTCCCATTATGTTTTTTAATGGAGTCAGTCAGACTCCAAAAGGGCCGATTGAGTATCTTCCCAATCCTTATCGTACACAGAATCTTGCTTTCAGCTTACAGATGCAGCTTGACGCAGCGGCCTATTTTCCAAATCTGACCCGGAAAATATACATAAAAGGACTTCGATATAACCAGCACTTAAGAGCAAGGTCAGCCCTTATTGAAGTAGGAGCCCAGACGAATACATACCAGGAAGCGTTAAACGCTATGGAACCTCTGTCTGAAATTTTGGATATGGTGTTGCAAGGTAATTAAAAAATGTTATTTATATACAATCCTTTGGTACATTCATTTTAGCATTGCTTACCTTTATTTTTTATAATTGTAAGTAGCGTTTTCTATAAAGTCCCGGAAATGGGCATAGAAAAACCATCCTTGTAAACTTTGGCGAGTGAAAAGGATGGATTTCTATTCTGAGTATTTGGACAACCCCTTGTAACGGGGAGGTTGTTTCTTTAATATTATTCTAATACATCATTATACTGTATTTGCATGTGAAAGGGATGTCATTTTAGTAACACTATGATACTACTATTTTTGACCAGGAACAGCAAACCAAGCGATCAACTTTGATTTTTCAACGGAATTACAAGGAAATTCAACGCTTTCACAGTGGACAATCGGTAATTTTAATGGTATATTTTTAAAGATATCATAGTAATCTGGCGAATTGCGCCCTCCTTGGGATGGGGCTGGCCGGAAAACACCAGAAACATCAGAAAAGAGGAATTAACTATATGGCAGCTGCCCAGCAGAATAAGATACGTAACTTTTGTATTATCGCTCATATTGATCACGGTAAGTCAACTCTAGCAGACCGGATTATAGAGAAGACAGGTTTGCTCACCAGCAGAGAAATGCAGTCTCAGGTGCTTGATAATATGGATTTGGAACGAGAGCGGGGAATTACCATTAAGGCCCAGGCAGTCCGGACCGTTTATAAAGCCGGGAATGGCGAAGAATACATTTTTAACATGATTGACACTCCAGGTCACGTGGACTTTAACTATGAGGTATCCCGAAGCCTTGCAGCCTGTGACGGAGCCATCCTGGTTGTGGATGCTTCCCAGGGAATCGAGGCGCAGACACTGGCCAACGTTTATATGGCTCTGGATCATAATCTTGACGTATTTCCGGTATTAAATAAAATCGATCTCCCAAGCGCAGAACCGGAGCGTGTGGTAGAGGAGATCGAAGATGTCATCGGGATCGAAGCCCACGATGCTCCAAGGATTTCCGCAAAGACAGGCTTAAATGTGGAAGCAGTCCTGGATGCCATTGTTGAAAAGATCCCGGCTCCGGAGGGAGACCCTGATGCACCCTTTCAGGCCCTGATTTTCGACTCTCTTTATGATTCTTATAAAGGTGTCATCGTTTTCTTCCGTGTTAAGGAAGGAACGGTGAAAAAGGGCGACAGGGTGCGCATGATGGCTACCGGAGCAGTAGAAGAGGTGGTGGAAGTAGGATATTTCGGCGCAGGCCAGTTCCTTCCGTGTGAGTCATTAAGCGCCGGTATGGTAGGATATTTAACAGCAAGCATTAAAAATGTAAAGGAAACCGCAGTAGGTGATACCATTACCAATGCGGACCGTCCTTGTAAAGTGGCCCTCCCAGGCTATAAGAAAGTTACTTCCATGGTTTACTGCGGCCTGTATCCTGCGGATGGAGCCCGTTATAATGATCTGCGGGATGCTTTGGAAAAGCTTCAGCTTAATGATGCTTCTCTGTTCTTTGAGCCAGAGACTTCTCTTGCCCTTGGCTTTGGATTCCGATGCGGATTTTTAGGCCTCCTTCATCTGGAGGTCATTCAGGAGCGTCTGGAACGGGAATATAATCTGGATCTGGTAACAACGGCACCCGGCGTTGTTTATCATGTTTATAAAAAGAACGGTGAGAAGTTGGAGTTAACAAACCCCTCAAACCTGCCTGATCCAACAGAAATTGAATATATGGAAGAACCAATTGTAAGTGCTGAGATCATGGTGACCACAGAATTTGTAGGTGCCATCATGACCCTGTGCCAGGAACGGCGGGGCGTGTATCTGGGCATGGAATACATGGAAGCTACCAGGGCACTCTTAAGATATGAGCTTCCTCTAAATGAGATCATTTACGATTTCTTTGATGCCTTAAAATCCCGTTCCAAAGGATATGCGTCCTTTGATTATGAATTAAAGGGCTACGAGAAGTCAGAGCTTGTGAAGTTAGACATTCTGGTTAATAAAGAAGAAGTGGATGCTCTTTCTTTTATTGTCCATGCATTATCTGCCTATGACAGGGGCCGGAGAATGTGTGAGAAGCTAAAGGATGAGATTCCAAGACAGCTTTTTGAAATCCCTATCCAGGCAGCTATCGGCGGCAAGATCATTGCCCGCGAGACAGTGAAGGCCATGAGAAAGGACGTTCTTGCCAAATGTTATGGCGGTGATATTTCCCGTAAGAAGAAACTTCTTGAAAAGCAGAAGGAAGGTAAAAAACGTATGCGCCAGATCGGTAACGTTGAGATACCGCAAAAGGCATTTATGAGCGTACTGAAATTAGATGATGAATAAAAAAAATCTTGAGATTTATGTGCATATCCCGTTCTGCGCGCGTAAATGCGCTTACTGCGATTTCCTTTCTTTTCCGGGAAACCAGCAGGCGCAGCGGGAATATACAAAAAAGTTAATAGAAGAGATCAAATGCCAGAGTGCCAAAGTCAAAGAATACCAGGTGATCAGTGTATTCATAGGGGGAGGCACTCCTTCTATATTAGGTATTGACGACATGGCAGCAGTTCTTCATTCTCTCAGGGAAGAATTTGAGATTCTCCCCGAAGCAGAGATTACGATGGAGGTAAATCCTGGTACGGTAACGGCCGAGGCCCTTTCCTGTTACAGGGAAGCAGGGGTGAATCGAATCAGTATCGGGCTTCAATCTGCAGATGACAAAGAACTGCGCTATTTAGGCAGAATTCACACTTACGACGAATTCCTGAAAAGCTATCAGAGAGTTCGTATGGCCGGTTTCGACAACGTGAATGTGGATTTGATTTCAGCAATTCCAGGCCAGACATTGGAATCGTGGAAGAATACCTTAAAAAAGGTGACCATGCTGAAACCGGAGCATCTATCTGCCTATAGTCTGATCGTGGAAAGAGGTACCCCATATTTTGACCGGTATGGAGGGCAAGCGAACATGGAAAACCACTCCCTGACACTGGAAGAGCGGAATAGTCTTATGTCCCTGCCGGAATTGCCGGATGAAGATACAGAGCGTGAAATGTACTACCTGACCCAGGAATTTCTAAAAGAACAAGGGTATGAAAGGTATGAAATATCCAATTACTCCAAAAACGGATATGAGTGCAGGCATAACATCGGCTATTGGACCGGAGTAGAATATCTTGGCTTAGGTCTGGGGGCGGCCTCTTATATAAATGGCTGCCGTTTTCACAATACTCCGGTATTCGATGAGTATTGCAGCGCTCGTCTGGACCAGGATGAAGCATTTCAAAGGGTGCTTAGGCAGGAGTTTGAACAGCTGACAATAGAGGATAAGATGGAAGAGTACATGTTTCTGGGGCTGCGTCTGATGAAAGGTGTCTCTGCCCATGAGTTTGCCGGAAGTTTTGGCCACAATATCAGGAGTGTTTACGGTATGGTGCTGGACGCGATGGAAGAGGAAGGGCTTATGGAGTTTATAGACGGCAATTATCGTCTGACTTCCAGAGGGATCGACATCAGTAATTATGTCATGAGCCGGTTCTTAACTTAAGCGGAAGATGTATGAGAAAGTAAAAGAGAACAATAATATAATAATAGCCCGGTAAAAAGTAAAATCTTTACCGGGCTATTATGGAATTGGTATTATTGAACGAGATACGCTTCTACACTTCTGGTGCCGTAGGCTCGGGTTTCTCCATGGGTGTTGAAGAAAATATCAATGTGGTTTCCCTTAACTCCGCCTCCGCAATCCTCCGCCGTATAGACGACTCCGTTTATCATGATGCGGCTGCCGTAAGGAATGACCCTTGGATCAACAGAAATGGTATGGTTAGCTGTTGCAATGGTTCCCGTGCTGGTACGTCCTCCCCAGCCTCCGGAACACTTTCTGCAGGGGCAGTAGGCTGTGGTTTTAAATGCTCCCAGGGAACGGAGATTGGAGCTGCTGTTTTGAAGACTTGCGGCAGCGGCGGCACCTACTCCATGCATTCTGGTGCCGGAAAGCTTCTGGCCGCCTGTATAGGCTTCCACCAGGTAAGTGCCGTCTCCGTAGGAATTCCAGGGAACTGGTATTTCAAAACCGTAATTTCCGGTTCCGTTAGATGCCAGATCCTCTCGGTACTTGGAGGCAGTGGTGGTAAGCTCCGCTACGACCTGCCCGTTTGACTGATTGGTGATGACAACCTTTACTTCTGCCGCAGAACTTGGATCAGAGCTATTTAGGGCCCAGCCCCTTACATTGCTTTCGTCCGCATTGTCTATAATCCCTGCTGTCTGGGCCGCCAAAACGTTCCATGCACTTATTAAGAAAAATGCCATCATTAGTAAGGTTCCGAGGAACCAGTGAATTCGGTTTGTTTTCTGCATATTACAAATACTTCCTTTCTTTTTTACAATCTGTAACAAGTTTTAATATATTTATAATTATATGTAACAGATTTGTAATAAATGAGGTACAAGTAATCATTTTACACATTTTTCCAATTTTGTCAAGGTTAAGACGAAAAAAAACCGCAGAGCAGTGATAAAATTCACTGTTCTGCGGCGTCACATGGGCATTTTCTAACGTTCAATGACTGTAAAAATTTCTTTTGTCTGTCTTCCAAAATTCAATGCTTCCGCGCGGCTTGCAAAGAAAATATCGACTTTGTTTCCCTTCACACCGCTTCCGATATCTTCAACGGTATAAACGATATCATCGATCATGACCTTTGTTCCAAGGGGAAGAATTGTGATATCTGCGGATATGGTGTGCTGCGGCTGTGGAATCGTCCCGGAATAGGTTCGGCACTGTTTGCTGCCGCTTTCGCCCGGACAATAAGCCGTGGCGGAGAAGAGTCCCAGGGATTCTCCCTTTTCATATACTGGTTTTGCCGGTTCTTCCGGCTTTACAGGTTCGGTTTCTTTTTTCTTAATGCCAGGTCCGATTTCCTCAGTGCTGGCAGTTGCCGCCTGATTTTCCGTGCTGGTTTGTATGGTTTGGTGATCCGTTCCAGAGTTTTCGGACTGTACTTGATTCACGGTTTCGTCATTTCCTGTAGTCTCGGCTGCCAGTGCAGTGGTAGACAACAGCAGGATACAAAGAAGTGTCAGGAATCCGGTGATCCTCTTTTTCCCTGAAAAACTATTCATAATTTACCTCCAAATGGATCAACTAATATGCAGGCATACCAGTCGATGCCCGGTAAAGCGGGGCACGCTGTTCACAAGCTAAAGGTTGTAAGACATTTCTTCCAACCTTACCTCGCAATTGTGTTGTTATGGTGTCATAGTTACCATTATATTACAAAAGTGTTAAAAGTCAAGGAAATAATGTCAACAGCATGTAATATTTCATTGATATATGAGGAAAAATGTACAAGCAGGCACAAAAACTTCACCAAAATATTTTACAGGAATGTATTGACAAATGTAGAAAAAAAGAATATATTATGAAAAGAAGATGTTAGCACTCCTAAACGTTGAGTGCTAACAAAATAACTCAGAAAGGAAGTGGGGCAGATTGAGTGACAGGGATCAGTTGGATGAGCGGAAAGTAACTATATTAAAGGCTATTATCAAAACTTATCTGGAAACCGGAGAACCGGTAGGTTCCCGTACCATATCTAAGTATACGGATTTAAACTTAAGTTCTGCCACAATCCGGAATGAGATGTCTGATCTGGAGGAGCTTGGATATATCATGCAGCCTCACACCTCCGCCGGAAGGATTCCTTCAGACAGAGGATACCGCTTTTATGTGGACCAGATCATGCAGGAAAAAGAAGAGGAAGTCACAGAAATCAAGGATATGATATTAAAGCGGGTGGACCGGGTAGAGCTCTTGTTAAAACAGATGGCAAAGCTTCTCGCCCAGAACACCAATTACGCTGCAATGATCAGCGCGCCCCAGTTCCACCGGAACAAACTGAAGTTTATCCAGCTTTCCAAGGTTGATGAAGAAAAGCTTCTTGTAGTGATTGTGGTGGAGGGCAATATCATTAAGAATACCATGATTCCCATTCATACGGAATTAGATGACGAAGGACTTTTGAATCTTAACATTCTTCTTAACAATGCCCTTAACGGGCTGACCATAGAGGAGATCAATCTTGAAGTGATCAGCAGAATGAAGGTTCAGGCAGGCCCCCACTGTGATGTGGTGGACCGGGTTCTAGGCGAGGTAGCTACCGCTATCCGGGGTGATGATGATGACCTTCAGATTTATACCAGCGGGGCCACGAACATTTTCAAGTATCCGGAGTTAAGTGACGGAGAAAGGGCCAGTAAGCTTATTGGTACGCTGGAACAGAAGGATCTTTTGCAGGGGCTGATCGATGATGTGAACAGCTCGGAGAGCGGATCCGGAATCCAGGTATACATCGGTGATGAGGCGCCCGTTAAGACAATGAAGGACTGCAGCATTGTAACCGCCAACTATGAATTGGGCGAAGGCTTAAGAGGGACTATAGGAATTATAGGACCGAAACGGATGGATTATGAAAAGGTTCTCAGCACATTGCGTAATCTCATGACGCAGCTGGATACCATTTTGAAAAAAGATGAAAGGTAAAGGGTAGAGCATTGAGCATGGAAGATGTGAAAACAGATGAGAATCTGGCAGATGAGACTGTTTATACAGAGGATGCCGTTCCCACTGAAAAAGAAATAGAAGGTGCAGAAGCCTGCGGGGACGATGGAACCCAGGAATATGTTCCGGAAGAAGAAACGGCTGAAGCGGGTTCCAAAGAAGAATCCGGGAAAAAAGGCCTTTTCGGAAAAAAGAAAGAGAAGAAAGATCCAAAGGATGAAAAAATAGAGGAACTCACAGACCGCCTTCAGAGGTCCATGGCTGAGTTTGACAATTACCGCAAGAGAACAGAAAAAGAAAAGTCAGCCATGTTTGAAATCGGAACAAAGGATATCGTTGAACGGATCCTTCCGGTAGTAGATAATTTTGAAAGAGGCCTTGCAGCCATATCTGAGGAGGAAAAAGCTGCTCCTTTTGCAGATGGAATGGTAATGATATATAAGCAGCTTATGAAAACGCTGGAAGAAGCCGGCGTAAAACCAATTGAAGCAATTGGAAAGCCGTTTGATCCCAATTTCCATAATGCGGTAATGCATATTGAAGATGAATCACTGGGTGAAAATGTAGTCTCCCAGGAGCTTCAGAAGGGTTACACGTATCGTGACAGCGTGGTAAGGCATTCCATGGTGCAGGTGGCTAATTAGTCACATGGCATCAGGAAGCAGATCATACATTCCAGGTATACCTTAATACCCCAATAGGGGCAGGAATAAGGTAATCATTTATATTTTGTTTATTAATTAGGAGGAAAAAACTATGGGCAAGATCATTGGTATTGACTTAGGTACAACAAATAGCTGTGTAGCCGTTATGGAAGGCGGTAAACCAGTTGTAATTCCCAACAGCGAAGGCGTAAGAACCACACCATCCGTTGTTGCATTTACAAAGAACGGAGAGAGGCTAGTCGGCGAGCCTGCTAAGCGTCAGGCAGTAACAAACTCTGACCGTACCATCTCTTCCATCAAAAGACATATTGGTACAGACTACAAGGTAGCAATTGACGGAAAAAATTACAGCCCTCAGGAAATTTCTGCTATGATCCTTCAGAAATTAAAGGCAGATGCAGAAGCTTATTTAGGAGAAAAAGTAACAGAAGCGGTTATTACCGTACCGGCATATTTTAACGATGCACAGCGTCAGGCAACTAAGGATGCCGGTAAGATTGCCGGTCTTGACGTAAAGCGTATCATCAACGAGCCGACAGCAGCAGCTCTGGCTTATGGACTTGACAATGAAAAAGAGCAGAAGATCATGGTATATGACTTAGGCGGCGGTACATTCGACGTTTCCATCATTGAAATCGGCGACGGCGTTATCGAAGTTCTTTCCACCAACGGCGATACCCGTCTGGGCGGTGATGACTTTGATAACCGCGTAACCCAGTGGATGGTAGACGAATTTAAAAAGGCTGAGGGTGTTGACTTATCCGGTGATAAGATGGCTATGCAGAGATTAAGAGAAGCTGCTGAGAAGGCAAAGAAGGAATTATCCTCTGCTACAACCACCAACATCAACCTGCCATTTATTACTGCTACCTCAGAAGGTCCAAAGCATCTGGATATGAACTTAACCAGAGCGAAATTTGATGAGCTGACAGCAGATCTCATCGAGCGCACCGCAATCCCGGTACAGAATGCATTAAGAGATGCAGGCATTACTGCAGCAGAGTTAGGAAAAGTATTGTTAGTAGGCGGATCTACCCGTATGCTGTCTGCACAGGAGAAAGTAAAACAGCTGACAGGCAAGGAGCCTTCCAAATCCTTGAACCCAGATGAATGTGTTGCCATCGGTGCCAGCATTCAGGGCGGAAAGCTTGCTGGTGATGCAGGCGCAGGCGATATCCTTCTTCTGGACGTAACTCCCCTTTCCTTATCCATTGAGACCATGGGCGGTGTTGCTACCAGATTGATTGAAAGAAATACGACTATCCCCACAAAGAAGAGCCAGATCTTCTCCACAGCGGCTGACAACCAGACAGCGGTTGATATCCACGTGGTACAGGGTGAGAGACAGTTCGCAAGAGATAACAAGACCTTAGGCCAGTTCCGTCTGGATGGAATTCCGCCTGCAAGAAGAGGTGTTCCTCAGATCGAGGTTACCTTTGATATCGATGCCAACGGTATCGTTAATGTTTCTGCTAAGGATTTAGGAACAGGCAAGGAACAGCATATTACCATTACTTCCGGCTCCAACATGTCTGATTCTGATATTGATAAGGCAGTTAAGGAAGCAGCTGAATATGAGGCTCAGGATAAGAAGCGTAAGGATGGCATTGACGCAAGAAACGATGCGGACTCCATGGTATTCCAGACAGAGAAGGCTCTGCAGGAAGTTGGAGACAAGATCGATGCAAACGATAAGGCATCTGTAGAAGCAGATTTGAACGCATTAAAAGAAGCGGTTAACAGAGCTCCTATTGATGATATGACTGATGCTCAGATTGAAGATATCAAGGCAGGCAGAGAAAAACTGATGAACAGTGCACAGGCTTTATTTGCAAAAGTTTATGAGCAGGCTCAGGCACAGGGCGGAGCACAGGGCGCAGGCCCTGACATGGGAGCAGAAAATGCAACCTATCAGGACAGCGATGTGGTTGACGGCGATTACAAAGAGGTGTAAACTAGTCTGGTCAGTAGACAGGACTTTGGGAAAAGTGTTGTAGCGATACAGCACTTTTTCCGAATTTCTTCAGGCATGAGTTCCTCAGCAAAGACGAGAGAAAACGAAGGCTGTGGTTTACCCTGATGGGTATTAAGAAACTCAGCCGTTCGGTGAGCCAAAGGTGAATCGAATTTTCTTAATCTATGAAAGGTAGACCTAAGATGGCAGAGAGTAAGAAAGATTATTATGAAACCCTGGGCGTTCCGAAAGATGCGGATGATGCAGCGATTAAGAAGGCTTACAGGGCATTAGCTAAAAAATACCATCCTGACACAAATCCCGGAGATACTGCGGCTGCTGAAAAGTTCAAGCAGGCTTCCGAGGCCTATAGTGTCCTTAGCGATGCTGATAAGAGGCGCCAATATGACCAGTTCGGTTCTGCTGCCTTTGATGGCAGCGGCGGAGCAGGCGGCTTTGGCGGCTTTGATTTTAGTGGAGCGGACATGGGAGATATTTTCGGAGATATCTTCGGAGATATCTTTGGCGGAGGAAGAAGCAGCGCCCGTTACAATGGGCCATCTAGGGGAGCAAATATTAGAACCAGCATCCGCATAACTTTTGAGGATGCGATATTTGGCTGTGAGAAGGAGATTGAGATCAATTTCAAGGAAGAGTGTTCCTCTTGTCACGGAAGTGGTGCGAAAGCGGGAACCTCACCGATTACATGTCCAAAATGTAACGGAAAAGGAAAGATCATGTATACCCAGCAATCCTTCTTTGGACAGATACAGAATGTTCAGACGTGTCCGGACTGCGGCGGCAGCGGAAAAATCGTGAAAGATAAATGTCCGGATTGCTATGGCAGCGGATACATTACAAAAAGAAAGAAATTTAAAGTTACCATTCCGGCAGGAATTGATAACGGACAGTCTGTGCGCCTTGCAGGTGCCGGAGAACCAGGAACCAATGGCGGAGAGAGAGGCGATCTTCTGGTTGAGGCAGTGGTATCCAACCATCCGATTTTCAAACGCCAGGATACCAGCATTTACTCAACGGTTCCGGTTTCCTTTACGAATGCTGCCTTAGGCGGAACCATCCGGATCAAGACCGTGGATGGAGAAGTGGAATACGAAGTAAAGCCGGGTACCCAGACGGATACCAAGGTGCGCTTAAAAGGAAAGGGTGTTCCTTCCCTGCGCAACCGTGCCATTCGCGGCGACCATTTTGTCACCTTGGTGGTTTCAGTGCCAGAGCGCATGACAGAGGCTCAAAAAGAGGCGCTTCGTAAGTTTGACGAGGCCATGAACGGCACAGTGGAAGGCGACAAACATAAAAAGAAGGGAATCTTTAAATAAGGATTCCGGAAGGTACATGGTTTTAAATGGAGGGGAATGTATGGGAAGGTTTGCAAAAAAACTGGCCCTGGCTGCCGCTGTCATATGGTTAACAGCTTTAATTCCGGCGGTCGCTATGGCCGCGGACGGCCAGGCTGTCCGGGATTTTCCGGGCTGGAACGGCTCGGGTACAAAAAACAAAGGGCCAATTGAGGGAAGTGTATCCTTTGACTGCTGGGATGACGACGATGACGATGATGACGGTCCGGGGGCCTACAGCTATCAGAGAGGCTGGCGCTACAGCCCTTCCGGCTGGTGGTTTCAGTACAGTGATGGCAGCTGGCCCTCTAACTGCTGGAAATATATCGATGGAAGATGGTACCGGTTTAACTTTGAAGGCCATATGCTGACCGGCTGGTATACCGATGAGGGAGGCTTCCGGTATTACTTAAATCCGGTGGATGACGGAACTTTGGGAACTATGAGGATAGGCTGGCAGATTGTAGACGGAAAAGCTTATTACTTTAACACCATGTCCGATGGCTATAAGGGAAGGATGCTTACCAATACGACCACTCCTGACGGATATAAGGTAGGAGCTGACGGCGCATGGATCCAATAAACTTGATGGAATGTTTTTAAAAGGTATGGCGGAAATTTTCTGCTGTACCTTTTCTTTCACGATAAAAAACAAAGGACGCACCAGACGGCTGAAATGAATCAGCCATGTGGTGCGTCCCTTGTTATTCATTACAAAAATTTTTGCTTTGTAATTTGTGAAAATAGTTCCTGTTTCAATTCCAGTCGCTCAGGCGGGTGTGATGGGGTGTAATGCATCAAGGAATTTCGTTTACTTGATATTTTTTTGCCCTTGCGATCGGAACGAAACAAAAGTTATTTTCATCCGTTCAATTAGTTAATGCACCAGCTTCAGTTTTTATTGCATCTTTTTTAAAAAAAATAAATTTTTTTATTAAATGCGAAATAACCCTTCAAATTTCGTACATGTTAGACGCTTGCAAGCGATTTCATTGTATGTTATGATATCTTGTGGTTTAAAGCTGAGAGCAAAACATTCATATACTATAAAGAGAAAGTCCGGTTCCCGGATGTCAAGGAAAGGAAACAGCCTATGAACCCATTTTTGATCGTATGCCCTCTTGTTTTTCTGGCGGGTTTTGTAGATTCCATAGCAGGAGGCGGAGGCCTTATATCCCTTCCGGCGTATCTGGCAGCAGGGGTACCTCCTCATTTGGCCATTGGGACCAATAAACTGGGTTCCACCATGGGAACTGTGATTTCTACAGCCAGGTATGCGAAGGGCGGCTACATTAAAGCAAAGCTGTCTCTGCTTGCAGCACTTTTTGCTGTGGTTGGTTCTGTAATCGGAGCGCATTTATCCATGCTTGCCAGTGAGCGGGTATTAAAGGGCATGATGCTGGCGGTGCTTCCGGTTGTTGCCTTTTATGTTCTTAAGAATAAAAGTCTTGGAAATCCGGAGGAGAGCAGCAGCCTGCCTGAGAAAAAGATGTTATTAATCAGCATAGGTGCAGCACTGGTCATCGGATGCTATGACGGATTTTACGGACCAGGTACGGGAACCTTTCTACTGCTGATTCTGACCGGATTCGCCAAAATGGATGTCAGGAGTGCATCAGGCACTACGAAAGTGATCAACCTGTCTTCCAACATTGCAGCATTGGTGACTTTTCTAATAAATGGAAAGGTTTTGATCCCCTTAGGACTGGTATCAGGACTTTTCTGCATTGCAGGCCATTATATCGGATCAGGCCTGGTGGTGAAAAATGGATTAAAGATTGTGCGCCCGATTGTCTTAGTGGTGCTTTTGTGTCTGTTTGTGAAAATTATAAAAGGATAGGGAATTGCTATGAAATGGAAAAAATTTACGCTGACCACCACGACAGAGGCCGTGGATTTAGTCAGCAGCATGTTTGATGAAATCGGAATAGAAGGAATTGAAATCGAGGATAATATCCCTCTTACAGAGGCGGAGACAAAAGGCATGTTTATCGACATTCTGCCGGAGCTTCCCCCGGATGAGGGCGTTGCAAAGGTCAGCTTCTATCTGGAGCCGGATTCTGACATCGATGGCATGTTAAAACGAGTAGAAGAAGGACTGACAGAGCTTTCCATGTTCACGGATTTAGGGGAATGCACCATTGCGTCCGGTGAGACAGAGGATAAAGACTGGATCAATAACTGGAAACAGTATTTTAAGCCGTTTACCGTGGATGATATTCTGATTAAACCTACCTGGGAGGAAATTCCGGAGGAACATAAGGACAAGCTTTTGATTGAGATCGATCCGGGAACTGCCTTTGGAACCGGACAGCATGAGACGACCCAGCTTTGCATCCGTCAGCTGCGCAAATACGTGACACCGGAGACAACGCTCCTTGATGTGGGAACCGGAAGCGGCATTCTGGGAATCACTGCCTTAAAGCTGGGGGCCAAAGAGGTATTTGGAACGGATCTTGATGAAAATGCTATTATCGCCGTTAAGGAAAACATGGAAGCCAATGATATCCCTGTGGAGAAGTTTAGAGTATTACAGGGCAATATTATTGATGACAGGGCGATACAAGAGGAAGCAGGCTTTGAAAAATATGATGTGGTGGTAGCCAATATCCTGGCAGATATCATCATCCTGCTTCAGAAGGAAATTTCTGTTCACATGAAAAAAGACGCTATTTTCATTACTTCCGGTATCATTAACATGAAGGAAGAAGCGGTGAAGAAAGCATTTGAGGAAAATGATGCCTTTGAGCTTGTGGAAACCACTTATCAGGGCGAATGGGTTTCTATAACAGTCAGGAAGAAATAGGAAGAGGAACGGGGAAAAGGATGTATCACTTTTTTGTTAATCCGGATCAAATCGGAGCAGAGACAATCCGGATCATGGGGCCGGATGTAAACCATATGAAGAATGTTCTGCGGATGGGCGCCGGAGAACAGATTTTAATCAGCAATGGTGTGGACAAAGATTACTTATGTGAGATTCTGGAAGTAGCATCTACGGAAGTTACGGCCAAGATCCTGTCAGTCGATGAAGGAGGCACGGAGCTTCCTGCCAGGCTCTACCTGTTTCAGGGATTGCCAAAGGGTGATAAAATGGAATTAATTATCCAGAAGGCTGTGGAACTTGGTGTATACCAGATCATTCCGGTTCAGACCAAACGGGCAGTTGTGCGGCTGGATAAAAAGAAGGAAGAATCAAAGCTTCGCCGCTGGAATGCAGTGTCAGAAAGCGCTGCCAAGCAGTCCAAGCGGCTTATCATACCGGAGGTGACCGGTGTCATGACGTTTCAGGAGGCTCTGACCTTTGCAAAGGATCTTGATATAACGGTCATTCCGTTTGAACACGCAAAGGATATGGCAGAGACGAAAGAAATCCTGTCAGCCATCAAGCCGGGAATGAGTGCGGGGATATTTATCGGACCGGAGGGAGGCTTTGAGGATTCTGAAATGGAGCTTGCAAAGAATTTCGGAGCAAAACTGATTACCCTTGGAAAACGAATCCTTCGGACGGAAACCGCTGGCCTTGCGATTGTATCCGTGCTGGCCTTCCAGCTGGAAGGCTGACAGAGTCCGGGGAACAACTTACTGATATCCCTTTTGCCTTGAGATTGGGCGGTAAGAGGAACGCCTTTCAGGCATACCTTTACACCCGATAAAGCGGGGTGCGCTGTGTCCAAAAAGCATGGACAAGGAAGAGGAAAGGAACGAGTCATATATGGAAGCTTATTTTGATAATTCGGCAACGACAAGAGTGTTGGAACCAGTAAGAGATATTGTTGTAAAGATCATGACGGAGGACTACGGAAATCCATCTGCCAAGCATAAAAAGGGAATGGAAGCGGAACGTTATATTAAGGAAGCAGCGGAGATCATAGCCGGGACCTTAAAAGTTGCCCCAAAAGAAATCGTTTTTACATCCGGTGGCTCTGAATCCAACAATATGGCCTTAATTGAGACTGCTATGGCCAATAAAAGGGCGGGAAACCACATCATCAGCACCGGAATAGAACATGCCTCCGTGTATAATCCTCTGGCGTTTTTAGAGGAACAGGGCTTTTTGGTGACTTACCTTCCTGTAGATGCACAGGGACATATCCGTCTGGAAGAACTGGAGGCGGCAATCCGTCCGGAAACCATTCTGGTTTCCATCATGTATGTAAATAATGAAATCGGTGCGGTGGAACCCATTGAAGCCATTTCAAAGATCATAAAAAAGAAGAATCCGTCCATCCTGTTTCATGTGGACGCCATTCAGGCTTACGGAAAATTTGTCATCCGTCCAAAGCGTCAGGGAATCGACCTTTTATCAGTCAGCGCCCATAAGATACATGGGCCAAAAGGAGTAGGATTTTTATACATTGACCAGAGGGTGAAAATCAGGCCTTTGATTTATGGCGGCGGCCAGCAGAGAGGCATGCGTTCCGGTACGGAAAATGTTCCTGGAATTGCAGGCATGGGAGTAGCAGCTAAATTAATGTATACGGATCATGGCGAGAAGATGCGGTCCATGATCACCCTTAAAGATTACATGATCGACAGGCTTTCAGAGATTGACGGCGTTACGGTTAACAGCCTGTCCGGTGATTTGTCAGCGCCTCAGATTGTCAGTGCAAGCTTTATGGGAATCCGAAGCGAAGTGCTTTTGCATGCTCTGGAAGATAAGGAGATTTATGTATCCTCCGGGTCTGCCTGCTCTTCCAATCATCCGGCTGTCAGCGGAACGTTAAAGGGAATCGGCGTAAAACCTGAGCTTTTGGATTCCACGCTGCGGTTCAGCTTCGGGGTTTATAACACCAAAGAGGAAGTGGATTACTGCATAGATGTACTTAAGGAGCTTTTGCCTGTATTAAGACGGTATCAGAGAGGTTAAAGAGTAGTTTACAGAAAGTAATACCCTTCGGGTATACCTTTATGCCCAAAATTTATGGGCAGGAAAGAGGAAAGGATAACAGATGCAATATCAATCATTTTTAATTAAATATGCAGAAATCGGGGTGAAAGGAAAAAACCGTTATCTGTTTGAAGATGCCCTGGTGACTCAGATCCGCCACTCCTTAAAGAGAGTGGAAGGTGATTTTATAGTTTCCAAGGAATCAGGACGTATTTATGTAAATGCAGAGTCAGAATATGATTTTGATGAGGTCATAGAAGCGTTAAAGTGTATCTTCGGCATTGCCGCTATCTGCCCTATGGTTCAGGTGGAGGACAATGGATACGAGGATTTAAAGAAACAGGTGCAGTCTTATGTGGATGAATTCTATGAGGATAAAAATTTCACCTTTAAGGTCAACGCCCGCAGAGGAAACAAAAAATATCCGGTAAATTCCGAACAGATCAATAGGGATCTGGGGGAATTGATCCTTCATGCATTTCCCGAGACAAAGGTAGATGTTCATAAGCCGGATGTGATGCTTCATGTGGAAGTCCGCAATAAGATCAATATTTACTCCCATGTCATTCCGGGCCCTGGCGGCATGCCGGTGGGAACCAATGGAAAAGCCATGCTTCTTTTATCCGGCGGTATCGACAGCCCGGTGGCAGGGTATATGATCGCAAAGCGCGGGGTTAAGATCGATGCCGTTTATTTCCATGCTCCGCCATATACCAGTGAGCGTGCAAAGCAGAAGGTGATCGATTTAGCAAAGCTGGTTTCTAAATACTCCGGTCCGATTCGCCTTCATATTGTGAATTTTACGGACATCCAGCTGTACATTTATGATAAATGCCCTCATGAGGAGCTTACCATCATCATGAGACGCTATATGATGAGAATTGCTGAGCGCCTGTCAGAGGAAAGCGGGGCTATGGCACTCATAACCGGAGAGAGCATCGGACAGGTGGCTTCCCAGACCATGCAGTCTCTGGCTGCTACGGATGCAGCCACAACGATGCCGGTATTCCGTCCTGTCATTGGCTTTGACAAGCAGGAAATCGTGGATGTATCGGAAAAGATTGGTACTTATGAGACTTCCGTGCTTCCTTTTGAAGATTGTTGTACCATTTTTGTGGCAAAGCATCCGGTGACAAAACCGAGTTTGAAGATGATCGAACGGTCTGAGGAAAAGTTAGAAGAAAAGATCGACGAATTAGTTGAAATCGCCATAAGCACAGTAGAAAAAGTTTGGTGTTAAAAAAATAAAATCGGGGTCCGGCTCCTTTTGGAAAAGGCCGGACCCCGAAAGGCATTATGCTTAATCTACGATGTATGGAGATAATACGTTTAAGATTTCATCAGCATTATTTTCAGAGTGGATATTCAAATCGATGGGTTTGGAAAGATCCAGGCTGAAGATGCCCATAATAGATTTTGCATCAATTACGTATCTACCGGATACCAGATCAAAATCAGTATCAAACTTTGTTAAATCGTTTACAAAAGATTTTACTTTATCGATGGAATTTAAAGATATACGAACTGTTTTCATGTGAAAAACCTCCTTGAGTGAGCTCTTTTATTTAATGAGGGACCGCTCGGGGACCGACCCTTAATCACTTCAATACTACTGATATATTGTATAAAAGTCAATGGTAATTTTACATGAAAATACTGAAAATAAAAGGAATATTTAGATAGGAGAAAACAAGATGAAAAAGGCAGCCCTGCATAATCTTGGATGCAAGGTTAATTCCTATGAAACAGAAGCCATGCAGCAGCTTCTTGAAAACGCCGGATATGAGATCGTTCCATTTGCGGAAGGTGCAGATGTTTATATTATTAATACATGCTCCGTAACAAATATCGCGGACCGTAAATCCAGACAGATGCTTCACAGGGCAAAGAAAATGAATCCGGAGGCAGTGGTCGTGGCAGCCGGGTGCTACGTCCAGGCAGCAGGTGAGGAACTTAAAAAGGATGAAGCGGTGGATTTAGTCGTTGGCAACAACAAAAAGACTGATCTGGTATCCATTCTGGAAGACTACTTTGCCCAAAGGAAGAAGCCGGAAGAAGACACAGCCTTCGGTCAGAATGATGCCCCCGATGAAACGCTGGAAACGATTATTGATATCGGTGACACCAGGGAATACGAGAATTTGTCTATTGACAGGATCTCAGACCATACCAGGGCATTTATCAAGGTCCAGGATGGCTGCAACCAGTTTTGCAGCTACTGTATTATACCCTATACAAGAGGCCGGGTGAGAAGCCGGAGACCCGATGAGGTGGTGGAAGAAGTAAAACGTCTGACCATTTCCGGCTACCAGGAGATCGTACTTACAGGAATCCACTTAAGCTCTTACGGCATGGATTTTCCCGAGGAAGAACGGCTTACTCTCCTGGATCTGATTAAGAGCATTCACGAAGTGGAAGGCTTAAAACGGATTCGTCTTGGTTCCCTGGAACCCAGGATCGTGACGGAAGAGTTTGCTCAAGCGCTTGCAGGACTTCATAAAATTTGCCCCCATTTCCACTTATCCCTGCAAAGCGGAAGCGATAATACCTTAAAGAGAATGAACCGCCATTACACGACGGAGGACTATTTAAACCGCTGTCAGATTTTACGGAAGGCATTTAAAAATCCCGCGATTACCACAGATGTGATCGTAGGGTTTCCAGGAGAAAGCACCGAGGACTTTCAGGTGACAAAAGAATATTTGAAAGATGTTCAGTTCTATGAGATGCATGTATTTAAATATTCCAAAAGAAACGGCACCAGGGCTGCGGTAATGCCTGATCAGGTACCGGAATCCATAAAGGCGGAGCGCAGCAATGACCTCCTTCGCCTGGAGAAAGAAATGTCCCTTGAGTACCGGAAGTCATGGTTAGGATCCAGGACAGAAGTGCTTATGGAAGAGGAGTATTGGTGGAATGACATTCATTACATGATCGGTCACACCAGAGAATATGTGAAGGCCGCGGTGCCCTTTGAAGAGGGCTTAAAGGGCGTGGTGATAGAGGGAATTCTTACGGAAATGATGAACGATGAGGTGGCATTTTTAAAGCATTAACAGATAAAAATTATTTTTGGCTTGCCGAATCCCAACTTTTGGTTTAGAATATAGTAGAACAGTTAAAGGACGTGAGAAACATGGGCGATATTCATAATACGCAATTTTTCAAGGCAGTGCAGGAAAATAAACTGAATGTAAGCCAGGTACTGGAACAGGTTTATATTGCCCTTAATGAAAAGGGCTATAATCCGATCAACCAGATCGTGGGCTATATTATGTCAGGAGATCCTACTTATATTACCAGCCATAAGAATGCCAGAAGTCTTATCATGAAAGTTGAGCGGGATGAGATTTTGGAAGAACTTATGGGAGTATATATTGATACGAAGTTGAAATAAGGCTGTGGATAATCATAAGTCTAGCTGTCAGATGAAGTGGAAGTAGGCGGAGTCTGACAGTTTGTTTTTATACGGTTGGCTTTGGACCAGCTTTCTTTTGCTGCATAAAGATTGGAAAAAGAGCAACCTTGGAGGAAAAATATGAGGATTATGGGGCTTGATTACGGTTCTAAAACTGTAGGAGTTGCAGTTTCCGACTTACTTGGTATAACCGCCCAAGGAGTGGAGACAATTACGAGAGAAGACGAGAATAAACTGAGAAAGACCTGTGCCCGGATTGAAGAACTGATTCGGGAATATGAGATTGAAGCCATTGTCCTCGGCTATCCGAAAAATATGAATAACACGGCCGGTGATAGGGCCGAGAAAACGGAACAGTTTAAAGAGATGCTTGAAAGGCGGACCGGACTTACCGTCATTCTATGGGATGAACGGCTCACGACCGTTGCATCGGAGAGAATATTACAGGAAAGCGGTGTAAGAAGAGAACACCGCAAGGCAGTCATTGATAAGGTGGCGGCAGGGCTGATCCTGCAGGGCTATCTGGACAGCTTAAAGCAGGAGACAGGAAATGAACAGTGATGAGAAGAAGATTACCCTGACAACGGATTCAGGGGAACACGTGGAGTTTTACGTTCTGGAGGAAACCAGAATTAATGGGATGAATTATCTGCTGGTAACTGATGCGGCAGATGACGATGACGAAGGGGAATGTTACATCTTAAAGGATTTATCAAAGCAGGAAGACAGTCAGGCTTTGTATGAGTTTGTAGAGGATGATAACGAGATAGATTATTTATTTAAGATATTTTCCGAACTGCTGGACGGAGCAGATGTGGATATTCAAATTTAAGAAAATGTTGGTGAGTAATTGAGGGACTGTTAATGAAACAGGAAATTTTTAAAAATATGCTTCGAGAGAAAGGACTCAAGGTGACCAACCAGCGCATGCTGGTACTGGAGCTCATGGCAGAGCGCCCCGGGCAGCATCTGACTGCGGAAGAGATCTATGATCTGGCCAGGCAGAAGTGCCCGGAGATTGGGCTTGCCACGATTTACAGGACTGTGCAGGTACTGGTAGATTTATCAGTGATTGACAAGGTCAGTTTTGACGACGGATTTGCCCGCTATGAATTAGGGGGCTTAGATCGTGAGTCCAGACATCACCACCACCACGCGATTTGCAACCGATGCGGAAACGTATTTTCCTTTCAAGGCGATTTACTGGATACGCTGGAGCAGGCCCTTCTTGACAGGACAGGTTTTCTTGTGACCGATCATGAAGTGAAGCTGCACGGGTATTGCAGGGAATGCCGGGAGGCAATGGAAGAAGAACAGGACGGAAAATCATAAGATGGAGGTAAAATATTGAAAAAACAAGACAGCAACGCGAAAGTTAAAATCATTCCTTTAGGCGGAATGGAGCAGATCGGTATGAATATCACTGCTTTTGAATGTGAAGACAGCATCATCATTGTGGACTGCGGACTGGCATTCCCAACGGATGATATGCTTGGGATCGATCTGGTAATACCGGATGTCTCTTACTTAAAACAGAACATTGATAAAGTAAAGGGATTTGTTATTACCCATGGCCACGAGGATCATATCGGCGCTCTTCCTTATATTTTAAGAGATATCAATGTGCCGGTATACGGAACAAAGCTTACCATTGCCCTGATCGAGAACAAACTGAAAGAACATAATTTACTGAAAAACACTAAGAGAAAGGTGATCAAACACGGACAGTCCGTTAATTTAGGCTGTTTCCGTATTGAATTTATCAAGACAAACCACAGCATCGCCGATGCCTCCGCCCTTGCCATTTTTTCTCCGGCCGGCGTGATTCTGCATACAGGCGATTTTAAGATTGACTATACTCCCGTATTCGGGGAACCGGCTGATTTAGAGCGTTTTGCCGAGCTGGGCAAAAAGGGCGTTCTGGCCATGATGTGTGACAGCACCAATGCCATCAGGCCTGGATTCACTCCTTCGGAAAAGACCGTAGGAAAGACCTTTGACAACATTTTTGCAGACCATAAGAATAACCGCATCATAGTAGCTACCTTTGCTTCAAATGTGGACAGGGTACAGCAGGTCATCAACTCCGCAGCCAAGTATGGCCGCAAAGTAGTGGTTGAGGGCCGCAGCATGGTCAATGTAATTGGCACGGCCAGTGAGCTGGGCTATATCAATATTCCGGATGGAACCCTCATTGAGATTGACCAGTTAAAAAATTATCCCGATGAGCAGACGGTGCTCATCACCACCGGAAGCCAGGGAGAATCCATGGCAGCCCTTTCCCGAATGGCAGCCAGTACCCATAAGAAGATTTCCATTAAACCAACTGATGTGGTGATTTTAAGTTCCCATCCGATTCCTGGCAATGAAAAGGCTGTTTCCAAGGTGGTTAACGAGCTTTCCATGAAGGGAGCAGAGGTCATCAGCGATGACACTCATGTATCAGGACATGCATGCCAGGAGGAAATCAAGCTGATGTATGCCCTGGTCCGTCCTAAATACGCCATCCCAGTTCACGGTGAATACCGTCATATCATGGCCCAGAAGAATCTGGTTCAGGCGATGGGAACCCCTAAGGAGAATGTGATTATCATGTCCTCCGGCGATGTGGTGGAGTTGGGACAGGAATCCTGGAAGATCGTGGACCATGTGCAGGCAGGAGGAATCCTGGTAGATGGTCTTGGCGTCGGAGATGTAGGGAATATCGTTTTAAGAGACAGGCAGAACCTGGCACAGAACGGAATTATCGTGGTGGTTCTGACCCTGGAGAAATATTCCAATCAGCTTTTGGCAGGTCCGGATATTGTATCCAGAGGATTTGTTTATGTGCGTGAGTCAGAGGATTTGATGGAGGAGGCCAGGAACGTTGTCAATGACGCTGTTGCTGACTGCCTGGAACGCCATGTCAATGACTGGGGTAAGATTAAGAATGTGATACGCGATAGCTTAAGCGACTTTTTATGGAAACGGATGAAACGGAATCCTATGATTCTGCCTATCATTATGGAAGTATAGTACAGGGGAAAGGAACAGGATATGAGCCGTGCAACGAAAGAGATTAATAAAATAACTGGAGCAGTCATTGCGATTTCGAGCAGGCTTATTATCCTTGCCCTGGTGATTCTTCTCCTTTATGAGGGAGTCACCAGAGGATATGAGTTCGGCCATGAAATATTCTATGCCTCTGCAATGGAAGCAGAGCCGGGACGAAACAAGGAGATAACCATTAACAAAGGTACATCTGTGTCCCAGGCGGCAAAGCTTTTAAAGGACGATGGTCTGATATCCAATGAATATTCCTTTATCATACAGGCGGAATTTTTTGCTTATAAGGTAAAACCGGGAGACTATACCTTTAACACTTCCATGACCTCCAAAGAAATCCTTCAGATAATGAATGAGAATACAGGGGAAAAGGAAGTTAAAAAATGATTGTAAACGATAGAATTACGGATTATATAAAGTCTCTGGAACCAGACAGAAGCCCGCTCCTTTCAAAGATCGGAAAAAAGGCAAGACAGGAAGGCGTCCCGATCATCAGGGAAGAGACTGCCGCCTTTCTTCAGACTATGACGGCTGCTATGAGGCCAAAGGCTATCCTGGAGGTTGGAACGGCGGTGGGGTACTCTACTCTTTTAATGGCCGAGGTCATGCCGTCTGACTGCCATATTACCACCATAGAGAAATATGAAAAAAGGATTCCAGAGGCCAAAGAAAATTTTAAAGAGGCCGGAGAGACAGGGCGGATCACCTTGCTTGAAGGAGATGCACAGGAGATATTAAAGGGGCTTGACCGCCCCTTTGACCTTGTATTCATGGATGCAGCCAAAGGACAGTATCTTTTGTGGCTGCCAAGGATTTTAGAACTTATGGCCCCCGGAGGGATGTTGATTTCTGATAATGTCCTTCAGGATGGGGATATCATAGAATCCCGCTATGCGGTGGAGCGACGCAACCGGACCATTCACGGGCGGATGCGGGATTACTTATATGAACTAAAACACTCAGAGCGGCTTACAACGACCATTGTACCAATCGGGGATGGAATTACCGTCAGCATTCTGCACTGATGGGCCTGAAATTTATAAATATGACACTTAGCAAATTAGTCGTTCGACGAGCCATCAGGCAAGTCGGACTTCTTTCAATATGGACATAAGAAAGGATTTTCATGAGAAAGACCGAACTTTTGATTCCGGCAGGCAGCCTGGAAGTACTTAAAACTGCGGTAGTTTACGGCGCAGACGCTGTCTATATCGGTGGAGAAGCCTTTGGCCTCCGCGCCAAAGCAAAGAATTTTACAATGGAAGAGATCCGGGAAGGAATTGTCTTTGCCCACGAAAGAGGGGTAAAGGTCTATATTACGGCCAACATACTGGCACATAATGATGACTTAAGCGGAGTAGAGGAATATTTTAAAGAATTAAAGGATACAGGCCTTGACGCCTTGATCATCTCAGATCCGGGAGTATTTGCTATTGCAAAGCGCATCATGCCAGACTTAGAGATCCATATCAGCACACAGGCCAACAACACCAATTACGGAACTTATCTGTTCTGGCACCAGCTTGGAGCCAAACGGGTTGTTTCCGCCAGGGAGCTTTCTCTTGCAGAGATTAAAGAAATACGCAGCCAGATTCCGGAGGATATGGAGATCGAAAGCTTTATCCACGGAGCGATGTGTATTTCCTATTCCGGACGGTGCCTATTAAGCAATTTTATGGCAGGAAGAGATGCCAATCAGGGAGCCTGTACCCATCCATGCCGCTGGAAGTATTCCATCGTTGAGGAACAGCGTCCTGGCGAATATATGCCGGTCTATGAAAATGAACGGGGAACCTACATCTTTAATTCCAAGGATTTATGCATGATCGAATACATCCCGGAAATGATGGATGCGGGGATCGACAGCTTTAAGATCGAAGGCCGCATGAAAACCGCTCTTTACGTAGCGACCGTGGCCAGAACTTACCGGAAAGCCATAGATGATTATAATAAGGACCCTGAAATCTACCGGGCCAATATGGAGTGGTACCGCTCTGAAATCGGTAAGTGCACTTACCGGGAATTTACCACCGGCTTTTATTTTAGTAAGCCTGATTCAACCACACAGATTTATGACAACAACACTTATGTGAAAAACTATACGTATCTGGGAACCATTGAGTCAATCGATGAGAGAGGATTTGCCCGTACCACGCAGAAGAATAAGTTTTCCGTGGGAGACACCATTGAGGTGATGAAGCCTGATGGCAGGAACCTAGAAGTTCTTGTTAAAGTCATCTATGATGAAGAAGGAAACTCCCAGGAAAGCGCTCCTCATTCCAAACAGGTGCTGTATATAGAACTTGAGGGAGATGTGCCGCAGGAATACGACATTTTGCGCTGCAAGGCCTGATCTGGCCGCGTTGTTATAGACAACCCACATAGCAAAAAGGCAGCTTGTTTTTAAAATAAGCTGCCTTTTTGCATTTGATGTACATCTATTGGTACCGTGTTTGCTTCCTTTATTACAAAATATACCAAGACTGAAAAGGATTTTTATGTTAATATACAAATATAATACATAGGAAATCAGACCGATGTAATTGAAAGAAATTTTTCAAATTTTCAATATCAAAAATGCAAAACATAAAGAAAGGAAGAATATCATGTATTCATTTACGAACCAGTTTATTACGGATGATAAAAATGTTGAGTACTTGAAAGCTGCTATGATGGGGCCAAATGCCATGCGGTTATCAGAGGAATTATCGTCGCACCTAAACATCAATGAACATATGCGAGTCCTTGACCTAGGCTGCGGATGTGGTCTTTCTACGCTTTTGTTGGTGAAAAAATATGGTGCGTCCGTTTTTGCAGCCGACCTTTGGATTCCGCCAACTGAAAACTATGAGCGCTTTCAATCGATCGGGATTGATGATAAGGCCGTTCCGATTTCTTCAGATGCGACCAAAGGACTGCCTTTTGCAAACGGATATTTTGACTTGTTGTTCTCCGTAGACGCCTACCATTATTTCGGCGATACGGCAGAAATGCTCCCGTCACTGATTCCTTTTGTGAAAAAGGGCGGCTATATCGCCGTAGCGATTCCCGGATTAAAATACGAATTTGGGGATAATGTTCCCGATGAAATGATACCATTCTGGAATAGCGAGATGGAAAGAACCTTGCACTCTCTTGAGTGGTGGAGGGATTTGTGGAAGAAAGCAAAGGGCATTGAAATGATAGATAGCAGTGAAATGGTCTGTTGCAGACAGGCGTGGAATGAATGGCTGACTGGGAATCATCCCGTCGTTGCGGAGGATATCAAAATGATGGAGGCCGAGGGCGGAAAATATTTTAATCTTATCCAGTTGATTGCTAAAGTACTCTGAATCAATGAGGTTAGCTAACAACTATTATTTATAGTCAATAAAATATTGACAATTAACATTTCTCGTGTTAGAGTTTTTTTAAACCTATGAGGAAGAGCAAGTACCATTGTACTTACCACACAGAGAGCCGCAGGCGGTGGAATTGCGGCAGGGAAAGGCAGTTGGGAATGGGTTTCTGAGGGCAAACTGAATGGTAAGTAGGTGAGCCGGAGAGTAAACTCCGTTAAGAAAGTCAGCATATGTCAGTATGCGTGAGAGGATGCACCAGATGCATCAAGCCGGGTGGCACCGCAGGAGTTATGACGATACATACTCTTGTCCCTGCAATAATTTATTGTGAGGGATAAGAGTATTTTTTTATTTTAAAAATCTACTTATCCCGGAGAGATGCCCAAAAATCATGGGCAGGAAAGGAGATTTTTGCATGAGTGAAAACAAGATTCCCTACAAAATCTATCTGGAAGAAAATGAGATGCCAAAAGAGTGGTACAATGTACGAGCTGACATGAAGAATAAGCCAGCTCCCCTTCTAAACCCCGGAACCTTACAGCCAATGTCTGAGGAGGAACTAGGAACTGTATTTTGCAAGGAACTGGTAAAACAAGAGCTGGATAATGATAATCGTTTTATAGAAATTCCGGAAAAAATCCGTGATTTTTATAAAATGTACCGTCCGGCTCCGTTAGTAAGAGCATACTGCCTGGAAGAGAAGCTTAAGACTCCGGCTAAGATTTATTACAAATTTGAAGGCAATAATACAAGCGGAAGTCATAAGCTGAATTCTGCTATTGCACAAGCCTATTACGCAAAGGAACAGGGATTAAAGGGAGTGACCACTGAGACCGGGGCAGGGCAATGGGGGACAGCTCTCTCTATGGCATGCTCTTATCTGGACTTGGACTGCAAGGTCTATATGGTTAAGTGTTCCTATGAGCAAAAACCTTTCCGCAGAGAAGTAATGCGTACCTATGGGGCAAGCGTGACCCCATCTCCCTCTGAGACAACAGAAGTAGGAAGGAAAATCCTGGCAGAGCATCCTGGAACCACAGGAAGTCTGGGCTGTGCCATTTCTGAGGCAGTGGAAGTGGCAACACATACAGAAGGGTATCGGTATGTACTTGGAAGCGTTTTGAACCAGGTACTGCTTCACCAGTCCGTGATCGGAATGGAAGCTAAGACCGCAATGGATAAATACGGAATCAAGCCTGATATAATCATCGGTTGTGCAGGCGGCGGTTCCAATCTTGGGGGTCTGATATCGCCGTTTATGGGTGAAAAACTCAGAGGTGAAGCAGATTACCAGTTTATCGCGGTAGAACCTGCATCCTGCCCAAGCCTGACACGAGGCGTTTTTGCTTATGATTTTTGCGACACTGGAATGGTTTGTCCGCTGGCTAAAATGTATACTCTGGGAAGTGGGTTTATCCCATCTGCAAATCACGCAGGAGGCCTGAGGTATCATGGGATGAGTTCCACCTTGTCACAGCTTTATCATGATGGATACATGGAAGCGCGTTCTGTCGAGCAGACAGCTGTATTTGAAGCAGCGGAACAATTTGCCAGAGTCGAAGGAATACTTCCGGCGCCGGAAAGCAGTCATGCGATTAAAGCGGCGATTGATGAGGCTTTGAAATGCAAAGAGACAGGAGAAGAGAAGACGATCCTCTTTGGCCTTACAGGCACAGGATATTTTGATATGATGGCTTATGAAAAGTTCCATGACGGAGTGATGACAGACTATATCCCGACAGATGATGATTTAAAGGTTGGATTTGACGGAATTCCAAGATTTCCGGGAAATATGGAATAAAAGCACCTTATATAAGAGATGAGGGCGGCTGGCAAAAGGAGACAGGGAATGTTTTCCTTTTGCCGGCCGCCTTTTTATCCATACTTGATTTTGTTATAATTTTAGTGATAGTTGTAGAAATTCCTATATTGTGGTATGCTATAAAAGAATTATGCCCAGAATTTACCTGGTTTTAAAACGTGTAGAATGGAGGCTGGCATATGGCGTTAATATTTTGGCTGATGGCCGTTTCCTGCATTATTTATTATGTTGTGATCGTTCTTTATTCAGGTCTGACCACATCACTTTCTTTTATATGGCTTGTATTTGCTGCCATATGCATATTGCTGCCGGTGGGCTGGGAAGCCTATGTAAAACATAAGGATAAGGTTCCCTTATGGATTCCGGTGTCAGTGATTACCATGTGCTGTACCGGAATTTTGGTATTCCTGATGGTGGAGATTCTGGTATTTACGGGAGTTGCTGCCCGGGATACTTCGAACCTGGACTATGTCATTGTGCTGGGTGCCAGAGTAAAGGAAACAGGAATCAGCAAATCCTTAAAGAAGCGGCTGGATAAAGCCATGGAGTACTTGGATGACAATCCTTCTACGATTCTTGTGCTGTCCGGCGGCCAGGGTGATGACGAACCTGTCAGTGAAGCCGCAGCCATGCGGGATTATCTGGTTTTTAACGGAGTAAAAGAAGAACAGCTGATCTTAGAGATCCGCTCCACCAGCACGGTTGAGAATATTGCATACAGCCGTGTAGCCATTGAAGAAGATCAGGCGGAAAGGAAAGCCCGCCGTCAGGATCAACCGATTTTCATGGAGCCGGGAACCTTTGAAGAGGTGCCGGATAAACCCATTAAAATTGGTGTCCTCACCAGTGATTTTCATGTATTTCGAGCGCTGCAGATTGGTAAAAAGTGGGGAATACCGGATATCTATGGCATATCCTGTGGATCTGACCCCATTCTTTTCGTACACTTTTGTGTTAGAGAGTGCGCAGCCATATTAAAAGACAAATTAGTGGGCAATATGTAATTACACGCTAGCAATGAGCAGTGCGAAATAGGACAGGAGAAGATTTACGTTGTGCTTGCACATAAGTAAATCTTGTCATGGCCTATTTCATAGGGCGAATGCCCGTGGGCAAGCGAATCGATCAGATTCGCTTGCCGCACTGCGGACTCACGTATAATAAGAACATGCAGGAGGAAAAAAACACAGAATGAATCAGTATAAAAACCTTGCAGCCTATGAGGTTGTAGAAGAAAAGGAAATAAAAGAGATCAAAGCATCCGGATGTGTACTCCGTCATAAAAAAAGCGGAGCCAGGCTGTTCCTCGTATCCTGTGATGATGAGAACAAAGTATTTTCCATTGGCTTCCGTACCCCGCCGTCAGACAGCACCGGAGTTGCTCATATACTGGAGCACAGCGTACTCTGCGGTTCCGATAAGTTCCCGGTGAAAGATCCCTTTGTTGAACTGGTAAAAGGTTCCCTAAACACCTTTTTAAACGCAATGACCTACCCGGATAAAACCGTATACCCGGTAGCCAGCTGCAATGAAAAAGATTTCCAGAACTTAATGAACGTGTACCTGGATGCAGTACTCCACCCCAATATTTACAAAGAACCGAAGATATTCATGCAAGAGGGCTGGCATTATGAACTGGAAAGCCCGGAATCCGATTTGATATACAATGGAGTGGTATATAATGAGATGAAGGGAGCATTTTCTTCCCCGGAGGAAGTGCTGGACCGCTACACCAGGAAAACTCTTTTCCCGGATAACTGCTACGGTCAGGAATCAGGCGGAGATCCTGCCTTTATTCCGGACCTGACCTATGAAGATTTTCTGGCCTTTCATAAGAGATATTACCATCCTTCAAACAGCTATATTTACCTCTATGGTGATATGGATATGGAAGAAAAGCTCGTATGGCTTGATAAAGAATACTTAAGCCAATACGATGAGATAACCATTGATTCCAGAATTCCAAGGCAGAAGCCTTTTTCAAACCCAGTAGAGGGTGAGACTTTCTATTCCATAACCGAAGGAGAGTCCGAAGAAAATGCCACCTATCTTTCCGTCAGTACAGCCGTGGGGACAGACTTAGATCCCAGGCTATATATCGCATTCCAGATCCTGGAATACACCCTTTTGGATGCGCCGGGCGCGCCATTAAAGCAGGCTCTCATTGATGCCGGGATCGGTCAGGACATTTTAGGCGGATATGACAGCGGCATTCTTCAGCCCTATTTTACCGTGATTGCTAAAAATGCAAACAAAGAGCAGAGAGGGGAATTCCTCGCTGTTGTAAAAGGTACCTTAAGAAAGCTTGCAGATGAGGGAATCAACAGGAAGAGCCTGAAAGCAGGAATGAACTACTACGAATTCCGTTACAGGGAAGCAGATTACGGTTCCGCGCCAAAGGGCCTGATGTATGGGCTTCAATGCATGGACAGCTGGCTCTATGACGGAGATCCCATGATGCACTTAGAATATCAGGATACCTTTGATTATCTGAAAAAAGTAGTGGATGATGGATATTTTGAGCAGCTCATCAAGGAATATCTTTTAGATAATCCTTTTGAAGCCGTCTTAACCGTAAGTCCCAAAAAGAACTTAACGGCAATGGAAGATGAGAAGGAAGCAAAAAAACTGGCCGCATACAAAGCCTCCCTTTCAGAAAAAGAACTTCTAGAACTTGCGGAACAGACCCGCGCACTAAAAGAATACCAGGAAACCCCATCTCCACAGGAGATGCTGGAGAAGATTCCTATGCTATCGAGAGAAGATATTAGCAGGGAAGCAGAGGAAATCATATGGGAAGAAAAATCGGCCCATGGCATCAAGGTGATCCATCATGAGATGTTTACCTCTGGAATCGGGTATTTAAAGGTTTTATTCGATACTTCCGCAGTTCCAGTCGAAGATCTGCCTTACGTTGGATTTTTAAAATCCCTGTTAGGCTATGT
>Ga0213828_1000686_pt1 | contig 31350 bp, 24 predicted proteins | sample MC6MC0897MG_FD_180664 | JGI IMG/M metagenome (GOLD analysis project Ga0213828, IMG submission 180664) | Enriched soil aggregate microbial communities from Iowa State University, Ames, United States - MC6-MC0897-MG | ecosystem: Environmental > Terrestrial > Soil > Unclassified | place: USA: Iowa... | reverse complement strand
CTGCCCGACCTGCGGCGGCACCGGCTTCGAACACGTCGAAATGCAGTTCCTGTCCGACGTGTACCTGCGCTGCCCCGATTGCGACGGCAAGCGCTTCCGCCCCGAAGTGCTGGAAGTGCGCGTCGAACACCTGGGCAAGAGCGCCTCGATTGACGAGGTGCTGGAAATGACGGTCAGCGAGGCGCTGGACTTCTTCAAGGGGCTGCGCGACGTGCAAACCGGTCTTGCGCCGCTGGCCGACGTGGGCCTGGAATACGTGCGGCTGGGGCAACCGGTGCCGACCCTGTCGGGCGGCGAGGCGCAGCGCCTGAAACTGGCTGGCCACTTGGCCGAGGCTGCGCGCAGCGGCATCTCCACCGCCAAGGTCGCCAAGAAGGGCAGCCTGTTCCTGTTTGACGAACCCACCACCGGCCTGCACTTCGACGACGTCGCGCGCCTGATGCGCGCGTTCCGCAAGCTGCTGGCCGCCGGCCACACGCTGCTGGTCATCGAACACAACCTGGACGTGATCCGCGCCGCGGATTGGCTGATCGACCTGGGTCCCGAAGGCGGCGACGCCGGCGGCCTGGTGCTCGGCACCGGCACGCCGCAGGATCTGATGGACAACCCCAAGTCGCACACAGGCGCCGCCCTGCGCGACTATGAAGTCAGCATCCTGCCTGTCGATACCGTCGCAGGCGGCAAGGCCGACGTCATCGTCAGCAGCGATGCCGACGCGCAGGAGGCCGAACAGGCCGGCCTGACCGCGCGCATCGCCGAGCCGCAGGCCGAGTACGGCGCGGGCGAGGGCACGCCGCTGCAATCCCTGGTGCGCGAACGCCGCCAGGGCAGCATGGCCATCGAGATCCGCAACGCGCGCGAACACAACCTGAAGAACATCAGCGTCGAGATCCCCCACGACAAGTTCACCGTCATCACGGGCGTGTCGGGGTCGGGCAAGTCCACGCTGGCCTTCGACATCCTGTTCAACGAGGGCCAGCGCCGTTATCTGGAATCGCTGAACGCCTACGCGCGCGCCATCGTGCAGCCGGCCGGCAAGCCGGACGTGGACGCCATCTTCGGCATCCCGCCCACCGTGGCGATCGAACAGCGCACCAGCCGCGGCGGCCGCAAGTCCACCGTGGCCACGATGACGGAAATCCATCACTTCCTGCGGTTGCTGTACGTGAAACTGGGCACGCAATACTGCCCGGACTGCAATGTCGCGGTTGAACCCCAGAACACGGACCAGATCGTGGCGCGCCTGTTGCGCGAGCACAAGGGCGAGCACATCGGCCTGCTGGCGCCGCTGGTCACCGCACGCAAGGGCTATTACACGGATCTGGCCAAGTGGGCGGGCTCAAAGGGCCATTCCCATCTGCGCGTTGACGGCGAATTCATTCCCGTGGCGCCGTGGCCGCGCCTGGACCGCTACAAGGAACACACCATCGAACTGCCGGTGGCAGACGTGGTGGTGGACCCGGCCAACGAGGCCGACCTGCGCGCCGCCGTCAAGAGCGCGCTGGAAAACGGCCAGGGCGTGATGTCGGTCGTGTGGCCCGTCAACAAGCTGCACGAGGCGCTGAACAGCGAACTGCAGCAGCAGCATTTCTCGGTCAAGCGCGCGTGCCCGTCCTGCGGCACCAGCTTCCCCGAACCCGATCCGCGCCTGTTCTCGTACAACTCCAAGCACGGCTGGTGCACGGGCTGCTACGGCACGGGCCTGCAATTGCAGGGCTTTGACGAAGAGCAGACCGGCGAGGAAACTGCCTGGAACGCGTGGTACGAAGGCGAGGCCAAGACCTGCACGCAATGCGATGGCCAGCGGCTGAACCGCGTGGCGCGCGCCGTGCGCTGGCGCGACAAGTCGATTGCCGAACTGGCCTCGCTGCCGGTGTCGGACGCGCACACCTTCTTCACCGGACTGGTGGCGCGCGGCCGCGAAGGCGAAATTGCCCGCGACATCCTGGCCGAGATCCGCGGCCGCCTGAACTTCATGCAGGAAGTGGGCCTGAACTACCTGGCGCTGGACCGCGCCGCGCCCACGCTGTCCGGCGGCGAGGCGCAGCGCATCCGGCTGGCCGCGCAACTGGGCTCCAACCTGCAGGGCGTCTGCTACGTGCTGGACGAACCCACCATCGGCCTGCACCCGCGCGACAACCGCATCCTGCTGGACGCGCTGGCGCGGCTGGAAGGCAACGGCAACACGCTGGTGGTGGTCGAGCACGACGACGACACCATCCGCCGCGCCTCGCACGTCATCGACATCGGGCCGGGCGCGGGCATCCGCGGCGGCCGCGTGGTGGCGCAAGGCACGGTGCAGGACGTGATCGACGCGCCCGAATCCGTGACCGGCCGCTACCTGAAGACACCGCTTGCGCATCCGCTGCAAGGCCGCCGTCCCGTCGAGGCCGACACGCCCATGATCGAGATCCGCGGCGCGCGCCTGCACAATCTGCGCAGCGTCGATGCGCGCATTCCGGTGGGCCGCCTGAGCGTGGTGACCGGGGTGTCCGGCTCCGGCAAATCGACCTTGGCGCGCGAAGTGCTGCTGGACAACCTGACGCAGGCGGTCTCGCAAGGCAAGGCGCCGGGCTGGGCGGGCTGCGAAAGCATCAAGGGCTGGGAAGCCATCGACCGCGTGCTCGAAGTGGACCAGACGCCCATCGGCAAGACGCCGCGCTCGTGCCCGGCGACCTATGTGGGCTTCTGGGACGACGTGCGCAAGCAGTTCGCCGACACGCGCGAAGCCCGCATGCGCGGCTGGACCGCGGCGCGCTTCTCGTTCAATACCGGCGATGGCCGCTGCCCGATCTGCGAAGGCCAGGGCATGCGCACCATCGAGATGAACTTCCTGCCCGACGTGAAGGTACCGTGCGACGCGTGCAACGGCGCGCGCTTCAACAATGACACGCTCAGCGTGCAGATGCGCGGCAAGAACGCCGGCGAACTGCTGTCCATGGAAGTGGACGACGCCATCGGCTACTTCGCCGCCCATCCCAAGATCCATCGTCCGCTGCAACTGATGCAGGACGTGGGGCTGGGATACCTGACGCTGGGCCAGCCGTCGCCGACGCTGTCGGGCGGCGAGGCGCAGCGCATCAAGCTCGTGACCGAGCTGTCCAAGGCCCGCCTGACCGACGGCCTGATCAAGACCGGCCGCGCCTCGCGCATCCCGCACACGCTGTACGTGCTGGACGAGCCCACGGTGGGGCTGTCGATGGCCGACGTCGAAAAGCTGATCCACGTGCTGCACCGCCTGGTCGAAGCCGGCAACACGGTCGTGGTCATCGAACACAACCTGGACGTCATCGCCGAAGCCGACTGGCTGCTGGACCTGGGTCCCGAAGGTGGCACGGGCGGCGGGCAACTGGTGGGCGAAGGCTCGCCCGAGCACGTGATGACGCTGGCCGACCATTCCCACACCGGCCGGGTCCTGACGGAGTTCCTTGCGCAACAACAGCGGTAACGCACCATGGATTGCCGTTTTGAAGACCGGCTTGCCGGTCGCGCGCTGCGCCTCGACGGGTTTTGCGACCGGATCGAAGCGCGCGCCGCGGCCGAGGTCGCCCCGGCGCTGGCCGCCATCGACGCCGCGCAGCGCGAAGGCCGCTGGATTGCCCTGCTGCTGGACTACGAGCTGGGCGAATGGCTGCTGCCCGAGGCCACCCGGCCCGCGCCGGCCGGGCCGTGGACGCCGCCGCGCGACGACGGGCGCCCCCGTCTGACCGCGCTGGTGTTCGACCGCAAGATCGACGAAGCGCCGTGGGACGCGCCGGATGCCGACGCGCCCACGGCGTCCATCAGCCTGCCCGCACCGCGCATGACCGAGCCCGCCTACGTGCGCCAGATCGACGCCATTCGCGGCCTGATCCGGGACGGCGAGCTGTATCAGGTCAATTTCACGCAGCCGCTCGACGTCGGCTTCCAGGGCGATCCGGCCACGCTGTACAGCCGCATCGCAGCGCGCAATCCGGTCGCGCACGCAGCCTACATCCAGGACGGGGATCGCACGGTGCTGTCGTTTTCGCCCGAACTGTTCGTGCGGCGCGAGGGCGCCCGGCTGACGACCCGGCCCATGAAAGGCACCGCACCGCGCCATGCCGACCCGGCCGAGGACGAACGCCTGGGCCGGGAATTGCTGGCCAGCGACAAGAACCGCGCCGAGAACCTGATGATCGTGGACCTGCTGCGCAACGACCTCGGACGGCTGGCCGAGCCGGGTTCGGTGAAGGTCGACGCGCTGTTTTCGTTGGAGCGATACCCCACGGTCTGGACCATGACGTCCACCGTGTCGGCCACCGCGCCGCACGCCACGCTGTCGGACGTGCTGCATGCCCTCTTTCCCTGCGGGTCGATCACCGGCGCGCCGAAAGTCGCGGCCATGCGCCGCATCCGCCAGATGGAAACCGCCCCGCGCGGCCTGTATTGCGGCAGCATCGGCTGGCTGGCCCCGGATGGCGACTTCTCGCTCAACGTCGCGATCCGCACGCTGGTCCTGGACCAGCAGGGCCACGGCGTCTACAGCGTGGGCGGCGGCATCGTCTACGATTCGGACCCGGCCAGCGAATGGCAGGAATGCCACTGGAAGGCCCGCATCCTGCGCGCCTGACGGCGCAAACCCCACGGCCGGTAGTAGCATAGAGCGCGGCCCGCGCAGCCCGGCCTGGCGCGGTCCTACCTAAGCGGCCCCGCGCCTTATTCCAGGAGAGTCCAATGCAACCCGAATTGATCGAGACCATCCTGGTTGAAGCCTCGGGCAACGTGCCGCTGCTGGCGCGCCACCTCCACCGCCTCGAAGCGTCATGCAAGGCCCTGGGCTATGTCTGGGGCGGCCGCGATGTCGAAGGCGACATCCTCGTCGCCGTCATGTCCCTGGGCTCCGCCGGCCCGCACCGCCTGCGCCTCCTGGTCGCGCGCGACGGCAGCCGCCACATCCAGACCGCCGTCCTGCCGCCCCTGCCCGCCCACCAGGAAGTCATGCTGGCGCCCGAGGCGCTGCGCTCTTCCGAACCGCTGCTGCGCTACAAGACCACGCACCGCCCCTGGTACACCAAGACGATCGAATGGCTGCCTTCGCATCCGCACATCTTCGATCTGGTCTATCTGAACGAACGCGGCGAACTCTGCGAAGGCAGCCGCAGCAACGTCTATCTGCGCCTGGGCGACGTCTGGTACACCCCGCCCGTGGACAGCGGCTGCCTGCCGGGCGTGCAGCGCGCGCAACTGCTCGACGACGGCAAGACGAAGGAACGCGTCCTGACGCTGGCGGACCTGCATGCCGCCGACGAAATCCGGTTGTCGAATGCGCTGCGCGGATGGTTCACGGTGACATTCCGCGACGCCTGACATCCGCTCGGGGCGAACGCGCATTGCAAAAGCCGCGCCGCTGAAGAATAATTGCGACTGATTCTTATTGGCATCATGTCAGCGGCTTCATCGTGTCTTCCTCCCGCCCCGGGGCGCCCGCCTGCATCGAATCCCTGTATTGCGACCACCACGGCTGGCTGCAGGAATGGTTGCGGCGCCGCCTGGGCAACACCTTCGACGCCGCCGACATCGCGCACGACACGTTCGTGCGCCTGTTCCGCAACCAGGAACCCATCCGCGAACCGCGCGCGTTCCTGACCACTATTGCCCGCGGCCTGGTCATCAACCATTGGCGGCGGCAGGATCTGGAACGCGCCTACCGCGACACGCTGGCCACCGTCGCCGACACGCTCCATCCCTCGCCCGAAGACCGCGCCCTGCTGATGGACGCGCTGTCCGAACTGGACGCGCTGTTGAACCAGCTCAATCCCAAGGCCCGCACGGCCTTTCTGCTGGCACACCTGGAGGGCCTGGGCTACGTCGAGATCGCCGCGCGTCTGGCGGTGTCCGAACGCATGGTCAAGAAGTACATGGCGCAGGCGATGCTGCACTGCCTGACGTCCAGCATGGCGGCCGCCGCGCCATGACGCCCGCCGCCAGCGCGCCCAGCTTCAAGGTGCTGCAAGAGGCCGCCCAGTGGTTTGCCGTGCTGCGCGCACCCGCGGTGCCGCCGGTGGAGCGGCAGCGCTGGCGCCAATGGCACGACGCCGATCCCTCGCACCAGATTGCCTGGCGCCGCGTGGAGGCGATCAGCGGCAAGTTCGACGACCTGCCGGGCGTGGACAAGCCCACCGCGCACCGCATGCTGGACGCCGCTGCCGCCAAACGCACGCAGCGCCGCAGCGCCCTGAAGATGCTGACGCTGCTCTGCGGCACGGGCCTGGGCGCATGGGCCGCCACCCAGAGCACCCCGTGGCGCGCATGGACGGCCGCCCATCACACCAGCGTGGGCGAGCGCCGCCAGATCCAGCTGGCCGACGGCGGCACCCTGTGGCTCAACACCGGCAGCGCGGTCGACGTGGACTACGGCCCGCAATTGCGCCGCGTAGTGCTGGTGGCCGGTGAGATTCTGGTCAGCACCGCCCCGGACACGCAGTCCCCCGCGCGGCCCTTTGTCGTCGACACCGCCGAGGCGCGGCTGCGCGCGATCGGCACGCGTTATGCGGTCTACCAGGAGGACGGCGCCAGCCGGCTCACCGTCTTCGAGGGCGCGGTGGAAGTGCGCCCGAAAGCCGCCGGCGCGGCCACCCTGATCGTGCACGCCGGTCAGCAGTCCCGCGTCACCCGGGCGGCCGCCGCGCCGCCCGAGCCCGCCGAACCGGCGCGCGAATCCTGGTCGCGCGGGCTGCTGATCGCCGAGAACATGCGCCTGGCGGACTTCATCGCCGAGCTGTCCCGCTACCGGCGCGGCTATCTGGCCTGTGCCCCCGAGGTGGCCGACCTGCGCATCGTGGGCGCCTATGCGCTGCCCGACACGGACCGGGTGCTGAGCGCGCTGGCCGCCACGCTGCCCGTGCGCATCCAGGCGCCCATGCCGTGGTGGGTGACGGTGGTGCCGCGCTGACGCCACGCGGCGCAAAAAAATTTCAGGACCGAGGTTCCCTTTTCGGATGCCACGTTTGGCATACGGGGTGAAGACCCTCTTCTTTCCCCCACGAAAGGCTTTCCATGCACTCCTCGTCCCTTACCCGCCGCACCGCGCTGTCGCTGGCGATTTCCGCGGCCCTCCTGGGCATTGCCGTCTCCGCGACCTCGCCCGTGCACGCGCAGTCCGCGCCGGCCGCCTCGGCCAGCCGCGACTTCGACATCGCGCCCGGCGCGCTGAGCCGCGTCATCACCCAGTTCGCGGCCCAGGCCGGCATCCAGGTGTCGGTCGACGCCGCCATGACCGCCGGCCGCAACAGCCCCGGCCTGCGCGGCCGCCATTCCGTGGCGAGCGGCTTTGGCACCCTGCTGGCCGGCACCGGCCTCGAGGCAGTCCACCGAGGCGGCGGCGAGTACACCCTGCGGCCCAGCCCCGCAGCGCCGGGGGTGGTGACGCTGCCCGGTGTCACGGTGACCGGCTCCACCAACGCCGCCCTGCAGCAGGACGGTCTTGCCAGCGACGGCTACCGCGCCTCGCTCGTGCAGTCGGTCGGCGCCCTGGGCGGCATGGATCTGCAGCGCGCACCGTTCGCCATCAACGTCGTGCCGCGTGAACTGCTGCAAAATGTGCAGGCCCAGTCGCCCGACGACGTCTACAAGATCAGCCCGTCCGCCATGACGCAGACGCCCCAGATCAGCGGCTGGGCGCCCATGGTGAAGATTCGCGGGTTCAACAGCTATGACCGCGCCGAAGAAGGCCTGCGCCGCTCCTTCGGCTTCGCGGCGTCCATCGAAGACAAGGAACGCGTCGAGATCCTGAGCGGCCTGTCGGGCTTCCTGTTCGGCGCGGCCTCGCCCGGCGGGATGGTGAACTACGTCTACAAGCGCCCCACGCAGGAGCGCCTGAACAGCGTCACCGTCGGCAACTACGGCGGCGGCCAGTACTACGTGCACGGCGACTTCGGCGGCCAGGTCGACAGCAATGGCAAGGTCGGCTACCGCGTCAACCTGGTGCGCCAGGACGGCGACACCGCCGTCGACGATCAGAAGATCGACCGCAGCCTGGCCAGCGCCGCGTTTGACTTCAACATCACCGACCGCTTCAAGCTGGAGCTGGGCGCGTCCTACGGCGATTACAAAATGGACGCGCCCAACTCGTACTGGTTCTTCCGCGACGGCGTGTCCCGCCCCACGCTGGACACGAAGAAGAACTGGAGCCAGCCGTGGGTCCGCGACGAAACCGAAACGCGCAAGTGGATGGCCCGGGCCACGTATGAGGCCAGCGACCACCTGACGCTGCGCGTGGCCCACCTGCGCGAATACCAGGACCGGCCGGTGCAATACCACACGATGAATTCCGTGCGCTCCGCCGGCGAATACTTCCAGCTGCGCCAGAAGGTCGGTCCCACGCGCACGGAATCCGAGGCATGGCAGGCGCTGGCCGACATCTCGTTCGCCACGGGCCCGGTTGATCACAAGATCACCATGGGGTACTACGGCTACACCGACCGGCAATGGCAGAACACGTGGTTCCCCAGCACCGGCTACCAGGGCCCGTACAGCCTGGATTCGCCCACGCACGTGCCGGAACCGGACTGGGCCACGACGCCGGCCAAGTCGATGTACTTCTCCAGCCGCATCCGCAACGACAACTTCATGATCGGCGACCTGGTGCGCTTCAACGATCAATGGTCCGCGCTGGTCGGCATCAACCGCAGCACCATCCAGACGACCGACCGCAACGCCGACGGCAGCCTCAGCCAGCCCGACTATGACCGCGGCAGGAACTCGCCCAACGCGTCGCTGATCTTCACGCCCGTGCCGTGGATGACGGCGTACGCCACCTACATCGAAGGTCTGGAACAAGGCGGCGTGGCGCCGGAAGACGCCGCGAACGCGCTGCAGGTCATGGCGCCGATGCGCAGCAAGCAGAAGGAATTGGGCCTGAAGGCCGAGGTCGGCGGCGTGCTCGTGAGCGGCGCGCTGTTCGACATCGAGAAGGCCTACGAATACACCAACGATTCCAACGTCTACGGCCAGGACGGCGTGCAGCGCCACCGCGGCGCGGAGGTCTCGGCCATCGGCAAGGTGACGCCCGCGTGGACGGTCGTCGGCGGCGCCACCTGGCTGCATGCCCGCGTCGAAGGCGGCGCCAACGACGGCAAGGATCCCTTGAACGTGCCCAAGTTCATGGCCAAGCTCTACTCCGAATACGCCCTGCCCTTCGCGCCCGGCCTCAGCGTCACGGGCGGCGTCTACCACGTCGGCAAGCAGTGGTCGTCCGCCACCAACGTCGGCCGCCTGCCGTCCTACACCACGTTCGACGTCGGCCTGCGCTATGCGGCCCAGGTCTCGGGCCGGCCGCTCACGCTGCGCCTGAACGTCAACAACGTCACCGGCCGGGACTATTGGCTGAACAGCTATTACCTCGGCAGTCCACGCAGCGTCGCACTGTCGGCGCAGATGCAGTTCTGAAGACGCAGACTCAATCCGCAAACACGTCCACCACCACCTGCCGGAGCCACTGGTTGGCGGCTTCGCGGTGGTTGCGGGCGTGCCAGAACACGTTGATGACCGACTCCGGAATCTTCACCGGACAGGGCGCGGCGGCCAGGCCGAACGGGCCGCACGCGCAGTCGGCAAAGCGCTGCGGCACCACCGCGATCATGTCGGTGGCCTGCAGCACCGGCCCCACCGCCATGAAGTGCGGCACCGTCAGCCGCAGCCGGCGGCGGATGCCCGCGCGTGCGATCACCTCGTCCACCACGCCGTGGCCCGTGCCCTCGGACACGATCGCCACGTGCTCGGCAGCGCGGAACTGCCTGGCCGACACGCCCGAGCGCGCCAGCGGATGGTCCTGCCGGAAGATGCACACATAGGGCTGGCGAAACAGCCGGCGCTGAAAGAACCCGCCTTTCAGCCCCGGCAGAAAGCCCATGGCCAGATCCATGCGGCCCCGCTCCATTTCGTCGCGCACGTCGATCGACGTCGTGCGCACCGTGCGGATGGTCACGCCCGGCGCCACCTGATCCAGCGCCCGCATCAGGCGTGGCAGAAAGTAGGTTTCGCCCACGTCGTTCACCCCGATCACAAACGAACGCTCGCTGCGCGCCGGATCGAACGCCACCCGCGCGTTCAGCGTGCCTTGCAGCGCGGCAAGCGCATCGGCGATCGGCTGAGCCAGGCTCTCGGCATACGGCGTCGGCACCATGCCGCGCGAGGTCCGCAGGAACAACTCGTCGCCCAGCAGCTTGCGCAGCCGGCTCAGCGCATTGCTGACGCCCGGCTGCGAAATCCCCAGGCTTTCCGCCGCCGCCGACACCCGGCCATGCTTGTGCAATTCATTGAAGACGACGAGCAGATTCAGATCCACGTCTTTCAGGTTCATGCGGCTGTCTCCACCAATATTGATTCTGGTGATTTATGTAATAAGCCAGATTCTATTTATTAATTTGGCGCCCTGCCCGAAGATGCGGAAAAACCGCCTGCGCCCAAGTCGCGCAAGGCGCTGCCCGGCCGCCACGCGGCCAGCTGAAAAATGGAGACAAATCATGCGCGTCCGCACGCATCGCATCGCCACGTCCTGTCGCAGGGGCTGTCCATGAACGCCCCCGAACACCCCATCCAATTCGTCCCGCCCTGGCAAGGTGATGGTTCCCATCGCATTCCGTTCGGCGTCTACACCGACGCCGCGCTGCACCAGCGCGAACTGGAGCGCTTCTTCTACCGCGGCCACTGGAGCTACGTGGGCCTCATGGCCGAAATCCCGAACCCGGGCGACTTCAAGCGCACGGTCGTGGGCGAGCGGTCCGTCATCCTGCTGCGCGACAACGACGGTGAAGTGCGCGTCGTGGAAAACGTCTGCGCCCATCGCGGCGTGCAATTCTGCCGCGAACGCGCCGGCAACCGCACCGAGTTCGTCTGTCCGTACCACCAGTGGAACTACGACCTGCAGGGCAACCTGATCGGCGTGCCCTTCCGCCGCGGCGTCAAGCAGGACGGCAAGGTCAACGGCGGCATGCCGCCCGACTTCAATCCCGAGGAACACGGCCTGACAAAACTTGCGGTCGCCTGCCGCAACGGCGTCGTCTTCGCGTCCTTCGACCACGACGTCGAACCGCTGGAAGACTATCTGGGCCCCGACATCGCGCATTACTTCGACCGCGTCTTCGACGGCCGCGAACTGGTCATCCACGGCTACAGCCGCCAGCGCATTCCCGGCAACTGGAAGCTCATGCAGGAGAACATCAAAGACCCCTATCACCCCGGCCTCCTGCACACCTGGTTCGTCACCTTCGGGCTATGGCGCGCGGACAACCGGTCCGAACTGAAGATGGACCGCCATTTCCGCCACGCCGCCATGATCTCCACGCGCGGCCAAGGCGGCAAAAGCACCGTCACCAGCGGCGTGTCCAGCTTCAAGGAGCAGATGTCGCTGAACGACGACCGCTTCCTGGACATCGTGCAGGAACCCTGGTGGAACGGCCCCACCGCCGTGCTCATGACGCTGTTCCCCAGCGTCATCATCCAGCAGCAGGTGAATTCGCTGTCTACCCGCCACATCCAGCCCGTCGGCCACGACGCCTTCGACTTCGTCTGGACCCATTTCGGCTTTGCCGACGACACCCCCGAAATGACCCAGCGCCGCCTGCGCCAGGCCAACCTCTTCGGTCCCGCCGGCTTCGTGTCCGCCGACGACGGCGAAGTCATCGAATTCTCGCAATCCGGCTTCGAACAAAAGCCCTGGCACCGCAGCGTCGCCGAACTCGGCGGAAAAACCGCCGAAAACACCGATCACATGGTCACCGAAACGCTGATACGCGGCATGTACGCGTACTGGCGCCGCGTGATGGAGGCGTGACATGCTGGACTTTCCGCGCTACTACCAGCTCACCCGCCTGTACACCGACTACGCCGCCGCCCTGGACGCCGGCGAATGGGAAAAGTGGCCCGACTTCTTCACGGAAGACTGCATCTACAAAGTGCTGCCGCGCGAAAACTACGAACGCGGATTTCCGCTGGCGACCATGGCGTTCGAGAGCCGCGGCATGCTGAAGGACCGCATCTACGGCGCCACCGAAACCATCTTCCACGACCCCTATTACCAGCGCCACGTCGTCGGCGCCCCGCGCGTGCTGCTGGCGCAGGACGACCGAATCGAGTCCGAAGCCAACTACGCCATCTTCCGCACCAAGCCCAGCCAGCTCACCACCGTCTTCAACGTAGGCCGCTACCTCGACGTGATCCGCCAGACCCCCGACGGTCTCAAATTCGAATCGCGGCTGTGCATCTTCGACAGCGAGCTGATCCCCAACTCGCTGATCTATCCCATCTGACCCGGAGACGAACAATGACTGTGCAATGGACAAAGGCGATTGAACGCGATGAAGTCCCCGAAGAAGACGTCATCGCCGTAGAGGCAGGCGGAAAAGAAATCGCGCTATACGGCGTCGAAGGCCAGGTCTACGCCACCGACAACCTTTGTACGCACGGCAATGCCAGGCTGTGCGACGGCTTCCTGACCGGCCACGAAATCGAATGCCCGCTGCACCAGGGCCGCTTCGACGTGCGCGACGGCCGCGCCCTGTGCTCGCCACTGCGGGAGAACATCGCGACCTATCCCGTGCGTATTGAGGATGGCGTCGTGTTCGTGGCGCTTTGATTTACGGGCGCTGGGCGCGGCGACCACAAGACGCCAGTCCGTTGACGCACCGCAGCGCTCAGAAATTGAGGCGCCGCCGCCCCGGCGGCCCTCAAACCGCCAGCCGCAACGCCTCGTTCGCCGCCGCCATGCCCATGGCAGCCGTCACGGTAACCACCGACCCATAGCCCGCGCACGACAAACCTTGCGGCGCCAGCGTCATCCCCGACGCGCCCATGTCGTCCTCGCCCTCGACCGGCCGGGTCCACGCATCCGGCAAGATCGCAGGCTGGTCAAACCACAACGCATGCACGCCCATCTTCGGCACCCGCTTGAGCGCCTTGCCGTTCTTGTCCGACGCCCGCGGAAACCCATGCTCTCGCCGCAGCTTGTTGCGCAGCTTGGACAACAGCGCATCATTGACCGCCCCCGACAGATCCCCCGCCCGCAACGCCAACGGATCCGTCTTCCCGCCCGCGCCGCCACACAGCAGCATCGGCACGCCCAGCTTGCGCGCGTGGAGAATCATCGCGATCTTCGCGGCCGCCTGATCGGTGCAGTCGATGATGACCGTATAAGGCCCCGGCAACACCTCACCCACGTTCTCCGGCGAGACAAAGTCATCCACCCGCGTGATCCGGCATTCCGGATTGATCGCCAACACCCGCTCAGCCATCGCATCCACCTTCGACTGCCCCAGCGTCGAACTCAACGCATGGATCTGCCGATTGACGTTGGACTCGGCAATGTGATCCAGATCGATCAACGTCAACGCCCCCACCCCACACCGCGCCAGCGCTTCGACGGTCCACGAGCCAACCCCGCCCAGGCCGGCGACGGCAACGTGGGCATTGCGGATGCGGGAGGGCGCGTCAGGACCATAGAGGCGCGACAGCGCGCCGAAACGACGGTCGAGATCGGCGGGTTCGGGAATGAGTTCGGGCGAGTTCATGGAGCGCATTTTATGGCAGCGGCCGCCAACCCATCCGCCCAAGTCACGCGGACAAGGTGTCTGACACCCTGCGGAGACTGCAGTCATGCCGCGGATGTGCCCCAAGGGTGTCAGACACCGGCGCACTTTTCGCCACCCGTCCAGATCCCCGAGGGACCCACGGACAGGGTGTCAGACACCGGAGGCAACGCGCCGCCGCCCACCGCAAGCGCGAAGCGTCATCCCCGGACGCAATACACCGCGTAAGCGCCCGGAGGCCGCCCGCGCGGCCAACCGGGCGCGGGCCCCGCAAGCTGCTTCAAACATGCGCAAACGCAGGCAAGAACCTAAAAAAACTCAGCCCGCCCCAGCGATCGGCAAGTTCAAACCACCCGAGCCCGGCGTGGCGTCGGCCTGGGGCGCGCGGGGCGTGTAGATGCGCCCGAGGGAATCGGAAGGCAGTCGCCGAAGGCGACAACGACGATGACGAAGGGGCAGTCCGGAGCGAAGGCTCCGGACCGCAATCGTAGCCCCGCGCGCCCCAGGCCGACGACGCGCCGGGCGTCTTAAGAACCACAATCGACACCTAAAACACCCGCCGAGCGCCACAAGAACCACAATCGACACCTAAAACACCCGCCAAGCGCCACAAGAACCGCAATCGACACCTAAAACACCCGCCGAGCGCCACAAGAACCGCAACCGACACCTGCCCCCGACTTTCGCCGAAAATCGATGCGCCGGCCGGCTGAAAACTTCACATCCGCAGCCCATCCCCCTCAACAGCCACCACATCATCCCCGCCAAGCGCCTGATAAACCGTGACCTGACTCACCAACCGATTCAGCATATTCTCATCGCTGGCCACCTCAGCCACCCGCCGCTTCTCCTGCGCATCCAGCCAATCCCGCAGCGGCACCGCCCCCGCCCGATACCTGACTTCGTACAGCCGCTCAGCCTCCCGAGCCGCCCGCAACGACAGACCCAGCTGCTCAGCACGAATCGACAATTGCGTCCGATTCGACAGCGCATTCTCCACATCCGCCATCGCCTGATACAGCGCCTGCCGGAACGTCACCACCCGCTCCTCAAAATCCGCTTTCGAAATCCGGATATTGAGCTGCATCTGGTTCCATTGCAGAAATGGCAACGTCAACCCCGCCCCCAACGTCCCGATCGGATTCTTCAACACATCCGACAACGTCGGGCTAGAAGTGCCCAGCGCCCCCGTCAACGTCACCGGCGGATAAAAGCTAGCCCGCGTCGCATCCACGGTAGCCAGCGACTCCCGCAACCGCAGCTCGGCCGCCCGCAGATCCGGCCGCCGCCCCAGCAACTCCGCCGGCACCCCCGCCCGCGCCTCCGGCAACGCACTCGACGGCAACCGCATCGGATCCGCCGTAATGCGATCCGGCGGCCCATCGAACAGAATCGTCAACGCATTGATGTACTCCACCCGTTGCTGCACCAGCAATGCATGCGCCGCCTCCTGGCTGGCAACCGTCTGCTCCGCCTCAGCCAACTCCAGCGCCGACGCCCCGCCCGCCGCGTACTGCGCCCGCACCAGATCCTGCGTGCGCCGCGCGTAGGCAATGCTCTCCTCGCTGCTGGCGATGCGTTGGTTGATGAACGCCGTCTGCCAATACAACGTCGCCGTCGTCCCCACCAGCGACAGCGCCGCGGCCTGGCGGTCCTGCTCCGTCGCCAGCGCCTCCCACTGCGCCGCATCCCGCTGGCGCGCCAACTTGCCCCACAGGTCCACCTGATAGCTCACCGTCAGCTCGGCCGAATTGGCCCGCGTGATTGCGCGATCCCCATACAGATTGCGCACCCGCGACACATTCGCGTCCCCACCAAACTGCGGCATCAACTGATCGTCCGCCAGCCCCGCCTGATACTGCGCCCGCCGCACGCGAATCGCCGCCGCCGCCAGATCGTTATTGCGCGCCAGCGCCGTCTCCACCAACCTGTTCAGCACCGGATCATCGAAATTGCGCCACCAGTCGCCTCCATCGGCCAGCGAAGCCTGCGCGCCCGCATCAGCGCCCGCCCCCGCATAAGTCCAGGACGCCGGCACACTCACCGCCGGCCGCTCGTAATCCGTACGCAGCAGACCGCACCCGCCCAGCGCCAGCAACAGCGCCACGCCCAGCGGCTTGCACACCAGAGAAACTGCTTTCATCTTCCTCATTCCCGGGCCAACGCCTCGACGGGATCCAGGCGCGCCGCGTTGCGCGCCGGCAGATAGCCAAAAATCACACCGATCAGCGTCGAGCACGTGAATGCCGCCACCATCGATGCCGTGGAATAGATCATCTGGAACGAGCCGCCCGTCGCCTTGCTGACCAGCACGCCCAAGCCCAGCGACAACAGGATGCCCACCGCCCCGCCGATCAGGCACACCAGCACCGCCTCGATCAGGAACTGCTGCATGATGTCGCTGCGCCGCGCGCCCACCGCCATCCGCACCCCGATCTCGCGCGTGCGCTCGGTCACCGACACCAGCATGATGTTCATCACCCCGATTCCCCCCACCATCAGCGAAATCAGCGCGATCAGCGACACCAGCAGCGTCATCGTCGCCGTCGTGCGCTCGATCGTCTTGCGCACCGCATCCGTGTTGAACACGAAAAAGTCCTTCACCACGTGCCGGCGCGTCAGCACCCGCACGATGGCCTGTTCGGCGGCCGCCGGCGGCGTTGCGTCGTTCACGCGCACCGTGATGCTCTTCAGGTGCTGCTGCCCCAGCACCCGCGACAGCGCCGTCGTATAGGGAATCCACACGTTCAGCGAATCGTTGCTGCCAAACACCGTGTCCTTCTTCTGCGTCACCCCGATCACGCGCGCCGGCATCGATCCCAGGAAAATCACCTGCCCGATGGGCTCCGTATGCGACCCGAACAGCGCACGCCGCGTGCCCTCGTCGATCACCACTTCCTGCGCGCGGCGCGCCACGCTGGTCTCGTCAAAGAACTTGCCCTCGGCCAGCTTGATCGCGCGCACCCGGAAGTATTGATCGCCCACGCCCTGGATCGACCCATTCACCGACACGTTGCGGTAACGCAGCGTATTGCTCGTGCCCACTTCCGGCGTCACGCTGTCCACATAGGACTCGCGCGCCAACGCCTCGGCGTCCGCCGCCACCAGCGTGCGGATGTTCACCGCCTTCTCGTCGCCGAAATCCTTACCCGGAAAAACCTCAACCGTGTTCGTGCCGATTGCGCTGATGTCTTCCAGGATCTTGCGCCGCGAGCCCTCGCCCAGCGCCACCACCGACACCACCGCCGCAATGCCGATGATGATGCCCAGCATCGTCAGCGACGTGCGCAGCCGATGCGCGTTCATCGCCAGCAGCGCCATGCGCAGCGCCTCGCCGCAGCGGTCCAGATACGCCTGCCAGGCCGGCCGCTGGGCCATCGCCGGGGCCTCGTCCAATGCCGTCTGATGGCGCGGCGCGTCCGGATTGCGCTTGTCCGCGACGATCTCGCCGTCACTGATCTCGATGATGCGCTGCGCGTGGCGCGCCACGTTCATATCGTGCGTGACGATGATGATCGTGTGTCCCGCTGCGTTCAGTTCTTCCAGGATGCGCAGCACCTCCTGGCCCGTATGCGTGTCCAGGGCGCCCGTGGGCTCGTCGGCCAGGATGATGTCGCCGCCGTTCATCAGCGCCCGCGCGATACTCACGCGCTGCTGCTGACCGCCGGACAACTGGCCGGGCCGGTGTTCGGAACGATCGGCCAGGCCCAGCCGCGCCAGCAAGGCAGAAGCCCGTTCCAGCCGCGCCTCGCGGCGCTTGCCCGCGTAGACGGCCGGAACCTCCACGTTGCCCTGCGCGCTCAGGTCCGCCAGCAGGTGATAGCGCTGGAAGATGAACCCGAAGTGCTCCCGGCGCAGCTCCGCAAGTTCGTCGGGATCCAATTCGCCCGTGCAGCGGCCGTCGACCTTGTAATCGCCGCGCGTGGGCCGGTCCAGGCAGCCCAGGATGTTCATGAGCGTCGACTTGCCCGAACCGGACGCCCCCACGATGGCGACCATCTCGCCCGCCTCGATCGTCAGGTTGACGTCTTTCAGGACCGCGATCGTCTGGTCGCCCGCCGGAAACTCGCGGCGCACGCCCGACAGGGAAATGAGCGGACCGCTCATGTCAGGCTCCCGGCTTGGCGGCGGCCGGCGACGAATCCGCCGACACGACGCGTTCGCCCACCTCCAGGCCTTCCAGCACCTGCGCCTGCACATTGTTGTTCATGCCGATGCGGACCTGGCGCGTCTCGGTCTTGTTGCCTTCCCCCACCACGCGCACTTCGTAGCGCCCGTCCGCGCCCCGCTTGCCCAGCGCCGACGCCGGCACCACCACCGCCCCCTTGGCCTCGCCCAGCACGATGAAGACCTGCGCCGTCATCGAGATGCGCAGCTTCTCGTCGGGGTTGGGCACGTCGAACAGCCCGTTGTAATAGACCGCGGCGCTGGTGGACGTGCTGGTCGAGGACGTCAGCGACGACGCCGCGTCATCCTTCTGGATGGAATCCGGGGCCGGTTCCACCGCGCGCAGCGTGGCGCGGTAGCGCTCGTCCGGTTCGCCCAGGATGGTGAAGTAGACCGGCAGCCCGGGCTTGACCCGCGTCACATCGGCCTCGGAGATCTGCGCCTTGATCGTCATGGTGTCCACCTGCGCCACCTTGATGATGGTGGGCGCGCTCTGGATGGAGTTGACCGTCTGGCCTTCCTTGGTCACCACCGCCACCACCATGCCGTCGATCGGCGAGACGATGCGCGTGTAACCCAGGTTGACCCGGGCCGTGTCCACCTGGATCTCGGCCTGCGCGATCTGCGCGTCCAGCGACGCGATCTCGGCACGGGTCACGGCCAGCGTGGCCTCGGCGGTCTCATAGGCCTCGCGCGAGCTGGCGTCGGCCGCCAGCATCATGCGCTGGCGCTTGAACGCCAGTTCAGCCTGCTTCAGCGTGGCGACCTTGGCCGCCCGCTCGGCGCGCCGCGTCTGCAGCGCCGCTTCCGCGTTGCGCAGCTCGTTCTGCTGGGTCAGGTCATCGATCTCGGCGACCAGTTGTCCTTTCTTGACGCGATCGCCCAGTTCCACCTTCAGGGACTTGAGCTGGCCCGTGGCCTGCGCGCCGACGCTGACGCGTTCGATGGCGTCGATGGTGCCGCTGGCCAGGACGCTGTCTTCCAGATCGGCACGGGACACCTCGGCCACGGCGAAGGTCGGCGGCGGCGGGGCCGAGAAGAATGCGGCGCGCGCACCAAAGACAAGAAGCAGGAGGATGACGGCTATCAGGACGTAGCGCTTGAACTTGCTGCGGGACTTTTTCATTGAACCTGGACGATGGGAACGGCAAGGCGCCACGGGCGGCGCCGGTAATGCTGCAAACAAACGGCGCAATTCGCTGGTGAATTGCACCGGGCGGACGTGTTCCGTTGCGTGAACGATACAACGATCCCAGGACGGTTGCGGAACCGTTTTACCGCACCTGCCGCGAACGTGCCGTCATCTTGCCGAATAAGCGCGAGACTTGTCCGGTAGAGACCGTTAACTTCGCAATGTGACTAGTCACTGTCCGCTGCAGCGCAAAATCGCATCGCCTCGACATAGCCGGACGTTACGAACAGAATGAATGCAGTTAAGCCGTGTCTACCTCCAACAGATCCCCCTCCTCGCCATCCAGTTCCCCGGAATTTTCCGGGGCGGTGCTTTTGTGCCTGCTGGCAATGATGAATCATGTGGCGCTGACCGGGGGACGGATCACCGTTTCCCTGACGGCGCTGCAGATGGGGCTGTCCACATTCACGGTGGGCACGCTGGTGGCGGTGTTTGCGGTGCTGCCCATGCTGTTTTCGGTCCGCGCGGGTCGCTGGGTGGACCGGGTCGGCATCGTCCGTCCGCTGGTCATCGGCACCACATTGGTGGCTTTCGGCACGCTACTCCCCTCTATTTCACAAACGCAGTCCGCGCTGCTGGTCGCGTCCTGCTGCATCGGCATCGGCTTCATGCTGCATCAGGTCGCCACGCAGGATCTGCTGGGACACGCCGAACCCGAAAAGCGGCTGCGCAATTTCTCGTTCATGTCATTGGCCCTGGCAGGGTCGGGATTTTCCGGTCCTTTGATCGCCGGTCTGGCCATTGACCACCTGGGTACGCGCACGGCCTTCGGCCTCCTCGCCGTCGGGCCCCTGCTCTCGGGAATCGGCCTGTATGCGCTGCGGCATCAGTTGAAGGCCGTCGACGCTGCCATCACCGGCGTGCGAGAGGCCCAGCGCCGCCGGGTCACCGAATTGCTCGCCGTGCCCGCCTTGCGTCGTGTCCTGATGGTAAACACGATCCTGTCCGGCGCGTGGGATACCCACCTGTTCGTCGTACCGATCTTCGGCGTGGCGATTGGCTTGTCCGCCACCACCATCGGCGTCATTCTTGCGTCGTTCGCGGCGGCAACTTTCGTTATCCGGCTGGCTTTGCCGCTGATCCAGCGCCGGGTGCGATCCTGGACACTGGTGCGCGTGGCCATGGCCACCGCGGCGATCGACTTCGTGCTTTACCCGCTGTTCACCGACGTTACCGTCCTGATCGTGCTGTCTTTCATCCTGGGACTGGCGCTGGGCTGTTGCCAACCCAGCATGCTGTCCCTGCTGCACCAATACTCGCCGCCGGGCCGCGCCGCCGAAGCCGTGGGCCTGCGCATGGCGCTGATCAACGGTTCGCAGGTGTCCCTGCCGTTGACCTTCGGCGCGCTGGGTGCGGTAATTGGCGTTGCCCCGCTTTTCTGGGCCTATTCCGTGGCGCTGATGGCCGGGGGCTGGGCCAACCGAAATCCTCCGCACGAGCCTGAACGGAAAACGTAGTTGTGAACAAGCAGTCCTCCCCCTCCGACATCTCCGGCGCGTCCTTGCCCTTCCGGCTCTGGACGGCAGAAGAACGCCAAGCCTCGCTCGACGATGCGCTCAAACACTGGCAGGCCGGGGAAGACGTATGGGTATTCGGGTACGGATCCCTGATCTGGCGGCCGGATTTCGACTTCCAGGAACGGCGCCTGGCCACGCTGCGCGGCCACCACCGGGCGCTTTGCCTATGGTCGCGGGTGAACCGGGGCACGCCCGAATGCCCCGGCCTGGTGTTTGGACTGGATCGCGGCGGTTCCTGCCGGGGTGTGGTCTACCGCCTGGCCGGCGACCAGGTCCCCAATTACTTCCCCGCCCTCTGGGAACGCGAGATGTCCACGGGCGCCTACCTGCCCCGCTGGATCAACTGCGCCACGGACGAAGGGGTCGTCCGCGCCCTGGTCTTCATCATGAACCGCAGCAATCCCGCCTATATCCGCGCACTGCCCGAGCCGGAACTGCTGGAGATCGTGCGCCGCGCGGCGGGACGCTACGGCCCGTGCACGGACTATGTGGTCCAGACCGCCCAGGCCTTGCGGTCCGCCGGCATTCACGACGCCCGGCTCGACGCGATCGCACGCCGGCTGGAACTGGACGGCCACCCGCTGCCCGAAGGTCCCTGACGCCAAAAGGGGCGAGCAGGCCCGGCGAACTTGTCCGGGGCCTGCGCGGGGTCAATGAGGGGCCGGTCTTCCAGGCGGTATAAACTCCCTGTTATCAACGCTGAACCCCTAAGACCATGTCCGTCTCTGATCTGCGTCAAAGCTACGAAAAGAATGTGCTCCTGGAAAGCCAGGCCGCCCGCTCCCCGTTCGAGCAATTCACCCGCTGGTTCGACGAGGCCCTCGCGGCCAAGGTGCCCGAACCCAACGCCATGACCCTGGCGACGGTGGATGCCAGCGGCCAGCCCAGCGCCCGCATCGTCCTCATCAAGGGCTTTGACGACCAAGGCTTCACGTTCTTCACCAATTACGAATCGCGCAAGGGCCTGGACCTGCTGGCCGAACCGCGCGCCAGCCTGCTGTTCTTCTGGCAGCCGCTGGAGCGCCAGGTCCGCATCGAGGGCGTGGTGGAAAAAGTGGCCGCCGAAGAGTCGGACGCCTACTATCACAGCCGCCCGGCCGGATCGCGCATCGGCGCCTGGGCTTCGCGCCAGAGCCAGCCCATCACCCGCGAAGAACTGGAAGCCCGCGAAAAGGAATTCCGCGAACGCTTCGGCGAACAGCCGCCCCGCCCGCCGCACTGGGGCGGCTACCGTCTGAAGCCCACCGCCTTTGAGTTCTGGCAGGGCCGGCCGTCCCGCCTGCACGACCGCCTGCGCTACGTCGCGGACGGCGCGGACTGGAAGATCGAACGCCTGTCTCCCTGATACAGGCGCCCCCGTCGCGGGGCGTCCCCACGCCGGGCGCCTCCCGCGCCCGACCGAACTGTCTACTGCATGTCCGCCTCCTCCCCTGATTTCGATTCCGTCTTCTTTCGCACCGCATTGGGCCGTTACGCCACCGGCGTGACGGTCGTGACGACCGCCGGCCAGGACGGCGCGCCCATCGGCCTGACGGTCAGCTCGTTCAATTCGGTCTCGCTGAACCCGCCGCTGGTGCTGTGGAGCCTGTCGCTGGGCTCCTCGTCGCTGGAGGCCTTCGAACAGTGCGAGCGCTACGTGGTAAACGTGCTGAGCGCGGATCAGATCGCGCTGGCGCGGCGCTTCGCGACCGGCAAGACGCCGGACCGCTATGCCGGACTGCAGGTGCATTACGCGCCGGGCGGCACGCCGATGCTGGACGGCCACTGCGCCGCGTGGTTCGAATGCCGCAACCGCAGCCGCTATGTCGAAGGAGATCACGTCATCATGGTCGGAGAAGTCGAACGTTGCGGTCATAGCGGCGAGCCTCCGCTGGTGTTTCACGCTGGCGGATTCGACCTGACACCGGCCGGCACGCGCGCCGAGAAGGCCAGATCATGAGCGTCGACGTCGATTGCGTCGTCATCGGCGCCGGCGTGGTCGGGCTGGCAATCGCCCGCGCGCTGGCCCAATCCGGCCGCGAGGTGCTGGTCGCCGAGGCCACCGAGGCCATCGGCACCGGCACCAGCTCGCGCAACTCCGAAGTCATCCACGCCGGCATCTATTACCCCGCCGGAAGCCTGAAGGCGCGGCTATGCGTGCGCGGCAAGCATCTGCTGTACGCGTACTGCGCCGAGCGCGGCGTGCCGCACAAGCGGCTGGGCAAGCTCATCGTCGCCACCAGCCCCGAACAGGCCACGCAGCTGGAAGGCATCGCCCAGCGCGCCCGTGCCAATGGCGTGGACGACCTGCAGTACATCTCGGGCGAAGAAGCCATGCGCCTTGAGCCCGCGCTGCAATGCACCGCCGCGCTGGTGTCGCCGTCCACCGGCATCGTGGACAGCCACGCGCTGATGCTGTCTTTTCAGGGCGACGCCGAAAACGCGGGCGCCCAATGCGTCTTCCATACGCCGCTCGTGTCGGGGCGTGTGCGTCCTGAAGGCGGCTTTGAACTGCAGTTCGGCGGCGATGACGCCATGCAACTGACCTGCAACGTGCTGATCAACTCGGCCGGCCTGCAGGCGCCCGCCCTGGCGCGGCGCATTGAAGGCGTGCCGGCAGACAGCATCCCCACCGATTACCTGTGCAAGGGCAGCTATTTCACGCTCTCCGGGCGCGCGCCGTTTTCGCGGCTGATCTATCCCGTGCCGCAGCACGCCGGCCTGGGCGTGCACCTGACGCTGGACATGGGCGGCCAGGCCAAGTTCGGCCCCGACACCGAATGGGTCGGGACCGAGGACTACACGCTGGACCCATCCCGCGCCGAGGTGTTCTACGAAGCCGTCCGCACCTACTGGCCAGCTTTGCCGGACGACGCGCTGGCGCCCGGTTACACGGGCATCCGGCCCAAGATCTCCGGCCCGCACGAGCCGGCCGCCGACTTCGTCATCGCCGGCCCCGCCGTGCATGGCGTGCCGGGCCTGGTGAACCTGTTCGGCATCGAATCCCCCGGGCTGACCTCCAGCCTGGCCCTGGCGGAAGAAACCCTGGCGCGCCTGTCCGCCTGATCTCCGCCCGCTCCCTCTTTCTTATTCATCCATTTCCGCCATGCAGCACAACGACTACATCCTGACCCTGTCCTGCCCCGACCGCACCGGCATCGTCTACCGCGTCAGCGGCCTGTTGTTCGAACTGGGTTGCAACATCCTGGATTCGCAGCAGTTCGGCGACGAAGAGACCGGCCGGTTCTTTCTGCGCGTGCACTTCGACCTGCCGGTCGGCGCCTCCGCCGACGACCTGCGCGCCCGCCTGGACGCCATGTCCGCCGACTACGGCATGGAACTGAAGCTGCACGACGCGCGCCGCAAGGAACGCCTGCTCATCATGGTCAGCAAGCAGGGCCACTGCCTGAACGACCTGCTGTTCCGCGTGCACAGCGGCCATCTGCATGCCGAAGTGGCCGCCATCGTCTCGAATCACAACGACTACGCCGGCCTGGCCGCCACCTACAACATTCCGTTCCACCACCTGCCGGTCACGCCTGACACCAAGCTGGAACAGGAAAAGCAGGTGCTCAAGATCGTCGACGAGGCGAACATCGACCTGGTCGTGCTGGCGCGCTACATGCAGATCCTGTCCGCCGACATGTGCCGCGCCCTGACCGGACGCGCGATCAACATCCACCACAGCTTCCTGCCCAGCTTCAAGGGCGCGCGCCCCTACCACCAGGCGCATGCGCGCGGCGTGAAGATCATCGGCGCCACGGCCCACTACGTGACCTCGGACCTGGACGAAGGCCCGATCATCGACCAGGACATCGAGCGCGTCGACCACACGATGACCGCGCAGGACCTGACGCAGGTGGGCAGCGACATCGAATCCCTGGTGCTGTCTCGCGCCGTGCGCAGCCACGTCGAACACCGCATCCTGCTGAACCGCAACAAGACCGTCGTGTTCCGCTGATCCTCACGCCTTTGACGGGACCGCGGCGGGCGGTTGCAACGGCGGAAACGCCTGGGCCACCAACGCCACCGCGCGCTCCTGCAAGGGCGAGCGCGCCGCATCGGGCCAGATCACCTGGCTGATCGAGCGCGCATCGTGTTCGAACGCAATGAACCGCGTGCCCGCCAGCCCGCTGCGCGACAGGCACGCCGGCACGATCGACACCCCCAATCCCTGCGACACCAGCGACGCCACGCTCAGCCAGTGGCGCACCTCATGCCGGATCGCCGGCATGAAGCCGGCCGACACGCACATGGCCAGCACCGTCTCGTAATAGCTGGGCGAGGCCGCCCGCGCGAAAAAGACAAAGTCATCCTCCGCCAGCTCCGCCAGCCGCAGCGTCGTGCGCTGCGCGAGCGGATGCGCGTCCGGCAGACACACGACGAACGGCTCGGCCATCAGATCACGCGCCTGCACGCCGTCCGGCACCGGATTGGCGTGGATGAAGCCCAGGTCCTGCTCGCCGCGCCGCACCGCCTCGATCTGATCATGTGAGTTCAGTTCGGTCAGCACGTGCTCCACGTCGGGCAGTTCCGTGCGCATGGCGCTCAGCAGCGCGGGCAGGCCCCGATACAGCATCGACCCCACGAAGCCGATCCGCAGCCGGCCGCGCAGGCCCGCGTCCACCTGGCGCACCAGCGTGCGGACCTCTTCAGCCTGGCGCAGCAGAATCAGGGCCTCGTGGTAGAGCGCCTGGCCGGCGTCGGTCAGCTCGACATGCCGGCTGGTGCGGGCCAAGAGGCGCGCGCCGATGTTCTCTTCCAGCTGGCGGATCGCGTAGCTGAGCGGCGGCTGCGAGATGTGCAGGCGTGCCGCCGCGCGGCTGAAATGGCGCTCTTCGGCCACGGCGATGAAGTAGCGCAGCAGCCGGGGTTCCAAGTCCATGCGTCCCTCCTTAAGGCATATCTATATTTTTTTTGGATTGATCTACATCAAAACAGTATTTGAATAGATAAATCAAGGCCCGCACCATAGGGCATCTCCCCGTCTCGACCCGGATGCCGCCATGGATACCCCTGCCTTGCCCGTTGCCGCCACCGCCACGCCCGTCCCGGATTCCCGCGGGCTGAACCTGTTCAGCGCCGACCCATACGCCGAGGCGCTGAGCCGACGCTACCTGCCGCCCGCCCTGCACGCGCATCTATTGCCGCACCTGAGCCGGCTGGGCGAACTGGCAGGCGGGGTGATGGACGAACTGGCTTCCGTGGCCGACAAGCATCCGCCCACGCTGTCCGTGCGCACCCGGGCCGGCACGGACGAGTCCCGCATCGACAAGCATCCGGCCTACGTCGAACTGGAACGCCTGGCCTACAGCGAATTCGGTCTGGCCGCCCTGTCCCACCGGGGCGGTGTGCTCGGCTGGCCCGAGCCCATGCCCGCCGCCGCCAAATACGCGCTCAGCCATCTCTTCGTGCAGGCGGAGTTCGGCCTGTGCTGCCCGGTCAGCATGACGGACTCGCTGGCGCGCACGTTGCGCAAGTTCGGCGACCCGGCACTGGTCGAGCGCGTGCTGCCGCAGGTGACGTCGCAGGACTTCGACACGCTGCGCCAGGGCGCCATGTTCATGACCGAACAGGGCGCGGGCTCGGACGTCAGCGCCACCGAAGTCACGGCGCAAGCGCAGGACGACGGCACTTGGCGCATTCACGGCGACAAGTGGTTCTGCTCGAACCCCGACGCCGGCTTTGCGATGGTGCTGGCCCGCAGCGAAACGGATCCCGGCCTGAAGGGCGTGTCGCTCTTTCTGCTGCCGCGCGACCTGGCGGACGGCACGCACAACCACTACCGCATCCTGCGCCTGAAGGACAAGCTGGGCACGCGCTCCATGGCCAGCGGCGAAATCCGTCTGGAAGGCGCGGTGGCCTGGCTGGTGGGCGAACGCGGCCGCGGCTTCAAGCACATGGCCGACATGATCAACAACTCGCGCCTGTCCAACGGCATGCGCGCCGCGGGCCTGATGCGCCGCGCCGTCACTGAAGCCGTCTACGTGTCGCAGCATCGCCGCGCCTTCGGCAAGCGGCTGATCGACATGCCGCTGATGCAGCGCCAGCTCGTCAAGATGATCGTGTGGGCCGAACAGGCGCGCAGCGTGATGTTCCAGACGGCGCGCGCGCTGGCCGATGCCGATCAAGGCGCGGCGGACCCCGCGCTGGCGCGCATCCTGACGCCGCTGATCAAGTTCCGCGCCTGCCGCGATGCGCGCAAGGTCACCGGCGACGCGATGGAAGTGCGCGGCGGCTGCGGCTATATCGAGGAGTTCACCGAACCCCGCCTGGTGCGCGACGCGCATCTGGGCTCCATCTGGGAAGGCACCAGCAACATCGTCGCGCTGGATGTCCTGCGCGCCATCAAGAAAGAGCATTCCCTGCCCGCGCTGCGCAGCCACATCGACCGCCTGCTGGCCGACGGCGCGCCCTGCCCGCCCGAACTGGCCGATCTGCAGGCCAGCGCCCTGGAAAAGACCTACGCGCTGGCGGAACATGCCGCGCAAGGCGACCATGCCCAGCTGGCGCGCCAGGCCGCATCGCTGCTGTATCACGCGGTGTCCATGGCCGCGTTGCGCTGGGAAGCCACCGGCCCGGGTCTGGAAACCCGCGCGCGGCTGGCCGACCAGGTGCTGCTGCACCGCCTGTCGCCGCGCGATCCCTATGCCATCCCGCCTGACGAAAGCGCGGCCTGCCAGGCCATCCTGCAGTACGCGCTGTAATGCCCATCCGGCTTTTGCAGTAACCCGACGCCGGCGGCACAGCCGGCGCGCCATCCACTGGAGACATGCATGAAACGCTATTTCGCCCCCCTGTTCCTGGCGGCCGCCGCCATCGTCGCGGCCACGCCGGCCGTTGCCGCAGACGCCTACCCCACTGCGCGGCCGGTCACGCTGGTCGTGCCCTTCCCGCCCGGCGGCCCCACCGACGCGCTGGCCCGCCGCCTGGCCGAAAAGCTGCGCGAGCCGCTCAAGCAGAACGTCATCGTCGAAAACCGCAGCGGCGCGGGCGGCAACATCGGCTCTGAATACGTCGCGTCCGCCAAGCCCGACGGCTACACCATTCTGTTCGGCACGTCCGGCCCGCTGGCCATCAACGTCAGCCTGTACAAGAAGCAGAACTACAACCCCGAGACCAGCTTCGCGCCCATCATCCGCATCGGCCACCTGCCCAACATCCTGGTCGTGAACCCGTCGGTGCCCGCCAACAACATGCAGGAACTGATCGCCTACGCGCAGAAGAATCCGGACAAGCTGAGCTACGCCTCGTCCGGCAACGGCGCGTCGTCGCACCTGGCCGGCATCCTGTTCAACCGCATGGCCGGCACCAAGATCATGCACATCCCCTACAAGGGCACCGGCCCCGCGCTGAACGATCTGCTGGGCGGCCAGGTGTCGATGTCGTTCACCGACATCCTGACCGCGCTGCCGTACATCAAGGCGGGCAAGCTGCGCGCCATCGGCCTGGGCAGCGCGCAGCGTTCCGACGCGCTGCCCGAGCTGCCGACGCTGTCCGAGCAGGGGCTGAAGGGCTATGACGTCAGCGTCTTCTTCGGCATCGTCGCGCCCAAGGACACCCCGGCCGATGTGGTGAACACGCTGAACCAAGCCTTCAAGACGGCGCTGTCCGATCCCGCGATCGAGCAGACGCTGCGCATGCAGGGCATCGTCGAAGCGCAGGACAAGACGCCGCAGGGTCTGTCCACCTTCATCACCACCGAAGTCCCCAAGTGGCGCGAGCTGATCCAGAGCGCCAACGTTTCCATCGACTGACGCGAAGAATTCCATGGCTCACACCCTACCCAATGCCGGCGCCCTTGCGGGCTGCAAGGTGATCGATCTGTCACGCGTGCTGGGCGGTCCGTACTGCACACAGATCCTGGCCGACCACGGCGCCGACGTGCTGAAGATCGAGCCGCCCGGCGGCGACGAGACGCGCGGCTGGGGCCCGCCCTTTCTGGGCGAGACGGCCTCGTACTTTGTCGGCGTGAACCGCAACAAGGACGGCATGACGCTGGATCTGTCGCAGCCCGCCGGGCAGGAACTGCTGCGCCACCTGCTGGCCGACGCCGACGTGCTGGTCGAGAACTTCAAGCCCGGCACGTTGGAAAAGTGGGGCCTGGGCTATGAAGACCTGAAGGCGGCCTTCCCCGCGCTGATCCATTGCCGCGTCAGCGGGTTCGGCTCGGACGGCCCGTTGGGCGGCTTGCCCGGCTACGACGCCTGCGCGCAGGCGATGTGCGGGCTGATGAGCGTAAACGGCGATGCGGACGGCGAAGCGACGCGCGTGGGCCTGCCGGTGGTGGACATGGTGACGGGGCTGAACGCAGCGGTGGCGATCCTGCTGGCGCTCAACGAGCGCACGCGCAGCGGGCTGGGGCAGTTCCTGGACATCACGCTGTACGACTGCGCGCTGTCGCTGCTCCACCCGCATGCGCCCAATTATTTCTACAGCGGCAAGGTGCCGCAGCGCAGCGGAAACGCGCACCCGAACATCGCGCCGTACGAAACCTTGCCGACCGCCAGCGGGCCGATCTTCCTGGCCGTGGGCAACAACCGCCAGTTCGCGATGCTGGCGCAGACGCTCGATGCCCCGGCGCTGGCCGAGGATGCACGCTACGCCACGAATGCAGACCGCCTGCGCCATCGCCAGTCCCTGCGCGACGATCTCTCTGCGCTGCTTGCCCGCCACGAAGCCGCCGCGCTTGCCGATCAACTGCTGCGCGCCGGCGTGCCTGCCGCCGCTGTGCAGACGGTCGATCAGGCGCTCGCGCATCCGCATACGCGGCACCGCGGCATGGTGCTGGAACAGGGCGATTACAAAGGCGTGGGCTCGCCCATCAAGCTGTCGCGCACGCCCGCCACGCTGCGCAAGCTGCCGCCAGACCTGGCGCCGCCAGCCGGGCAGGACTGATCCCGCATCGATGACCCCGCCCGGCGCCCGCCGGGCTTTTTTTGCTGCAGCGTTTCCGCTTGGCCAGGTGTCAGACACCCGCATATCCGGTGTCACAGGCTGACGGCCCTCTCGCCCGGGTGTCTGACACCGTCCGAAGTGGACTGCTATCCCCGCGCGCAACAACTTAGACATTTGGTTTCAGCACACCGCCCTATTGCCGCCGTAGACTTTTTTTGCATTTTGCGTCGCATCTGCACGCTTTCCCGAGCCACATAAAAAGGCGAGCCACATAAGAGGAAATAAAAGACTATGGCCACGACAGACTCACAAGACCACGGCCAGCTGAAACGGGTGATGGGCCCGAAGCTGCTCCTGCTATTCATTGTTGGCGACATCCTGGGCACCGGCGTCTACGCACTGACAGGGCAAGTGGCCGCTGAAGTCGGCGGCGCGGCCTGGCTGCCGTTCCTGGTCGCCTTCGGGGTGGCCCTGCTGACCGCGCTGTCCTACCTTGAATTGGTCACCAAGTACCCGCGCGCAGCCGGCGCCGCGCTCTACGTCCACAAGGCGTTCGGCGTGCACTTCCTGACGTTCATCGTCTGCTTTACCGTCATGTGTTCCGGCCTGACGTCGGCCGCCACCGCCTCGCAGGCCTTCGCCGCCAACCTGTTCGCCGCGATGGGCATCGAGGCCGAAAAGCACTGGATCACGCTTGGCGCGCTGGGCTTCATGACGCTGGTCATGCTGGTCAACTTTCGTGGCGCGACTGAAAGCGTTCGCGCCAACGTCGTGCTTACGCTGATCGAGCTGTCGGGCCTGCTGATGGTCATCCTGCTGGGCTTTTACGCCATCTCCGGCGGCCAGGCGGACTTCTCGCGCGTCGTCGCATTCGATACGCCCGAGGACAAGAGCGTGTTCCTGGCCGTGACCTCGGCGACCGCGCTCGCGTTCTTCGCCATGGTCGGCTTCGAGGATTCGGTCAACATGGCCGAGGAAACGCACGATCCCAGCCGCATCTTCCCGAAGGTCATGCTGACCGGCCTGGGCATCACGGCACTCATCTATGTGCTGGTATCCATCTGCGCCGTTGCGCTGGTGCCGGTGGGCGAACTGGCCAAGAGCAGCACGCCGCTGGTGCTGGTGGTCAAGCGCGCCGCGCCGGATCTGCCCGTGGAGTACATCATGCCGATCATCTCGATGTTCGCCGTGGCGAACTCGGCGCTGATCAACATGATGATGGCCAGCCGCCTGTTGTACGGCATGTCGCGTCAGGGCGTGCTGCCGTCGTTCCTGGCGCACGTGCACCGCAAGAACCAGACGCCGTGGACGGCCATCCTGTTCACGACGGCGCTGGCCTTCGGCCTCATCATCCTGGTCTCGCTGACCGACTCGCAGGCGATCCGCGCGCTGGGCGGCACCACCGCGTTGCTGCTGCTGGGCGTGTTCGCGTTCGTGAACGTCGCGGTGCTGGTGCTGCGGCGTGACAAGGTCAAGCACAAGCACTTTTCCATCAACCGCATCGTCCCGTGGCTGGGCGCCGCGGCCTGCCTGTTCCTGGTTACGCCGCTGACGGGCCGTGACGTGATCCAGTATCAGGTCGCCGGCTGGCTGCTGCTGCTGGGCGTGGTGATGTGGTTCGTGACCTGGCTGGCGCGGCGCCGCGAGGCCAAGATGGAGCTGGATCCCTCGGCGCTGGAGTGATGCGTGGCGCCACGGCTGAGGCACCCTCAGCCGGGCGCCTCAGCCTCACGTATTGGCCGCGGCGTCTCAGCGAGGACGCCCCCCGCCGGGCCTGGCGCTGCAGCGCGGCGTCAGCCGCCCACCGCCAGCCCTTCGCGGCGCGGGTCCGCGCCGCCTTGCAGGCCCTTCGCGTCGATGACGATGCCGTGGATGCCGCTGGGAAACTCGGTGATGCGCACCGGGTGCCCCATGCTCTCCAGTTCCAGCGCCAATGCTTCCAGCGCCGTGCCCTTCTCCAGTTCGGTTTCCTTGTTGCGGCTGCCCATGTTGGGCAGGTCGATTGCCGACTGAATATCGAGATTCCAGTCCAGCACGCCCACGAGCGTCTTGG
>Ga0213828_1000685_pt1 | contig 31398 bp, 31 predicted proteins | sample MC6MC0897MG_FD_180664 | JGI IMG/M metagenome (GOLD analysis project Ga0213828, IMG submission 180664) | Enriched soil aggregate microbial communities from Iowa State University, Ames, United States - MC6-MC0897-MG | ecosystem: Environmental > Terrestrial > Soil > Unclassified | place: USA: Iowa... | reverse complement strand
CCAATGCTTTTTCGATTCCGTCCACACGCGCCAGCCTTTGGCCAACACGCTCGTCACCACTGTGCACCGGAACAGGTTTGTTTTCCCGGAACAGTTTCGCCGCAAGCTGGATTGCGTCAATTATTTTCACATATCCGGTACAGCGGCAAATGTTTCCCTTTATGGCTAGTGCCGCCTGCTGGCGGGTGGGGTTCTTGTTTTCATCCAGCAGTACCTTAGCTGCCATCATCATTCCGGGGCTGCAAAAACCGCACTGCACCGCGCCGGATTTTGAAAACGCGTAGCCGTATACCTCTTTTTCCCGCTCACTTAAGCCCTCAGCAGTAATGATTTTTTTTCCGGTCATCTTAGAAAGCTTCATTACACATGCACGGATGGCCTTTCCGTCCGCAATTACGGTACAGGCTCCGCAGGCTCCCTGGTCGCAGCCATTTTTGACAGCCGTAAGCCCCAGTTTCTCTCTCAGGAATGTCATGACTGACATGTCCTGCTCTGATATGTAGTTTTTTCCATTGACATTAACTTCAAACATTATAATACTCTACTCCTTTCGTAGTTATATATAAAATATATATTTATTATATATATTTAAAGGTTAAAGAAAGCTGAACGATAAAGTTCAGTTTTCAGGTGGTATTAGGTCGGACAGTCTGGTTTTCTTCAAATAAGTGATCATAGCTTTTTCCGCTTCCTCAAGGGAATTGATTGTTTTTTCCACGATACCTTCAAAAATGTCGTAATCCAGATGAAATCCACGATGTATTTTAAACATTGGGTTTCCTCGTTCCATAGCGTCAAAGACATCGAACAGGGTAATATCTGTTAAGGGCTTCGCAAGCATATTGCCGCCTTTCATTCCCTCCCGGACATCAATGATCCCAGCCGATTTCAGCTTGCCCATGAGCTTCACGACAGTGGGAGCCGGAATATTCAACTGTTCAGAAATGACCCGGTTGGATAGGTAATTATAAAGTTCGGCCCTGATTTTATAATGTATATAAATCAAAATAGAGATTGCCTGATAGGTTGCACTGGAATAGGCCATGTCATCCTCCATAAAAAAATATATATCTATTATATATATTTAATAATTGTTTTGTCAAGTAACATTAAATGACTATGCCGCATATCCATCAAGACGACAGCACCAGTGCACCATGTACCCCACCCTGTATGAAAACTGAAATCGGAAAAATATTTTTAAGGTATCATAATGCCTTAGGTAAATGTTACATAAATTATATATACTACCATCATATGTGCTGCTCATTGCCGGCCGATTAACGTAGCTAGATGAGTGTGTGAATTTAAAGGAGGAAATTATGTTAGTTGATAAAGGACTAAATAAATTAGCAAAGGAAATAACAAGATCTGGTCAAATTATTGCTCGTGATGAAATTGAGAAAGAATATAATTTAGGATAAGTCTTGCAGATATTAGGTGAATTAAAATTTACTCTTAAAGGGGCGAGAACCTTTGGTTTCCACCCCTGGGAACGCAATACAGTCATGATCGGTAAGTATAATGAACATTTTACCAGCAGCTATGGCGAAGAAGTAATAATGAGGCGTTCTTTATATGATTGGAGTAGTAAGAGTTTAACCCTTGTTTGGTAATCTGTTTGTTTAATAATATATGCATTTACAATAAAAGCGTGAACAAGCTGTAAATTAGTATTTGGAGGAGGAACAGTATGGAATATCAGTTGAATATGTTTACCTCAAAAGCAAGGTTGGTGAGAAAAAATCAGTATGAAGTTTCTCACTGTACTAATTGCGGCTGTCTAGTTCCGGAAAGAATACTGATTGGGCTATGGTCGCATCTACAATATAATATCCGATATTGCCCTAATTGTGGTGCCGAATTTGAGGATATCAAAGAGAATGATTATTCGACCTTAAAAAAGGGGTGGTATTGGTAAATGCATTCTTTAGATGGTAAGTTTTAGTTGAAAAGTTTTAAATTAGGAATTTTGAGGAGGTGCCGTGTGGCGTATTTGATAATAATGCAGGATAATAGTAAAGCTGTAAACGAATGTAAGGAATACGATGATGGAAGTGATTTATTAGATGATCTGGATTGGCTTCCAAAGAATCATGAACTAAAGGCGGTTATATATTTTGGTAAACTCCTAGCAGTGAGTTCATGGGAAGAATTACGGAAACATGTATCTGGCTAATTCAGAAAACTGAGATTTAACCGATAAAACAATCATTAAATTATGAAAATTAGGATTTTCAAGAGCTTTTTACCATCATTTTACTAACTTTTTATAGAAAATCAACATTAAAAAATAAACAAAAAATCTTTATTTATTACTAAATTATTAGAATATTTTGTCACTTCAGCCGAAAAAAATATTTCTTTACGGAAGGTGTTTACAAATTTTCACAGTTCTGATATTATGTCGATGGTAAATATATTTCATCCAAATAACCATTTAATTCAGACTAGTTAACTGAAATGCTTATTTTAACAGATAAATTTGTGCGTTTTAAGCGAAATGCACATTTGTTCTTCGAGCTATATCAAATCCTAAAACCGCTCCGGCCTTATTCCAAACAGAGCTGGTTAAACTAAGATGGGAGGGGAGAATTACAGATAATATTTATATCGTAGTAGGTAAGTATATGTAGCATGTTTTTAAAACAGGAGGGTAAAAATGAATAAAGTAAGCAAAAAGGTCTTATCGTTTCTTTTTATTATTGCATTAGGCTTTTCAAGTATCTTTGCAAATACTACTTATGCGGCTACAGATTACTGGCAGAATTGGACAGATGGGGGCGGAACAGTAACTGCCGTGAATGGATCTGGCGGAAACTACAGCGTAAAATGGACAAACTGCGGCAACTTTGTTGTAGGTAAAGGCTGGAATTCCGGAAATGCTAACAGAGTCGTAAATTATAATGCAGGTGTGTTTTCTCCATCCGGCAACGGTTATCTGGCATTCTACGGCTGGACAAGAAATGCCTTGATTGAATATTATGTCGTTGACAGCTGGGGAACCTACAGGCCAACCGGAACCTATAAAGGAACCGTAAGCAGTGACGGAGGTACCTATGACATCTATACAGCCACACGCACCAATGCTCCTTCTATCGATGGTACGCAGACATTCCAGCAGTACTGGAGCGTAAGACAGTCAAAAAGAGCCACCGGAAGCAATGTCCAGATTACTTTTGCAAACCATGTAAATGCATGGAAGAGCAAAGGAATGAATTTAGGTAGTTCCTGGTCATATCAAGCTCTTTGCGTAGAAGGCTATCAAAGCAGCGGTAATGCAGATGTAACTGTTTGGTAATTTGTCTTAAACACCTAAAATAGGTGTTCTGACCTAATTTCTATATACTTACCTACATACTATTTAAATATTAAAGAATTTGAATTTCCATAACATTTATTGTGATAACTGTTTATTTCATAATAAGACGGGCAAAAAGATACAGAAAGGATCAAGGTAATGAGGAAAAAACTGATCTTGCTTTTGATTTTAGTAACCGTATTTTCCTGCGGCTGTTCGAAAGAAGAGCAGGAAAATCTCATATTAGTCAAAGGCGGTGCTGTTATAAATACCACGTCCGGCCATCAGGGGGAAGAGGAATCAATATCTGATTTTTACATAGGTAAATATGAGGTAACCCAAAAGGAATGGACGAAAGTGATGGGCAATAATCCCTCAGGCTTCAAAGGTGATAATCTGCCGGTTGAAATGGTGAGCTGGTATGATGCCATTGAATATTGCAACAGACGAAGTGAAAAAAATGGATTGACTCCATACTACACCATAGATAAGAATAATCAGGATACGGAAAATAAGAGTGACTACGATGACATCAAATGGTTGGTAACTGTGAATGAAGGATCTAACGGCTTCCGCTTGCCGACACAAGCAGAATGGGAATATGCTGCAAGCGGAGGATTAAAGAGTAAAAATTATACCTACAGCGGAAGCAATAATGGAGAAGATGCTGCGTGGTATTTCAGAAATGCCGGCAAAGTATATTTATCTGGTGAATGGGAATGGTCACTCATAGAAAATAATCGGAATATGACACATCCTGTTGGGTCTAAAATACCTAATGAACTGGGTATTTATGATATGTCGGGAAATGTCAGGGAATGGTGCTATAACTGGTATGAGGACTCAGTGATTGAAAGCGGACTTTACCGTGCTTGGAAAGGTGGAGGCTGGATTGGGGATATTACTAGCTGCCAAATTTCATACTGTGGCAAATTTGAAGCCAGCGGCAAAGGCGCAGATCAGGGCTTCCGTGTGTGCCGCAACAAATAATCGAAAAAAACCTAAAGCAGATGATGATGATACATACCCTGCTTTGGGTTTTTTATTTCATATCAGCTATGATATTACTGTACTATAATAATAGAATTATAGAAAAACAGGAGGCTTATATGGCTTATTTTATTTATCAAAAACAGAAAATTTACTATCAAGAGATTGGTACAGGTACTCCTTTACTGATGCTGCATGGAAACACAGCATCATCTGTCATGTTTTCCGATATTGCATCTAAGTATTCAAAGGACTATAGAGTCATCTTAATTGATTTTCTTGGTTATGGGAAATCTGATCGTGTTACAGAATTAGCAGAAGACTTATGGTATGATGAAGGAATGCAAGTAATTTGCTTTTTGAAAGAAAAGAAATACCGGAATGTAAAACTTATCGGTACAAGTGGCGGTGCTCTCGCAGCTCTAAATGTTTCGCTAGAACGACCAGATCTTGTTAGTCACCTCATTGCTGATAGTTTTGAAGGCGAACAGGCAAATCCGGATATAACTGAAGCTCTGCGACAGGGGCGTAAGGCTTCTAAAGATGATTATGGTGCAAGAATGTTTTATAAAATGATGAATGGCATTGATTGGGAACGTGTCGTAGATGCGGACACACGCGCCGTGATTGCTCATGCAAATCATATAAGGAACTTTTTCCATAAGTCGCTTTATGAATTAAAACCGAAGGTGCTGTTTACTGGAAGTAAAGAGGATCCACTATTTCCATGTGGTTTTTATGAAGCCTTATTTAAGAATATGCTTCATAAGATAGAACACGGACAACAGTATTTGTTTGAAAGCGGCGGACATCCTGCAATGCTGTCAAATCAAGAGGAGTTTATTGAAATTAGTAAAAACTTTTTAAACAAGTAACGGATAAATAAATCTATCTATAATTGCATAATACAAATGAGCAATTTAATGTTAGCGAGTTCTTGCGGATCAACTGTGACTATCCTGGAAGTTGGAGCGGCGAAGTTGAACGGATAGAACACATCGGAAATACTATTATTACCGCTACTCATGTTTGGTCAGATGAAAAGTCTTTTCATGTGACTTCTTTTTTTAAAATGGCAGAAGAGAAAATAAAGGGATTGGACGAATACTGGGGTGATGATGATTCAGCCCCTCAATGGCGAATAGAAAAAAATGTAGGTAAGCCTATCCGATAATTTCCAATTTATGGGGCGGTTTTGAACGCAGGCTGATGGTGGACTTAATAGTAGGAGTATAATCTTAAGCAATATCTAAGATGCCATACCTTCGGAAATAAACAGTCCTGGCATTGCTCACTTAGCTTTTGAAGTAGACGATGTGGAAATTATCGATGCTGGAGTAAGCAGTGTTGGAGAGTTGGTTACTGCGGCCTACTCGGGGGATCTGAAGGCGGTTTTTATATGCACAAGACCAGTAAGACAATATCATTGAATTGCATAGTAGAGAAAAGTAAAAGACTAAGTGTAGGTAACTTCTTTATACTATATGTATAGAGCGGAATTGGTTTAACAATTATAGCTGTAGATTATAATATTTTATGCAGCAATGTGGTGAAAAGAGGAGAGAGTTTTGACGAATAGCAGTGTTAAAAAAGAGGCAGGCTGGAAGTATTTATTGCTTTCGATAGGAGCGTTTTTGGGGATTTCATTAGAAGCTGTACATGCTTTTGGTTGGGAACCCATTCTTTATGGAGGAATCACCTTTCAGGAATATGCAACGTGGCAAGCCGTTTTACATTGGGTCATTACATATTTTACCTGGGCTGTTGCGGGCTATTTGCTTATACGCACTGCAAAATACAGATTGGAATTTGACATATGGGCAAAAGGAGAAAAAATGAGACTGTGGCAACTCCTTGCCGTATTGTTTGGTATTATATTATCTGCGACAATTAGTTATTTTTCTTGGGATGGATTCAAGGTTATAAAAGAATTTACTAATTTAGGCTTGGTAAAATTTTTTTCCAATACATCTACTACATGGTTGAAACCGCAATGTTTTTGTTGATTATTGTCTTTGGGCAAAAGGCAATGGAAATATGGACAAAAAACCGGAATGTGCCTTAGGGCGGTATCATTTGTGGATTGACTTGGGGGATAGTGCATTTAGTTAGCAGGGGTATTTTTGATATTGAAAACGGTGTGCTTGGCGCAATATTAGGATTTATGTTTGGAGCAGCGTATTTATTGACAAACAGAGATATTAAAAAGTCTTGGCTCATCTTATATTTAATGTTTGCATTGTAAGACAACAGAGAAAATAAGCATTAAGGTAAATTGGCAAGGTTTAAGTTATTGAAGTATAAAAAACTACTAACTATCAACATGATATGCTCCTCCTTGTAGTAGACAGTTTAAATATAAAACTGTTTATACAAGGAGGAGCATATTTTCATGCCTGGAAATAGGAATATATCACCACAAGAAAAAATTAAGGCTGTGAAAGAATTTTTATCCGGGAATGGTTCAGAGTATACCATTGCAGAAAAATATGGTGTATCACGTAGTGGTTTTAGACGCTGGGTATTAAAATTCTTTTTTTCGACTAATTTATAATAAAACGCAGAGATCGTAGAAACAGATGATAGGAACAAAAGGTAGAGCCCAATTGATTATGGACTCAAACAAGCTACCGCTGTGGAACATGGATTTCACAGCGGTACTTTCATGGTGGTAATTCCATTAGAATAACCAGATAGCAATGTCATGTGAAAGCTCTTTGCAGGACCGAATCTGCACATATACCAATCGGCATATGACTTGATTCTCAGTATTGTAACAATATTTAACCTCAATAGACAATAGACATAGACATAGGGCAGACCTTGGCATGAATTTATATTTTCTCACCTCCAAATTCAGCACGTAATAAATCAAATTGAGTACACGGCAAGACAAAATCGGTGTTCATTATTTTATACTATATAGATATATATCCAAATCAAGGTTAAATCCAGATTAGAGGTGCCGCATGCATAGCGGCGGAATGGAGTTCAATTTGAACGAGTTTATTTTTAACAGTATGTTTAAAGATATCAATATCCCCGTTATAGTATGTGAGGCTGGAGATGAAATGATAGTATCCTTTGCCAACAGGGAAGCATACCTGCTTCTTAACCCGTCAATCATTTTGGAGAAACCCGATGCAGATTCCTCCCTGAAGGTTCCTCTCCGCCAATTAATGCGTTTTCAGAATGAAAGGGAACAGGATCATATTTGTCAGACACTGGAACATGCCGGCTCTCTTAGCCAGTACCCATTAAAACTGATATCACCTGAAGAAAGAGTTATTTCTGTTAAAATTGCCGCAAACATTGCATGCCTTGGCGAGTCAAAATATATCATTATATACGTTTTTTATGACGATTCAGACTGCGATTCATCGAATAAATATAATGATATTTTAGCCTACGTTTTGAATACATCCTACCACTCCACAGATATAAACCAGGCTGTGCAGATGATTCTGTCCCGAGTGGGTGAATACATCGATGTCAGCCGTGTGTATATCTTTGAGGATCTTTTTAATAGTTACACGCGTAATACATATGAGTGGTGTGCACCGGGCGTTGAACCTGCAATACAGGACTTACAAAACCTCTGCAAAGATGACTATAGTTACGATATCATTGTGAACCCCTCTGGCCTGTATGTTTCCGATGATGTAAGTACGCTGACGGAAAAGGACCGGGCCATACTGGAGCCACAGGGAATCAAAGCACTTGCTATCCTGCCGTTATTCCAACATGATACGCCAATAGGATTTATTGGCTATGACGACTGTATGAAAACACGGCGTTGGAGCTACAGAGAGTTGATGTTTTTAAAAGGTGTGGGCAGTGTCATATCCTCATTGATTATCAGGCGCAACGAGGAAACGGAGATTATCCGCAGCTACGAGGTACTGCAAACGATCAGCGACAACATTGACTCTATCATCTTTGTTAATGATTTGGAGACCTTCGAACTTAAATTTGTAAACCGGACACTTACGGATCAACTGGGAATTGAACAGGATGGAGTGTTGGGAAGAAAATGCTGGGAGGTGCTGCAAAAGGGTATGGATGGTCCTTGTCCTTTTTGTTCAATTCCCAAGCTGAAATGCAGTGGTTTTGCTCCTAATAAGGGGGTTCTGGAATATGAGCATCAGAATACAATAAACGGCAACTGGTACTGGGTCAAAGATTCAGTCATTCGCTGGGTAGATGGTACTCTGGCTCATTTTGAGGTGGCGATTGATATAACCTTGCGGAAAAAGTACGAGGAACAATTGCACTATTTTGCTTCGACGGATGCGCTGACTGGCGTATCTAACCGTGAATGGGGCATCAAGGTCCTGCAAAAGACGCATGGTTCGCTTCAAATGACGAAACCCGCTGTATCTTTATGCTTTATTGATCTAGATGGATTAAAGTCCATTAATGATATTTTCGGACATGCTGCTGGCGATGAGGCAATTAACAGTGTAGCCCGAGCCATTTCCAAGCGAATCCGCAAGGATGATATGGTTTGCCGGTGGGGTGGCGATGAATTCCTTGTTCTGCTAGGATGCGGTGTTATGGATGCTGATGCTATAATATGTAATATACAAGAAGACTTAAAAGCAAAGGTTTTAGAGGGAACTGGCTCTACATTATCCTTTAGTTATGGAATCGTCGATTTTACCATGTTTGATAGTGTGGATGCCGCAATCGCCGCTGCTGACAGTTTTATGTATTATAATAAAAATTCCAAAAGATAGCCGATCAAAATGCCCGCAGCCAGGGTGTTAGGAGCCGCCTTAAAAGATAGTTAAAAAGTTGTCAGAATTATTCTAAAAGGTTGTGTAAAAAATGATTGACAGTGCCAAAATACTCTGATAATATCAATAATAAATAACGGATGATGAATCAGAGAGAGAGCACAAATCTGTGCCGCCGAAGGGGAAGGCAGAAACTCTCAGGCAAAAGGATCGGATTCGGACGTAACTCTGGAGAACATTTATGTACCGACGAAGTTAATCTTTCAGGTAAAAGGACAGAGGCAGACAGGAATATCCAATACGGATACTTCTTTCTGCCTTTTTTTGTGCATATAACGGATGATGTTCCTATATTATCATATAAATTATTTAAGGAGGATTAAACATGGAACTTAAAACACCGCTTTATGAAATTCATCTGAAGTATCACGGTAAAATGGTCCCTTTTGCCGGGTATCTTCTGCCAATCCAATATGAAGAAGGGATCATAAAGGAGCATATGGCAGTAAGAACGAGGGCAGGGCTTTTTGATGTTTCCCATATGGGAGAAATCATCTGTAAGGGGAAAGATGCACTTGAGAATCTTAATCGTCTGCTGACCAATGATTTTACTGATATGGAGATCGGACAGGCAAGATACAGCCCCATGTGCAATGAACACGGGGGAACGGTGGATGATCTGATTGTATATAAGAAAAAAGAAGAGGAGTACTTCATTGTCGTAAATGCTTCCAATAAAGAAAAGGATTACCAATGGATGCTGGAACATAAGTTAGGAGAAGCGGAGTTTGAAGATATTTCCGATAAAATCGCTCAAATCGCTCTGCAAGGTCCCAAATCACAGGAAATACTTATGAAACTCACCTCAGATATACCTGAAAAATACTATCATGCAGTGTTTGATGGAAAAGTGGCCGGAATCCCATGTATGGTATCCAGAACCGGTTATACAGGGGAAGATGGTTTTGAACTGTATTTAGATAATCAATATGCTGAGACCATGTGGGAAACGCTTATGGAGGCTGGCAGTGAATACGGACTGATCCCATGCGGTCTGGGAGCCAGGGATACTCTGAGGCTGGAGGCAGGCATGCCACTATATGGGCATGAAATGAATGATGAGATTAATCCTGTGGAAATCGGTCTCGGGTTTGCAGTGAAGATGCAAAAGGATGATTTTATCGGAAAAAGCCATTTACCAAACAAAGATTCTCTCACAAGAAAACGAGTTGGCCTAAGGGTGACCGGTCGTGGAATCATAAGAGAACAGGAAGAGGTACTTGTCGACGGGAATAAGGCAGGCTTTACAACATCGGGAACCCATTGTCCATTTCTGGGCTACCCGGCAGCCATGGCTATTTTGGATAAAGAATATACCGCAGTAGGTACGAAAGTAACGGTAATCGTCCGGGGAAGAGAAGTAGAAGCGGAAGTGGTAACCCTTCCATTTTATAGAAAATCAAAATAACCTATAAGGAAAAGGAGAATTAATTATGAAAGTATTAGGGGATCTGGTTTATACCAAAACACATGAATGGGTGAAATTTGAAGATGAAACAACGGCTTTGGTCGGACTTACGGATCATGCACAGCAGTCATTGGGAGAGCTTGTTTTCGTCAATCTTCCGGAAGAAGGCGACGATACGACAGCCGGTGAAGTATTTGCTGATGTGGAATCTGTTAAGGCCGTTTCCGATGTATATTGTCCGGTAACCGGAGTTGTATCAGAAATCAATGAAGAACTTTTAGACTCACCGGAAAAGATCAATGAGGCTCCTTATGAAGCCTGGTTTGTGAAAATCACCGATATTACGGATAAAGAAGAATTCTTAAGTCCTGAGGAATACGAAGAACTTGTTAAAAAAGAAATGGAATAAAGGAGATCTGCATATGGGTTCATTTGTACCGGCAACCGACCATGACAGAAAAGAAATGCTGTCAGCGATAGGAACCAAGAGCATAGAAGACCTTTTTGGGCAGCTTCCTCAGGAAGTTTTATTAAAGGATGGATTGAATCTTCCTAACGGAATGTCTGAAATGGAAGTAAATAAAAAGATGGAAGGCATTGCAGCAAAAAATACGGTGTTTCCAGTTATATTCAGAGGAGCAGGTGCTTACAAGCATTACATTCCTTCCATTGTAAAAAGCGTGATATCCAAAGAAACCCTGTACACCGCCTATACCCCGTATCAGGCGGAAATGAGCCAGGGAATCTTACAATCTATATATGAATACCAGACAATGATCTGTGAGATTACAGGGATGGATGTGGCCAATGCCTCCGTATATGACGGCGCATCTGCGGCAGCTGAAGCGGTAGCTATGTGCAGGGACAGAAAGAAAAACAGGGCATTTGTATCCGCGGCGGTTCATCCTCAGGTAATAGAAACCATAAAGACCTATTGTTTTGGAAACGGGATGGAACTGACGGTTATTCCGGAAAAAGACGGTATAACAGATCTGGATTTTCTGAAAGAACATCTGGATAGCCAGGCCGCATGTGTTTACATTCAGAATCCAAATTATTACGGCAGTCTGGAACCGGCAGAAGAGATCGGAAGCATAGCAAAGGAAGCCAATGCCCGCTATATCATGGGAGTGAATCCTATTTCTTTGGGAATCATTAAGACGCCGATAGAATACGGTGCTGATATTGCAGTGGGAGAGGGGCAGCCCCTTGGATTGCCGCTATCATTCGGCGGACCATATATCGGCTTTATGGCATGTACGAAAGAATTGATCAGAAAGCTTCCGGGAAGGATCGTCGGGGAAACCGTTGATTCCAACGGAAAAACAGGCTACGTCTTAACTCTTCAGGCAAGAGAACAGCATATCCGAAGAGAAAAAGCATTAAGCAACGTCTGCTCAAACCAGGCGCTTTGTGCATTGGCAGTGTCCGTCTATTTATCCGCGATGGGGGCAGAAGGACTGAAGCAGACAGCCATTCAATGTATGTCTAAGGCTCATTATATGGCGGAGCAATTGGAGACAATCGGATATTCGGTTGTAAACCAAGGGGAATTCTTCCATGAATTTGTGACCACTTCAAAAATCCCGGTTGATCAGGTGATGGGGAAACTGGAAGAACATGGAGTTCTTGGCGGCTATCCCTTAACCGGTGAAAGAGCCGGACAGATCTTATGGTGCTGCACGGAAATGAATGCTAAAGATGACATTGACCGTGTCATTGGCATTCTGAAGGAGGTGTAAGGTTATGCTGATATTTGAAAAGGGACAGGAAGGAAGAACGATGACCATTCTGCCGGAATGTGATGTGCCGGTAAGCCTGCCGGAAGAAGGCAGCTTGAGAAAAAAAAGCATGCACCTTCCCCAAGTGTCTGAAAATGATATAAGCAGACATTATACAGAAATAGCGAAAAAGGCATATGGTGTCAATGACGGCTTTTATCCTTTGGGCTCTTGTACCATGAAATACAATCCCAAAATCAATGAAGACATAGCAGCTCTTCCTGGCTTTAAACAGATTCATCCGCTGCAGCCGGAGCATACGGTGCAGGGTTGTATGGAAGTATTAAAAACAGCAGAGCAATACTTATGTGAGATTACTGGAATGAACCGTATGACTTTCCAGCCGGCAGCAGGAGCCCACGGTGAATTTACCGGACTTTTGCTGATAAAAGCATATCACGAAAGCCGCGGTGACAATAAAAGAACAAAGATCATCGTACCAGATTCCGCCCATGGAACCAATCCTGCCAGTGCGACAATGGTGGGCTATTCGGTAATCAGTATCCCGTCTGCGGAAGACGGCGGAGTGGATTTGGAGGAATTAAAAAAAGCAGTCGGGGAAGATACAGCCGGACTGATGTTAACCAATCCCAATACATTAGGTCTTTTTGATAGAAACATACTGGAGATTACAAAAATCGTTCACGAAGCCGGAGGACTGAATTACTATGACGGAGCAAATTTAAACGCCGTTATGGGCATGATCAGACCTGGTGACATGGGATTTGATGTGGTCCATTTAAATCTTCATAAGACGTTTTCTACCCCTCACGGAGGAGGTGGTCCGGGCAGCGGACCAGTTGGCTGCAAGGATCTCCTGGCTGAATTTTTACCCGGCAGCATGGTAGAGGAAGAGGAAGGTTACGTATTTAAACATCCGGCACATACCATCGGACAGGTGAAAAGCTTTTACGGTAACTTTTTAATTGTGGTCAGAGCTATGACGTACTTATTTATGCTTGGAAAGGAAGGAGTTCCGGAAGCCTCAAAGCATGCCGTGTTAAACGCCAATTACATGATGGCGCAATTAAAGGATGTATATGATATGGCTTACCAGGGACCTTGCATGCATGAATTTGTCATGAGCCTTGCAAGGCTTAAAAAAGAAACCGGTGTATCAGCCATGGACATAGCAAAAGGACTTTTGGACTATGGAATCCATCCGCCGACCATGTATTTTCCACTGATCGTGCCAGAAGCGTTAATGGCGGAGCCTACGGAAACGGAATCCAAAGAAACATTGGATCAAGTGATTGCTGTATTACGCAGTCTTCATGAAACAGCAATGACGAATCCGGAAGCTCTTCATCAGGCCCCCATCCACACACCAGTCACCAGACTTGATGAAGTTAGGGCAGCCAGAAATCCAAAGTTAAAGCACGAATTTTAGATAAGGAAACGGATAAAAGATGATACAGGAAATTAAATATATAGACGGAAGCAGTTATGATCCGTATCTGAATCTTGCTATCGAGGAGCATTTATTAGAAACTGCAGGTCGGGATACCTGTATCCTATACCTTTGGCAGAATGAAAATACTGTTGTAATCGGTAAAAACCAGAATCCATGGAAGGAATGCAGGATCCGGGAATTGGAACAGGATGGCGGACACCTGGTGAGAAGGCTTTCAGGAGGCGGCGCCGTATTCCATGATCTTGGCAATTTGAATTTTACTTTTCTTGTTAACAAGAATCATTATGATCTGGATAAACAGCTTGAGGTTATTTTGAGCGGAGTCAAAAAACTGGGAATCCATGCAGAAAAATCAGGACGAAATGATATTACCGTATCAGACAGGAAATTTTCCGGCAATGCCTTTTATACCAGAGGGGAAAAGTGCTATCATCATGGAACCCTGCTGGTTCATGCAGATATGGAGAAGCTTTCCAAATACCTACAGGTTTCAAAGGATAAGCTGGCATTAAAAGGAGTGGACTCCGTTAAATCCAGGGTAACCAATCTTTCTGAATACCGGGCTGACTTAACCATTGATATGCTAAAGGAAAAGCTTCTGGAGGCATTTGAGGAAACTTATGGATGTAAGGCGGTTTTCTGCAGGCAGGAGGATTTAGACCAGGAAGCATTGTCAGAGGGAAGAAAGAAGTTTTCTTCCTGGGATTGGCTGTACGGACGTAACATGGATTTTCAATACGAACTGTCAAAACGCTTTGTTTGGGGAAATGTGATCTGGCAATTTCAGGTAAACAGCGGGATCATACAGGATCTGCAATTATTTTCAGATTCCATGGAACCGGATCTTATGGACCGGATCCCCAGGTATATAAAGGGTAGCAGATATGAGAATGAAGATATCTGCAATAAGCTGGATCAAGTGCCTGCAGAAACCCAGGCCCAGTCGGCCATGATAAAAGACTTAAAAGAGTTTTTTACTGCTGCAGAATTATAGAGACCAGGGAGGGATAGGATGGAAGAACGATACGATCTGCTTGTTATTGGTGCAGGCCCCGGAGGATATGTAGCGGCGATAAAGGCTGCAAAGCTGGGAATGAAGACAGCTGTGATAGAAAACCGGGAAGTAGGCGGTACCTGTTTAAACCGAGGCTGCGTTCCTGCCAAGGCCATGCTGCACGCTGCTAAATTATATCAGGAGGTTCTGTCAGGAGAGAGATTCGGAATCATCTCAAAAGAGGTGAGCTGTGATTATGGAAAAGTGATGTCCTATAAAAATGAAACTTCCGAAAGTCTCAGACTGGGTGTGGAACAGCTTCTTAAGGGAAATAAGATTGATCGGATTCACGGAACGGGAACGCTGACCAAGGATGGAACGGTCAGGGTCAAGACAGAGGAAGGAGAAGAACTCCTTCAGGCGAAGCATATCCTGCTGGCAACAGGATCAAAGCCAGCTATTTTGCCGATAGAAGGAATCCGTCTTCCCGGAGTAATGACCAGCGATGAGTTGTTTCAGCTTGATCATGTACCGGAAAGCCTGATTATTATAGGCGGCGGAGTTATCGGGGTGGAGTTTGCCACCGTATTCGCTTCCTTTGGCTCCAAGGTCACCTTACTGGAGGCGGAAGAGAGACTTCTGCCTGGTCTGGATAAAGAAATCGCACAGAATTTAAAGCTGATATTGAAAAAGAGAGGCGTTGACATCCATACCAAAGCATTTGTCCGAAAAATTGAAAAAGAGGGAAAAGATTTCATCTGTACCTATGGGGAGATGGCAAAAGACAAAGAAAAGATCGAGGTCATAAAGACGCCGTACCTGCTTTCTGCCACCGGACGTATTCCCAATACGGATGGACTGCTGGAAGAAGGGACTTCACTGGAAATGAACCGGGGAAGGATTGTGGTGAAGGAGAACTTTGAAACAAGTATGCCGGGTGTGTTTGCGATCGGAGATGTGATCGGAGGCATTCAGCTGGCCCACGCTGCAAGTTCCCAGGGCATCTGCGCTGTGGAACTTATGATCGGGGTAGAGCCCTACATCGATCTGTCGGTAATTCCATCATGTGTTTATACGGATCCAGAGATTGCATGTGTCGGAATAACAGAAGAGGAAGCAAAAGGGAAAGGGATCGAGACCGTTACCGGGAAAACCTTAACCCACGCTAACTGCAAATCATTTATAACAAAGGAAGAGAGAGGCTTTGTTAAAGTTGTAACAGATAAGGAAACAGGCGCATTGCTGGGAGCACAAATGATGTGCGCCAGAGCTACGGATATGATTGGAGAGATGGGAACTGCCATTACCAACAAACTTACTGCAGAGCAGCTTTTAAAAGCAATGCGGGCTCATCCTACTTATAATGAATCAGTAGGGGAAGCGCTTGAGGATTGTATTGGCGGAGCGATTCATGCGCTGCCCCGCAGGTAATTCTCCTGGTAAAAAGAAAGGTTAAATAATAAAGGTACATTTTCTATTATGAAGATGTACCTTTATTTGTTTTTAAACTCCACTATGTTATAATGGTTTAGCAGAAAATATCATGCAGCCCCTCCATTGTTTCGGTAAACTAAAGAAAACGAATACAAGGAGGAATCAACACTATGCTAAAAATACAAACCCACACCGCTGAGCTTGCTGGAACAAGCTATGAAATTGGATATCAGTTCGGAAAAATGACCGCTGCAATCCCGCAGCTGCAAGCAACCCATACTGCCGAAATAGAGGGCTTTGGTCTAAAACAGGTTGAGGAATCGGCAAAACTTTTTGACCGCTGGTGTCCCGGTCTCACAGAAGAGCTTTGTGGTTTTGCCGATGCGCTAGAGGTAAAACCTGAGCAGGTGTTTTTTTACGGAATGACTTATCTGCTTCCCCGGTGCAGTCATATTGCACTGCTGCCAAGCCGCACTGCTGATAGGAAACCCCTGCTCGCCCGCAACTATGAGTTCAGTCACGAAGCTGAGGATTTCTGTCTGATTAAAACCAGTGTGACAGGAAAATATTCGCATATGGGTACCAGCGTACTCCACTTTGGACGGGATGATGGATTTAATGAACACGGCCTTGCCGTCACGATGAGTTCTTGTGGTTTCCCGGTAGGGGCTCTTCCCTATATGCGATCACCGAAGCTTAGAGGTCTCCAGTTTTGGGCGGTTACCCGCGCTCTGTTAGAAAATTGCAAGGACGTAACCGAATCGCTCAAATATCTGGAAGGAATGCCCATCGCTTACAACTTAAATATGATTCTGCTGGATAAATCCGGCAATGCCGCTCTGGTAGAAACGTTGGATGGCCGCACCGCTGTCAAGCAGATTGGTCCAGATTCCAAAGAACAGGTGCTGTATGCTACGAACCATGCGCTTTTTCCAGATCTTCAGTCGATGGAACCCCTGGTAATGGCGCATTCCGCAAGACGGTACGAATATATCAAACAGCAAATTGCAAATCAAAACGAAGTAACACAGGCTCAGCTTAAGGAAATGCTGCTGGCTAAGTACCCGAATGGCCTATGCTGTCATTACTTCGAGGAATATTTCGGAACCACAAAGAGCATGGTGATTTCGCCATCAGACGGTATCATTGACCTTTGCTGGGGTGGCCGGTCCGAAAATGGCTGGCATACCTATGATATTTCCAAACCATTGGAAGATGGTATGCAAACGGTGGAGATTAATTTAGAAAAAGCGGCACCAGGCACTTATGATTGGCAGCCGTTAACTTAAAAGCAGAAGGAGGATTGCTGTGAATTATAGAGAATCATTGGAGCAGGCGGTTATATATATTGAAAACCATCTGGGATACAATATTAAGGTCGAGGATGTGGCAAAGGCAGCCGGATATTCTTATTATCATCTAAATCGACAATTCACAGCGATTCTGGGTGAAAGCATAGGCAGCTATATCAAGAAGCGCCGTCTGGCTGACGCATCCAAGAAGCTTCTCTATTCAGAACTTAAAATAATAGATATAGCTATTGAATACGGCTTTGATTCTCCGGAAGCTTTTAGCCGTGCATTTAAATCAATCTATAAGGTCAGTCCTCAGAGTTATCGTCAAAACCGCCTGGACATCTTCATTGGCGGGAAGGAACGCCTGGATACGGGATTGTTGGATCATCTGGTCCGTAATGTGACGGTTCATCCGCGGATCGTTGAACTGCCGGAGATCATGGTCGCGGGGATTCGTGGAGAAACGACCTTGCGGGACAACCGCCTGCGGGGACTGTGGGATAGGACTAATTCTCTATATAAACAAATTCCCAACCGAATCCCAGGCGGGAGATCCTTTGGTATCTGCGAGGCATGTGCAGAAAACACGCTGTACACCATGAATGATGATATCCTTTTTACCGAAGTGGCGGGAACGGAAGTATCGTCTTTTGAGGGGCTAACCGAACCTTTTGTGCAAAAGATAATCTCCGGGGGACGTTATGCGGTTTTTACACACCGAGGTACTTTGCGGATGCTGCCTCAGACCTTTGATTACATCTGGGGCACATGGTTTCTCACTACGAAAGAAGAATTAGACTGGCGGGAGGACTTCGAGCTTTATGATGAACGCTTCCTTGGATATGATCATCCGGACTCTGAAGTGGATTTGTATATTCCAGTGAGATAGACAGATAGGGACAACAGATGGTATCTTGCAGGGAGCGATTCGAAAAAAATATTGACACAGCCTTATCATAGGAGTATATTGAACTTAGTTCATTTGAACAATGTTCATATAAACGACGTTTACTAATTGGTTCATCGCATTTTTTTATTCAGGATTGGGATTTGCACTTTTTTCCTGTGGAACTAGGTTTGTAGCTAGATATATTAAATATGAAAGGGCGTGATTATATGAGCGGATTATTAGTGAGTGCAATTGTTACAATATCACTAGCTTTGGTATTTTATACAATTGGTGTTTGGCGTGAGCATAAAGAAAAGGTATTAAAAAAAATACACGTATTATACTTTGGTTTAGGTCTTATCTTCGATACGACAGGGACTGCTTTAATGTCGATCATTGCTGGAAAGAAAGATATCTCTAATTTAACCACATTTTATATCCACAAGTTTACTGGTGGTTTAGCAATCATGCTTATGTTAGTTCATTTCCTATGGGCAATTTATGTTATAATAAAAGGAACAGAAAAGGCGAAAGAGAATTTCCATAGGTTTAGTGTGATTGTTTGGGGATTTTGGTTAATTCCATATCTTGTTGGTATGTTTATGGGAATGAGAGGCTAGTTAATTAACCGTTAAATAAAAGGAAGAAGTGGTATTGAAATGAAGAAAATTGATGTGAGCAGAGACGATATCTTGAAAATCGGTATGGAACTGCTAACTTCAGGAACTGTCAAGACTTTGACTATAAGAGACTTAGCCAGCCGAACAGGAGTTTCAGTAGGAACGTTATATAATTATTTTGGAGACAAAGAACAGCTTCAAAGAGAAGTGTTAGGATACTTTTGGGAGAAAGCAATGTACCAAGAAGGCATCCTAAATTGCAATAATATTGATTTTATCGACCATGTGGAACAGTCTTACAGCCTGTTTTTTAAGAGTTTTCAAAAGATACATGGTGCTGTTAGTAATAATCCTTCAAATACTGTAAACAAATGTGATATGCAAGCTAATTTTCCTGTGAAACATATTAATGAAAAACTAGAATCTTGGGTTGAAGTGTTGGTAGATCTTCATACGGATGAATTGAAAGAAGTGGAAGCGAAGTGCTCAAGAACAGAGATCATCAATTATATTGTTGCCATTTATATGGGGAGATTTCTACGAGGTGATGACGATCTTGGAATTGCAATGAAAGTATTAAGAGCATACTTTTCGAATATGCCTTCTGACGTCAGCGGGGTATCTGATTAAATGGAAGCCACTAAATGGCTTCCATTAGTTTGTATTATACATAAAATGACTTGTATTGATAAGTTATAGAATTCTTTTTATAAATATAATTACCACTTGATTAATAAAGGTAAATTCGGTCTAAAATCTTTCGATTGATTTAATGTTCCATTATCAAATTCCAACTCAATAAAATGTTCTTTATCGTTTTCAATTGACATATCATGAAGTTGATTTAGAATGTAAGCAGAAGTCGATAAAGAAATATCTTGATTTACATGTATTTTTACATTTGTTACTTCTTTTAAAGGAACTTTATGTTCCATCGGTTCTCTTTTATCATCGGAAGCTTTATCTTGTCGTATAGCAAAAGATAGATAAAAATACATTGGTTCGCTCAAAGATGTATTATCAGCCACTTGAATTTTAAGAAAATCCGGCAAATAAATAGGATGATAATCCCATGATGGAAATGGTGCTGTTTCGTCTTTTTCCTTTGTAGGTCTGAATCCAATTCCAAAAGGAGAAACCTTATCTGAAGTCAATTTACATCGCTCAAACAATCTCATTGGTTTTGTTCGTTCACTTTGCACTTCTACTAAATCTTCAATCCACAAAAGTTCTAACATAAAATTACGAAAATAAAATCTCCTATTTGCAGTCCCTTGTCCAGGGTGTGTATTTGAAGAACCTTCTATAAGTCCAAATTCCACAAGTAAATCTCCTGATGGTGCTTTATTTTCTGTACATATGTAAATATGGTCAATTTCCATACAATCTCCTCCCTTTTTGTATAGCCTTATTATAATCAATTCTAGGAAAAGTAGTCAATTCCAACATTCTTCAACAGAGCCTAGATATGCTACTAGTGGAATGTGTATTGAAGATTTGGAATATGTATGATAATATAGTTCAATATTGAACTATATTAAAGCGAGGTGAATATAAATGAAGAATGAACCAGTTAATAATAAACAAAGTCTTTTTTTAATCTTTAACTGGAAGTTAAAAAAGGTGTATGAAAAGGTATTTTATCAACTAACTGAGGAATTACAATTAACCCAGAATGAAATCGATGTACTTTTGTATTTGTATAACAATGCACCGTTTAATACCGCACGTGATATAGCCAGATATCGTGCTATGTCAAAGTCTATGATATCAAAATCCGTAGATTCCTTATATAGAAGAGGTTATTTATCCTATGAGACAGATGAAATAGACAAAAGATGTACTCATCTAAAAATTGAACCAGTGGCTATTCCGATTGTGGAAAAATTACTTGAGGCACAAAAAGAGTTTTTTTCTATTCTTACATGTAATATTACCGGGGAAGAATATGAAGCAATGGAGACAGTATTAAATAAAATGTATCAAAACATCATTGATCAGCTTGAAGAATAAAGGGGAGATAGAAGAAATGAAAAATAAGCAACAAAGTGAATTAGGAACTAAGAGTATAAAAAAGTTACTTTTTAGTATGGCTGTTCCTGCAATTACAGCGCAGATTATCAACCTTCTGTACAATCTGGTGGATAGAATGTATATTGGTCATATTCCTGATGTAGGTGCTGCTGCGTTAACTGGAGTAGGCGTTACCATGCCAATCATTATGGTCATTTCAGCATTTGCTGCATTAGTTAGCATGGGCGGTGCACCACGATCTTCGATTATGATGGGAAAAGGAGATAAAGATACTGCTGAAAAAATACTGGGAAACTGCACAACTGCTTTAGTGCTTATTTCAATAATATTAACAGCTGTAGTTCTCATATTTGGAGAAAATATGTTAATGGCATTTGGGGCTAGCAAAAATACGGTTAATTATGCATTGGATTATTTAAAGATCTATGCTTATGGAACATTGTTTGTCCAACTAGCCTTAGGTTTAAATGCATTTATAACTGCACAAGGATTTGCCAAAACAAGTATGCTTACAGTGCTAGTCGGAGCAATATTAAATATTATTTTAGACCCAATCTTTATTTTTGGGTTTAATATGGGGGTAAAAGGTGCCGCTTTAGCAACTGTAATATCACAGGGAGTTTCTGCTTTATGGGTTATTAAATTTCTTACTGGGGATAAAACCTTTTTGAAAATCAAGAAAAAATATTTAAGAATAGATTTTAAAGTATTATTACCATGTATAGCCCTTGGATTAGCGCCATTTATTATGCAATCAACAGAAAGCATTTTAGCTGTATCATTTAATACCTCCTTACTCAAACATGGTGGGGATCTATCCGTTGGAGCCATGACCATCCTTTCCAGTATTATGCAGTTTTCTATGCTTCCATTAGTTGGGCTGACCCAAGGAGCTACACCAATTATTAGCTTTAATTACGGATCGGGTAATGGCACCAGAGTGAAAGAAGCATTTTTATTACTACTTAAAGCATCACTAATTTATTCAATTGGATTATGGGCAATTGCGATGGTCTTTCCCCAAGTATTTGCTGGAATATTTTCAAAAGAAGCTGAGTTGATTAATATTACTATTAAGGCAATGAGAATTTATATGGCTGCTTCTTTACTATTTGGAATTCAAGTTAGTTGTCAGCAGACTTTTATAGCCTTAGGAAAAGCAAAAGTATCTGTATTCTTAGCTGTTCTGCGTAAAATAATTCTTTTAATTCCACTTATTTATATATTACCTTTATTTTTAGAAAATAAGGTAAATGCAGTATTTTTAGCAGAGCCAATCGCTGATATGATCGCCGTTACAATAACCAGCATCATGTTTGCTACCCAGTTTAAACGTGTATTAAAGAAATTAGAAAACGAGAGAGAATCGAACGCTATGGCGAGTTGATATTAGTTTGACGGTCATTATGCATGGTATATAACTAATGCATAATGACCATTTTTAAATTCCGTTCACAGGGTTTCGTAGTTATGGAATAAGTTCCTTGATATACTGTCTGGGAGATTTCCCTTTGTATTTTTTGAAAGTCTTAATAAAAGAACTGATATCATTAAATCCGCAGAAAAGTGAGATTTCTGTTATGGAGTCATTGGTGGTTATTAGCTCATAGCAGGCCCGTTCAATGCGATAGTAATTCACATAATCGATGGGTGTCCGGGAAGACATTTCGAAGAAAAAGCGGCAGAAATATTTGGGGGACATTCCGGTTATTCTTGCCAGATCATTCAGTTCTATTTTATTGGAGTAATTATGATCAATATAATCCAGCACATTTTTTAATCGGTAAATGTTCTAACTACTTGATTACAAATGTTGCATCTCGTGATTCAAACGTGCATCTTGTTTTACAATTAACCATATGCAATTGTTGACATGAAAGAATTGTTATGTGAAAATATAATTATAGGGCATGGTGATTCAAAAATTTTATTAGATGATATAATATGGTATAATATACATAAACAATATGTAATGCAAAGCTAAGAGTTTAATGAAGAATTAGATGAAGAACCAAGAAAAAGGTGATTTAACCGCCTATGAAACATTGTTAAAGAATAAAGTGATTTGGTCTAATGAGAAAAATACGTCGGATTATTTATGGAGGGAGATATGCGGCTGGAGGAATTGTTCAGTAAACGCTATGAAAGCCTGAATGCAAGTGACAAGCATATTTGGAATTATATAGGCAATAACAAGGCTTTTTGTTCCGGGCTTTCCATCGAAGAGGTTGCGGAGCGGTGCAATGTTTCAAGAAGCACTATTATGCGCTTTGCCCAGAAACTGGGACTGACCGGCTACAGTGAGTTAAAGACTTACCTGCGCTGGGAGACTACGGAATTTGCCCGGGATCCGGCTGATTACCTGCAGACCATCTGTGACAAGACCATCAAGGCCATTGAACGGTTCAGGGACATGGACATGACCCATATCTGCAGGCTGTTCCGCGAGGCTAACCGGGTGTTTGTCTATGGCACGGGTAGCATACAGCGGGCGGCGGCCGGTGAGTTTAAGCGAATGTCTCTATCCCTGGATATTTTGGTGGAGAATATTACGGGAGAAGGGGAATTTCAGCGGGAACTGTCCTTTATGGATCGGAATGATGTGGTGCTGATTATCTCCAAGAAAGGGAATTCCAATTTTATTAAGGACATTGTGATCCAGTTAAAAAGCAAGGGGGTCCGGGTGATTTCCCTTACCTTTTCAGGGGATAACACCCTGGCAAATATGAGTGATTACCAGTTGTTTCTGTCGCCGGAGACTATTTCCATTAAGGACGATATGATGTTTGAGTCTTTGAGCCTAATCTTTTCGGTCATCGAAATTTTGTGTATTAAATGCATTCAGTATATGGGTGATATTTACCTTTAAAAAGAGCAGGAGCTGCTCTTTTTTCTTTTTGAAGAATACTCCGGACTATATTGTGTGAAACAGGTATAATTCGGCTGTGAAGTTTCACATTTCCTGTGACAGTTCCCAACTTATGGTGTTCGTAACAATTGGACAAAAGTGTATTGTATTTAATGCTAAATATAGTTATTATGTATCTCGTAAAGCGGTGCACACGCAAAACATGAAAGAAAAGGAGTATAAGAATCATGAAAGCTCATAATGTTGTAATCGTTGGCGGAGGCAGCATTCGTAATCCGGAATTAATGGCAATGCTGGCTTCCCAGAAAGAGAAATTTCCAATAAAACGCCTTGTGCTATATGATATTGAAGCAGATCGTCAGGAGATCGTTGGAAAGTACGGTGAGATTCTGATGCGGGAACATTATCCGGAGCTTGAAACCTTTTTGTATACCACGGATCCGGCGGTTGCTTTTGAGGGAGTGGATTTTGCGCTGGTGCAGATTCGGGCAGGGAAGATTGCCATGCGGGAAAAGGATGAGAAGATTCCGTTAAAACACGGCTGTGTGGGACAGGAGACCTGTGGGGCAGGCGGTTTTGCATATGGGCTCAGGAGCGTTCCGGCTATTATTGAACTGGTAAAGACCATCCGCCAATACTCACCGGAAGCATGGATCTTGAATTATTCCAATCCGGCGGCAATTGTAGCCGAAGCGACCAAACGGGTATTCCCGGCTGATCACCGGATCCTCAACATCTGCGATATGCCGATTGCGATCATGGACCGGTATGGAGAGTTGATGGGCTGTTCACGTCTGGATTTTGAACCGAGATACTTTGGCCTTAACCACTTTGGATGGTTTACCCATGTGTATGACAAGAAGACAGGCGTGGACCTGGCTCCGGCGATTAAGGAAAAGCTTCTATCCGGCCATATGTTCGGCAAGGGCAATGAGGAGCATGTGATGGAGCAGTCCTGGCTGGAGACCTACAATTTTATGGCTCAGATGTTAAGGGATTACCCGGAATATCTTCCAAATACATACCTAAAATATTATCTCTATCCGGATCATGTGGTGGAGACTTTGGATCCTAACTATACCCGTGCCAACGAGATTATGGATGGCAAGGAGAAGAAGGTATATTCCATGCTGAATGAGGTCATTAAGCTGGGGAAGATCAAGGGAACGCCATATGAACTGGGAAGTGAGAGAAATGTTCATGCCAGCTATATTGTAGAATTAGCAATCAGCATTTTAAATAACGAGAATAACATCTTCCTGATCATTGTGAAGAACAACGGAATTATTCCGAATATTGATCCTGATATGATGGTAGAGGTTGCCTGCCGGGTGGGCAGCAACGGTGCGGAAGCCTTGGCCATGGAGCCGGTTGGTACTTTCTACAAGGGGATGATGGAGAACCAGTATGCATATGAGAAACTGACAGTGGATGGTTTGTTTGATAAAGATAAGACGAAACTGCTCCAGGCATTGGCCTTAAACAGGACTATTGTAGATACGGATACAGCAAAAAAAATTTTAAATGATTTAATTGAAGCAAATGTTGACTTTTGGGGATCTGAATTTACTACTGTATAAAATGACTAACGAATAGGAGGGGGGCCTATGTTTCAAAAAGCAATGGAAAAAGTCCAGCGGTTTGGCGGGGCAATGTATACGCCGGTGCTTTTATTAACGTTTGCTGGTATTATGGTAGGCTTTTCAACAGTATTTCAAAATCCAATAATTATGGGGAGTATAGCGGAGCCTGGTACAAACTGGCTCAAGTTTTGGGTTACCATCCGGGCTGGTGCGGATGCGGTGATGAAGCAGTTGCCGTTTCTGTTTCTGATTGGATTGCCCATTGGGCTGGCCAAAAAGGAGAATGCCAGGTGTTGTCTGGAAGCATTCGTACTGTATATGACTTTTAACCTGTTTATCGGAAGCATCCTCACCAACTGGGGAGATGTGTTTGGTGTGAATTTTTTCGCTGAAGTTGGCGGTGTCAGCGGCCTGGCTATGATCGGTGGGATTAAGACTTTGGATACCGGTATGGTAGGCGCCTTGATTATATCGGGAATCGTGGTGTGGCTGCACAACCGTTATTTTGATAAAAGCCTGCCGGACTGGCTGGGGGTGTTCCGGGGATCCAGCTTTATCTGTGCCATTGGATTCTTTCTAATGCTTTTGGTGTCCTTTGTGTTCTGTCTGATCTGGCCGCAGATTCAGCATGTGATTGCGACCTTCCAGTATTTTATGAAGGAAACCGGAAGTCTTGGGGTCGGTGTGTATGCCTTTTGTGAACGTATTTTGATTCCCACCGGTCTGCATCACTTTATTTACTCGCCGTTCTTATATGATGCGGCGGCAGTGGAAGGCGGAATCCGGGCATACTGGGCTGACCACCTGATTGAATTTTCTCAGGTAACGGTTCCGTTGAAGGATGTCTTTCCGGGAGGCGGATTCTCACTGTTTGGTATGACTAAGGTGTTTTCTCCCATTGGAATTGCGCTGGCATTTTATACCACGGCCAAACCTGAAAAGAGAAAAGATGTTATGGCGCTGATGATCCCGGCTGTATTGACTGGTATGTTTGCCGGGATTACGGAGCCGCTGGAGTTTACCTTCCTGTTTATTGCACCGCCTTTGTTTTTGGTACATGCCCTGTTGGCGGCGGTCATGAATGCGGTGACTTATTCAGTTGGTGTTGTTGGGGAGTTTAGTTCCGGGCTGTTAAACTGGCTGCCGTTAAACTGGCTGCCGCTTGGAGCCCACCAGTGGCAAATGTATGTGAAGCAGGTGATTGTTGGCCTGATTTTCTCTGGTTTGTGGTTTATCACGTTCCGTACTTTGATTCTGAAGTTTGATTTTAAGACGCCAGGGCGTGAGGAAGAGGATAAAGTAAAGCTGATTAGTAAGAAAGAGTATAAGGCTTTGAAAGGGCAGAAGAACGCTTTTTCAGTAGATCAGCAGAAAGCGGCCGCTTTTCTAAAAGGTCTGGGGGGAGCAGACAATGTACTGGAAGTCAATAACTGTGCGACCAGGCTTAGGGTATCGGTGAAGAATGCCGGGCTTGTGGCTGATGATGGTTATTTCTCCGGTGCCGGGGCACATGGTGTAGTGCGCCGGGGGACAGCTCTTCAGGTGGTTGTAGGACTTTCGGTTCCCCATGTGAGGAGCGCATTCGAGGAATATATCAGGAACGGGCTTCCTGCGGGGATCCTGGAAGAGGTTATGGAAAAGAATGATGACGGAGAAGCTGTGACCGGTGAGAAAGGGAGGATTTTTAGTCCTCAGACCGGCCGGGTGGTTTCCATTGAAGAGGTTCCGGATGAAGTGTTTTCCAAGAAGCAGCTTGGGGATGGGATAGCCGTAATACCCAATAGTGATTTGGTAGTCTCTCCGGTGGCTGGGGAAGTGATGTTTGTCGCTGAGACCTGCCATGCCTATGCTATTCGTACGGATGGCGGGGTGGAATTAATTGTTCATATTGGGCTGGATACGGTTCATTTAAAGGGGAGTGGATTCCGGCCAATGGTTCAGCAGGGGGAACGGGTGAAGGTTGGGACTCCGTTGTGCCAGGTGGATCTCCAGGTGGTGAACCCGGATGGCGGAGCGTTTTATACCCCGGTGGTGATTACAAATTCTAATGCGCTTCGGTTTATAAAGGTGTATACCGGGGACGCAGTAGCGGGAGAGACTTGTGTTGTGGAGTATGAGATCTAAGGGGCAGCAGAAGGGGATACAGGGGCGGTAGTATCTGGAAAAAGAGTATATCCCTGGTCATCGGACTGTTATATCCGAGATTTCCGAAAGGGGATTGTGTGGGATGAATCCGGCCTTGTGGGCAAGATTTTATCCCGTGCAATCCCCTTTCACCAGCTTAAGAAATATCAGTACCCCCTGATAGACTGCATATTCCTATGCCGGAAGTATCCGCTCTCAACCGCGCTGTTACTTGTGTTAGATGAGAGAAAAGGAAAATGTATGGAGGCCGACATGGATTTTGTATTGAAAATTACAGCACTGATCCTTATTTTACTGGGTGGAGTTTTGTTGAGGAGAAAAGGGTTTTTTGAGGAAGGGGATTATCGGGTAATTAGCCGGATTGTAGTTAATATGACACTTCCGGCGGCGGTGGTTCATGCGTTTTCTGATTTTGAGAAGAGTGGAGAGATGCTGTTTGTGGTCCTGGCGGGGGTGGTTTTTAGTTCTCTTCCAGGGATAATTAGTTTACTGTTTACGAAACGGAAGGATAGGCGGGTGCGGGCGTTTTTTGCGCTTGGAGCCTCGGGGTATAGCATTGGGAGCTTTGCCATGCCGTTAATACAGACGTTTTATGAATCCTCGAGTGCGGTTGTTTGTATGTTTGATATTGGAAATGCGGTTGTTGTGACAGGTGGGGCCTATGCGCTCACCTCCGCAGTGCTTCGGACCGGAGAAGAGGGGCGGGAGACGCCGGGGAGTATTTTAAAGAAGCTGTGTTCCTCTGTTCCATTTGATACGTATGTTCTGATGTTCCTTTTGGTCTGTCTGAATGTACGGATACCAGATGAAGTCTTGAAGCTGACGGCTCCGTTTGCCGCGGCAAATAATTTTCTTGCTATGCTGATGATTGGGATGATGATCAAACCGGTTTCCTTGCGATCTGGACTGAAAGAGGTGATTTGGCTGGTGCTTTATCGCACTGTGCTAGGAAGCTTGTTTGCTGTTGTGATTTTTTTTGTTGCACCCTTTTCCCTTGAGATTCGGAAGATTTTGACGGTCCTTGTGTTTGCTCCTATAAGCATCTTTGCTCCAGTTTATACGGAAAAGGCCGGTGGTGACGGAGGTCTGGCTGGGGTGGCCGGTTCGGTTTCTGTAATTACCGGATTGGGTTTCATGCTTGTTGTGATGTTTATTGAGACATTGTTGGCCGGATAAGAAGGCAGAGGTTGGTAAAAATTTTGAAAAAATTCGGTAACAGAATGCCTATTGTCGTAAACTGTCAGATGGTTCTCATTGCTTTCTATCACTTGTTGTGTTAGTATAGTGATAGAAACTGATAGAAGGAGCTGTGCAATGATGTTATATGAGAGTGAGACAGTTGAATTAAAAGAAATTTACACCTCTGATTTAAGGAAAGAAATAGTTGCTTTTGCAAATACAAACGGTGGGGTAATCTATGTTGGAGTACAAGATAGCGGAGAAATTGCTGGACTTGATAATGCTGATTTTGTAATGCAACAAATTTCAAATTCTTTAAGAGATAGCATTCGCCCTGATATTTCTATGTTTACTAAAATTGAGTTATTGAAAGAAGAAAGCAAATTTTATGTTAAACTAATTGTTAACCAAGGTACAAAAAAGCCTTACTACCTATCTGATAAAGGACTTAAACCTACAGGCGTATATGTTAGAAGAGGAACCTCGTCTGCTCCAGCATCTGAAGATGCTATCCGAATGATGATAAAAATGACAGATGGTGATTCATTTGAGGCAAATCGTTCTTTGGTTCAGGAGCTGACTTTTAATAGGCTAGATGAGGAAATGAAGAAAAGAGGTTTGGAATTTGCAGAAATTCAAATGAAAAATATAGGCATTCTTTCTTCTGATGGTATTTACACAAATATGGGGCTGCTTGTTTCAGACCAATGCAGACATTCTATCAAATTTGCAATTTTTCAAGGCACAGATAAGCTAGTGTTTCGAGATAGAAAAGAATTTACCGGCTCCCTATTTACTCAGCTTACAGATGCATATAAAACGATTGATTTTTATAATGGCACAAAAGCAACCTTTCATGATTTACTGCGTACGGATGAGAGGGATTATCCAGAAGATGCTGTTCGTGAAGCATTGCTGAATGCAATTGTTCATAGGGATTATTCCTTTAGCGGCAGTACATTTATAAATCTTTACTCTGATCGTTTAGAGATGATCTCCCTAGGCGGGCTGGTATCCGGATTATCATTAGAGGCAGCTATGCTGGGAGCATCCCAACCCAGGAATGAAAAACTTGCAGCTTTATTTTATAGAATGAAGTTGATTGAGGCATATGGTACAGGTATAAGTAAGATAATCAGCTGCTACAAAGGGTTACCGGTGCAGCCTGAATTTGAAAATGTAGAAGGTGCGTTTCGAGTTGTTCTTCCTAATATACATGCCATAGTATTAAGTACAGAAAATGAAAAGTATTTACCGATACTTAAATTATTTGAAAAGCAAGAAGAAATAACTCGCTCTGATGTTGAACGAACTTTGGGAGTTGGCACAACTCACGCAATTAATACGCTCAAAGAAATGCTTGATAAAGATTTGATTTGTAAGGTTGGAAATGGCAGATTAACAAGATATGCGGCGAAGTAAAACTGTTAATTTTTTGACAAGAGGTACGGACGTTTGTTGGACAGTTCAAGCTGTTCAACAAACGTCCGTACCTCTTGTCAATTATATGACTCCCATGTGACTCAATCAGGATTTCATAGTTATGGCATAAGTTCCTTAAAATACTGTCTGGGTGATTTCCCTTTGTATTTCTTGAAAGTCTTAATGAAATAACTGATATCGTTAAATCCGCAGGAAAGGGAGATTTCTGTTATGGAGTCATTGGTGGTTATTAGCTCATAGCAGGCCCGTTCAATGCGATAATAATTCACATAATCGATGGGTGTCCGGGAAGTCATTTCGAAGAAAAAACGGCAGAAATACTTGGGGGACATTCCGGTAATTCTTGCCAGATCATTCAGTTCTATTTTGTTGGAGTAATTATGATCAATATAATCCAGTACATTTTTTAAAAGGTAAATGTTCTTATGCTTAGATCGTTCCGCCTGGTCAGGGATGACATAGCGGTTTTCATAATACATATACCCAATGATCTGATTTAATAGCCCGATGGCAATTAGCTCTTGCTTGACCGTTATACCTCTTATAATCCGAAAGAACTCTTCCATCAGGGAATAGATCTTGTTTGGATCATATGGATAGTATTCATCTAATCTGAGTTCACATCTATTTAATTTGTCCAAAAAAGGAGAAGCAAAGGATTTGCCCAACAGGATGCTGCATGGGATAACGATGCATTCGTAAGTGCAGTCACGGGGGACGCCTCCGTGCAGGCAGCCGCTGTTGACAATGAGAATATCTCCAGGCCGGGCAAGCCGGCTGTTTTCATCAATCGTCACCTCGAATTCCCCTTCTATAATATGAATAAATTCCAGCTCTTCATGCCAGTGATAGGGCATGGTATATTGCGGATGAAGATGATTCACATAGTAATAGCCAACTGGAAATTCAGATGTACCGTGGCTTTTGTTTTCTTTATATTTAAGATATTGCATGGCTTTCACCTCTTGCATTTCGTTTATAAAAGTTAATTACTTGGTTACAAATGTTGCCTCCTGTGATTCAAGCGTGCATCTGGACTTACAATTAAGGTTACAAATGTTGCCTCTTGTGATTCAATCGAGCATCTGGTTTTACAATTAAGCCGGAAGTTGTTTCTATTGACATTATAATACCAACAGAATATAAAAATCAACGATATTCCAGATAAACATATGAATATTATTATACTTTTTGCAAATATCAGACAAGAATCATCGGAT
>Ga0213828_1000684_pt1 | contig 31575 bp, 27 predicted proteins | sample MC6MC0897MG_FD_180664 | JGI IMG/M metagenome (GOLD analysis project Ga0213828, IMG submission 180664) | Enriched soil aggregate microbial communities from Iowa State University, Ames, United States - MC6-MC0897-MG | ecosystem: Environmental > Terrestrial > Soil > Unclassified | place: USA: Iowa... | reverse complement strand
CTCCTTCATCTTTTTTCTCTTGGCAAAGACTAGCGGACGACAATATGTGCGGAGTGCACTTAGGCTAATAAGTAGCTGCCTTAGACATCCCCTTTTCTAATTTTATATTCAGAACAATTTTTCTGATAACTTTATTATATAGAAAAACTAGTTGATTTTCTAGTGAATGCAAGGGAAATTTACAATTTAAATAAAAAATTTATACTGTATTTTGTGGGAAAAAGTGAAGAACATGCTATATATGGTAGTGTTGGAGGTGAATTGTAAAAAAAGTTGTCAGAAAGATGATTGTAATTTATGGTGTAAAGAGTAGAATAATGTTATTACATTGGAGGAGGTACATCGTATGGATTGGTTACAAGCTGCAAAAGAAAGGCAAGATGAATTAATACAAGATTTACAGGAGCTTGTGCAAATTAATAGTGTACTCGATGAGAATACTATCACTACTGAAGTACCTTTCGGTGATGGTCCCTTAAAGGCTCTTGAATGGTTATTAGCAAAGGGCCAAGCTGAAGGACTGCAAACGAAAAATATTGATAATTATGCAGGGCACATACAGATGGGTGAAGGTGAAGATTTATTAGGTATTTTATGTCATGTTGATGTAGTACCTGTTGGTGATGAAGGAAATTGGACATACCCACCATTTAGTGGCACTGTTGCAGATGGTAAGCTATTCGCCCGTGGTGCAATAGATGATAAGGGACCAACTATTGCAGCGTGGATGGCCATGAAACTTGTTAAAGATGCAGGCATTCAGCTTGATAAAAGAGTACGAATGATTATTGGTACAGATGAAGAAACAGGCTTCCGCTGTGTCGACCACTATTTTAAACACGAGGAAATGCCGACTATTGGATTTGCGCCAGATGCGGATTTCCCGCTCATCAATGCAGAAAAAGGCATTGCAGAGCTAGTGTTCTCTCAAAATAAAACTGGTGATGCAACGAAAGAACAGCTATTACTATTTAATGCTGGAAAGCGACCAAATATGGTACCTGATTTTGCAGAAGCGACAGTGCAATTTGTTTCTCCGCAATTCGAACAGAATTTTCACACATTTTTAAGCAAAAATCAGCTAGAAGGCTCTTTATTAATCGAGGGTTCTCACTATATAATAACTATCAAAGGTAAAGCTGCCCATGCTATGGAGCCAGAAAAAGGGATCAATGCAGCTGTTTATCTTGCAGCATTTTTACAGCATGAGTTGACGACAGAGGCAAGTAAGCAATTTGTCGACTTTACCGCAGATGTTTTTTATCAAGATCATTATGGCAACAAGCTTGAACTGCAATTTGAGGACGAAATGTCTGGTAAAACTACATTAAATCCAGGGATTGTGAGCTTTGATGTAGCTAAAGGTGGCAGTATGGTGATTAGTATGCGTTATTCAGTCACTTATCCGTTTGATGAAAAAATTACCGAAGCACAACGTATAGCAGTGGCTAAAGGATTTTCATTGGATATTCAAGATGACTCAAAGCCGCATTATGTAAGTGAGGATGATGCATTGATTCAGACTTTAGCTGATATCTATAGACGTCAAACTGGAGATTATGAGACGCCTTTACTTTCTACAGGTGGTGGTACGTATGCGCGTGTCATGAAAAAAGGTGTGGCATTCGGTATGCTGTTCCCAGGCGAACCTGACGTAGCGCATCGTGCAGATGAGTTTGTTGTCATTGAAAATCTTATAAAAGCAACAGCTATTTACGCTGAAGCAATTGTTGAACTTGCAGGAAACAAATAATTTAGATATGAAAAGGATGAACGAAACATGGCATATTCATTATGGAATGATCAAATCGTTGAAGAAGGATCTATTGCAGTATCCCCAGAAGACAGAGGTTACCAATTTGGTGACGGCATTTATGAAGTAATTAAAGTTTATAACGGAAACATGTTCACAGCACAAGAACACATTGATCGTTTCTATGCGAGTGCCGAAAAAATTCGTCTTGTCATTCCTTATACTAAAGACGTTTTACACAAATTATTACATGAACTTGTCGAAAAAAATAATTTGGAAACGGGTCATGTTTACTTCCAAATTACACGTGGTACAACTTCTCGTAATCATATTTTCCCAGATGCAAGTGTTCCTGCTGTATTAACAGGGAATGTTAAAACTGGCGAGCGTTCATATGAAAACTTTGAAAAAGGTGTTAAGGCTACTTTTGTAGAGGATATCCGTTGGTTACGTTGTGATATTAAATCCTTAAATTTACTAGGTGCTGTACTGGCAAAGCAAGAAGCTTCTGAAAAAGGTTGCTATGAGGCTATTTTACATCGTGGAGACATCGTAACAGAATGTTCATCGGCGAATGTTTATGGCATTAAAGATGGTCAGCTTTATACACACCCTGCAAATAACTTCATTTTAAACGGTATTACACGCCAAGTTATTTTAAAATGTGCTGCGGAGATTAACCTAACTGTTATTGAAGAACCGATGACAAAGGCTGATTTATTAACGATGGATGAGATAATTGTATCATCAGTATCTTCTGAAGTAACACCGGTGATCGATGTTGATGGTAACAAAATTGGTGCTGGAGTTCCAGGTGAATGGACTCGAAAATTACAGCAAGCATTTGAGGCGAAATTACCGCTTTCCATTAATGCTAAATAAGTTACGCATTCAAGAGAGCTACCCTAACTTGGTTTTATCCCAAGCTACTAGGGTAGTTCTCTTTTTCTATAGAACAAATTATGGATGTTTTCTTTTGGAACGTCATGTAAAATAAACAAGATGATGATTTACCTACATAGCCTGAAGTTTACATATTTAAAATCAAAGAACAAATGACGATGTAATGAATGCAAATAGCTATTGATCATGTTTTGAGTAAACTCAAAAACATAGTCAGGGAGTTTAGATATTAGGGCGAGTAAGATTGGAGTGACCTTAAAATGGCACAATTAGTGAAATTACAAGATTATATCTCACGCTATCAAATTGATTTAGCGAGATATCCAACACAATTTGTACGCTTAAAGAATAGTCAATGGGAACGTGTTAAGCGACAGTGGGAGTTAGGAGAAGAAATTAGTGAGTGGCAACATGACAACGATTCTGAAAATGATTCTTTTGAAGAGAAAGAGCGATTTTCTTTATTGAAAAAATGGTTTGCGGGACGCCAAAAGGCAGACAGTAGGGACGTTGAACAGGTAGAAATAACGAATGAACTGGTGAGTGATGAAGATAGCATACCAGAAGAAGAAACGACTTTAACATTTGAACCGAAAATTGTCTATGCGCCGCAATCTATCCATGAATTAAAGCGAATGTTTATCGATCAATTTTTCCATTTTCAGATGAAATGGGCAAGTTCAACACTACGTGAAAAGTCGTATGTAGATCCTCGTTTTATGCGTGATTCCTTGTTGCGAGATTTGTTGCAAAAATTACCAGATAATTATCTGCTTTTTTATTACCCTATTTTACAAATCAGAAAAGCACCCATAGAGCTTGATGTCGTACTAATGTCACCAACAGAATGTATTTGCATTACAGTGCTAGATACGGAAAACCAAGCAGTTTATGTGGGTGGCAGTGAACGATTCTGGATAAAAAAAGTAGGAACGAAAGATTCAAAAGTCCTTAATCCATTGATAAATTTAAATCGTATGGAATCTGTATTAACTCAATTATTTAAGCAGGACAATATAGATATGCCAATTCGTAAAGTTGTTTTAACACGTAATGGCTACTTCGATTATCCAGGTTCATCTTTTGGCATTCAGTTTATTGATCGTCGAAATTACGGAGAATGGATGGAACAATTAAAGAAAGTGTCTTCCCCGATGAAGCATATGCAAATTCGAGCTGCCCAAACGATTTTAAACAATGTACAAACAACATCCTTTAACCGGGATATTTGGAAGAAATCTTCTCAATCAGCTGAGGATTAATAAATGCAAGTATTATTTATTGTAAATGAAGCAGCTGGGAATGGAAAAGGTAAGAAAGTTTGGTGCCATCTTCAACGCTATTTAACAATTGATTATCAAGTTGCTTTTACAGAATATGAAGGACATGGACAGGAACTTGCGAAAAAATGTGCGGAAGATACACGTACAAAAAAACTAATTGTTGTAGTTGGCGGTGACGGCACAATACATGAGGTAGTGAGTGGTGTTTTACATAATGAATTTATAATTATTGGTGTAGTACGTGCTGGCTCTGGGAATGATTTTGCACGATACTTTACTACTTTTAAAAATGTAAAACAAATCGAAACCTATTTGCAGACGGAGATTGCCAATAAAACGATGGATGTCGGAACTATTCACCTTGGAGCACTCCAACACGAGATATTTGTTAATAATGCAGGTGTGGGCTTTGATGCATTTGTTACAAAGCACATTAATAAATCTCGTTTAAAGTTTTACCTCAATAAAATTGGGCTCGGCAAGTTATCCTATGCTGTGGCTGTTGTAAGAGGACTATTTAGCTTTGAACGTTTTGATGTAATCATTCAAGCAAACGAGCAAGAGTGGCAATTTCAGCAGGCATGGTTTGTTGCGATGAGCAATCATCCTTATTTCGGAGGAGGTATGAAAATTTCGCCTTCCTCTAAACCTAATGATGGACAAATCGAAATAATAATCGTTCACAGTATTTCACGTCTCAAATTACTACTGGTATTTGTCACTGTGTTTTTTGGAAAACATACAAAATTTAAAGAGATTTCTTTTTTGCAAGGCAATCAATTTGATATTTTTGTGCATGCAAATGACGTAGATTGTCATACAGATGGTAACTATATTGGGGAAATTAGAAAAGGTACGAGAATTCACTGTACAGTCCAACGTGATGCGTGGCAGCTTATATCAAAGAACTATTAAAAAATATCATTTCGCAATAATATCATGCGAATTTGATAGTTATAAGTTATACTATAACAAATCAATAATTTCACGAGAAAGAAATGAGGAAAAAAATTGAGATTAAGAAATAAGCCTTGGGCGGAGGAAATGATTACGAATCATTCAGAGGTGATCATTCCGAATCCTGAAGACTTTAAAGGGAATTGGCAGGCTGTTTTTGGAAATGACAACCCACTACATATTGAAGTAGGTACTGGGAAAGGGCAATTTGTCACGGGTATGGCCTTACAAAATCCAGATATAAATTATATTGGCATTGAACTTTATGACAGTGTAATCGTTTGTGCATTAGAAAAAATTTTAGAGGCTAAATCTCCAGCGAATTTACGATTATTAAAAGTAAATGGCGCAGATTTATATAAATATTTTGGTAAAAATGATGTAGACCGTGTGTATCTGAATTTCTCAGATCCTTGGCCGAAAACGCGCCATGCTAAGCGACGTTTAACGCACGGGGATTTTTTGAAATTATATGAGTCGATTTTAGTGGATAATGGGGAAATCCATTTTAAAACGGACAACCGTGGTTTGTTTGAGTATTCGTTAATTAGTGTGTCTGAATACGGTATGTTACTAAGGTATGTATCACTCGACTTACATGCAAATATGCCTGAGGATAATGTGATGACTGAGTATGAGCAGAAATTTTCTGCGAAAGGACAGCCAATTTATCGTCTAGAATCACAATTCATTACTAAATAGGGGGAGTATGGATGGATCAGTTACAGTTTCACAACATGTCATTATCATGGCTAAACGGGGGTGTCACTTGCCTTGATGGCGGTGCTATGTTTGGAGTTGTGCCCAAACCACTTTGGTCACGCAAGTATCCGGTAAACGAAAAAAATCAAATCGAGTTACCGACTGAGCCAATTTTAGTTCAATATGAAGGTAAAAACTATATTATTGATACGGGTGTTGGCTTTAACAAATTAAATGAAAAACAGCTACGTAACTTTGGTGTTACTGAAGAATCAACATTAGCGGCTAGCTTACAGGAGTTAGGATTAACTACAGCTGATATTGATGTCGTGTTAATGACGCATTTACATTTCGATCACGCTGGTGGTTTAACGCAATGGGAAGGCGAAGTTCTTGTACCAACATTCCCGAATGCAAAAATCTATGTGACGAAAATTGAGTGGGACGAGATGCGTGAGCCAAATATTCGCTCAAAAAATACGTATTGGAAAGAAAACTGGGAGCCAGTTCAGCATTTAGTTGAAACGTATGAAGGTACGTTAGAGATAGTGCCTGGTATTGAAATGATTCATACTGGTGGTCATAGTGATGGACATGCTGTAATAAAATTAACACAAAACGGCGAAGTATTATTGCATATGGCGGATATTATGCCGACACATGCGCATCAAAATCCATTATGGGTATTAGCGTATGATGATTATCCAATGGCCAGTGTCTTTGCAAAAGAGCGTATTATGAAGGAAGCGCTTGCGAATGGTTATGGCTTTATCTTTTATCATGATGCCTATTATCGCATGATTAAATGGGATGAAACAGGTAAAGAAATTGTAGCTAAACTAGAACGTAGCAGACAAGCTGTTATTACATTCTAATTAATAGAACGTGTGAACCTTTGTGTTCGCACGTTTTTTTCATAGTGTTGAAAACTATTGTGTCAATAAAATTAAGGTAATTAAAAAAAGTATCGCTCTTTGGCAAAACTAGGGTTTGATTTCCGTTCCGACTGGGCGCTTTGTTGCTGACGCTTCGCTTTCGCACAGAGCAAAGCTTCCTGGGGGCGTCCGATGAGCCGCTTGGGCCAACACGATGTTGGTCACGAAGGTGTTATCACAGGATGTGATGCTCTTAGCCTTCGTTCCTCTATTTGCTCGCTCCAGGGTCTCGGGCCTACACGATGTAGGTCACGAAGGCGTTATCACAGGACGTGATGCTCTTAGCCTTCGTTCCTCTACCGCTAATCCCCGAGGAGTCGCCCAGTCTCCACTCCAATCAAACGCTTCACATAGTATGTATCTCTGGTAGTCACTCTAATTTATAGTGATAAAACGGAACTTCACTTATTGTTTTATGTAAACGTAAGCTATGTGATATAAATTATTGTAGTTGTATAGTAGGAACAGAAATCAACTTAACGTTATGAAGATATGCTTAATTGTCTATACCCCATTTTTTTGACACTTTTCTCGTGAACATTTTGGAAAATATGATACACTAAAAGCTATACTAAAACACAAAAGAGAGTTGAAATTACATGACAACTGAACAACCATTTTTACCAGTATTACTAGGATCAGATATGAATGCATATGGTATGGCACGTGCATTTTACGAGGCATATGGTATTAAACCACTTGTATTAGGGCGTTCACATTTAACGGCAACGCAAGACAGCCATATTATAAATTTCCAAGCAATTGATCGCTTAAATGAACAGGATGTGTTTGCACCTGCACTTGCTGAAGTCGCGAAAAAATATTCTAATAAAAAACTACTGTTGTTAGCTTGTGGTGATGACTATGCAAAACTTATTATCAAAAATAAACCGGCATTGCAGGAGCATTTTACAGTACCATATATCGATGAATCATTAATGGATGAAATTTTATTAAAAGAAAATTTCTATAAAATGTGTGATAAGTACAATTTTAAGTATCCAGGTACGACGACAGTGACAGCTGATAATTACGAAAACTTTACACCACCGTTCGATTATCCAATTATTTTAAAGGCATCGAACTCAGTGGAATACTGGGCATGTAAATTCCCCGGTAAGAAAAAAGTATTCGTTGCTCATGATGAAGCGGAAAAAACAGCTATTTTAAAAGCAATCTATAGCTCAACCTATCAGGATACAATGATTATTCAAGAATTCATCCCAGGTGATGATTCATATATGCGTGTATTAAATGCCTATGTCGGGAAAGACGGCAAAGTGAAGCTTATGTGTCTAGGAAACCCAATCTTAGAAGAGCATTCACCTGAGGGTATTGGTAGTTATGCAGCGATTGTTACAACATACGATAAAGAATTATTGGATCAAGTACGTTCCTTTTTAGAAGATATCGGTTACACAGGTTTTGCTAACTTTGATATGAAATACGATATGCGTGACAAACAGTATAAGTTGTTTGAAATTAACCTACGTAATGGTCGCTCGAGCTATTATGTAACAGCAAGTGGTCATAATTTAATGAAGTATGTAGCTGATGACCATATGTTAAATATTGAACAGGATGTAACGTATGTTCAAGATAAGCATTTATGGATGATCATTCCGAAGGGCGTATTATTCAAATATGCCTCAAATGAAAAGCTTAAATTAGAAGCGAAAAAATTAATTCGTGAAGGGAAATATACAAACTCTCTTTACTATAATCAAGATATGAATGCAAAACGTTGGGTGAAGCTAACGTTAAATAATTTAAATTATTATCGAAAATATAAAAAATACTTCAACAATAAAGGATTGTCTGAGTAAAACAAAGAAGCCATCTCAAATAACTGAGATGGCTTCTTTTGTAGGCTTCTATAATTTTTGATCGCGTATTGCAGAGTAAGGTTACACTTCTGTTAGCTCGACAACTACACCTGAGCGGGCGTCAGCAGCAAATTCAAAGGTTTGCATTTCGCCCTCATGCATACGTGAGATACCTCCACGGTATACTGGAATTGTCATAATGCCGTTTGTGAAATTGTCAGTTTTCATAAAAATCCAAGAACCATCAATCGGCGAATCCTTTTTAAATTCTTTTTTTATGTTTTCGAGTACTTGTCCAGCAGGTACATACGGAGAAACCTTTTCACTTGCTTCTTTAACAATGACTGCGGCAGCTAGGCCAGTTGCAACACCAATTAAAAAATCACGTAATTTCATGCTTTTTTCCTCCTTTTTCTATAGGTTCATTTTAACATAGCATACGGAGTGAATGCACGTTCACACATGAGCGCTTTTAGGAAATGTATCAATATTTCGAATTCAGCAATCAATTTCGCCTTGGCGTAATTGCGTCCGGATTTTGAATTGTGCTCGCACAATTCATTCCTTTCAAAATCCGTGACATCTGCCAGAGGCTTTAGGCTTTATCTTCATTCAGTAAGTGTTTGGATACCCACTGAAAAGAAACCACATCCGTATTTATCTCACCACATTCAGAGGTAGGAGTCTTCTACTGAATGAAGATAAATGTGTTACAATAGCAAGGAAGAATATTCTACTTCGTGGGGAGAGAGTCATCATGAATGAGGAAACATTACAATTATTTAAAACGTTAACGGAATTACCAGGCGCTCCGGGTAATGAACATGCTGTACGTGCGTTCATGCGTTCTGAGTTAGAAAAGTACTCGGATGAAATCGTTCAGGATAATTTAGGAGGAATTTTCGGTGTAAAGCATAGTGATGTTGCTGATGCACCAAAAATATTGGTTGCAGGTCATATGGATGAAGTGGCATTTATGGTTACTTCTATTACCGACAACGGGATGCTCCGCTTTCAAACATTAGGTGGCTGGTGGAATCAGGTTATGCTAGCGCAACGTGTTGAAGTATTTACTAAAAATGGTGCGATTCCTGGTGTGATTTCATCAATACCTCCACATTTACTAACAGATGCTGAACGTTCTAAACCGATGGATATTAAAAATATGCTAATAGATGTTGGTGCAGACAATAAAGAGGATGCTATTGCACTTGGCGTTCGTCCGGGTCAATCAATTATCCCTGTCTGTCCATTTACACCAATGGCTAATCCGAAGAAAATTATGGCGAAAGCTTGGGATAACCGCTATGGCTGTGGATTGGCAATTGAATTGATGAAAGAAGTAAAGGATGAAAAGCTAGCCTCGCATTTATATTCAGGCGCGAATGTAATGGAAGAGGTTGGTCTACGTGGTGCCCAAGTATCCGCAAATATGATTAAACCGGATTTATTTTTTGCTCTAGATGCTTCACCTGCAAATGATATGTCAGGTGAAAAAAATCAATTTGGTCAACTTGGAAAAGGTGCTTTATTGCGTATTTTGGACCGTACAATGGTCACACATCGAGGCATGCGTGAGTTCATTTTAGATACGGCTGAAACAAATCATATACCTTATCAATATTTTGTATCACAAGGTGGAACTGATGCAGGGCGTGTACACACAGCAAATGATGGTGTCCCAAGTGCAGTTATCGGTATTTGCTCACGCTATATTCATACGGCTGCATCAATTATTCATATTGATGACTATGCAGCTGCAAAAGCTTTAATTGTGGAACTAGTGAAAAAAGCAGATCGTTCGACATTAGAGACGATTCGCGCTAATGTGTAAAGTAACATCCGCCGGAGGTGCCTTTAGGGGCATCTTTTTCTATGAAAAGAAAGAGGGATTGGAAAAATGAAGATAGCTATTGGGACAACAAACAAAGCAAAAACAGAGGCAGTTGAAGTTATAGCTAGAAAATATTTTGATAAACCGATTTTTACTTATGTTAAGGCTGCTTCACAAGTATCTGATCAACCGATGACTCATGAAGAAACACGAATGGGAGCCATAAACCGTTCAAAAAATGCAATGAATGAGACGGGGGCTCAATTATCGTTTGGACTAGAGGGTGGAGTAACGGAAATTGATGGTGTTATGTACGTATGTAACTGGGGAGCTCTTACAGTAACAAATGGCACAACTTATACAGCTGCTGGCGCACAAATTATATTACCAGAAGAAATTGCCCAGGAAATAAGAGCCGGGAAGGAACTTGGGCCAGTGATGGAGCAATATACACAACGTCGAGATATTCGACAAGGTGCGGGAGCTGTAGGTATTTTTACGCAAGGGTTAGTAAGTCGTCAGATGATGTTTGAGCATATTGTCTCGCTTCTTGTTGGTCAATATTTATTCACATTAGCACATGAGTAATGTTTTTGAATTAGTGATATTGGAACAGTGAAGTTGCAACTTTACATAAATTTTTTTAAAATAAATAAAAGTTAGCAATGAAAGGAAGAGAAATATGTCTCATACATGGCTACGAGCGGTAGGCTTAATGCTTTTACTGTTGGGACTTACTGGCTGTAATCAATCTGTTGATGAACAAATTAAAAATGGACTTCAAACAACAGACACTGTCTTTGCAGGAGAGCCAGAGAAGCACACAGATAGTATTGGGGATGTAGAATTATACTTACCTTCCAACTTTAAAGTTGAAGATAATTCAGATGCATATAATATATTGATAACTAAAGGAAAAGAGAGTTTTGTTCTTTTCATCAATGATCGCGAAGATGCAGATAGTAAACTCTATTACAATTTATTAAAAGAGGATAGTTCAAAAAAGATAATTGAAGAAAATACGTATGAGAAGGATGGTATTTTCGGCTTTTCAGCTGTTTCAAAAACTGACAATGAAGACGAATATGAGCTTATTGTCAGTAGCGGTGGCGTAAAAATGACGACCATTTCTCCGGTGAAACATATTGAAGATAATTTACATGAGATGACGAAAATCGTTCATTCGGTTAAGATTAAGTAATTGGATAGTTTTGAACAGAACGGTTCACAAACATGTGAGCCGTTTTCTCTCATTCAGCATTTATTAGTCTACGAAAGATTTCTCCTTCTATAGTTGATGAGTTGAATGAGGGTGTAGATTCCTGAAGTTGAGGAACTCAGTCTAAGTACGCACGTCCTGTAGTAAATTATCTGCGCGAAAGTGTAGTACTAACGAAGCGACAGTTTCAATTACGCCGAGGCAATATTGATTTTAAAGAAAGGATGTGAGCTAGGTGAAACAAATTAAATCAGAACAACTTGTGTCCCTATTAAAGCAACAATTAAATGAGGAAACGTTTGATTTTGAATTTGACAAAAAGCACGATAAATTACGTTTAAATCATAAAAAGATTGGTAAAGGGATGGAGCTATCTCTACCAGGTATTTTAGCAAAATATAATGACAAGCAAGGGGCTGCAATCGATGAAGTTGTTTATACAATCGAGCAAACCTTTAATGCTATGGAGCAAGAGATGGAACAAGGATTCCAAGCTACTTCGCAAATTTATCCCGTTATTCGCGCAACATCCTACCCTCAAGCCTCGAAGGAGGGGCATGCATTCATCACTACTGAACATACAGCTGAAACACGTATTTTTTATGCGCTTGATTTAGGGAAAACTTATCGTTTTATTGATGAATCCATGTTAGAGGTACTACAATTAACAGTAGAGCAAATTCGTGAAATGGCACGATTTTCTGTAAAGCAACTACCAACAATTTATAAGAAAGATGAAGTTGCAGGGAATATTTTTTATTTTGTTAATGCTAATGATGGCTACGATGCAAGTCGCATTTTAAATGAAAACTTTTTGAAAGACATGCAGACTAAAATTGAGGGCGATATGACGTTATCTGTGCCACATCAGGACGTATTAATAGTAGGTGATATTCGGAATGAAACAGGGTATGATGTATTAGCACAGATGACGATGCATTTCTTCGCTGTCGGTACCGTACCGATTACGTCATTATCTTTTATTTATGAAGATGGGGAGTTAGAACCAATCTTTATATTAGCAAAAAACAGAGTTAAAAAGGAGCAAGAGAAACAATGAATGTATTTTACAACAAAGAGCATGTAGGAGATGTATTGCTAGTACAATTAGCATCAGAATCAATCGTGAAAACAGAGGTAGAACGTGCAGGCGATATCGCTATTTTAAAGGAAGCACAGACAGGAGAAATTAAAGCATTTAATTTATTTAATGCCAGCAGCTATATACAATCTGATGCTAAAGGCTTAGTTGAAGTTACTCCAGAATTAGTTGCACAGCTAGAGGCAGCTATTGCAAAAAATGGTGCTGAAATTAGTCTTGATGTAGACTTTTCTCCAAAATTTGTTGTGGGTTATGTAGAAACTAAGGACAAGCATCCAAATGCTGATAAACTAAGCATTTGTTCTGTAAACGTTGGTGAGGAGACATTACAAATTGTATGTGGTGCGCCTAATGTTGAAGCAGGTCAAAAAGTTGTCGTGGCAAAAATCGGTGCAGTGATGCCTTCGGGTATGCTTATTAAAGAAGGTAATTTACGAGGTGTTGATTCATACGGTATGTTATGTTCAGCACGCGAATTAGCAATACCAAATGCACCTTCTGAAAAAGGAATTTTAGTATTACCAGAAGATGAAGTAATTGGTAGTGCGTTTGAAACGCCAACTAGATAAAATATAATTAAAATCGTTATGCTACTAATATGCTAGTAACATAACGATTTTTTTGTCTAGAATGAGCCTCTATATGCAAGTTTCTATCACATTTTTATGGTATGCTTTTTGTTATAGACATTGAACTTGTTTTTGAAATAACATAGACGGTGCTATAAATGAAGTGTAATAGAAATGAGTGAATAATGTGAATTGGTTTAAAAAACAAATAAATAAATTTGTAAATAAAGATGACAATGAATACGAATATGAGGAATATTATGAAGACTATGAAGAAGAACAATCTGAGCAGCTGCATTCATTTAAAGAAGCACCTGGATCACAGCAAAAAACTTTTCGTTTTCCGTTAATTGAGGATGAGGAGTTTTCACCTTCACCATCAACAACATCATCAAAAGAAGCATTCAATCAAATGGAGGATGCTAATTACGGACAAATTGAAGAATTATCTCTGCCGAAGCATTTAAATAATCATATTGTGGATTCGAGTGTTTATGATATTGAGGTTTCAGGAATTCGAGATTTATTAGCAAATCGTACGAAGCGAACGGGTAGAACGACAGTTACACGGAGTCAGCCTGAACAAACGAATCGGACAAGAGCAAGTCTTGTTTTTCGAGATGCACAAAATGAACCACCTATTACTCCTAAAGAAACTAATAATTCACCAGAAAAGACAGTTGAACGTGATTTAGCTGCTAATCACAAGCGCTTTGTACCAAGTGATGTCCCTTCACCGGTTTATGGTTTTTCTAAGCCGAGCCCAATTGAGCAATTATTAGAGAAGCGGAAGGAAGAGCATGACAAGAAAGAGTCTGCAATACCTACAGCAACTAAGACTTTAAAAGAAGCGACAACAAATGAGGGTGTTGAAAATATACTAAAAGAAAAAGAACCTATGAGCACAGTTCAGAAAGAAGAACCTGAACAGCTTGAAGTCCATGAAAAAATTGAAGCAACAACAAAGCAACCGATTACTTTTGATGAAAAATTTACAGACGAAACGAACCAGCCTAGTGATGAAACGAACACGGAATTACCTGCACTGCAAACAACTTCCTTTGCCGTAGAATTTGAAGATCAAGTGAAAGAGGCCGTTCAGCATGAGCTGAATGTTGAACAACTTTCAGAGAATCAATCAGAAATTCATGTAAAAGAAGTAGTTGTAGAACAAGTGCAGATAGAAAATTCTACCATCCACATTGGAGAAGTTACAGTAATCCAACCACCAACAACTGAAGCTGATGAGCAAGCGGTGTTAGAAGAGAAATCTGTAGAAGAAGCCAAGCATGAAAAAAGCGGTATTCCTTTTAATGTCCTAATGCTAAAAACAGATAAAGAGAAATGGAGAATACAACAGCAATTTAAAAATACGAAGCCAACTACAACAATTGTTGAAGAGGCCCAAAAAGCTCAAGAAGCTCAAGAAGTCCAAAAAGCTCAAGAAGTCCAAGAAGTCCAAGAAGTGCAAAAAGTCCAAGAAGTGCAAAAAGCTCAAGAAGTCCAAGAAGTCCAAGAAGTCCAAGAAGTCCAAGAAGTCCAAGAAGTCCAAAAAGCTCAAGAGGCCCAAAAAGCTCAAGAAGTCCAAGAAGTGCAAAAAGCCCAAGAAGCCCAAGAAGCCCAAGAAGCCCAAGAAGCCCAAGAGCCTTCTTCTGAACTTATTCATTTGGATGTAGAACAGAGATTAATAGCATCCAATAAAGAAGAAAATAAAAATCCTTTATCTTCAGAGTTTGGTGAGTTAGAGATGGACAATGAAACAGCACCGCAATCGACGAAGGAAAACGAAGCTATTATTCAAAATACTGCACCAATCAATGCTGCAACAGAGAGTGTATCAGTTATTACTATGTCACCAGTAGCAACAATGTCTAGCGTTTCGACATTGGAAAAGAAAGTACTAGACATTGAGAGTCCTGACGAAATTTCAGCAACTACCGAAATGGAAACAGACGCAACTATTGAACAGGAGCTTCCTACAAACAACATAGAGATTTCTGAGAAGGATTCTAATGACACAGGTGAATATCCAGAGCGACCTTCCAAATCAGATGAAACATTAGTAGAGAATCAAGTAATGGAGGATCCTCAAAAACCTGTTCATGTGTATCAAAAACCAAATGATGAGTTTTTAGAGCCGCCTGAGGAAAAAACACAGGATACTGAGTGGATGGAGCAACAGGGTGATACATTGGTTGAAGCTTTGTCTTACTTCCAAGTCTCAGCTCAAATAGAATCTATTATGCAAGGACCAGCCGTGACACAATTTGAAATAACAGTGAGTCATGGTACGAAGGTTAGCAAAATCCGTAATTTAGCAGATGATTTGAAACTTGCGTTGGCAGCGAAAGATATCCGCATCCAAGCTCCGATTCCTGGGAAGAGTTCAATTGGCATTGAGATACCGAACCGTGTATCTCGCGCAGTTCGACTATCGGAAGTGACAAATAGTGCTTCTTTCCTCGAGTCAGATTCACCGTTAGAAGCAGCGTTGGGTCTGGATTTAACAGGGAAGCCTGTAACCATTGATTTGCGAAAAATGCCACATGGCTTAATTGCCGGAGCTACAGGTTCTGGTAAATCAGTTTGTATCAATTCACTTTTGGTTAGTTTGCTATATAAAGCTGCACCACATGAATTAAAGCTGATGCTTATTGATCCTAAAATGGTAGAGTTAGCACCTTTTAATCATATCCCACATTTAGTTAGTCCGGTCATCACAGATGTTAAGGCTGCTACTGCTGCACTAAAATGGGCAGTGGAGGAAATGGAGCGTCGTTATCAGTTATTTGCTCATGTAGGTGCACGTGATATTACGCGTTATAATTCAATCGCGGATAAAAATAATGAACATAGCTTAAAATTACCGTATATTCTAATTGTCATTGATGAATTAGCAGATTTAATGATGATGTCTCCTGCAGATGTAGAAGAAGCGATCTGTCGTATTGCACAAAAAGCGCGTGCTTGTGGTATCCATTTAATTGTTGCAACTCAAAGACCGTCTGTTGACGTTATTACGGGGCTTATTAAATCAAATATTCCTACACGTATTGCCTTTGCGGTATCATCACAAATAGATTCACGTACTATTTTAGATGGGCAAGGCGCAGAAAGATTACTTGGACGAGGCGATATGCTATATTTAGGTAATGGTATGTCTGCCCCTGTGCGTTTGCAGGGAACATTTGTGACAGATGATGAAATTGAAGCAATTATAGATCATGTTCGTGAGCAAGGAGAGCCGGATTATATATTTGATCAAGAGGAACTTTTAAAGAAAACGGAAGTTTCAGCTGAGCAAGATGATCTGTTTGAGGATGTCTGCCGATTTGTGTATGAACAGGGAGGAGCATCGACTTCCTTGGTTCAGCGAAAATATCATATTGGCTATAATCGTGCTGCTCGTTTAATCGATATGTTAGAGTCTCATGGCTTTGTGTCTGAGGCAAGAGGAAGTAAACCACGAGAAAGCTACATTACGGAAGAAGATTTAATTGCTATGTTTGAATAATAATTGCATTGTTTTCGTATAGATTATCTTTTTTACGTCAAATTTCGTATTTTTAGAAAAGTTACACATTTATCCTTGTGCATAAATAGTGCTATAATAGACAAGATGTGTTGATTAGTACGTATTTTTTAACACTTGAAAAGGTATTAATACCTAATAATAAGTAAAAGATACGATACACCTAATAGATGATAGAAGGGATATTGAATTCCCGGGGGGTTTAATTAATGACAGTTTTTCATTTCACAGGCATTAAAGGTTCTGGCATGAGTTCACTTGCACAAATCTTATTTGATGCTGGTGAACAAGTACAGGGCTCAGATGTTGATAAATATTTCTTCACGGAGCAACCGTTACGTGAACGTAATATTCCAATTTTTACATTTAATGCAGATAATATTAAAGAAGGTATGACAATTATTGCAGGGAACGCATTTCCTGATGACCATCCCGAATTAGAACGTGCTCGTCAAATCGGTGTAGAAATTGTTCGCTACCATAAATTTTTAGGTGAATATATCGGTAATTATACGTCGATTGCTATTACTGGTGCGCATGGTAAAACATCTACGACAGGCTTAATGTCGCATGTTGTAGGAGGTTATAAACCAACATCATATTTAATCGGTGATGGAACAGGAGCTGGGCATGAAAATGCTGACTTCTTTGTAATGGAGGCATGTGAATACCGTCGACACTTTTTAGCTTACAATCCCGATTACGCTGTAATGACTAATATTGATTTTGACCATCCGGACTACTTTGCAAACATAGAGGATGTTTATTCAGCCTTTCAATCATTAGCATTGCAGGTTAAAAAAGCAATTATTGCTTGTGGTGATGATGAACAGCTACAACGTATTCAAGCAAAGGTACCGGTTGTATATTATGGCTTTGGAGCTGAAAATGATTTTGAGGCTCGTAATGTTGAAAAAACAACAGAGGGTACAAAATTTGATGTGTTTGTTCGCAATGAATTTTATAGTACATTCTTTATCCCATTGTTTGGAGATCATGCGGTATTAAATACATTAGCGGTTATTACACTTTGCGAGTACGAAGGAATATCACCAGACATTATCCAAGAACGTTTAATCACTTATAAAGGTGTAAAAAGACGTTTTACAGAAACGGATATTGGAAATAATGTTTTAATAGACGACTATGCACATCATCCAACTGAAATACGTGCAACGATTCAATCGGCACGACAAAAATTTCCAGATCGTGAGCTAGTAGCTATTTTCCAACCACATACATTTACACGTACGCAAGCTTTTTTACAGGATTTTGCAGATAGTCTAAGTCTTGCAGATACAGCCTACTTATGTGATATATTTGGTTCTGCAAGGGAAACACAAGGTGCACTTTCAATCCAAGATTTAGCATCTTTAATTGAAGGTAGTGCAGTGATTACTACTGAAGGAATTGAAGTACTTACAAAGCATGAGCGCGCAGTATTTTTATTTATGGGTGCTGGAGATGTTCACAAATTCCAAGATGCTTTTGAAAACGTGCTAAAAAACAACGAAACAGCTTAGTCCGTAAGGAATAAGCTGTTTTTTCTCAAAAATGAGGAGGAAATTAGTTTTTTTTGTCGAAGATATGGAAAGGAATAGTAAAGAGAATTTTTACTTCCGGGAGGTCTAGTTATGGAAATTATTTTGTATATTGCAGCAATCATTGCAGCAATCGGGTTTTTAATTTTATGTGTGAGCGTCGGCATGACATTATTTTCGCTCAAATCAATTCTTAACAGCTTAGCTGGGACATTATCAGGTATTGAGGGACAAATGGAGGGTATTACACGTGAAACGACTTCCTTGCTATCCAAAACAAATAGCTTAGCAGAGGATATTCAAGAAAAATCTGAACAGTTAAATTCCGTTGTTCATGCAGTCAAGGGCATTGGTGACTCTGTGAACGGTCTAAATACGTCTGTACAGCAAATCACTTCTTCGATTTCCAAAAGTGTAGAACACAATGAAGAAAAAATTGCACAGGTTGTTCAGTGGAGCAATGTCGCAATGGGTATTGCTGATAAGTGGAAGAAGCGTAAAATCATCGATCAGGCACATGACATGGGTCAAGAAGATCTTTACTCTTTTGAACCAGAGCAGTCGGAAAAATCGAAAAGAAGATGGGGCCGTAAAAAGTGATTATTATTCGGTAGACATTGAATGTCAACTGAATAAAAATAAAGTCTTAGGCATAAGTTGAAGATGCATCCGCGAAAGCAGATGGACAACCAGTCTAGGCAAATTAGATTATTTTATGGGGAGGAATTGTTGCATGACAACTCAAAAGCCAAATTTTAATGAAGTGAAGGAACAACAACTTGAAAGTTCATTGCCTCAGCTTTATCATCCGCAAGAATCGATTTATGAAGAGGAGCGTGTGAACATGAAAGATTTTGTTATTGGCGCATTAGTTGGGGGTATAGTAGGTGCAGCTGCAGGCTTATTATTAGCTCCAAAATCAGGAAAAGATTTACGTAGCGATGTAGCAGTACAAGCTGTTAACTTTAAGGATAAGAGTGCAGATTTCTCGACAACTGCAAAAGATAAAACGGTTCAATTATCTAAACAACTTCAAGAGCAATCTACACAATTAGTAGAGAAAGTTAAAACATTAAAATCAGCAAAGGCACCAACTGTTTTTGATGATGGTACTGTTTCTTTCGAGGGTGAAGAGCCACTAGGGGATTTCATTCCTAGCGAAGAGCCTAAAGCAGAAGATGCTAGTGAAAAAAAAGTGCAAGCTGATGAAAAAAGTGAAGAAGTTCGCGCTTAATGCATGAGCGATAAAGAAGGGATCCAATACGTCTTTCCAATGACGTATTGGATCCCTTTTCGTTTTTTTAGTGAGATATAGACGCTTCTTCTAGTAAAATTTCTAATTTATCCCCTCCGAAAATCTCCATATCAAAGCTTGCCGGTTGACCATTTCGTAAAATTGTAAAGTTACCTTTAAATGTAGTAGGTAGTTGCCAATTGGAGAAGCGGAATACATCTTGGTAAATCCAACGACTTCGGTCTTTTTCTTTAAATGAAAGGGTTGCTCCATTTGGTGTTGTTGAAAGTGGTGATACGACTACCTGATTAACGAGTACTTCGTTTGCCATCTTCTTTAGCTCCAACACCTCATTTTGGAAATGTATGATGATGTTATCCTCAAGTAAAACATTCATTTGATCAGCAATACGTTGAACAGTCGGTAATGTTTGTTGCTGAAATGTAATAACATCACCATCTTGTACAGCATATGTCATTTTAGAAGGTTTACCATTAATCATTAATTGCGCTGAAAACTCTGGTAAATAAAGTGGCTTTCCGTCTACTTGAATATAAAATGACTCAAATTGTTTTAATAACTCCCAATTATTTGTGTTTTTAAATACATCCTCTACTGTTTCAGCTATTTCAAACTTAACAACATCTCGATCATTTATTGTACTATCTAGAGATGCATAGGAACCATTAACAGTAATTTGTGGTTCAATTACATATTTTGTGTGTTGAATCGTGACTGTTTTGATGGCAGCATCATCTACAATATCTCTTACTGTAGCAGTAGCTTGCTGACCGTCTTGGCCTTCAATTAACTGGATGGCATCGCCTGTTTTAATCATCGTTTTAGTAGATGCTTGATGCCCATTTACTAAAATTTCCGCCGGTTGACCGTGACCACCAGGGATGAAAATATCGTGTCCATTTACACTCACAGATAATCCATGTCCTGGTTTACCATATAATTGTTTTGCTCGAATATTGGCTGCTAAAAATGCATCGGCAACGGTCATTTCCTTTAATTCAAAAAGGCGAACTACTTGTTCATTGACAGTTAGACTCATATATTGAATGGGCATTTTTTTTGCTGCAATGGCAATACCGATTGGTGTAACCAATTCAGGCGATGCTTTAATATGTTCTTCTTTCGTTAAGTTTTGAATGGCATCAATCCCTCGAACGGCAATACGATTTGCTGGTAAATCTAGTACTAGTCCAAGTTCAGTCGTAAGGTTTGGTGTTAAGCTTCCTCCACCAACAAGCATGACCGCCTTAGGAGCTGTACGATTATTAAGGCGTAAAATTTCTTCCCCAATGGCTTTTGCAAGTAGTTTGACAGCAAGATCAATTGCTTGCAAAACTTCTTCTTTCGGATAATATTGATCAAAGCCTAAAATATCTTGAATTAAAATTTCTTCTTCTGTTTGAAGTTGACGCTTCACTTTTTCAGCAACAGGGAAGTCGAGTAAATAGTGGTCACTTAAAGCCTCTGTTATTTCATCACCAGCTGTTGGCACCATACCATAGGCGACAACAGTACTTTTATCAGTAATGGCAATATCGGAAGTCCCAGCACCAATATCAACAAGTGCAACATTTAAACGGCGCATAGTAGGCGGGATCAGGACATTGATAGCGGCAATAGGTTCTAACGTTAGTGCATCCATTTCTAAATCCGCGCGTTTAAGAGCCGCAATTAGTGATTCTACGACAACTCGAGGCAGGAACGTAGCAATAACTTCAATTTGTGCCTCATCACCTTGCTGATCGAGTAGGCTACCAATTTCTTCACCATCTAATCGATAATATAGAACTGAATAACCAACACAATAATAGTGGCTTATTTTGGTATCCTCTTTATGTTGTAGAAGCTGTTGCTGTGCCTGTTGAACAGCTTGTAGTTCTAAACGACTTATATCCTCTTCTGTAAAGATTGGCCGATTACGTATATTGATTGTCACGCTTGCTTGTTCTGTTTTTAATGAGCGACCAGCCGCAGCGACACTCACTTTTGTTAAAGGACCATGTTTGTCTTCAAGTTCATGTTTAATTTCATTGATTAAATCTGCCACATACATGACATTATGTATTTGACCATCAACCATGGCGCGTTCTTTATGTTCTTTTATTAAGATGTCTTCCACGTGAAAGCGGTCATTATCTTCAGCTAAAATAATGCCCACTACAGAACGTGTACCGATATCAAGTGCAAATAATTTTGAACTCAAAATACTCGCTTCCTTTCTCGAAATATGTTAATATAATTTAGCGAGTTGAAGCGCTAAATTAAAAATGCGTGACATTCTGTACAACATTGATTATAATGATGCTAATATCTAAAAATGTAACATACATTTCAGAGTTCTGAAAGTGTCTGTCATGAGGAGAGGGGAAAGAAGCATGAGCCAAAAAGATTTAGAAAGTTTACGTAGTCAAATAGACGACTTAAACTTAGAAATTCTTCGTCTAATTAACGAACGAGCAACTGTAGTTGATGAAATCGGTAAGATTAAAGAAAAACAAGGTGTGAATCGTTATGATCCATTACGTGAACGACACATGCTTGATCTCATCAAAGAACACAATCAAGGTCCGTTAAATCAAATGACGGTTGATTATATATTTAAGCAAATCTTTAAAACAGCTTTAAAACAACTTGAAGCAGATAAGAAGAAAGAGTTACTTGTATCTCGTAAAAAGAAATCAGAAGATACTGTCATTAATGTGAATGGTGAGCTAATTGGCCAAGGAAAACCATCTTTCGTATTTGGACCTTGTGCTGTAGAATCATACGAGCAAGTAGCAGCAGTAGCAGCATCTATTAAAGCAAAAGGTGAAAAATTAATACGTGGCGGTGCGTATAAACCACGTACTTCTCCATATGACTTCCAAGGTCTTGGATTAGAAGGCCTTAAAATTTTAAAACGTGTGTCAGAGGAATACGGTTTAGCCGTTATTACGGAAATTGTTACACCAAGTCATTTAGAGGAAGCATTGGATTATATCGATGTTATCCAAATTGGTGCACGTAATATGCAAAACTTCGAATTATTAAAAGCGGCTGGTGCTGCAAACAAACCTGTACTTTTAAAACGAGGCTTAGCAGCGACAATTGATGAATTCATTCACGCAGCAGAATACATTATGTCTAAAGGGAATGAGAACATTATTCTTTGTGAACGTGGTATCCGTACTTACGAAAAAGCAACTCGTAACACATTAGATATTTCTGCCGTACCAATTTTAAAACAAGAAACGCATTTACCAGTATTTGTAGACGTTACGCATTCAACAGGTCGTCGTGATTTACTATTACCATGTGCTAAGGCGGCAATCGCAATTGGAGCTGATGGCGTCATGGCAGAGGTGCATCCAGATCCGTCTGTAGCACTATCTGACTCACAACAACAAATGGATATTCCAACATTTGATGCTTTCTACGAAACATTACAAAATTTCATGAAGAACTATGAAATCCATGCTTAATTGTTTTGATAAAAACCGCTTGCTTAATTAGTAGCAGGCGGTTTTTACTATATATCGTGACAAAATAATGTCTAGAATAATACTATTTGTACTTGGTTTTTCTTTTCATATACTTACTTCTTCTTGAAAAGATTATAAAAATTATCGTATTATAAGGCTATAAAAGGAAAAAGGGAGGCACGTGCGATGACTGTTACAATTTATGATGTTGCAAGAGAAGCAAATGTTTCTATGGCAACAGTCTCTCGTGTAGTCAATGGCAATCAAAACGTAAAGCCAGCAACACGAAAAAAAGTATTAGAAGTAATTGAACGATTAGAGTATCGTCCAAACGCAGTAGCGCGAGGATTAGCAAGTAAGAAAACAACAACAGTTGGCGTGATTATCCCAGATATTGCAAATAATGTTTATGCGGAGCTGGCACGTGGTGTAGAGGATATTGCAACAATGTATCGTTACAATATTATTTTAGCCAACTCAGATCAACATGAAGATAAAGAGCTACAGCTACTGGATACAATGCTGGGAAAACAAGTTGACGGTATTGTTATGATGAGTGATGAAGTAACGGAAAAAATGCAACAAACTATGGATCATTCACCTGTACCGATTGTGCTTGCAGGTTCAGTAGATGAATCACAAACCATCGCGACTGTGAATATTGATTATTACCAAGCAGCTTATGAGGCGATTACTTTGCTCATTCAAAACGGGCATAAGAGAATCGGCTTTGTAACAGGTCCGCTTACTTATACTATTAATGGAAAATTCAAACTTGAAGCTTATAAAAAAGCCTTACAAGCTGCAGGTTTACCTATAGATGTATCACTAATTGCTGGAGAAGAATCGAGCTATGATATGGGCTTAGAGGCGTGGGAAACATTATCCTCACTTGAAAATCCGCCAACTGCTTATTTTGCAGGTAGTGATGAATTGGCAATCGGGCTGATTCATGGTGCACAGGATGTAGGAAAAAATGTACCTGAGGATATTGAAGTGATCAGCTTTGAGAATTCAAAATTAGCACGTATGGTACGTCCACAGCTTACAAGTGTAGCGCTACCGTTGTACGATATCGGAGCTGTTGCAATGCGCTTACTAACTAAATTGATGAGCAAAGAGCCTGTTGAGGACAAATCAGTAATTTTACCTCATCGCATTGAACATCGACAATCTGTCAAAAGTAAATAATGGTACTTAACACGTAAATCAGTCGATGATTTACGTGTTTTTTATGTAGACGGATAGGTGATTGAAAACAAATAAAAAAGCCCCACGAAAATCGTGAGGCGTAAAATTAAGCGCGTTTTTCATTGCGAATAATATGTAGCGCTTTGGCAAGCATTTGCGCATTTTTTTCTTCAATCTCAGCTTTTCGAGGGATTGGCTCATACAAGGGATTTGGATCCTCCCAAGTTGGAATAAAAGGCACTGGTGCTTCAGGCTGCCAACGATCTATCCATGCTTGAGGGAGAGGTCCTGTCGGTAATTGCTGATCGGTCATTTCAAGCCATAGCATAGACCACGCACGAGGCACCACACGCCAAATATCGTAGCCTCCACCACCGACAGCAATCCATTTACCGTCGCAATATTCATGTGCTAATTTATGCGCAAGCTTTGGGATTTCTCTATAAATATTCATTGTTCCATATAAATGAGTTAATGGATCGAAAAAATGTGCATCTGCGCCGTTTTGTGTTAGCACAACATCTGGCTTGAAGAATTCAAAGACTTCTCGCATAGCCTTTTCATATATTTCTAGGAAACTCTCATCTTCTGTAAAAGCATCAATTGGAAAATTAAAAGAAGTGCCATAGCCTTGCCCATTTCCACGTTCTGTAATATTACCAGTTCCGGGGAAAAGATAGCGACCCGTTTCATGAATAGACAATGTACAAACATCTGGGTCTTCATAAAAGCTCCATTGTACACCATCTCCATGATGGGCATCCGTATCCACATAAAGTACACGAGCTTTGTATTTTTCCTGCAAATAGCGAATAGCTACTGTACTATCGTTGTAAATACAAAAACCTGATGCACGACCACGGAAGCCATGATGTAGCCCTCCGCCTAGATTGAGGGCGTGCTCGGCTTTGCCTTGCATAACATAATCGACAGCTGTTAGCGTTCCGCCAACAAGCTGTGCGCTTGCTTCGTGCATGTTTTCGAAAATGGGTGTATCTTCGGTACCTATGCCGTAGCTTTCGCATTGTGCCTCTGAAAGCTCACCGTGCCCTGCTCTTTTAACGATATCAATATATTTTGGATCATGTGCTAGCAAAAGCTCTTCCTCCGTAGCGACCCGAGCTGGAACAATATCTAAATCATGAAGAGCGTCTATATTTTTTAACAAATCCATTGTAAGCGTCAAGCGTTTATGATTGAAAGGATGGGTATCTGAAAATTTATATCCGAGTTGCTCTGGCGAGTATACAAATACTGCTTTTTTCATTGTAACGAAACACCTGGTAAGTTAGGCCATAATACATCAAAGCCTTCTTTACGAAGATTTTCAATCATGGCGAGTGGATTCAGTGTTTTTACTCGGATGCTTAGAATTTTATTTTGGGCATTTTCAGAGTCAGGATAAACTAGGACGCTTTGGACATTTACATGATGTTCATGAAAAATCTTTGTAATCTCAAATAATATTCCTGGCGTATCGGATACGCGAATTTCAATTTTTGAGCCAGGGTCAGTGGCACCAGTTAACTCTATATATGTATAGAGTAAATCTGTGGTAGTCACAATTCCAACTAATTTCCCTCCAGTGACAATGGGTAAGCAGCCTATTTTGGATTCATAAAAAGTAAGAGCCACTTCTTCTACAAAATCAAGTGGATGGCCGACAAGTGGATTTTTAACCATAATTTCTTCCACTTTTGCATTAAAAACTGGAGAATTTGGCTCATCCCGTAATGAGGAAGGTAAAGCCTCTTTAATATCTCGTTCAGTAATAACCCCAAGAACGTGATGTTCCTCGTCTACAACTGGCACATGACGTACTTTTTTCTCGCGCATTAACTTAAGCGCTTCAAATACTGTATTTGTCGGAGCCAGCGTGTAGGGCTCATCATTCATAATTTCTTCTACGATCATATACTCAATCCCCTTTGTGTTGGTTTAATACATGAAGCGATTTCTAAAACGAAGTCTATCGAATCTTTCCATTGTCTCAGGAGGCACACGTTTTCCTTCGCGTGCCATCAGGCAGTTAGCAGGATGTGATGTAATTTCAGGATCATCTGTAGCAAAATATTCGAAGTCAGCGGAGCTCATCATTTTCTCCATCATTTTGCGATAATCCCAAACGTTTAAACCAGTCCCTTTTAAGTCCCAATGCCAATAATATTCGGTGGTGATAACAAGATAGTCTTCCATTTCATCTCCCGTAAAAGATACAGCTAGCAGTGCTTTACCAGCACCTGTTCCACGATATTCTGGAATGACTTCAATGGCACCTAGCTCAATCATGTTATCAATTTGGTCTTCCGCCCATCGTTCTAATGGATCAGGGTATAGATAAGTGACGTAGCCTACAATGATATTTTCATTTCGGATAATAATAATTCGTCCTTCAGGAAGTCCTGCAATTTCTATAATGGCTTGTTGTTGTTGTTTTGGAGGTCTAAAAGCAACCAAACCTTCGTGGAATGAATACGTAGCTAATTTTTCTGGAGGTACAGGTCCTTCCACATACACAGTACCATGCTTTGTTTCCTTGGTGACAGAAAAAAAAGTTTTTTTATGTTCCATAATTACACCACCTGAGTTTAATGATTCCATTATAGCTGATTTCTTGCGGAAAAACGCTTATTTTTGCAAAATATACCTGTGTTTTTGGAAAAATAAAAATATTGAGACATTATTAGTAAATTCGTGTAAAATATATTTATATTGCATCTGTTATTTAACAGATGAATGTCGTGTGAATAATAATTGATTAATTTCACACCGCATAAACTGTTATATAACAATTGCTACATAACGTATTTGTCTTTAGAGAAGATAGCGAATTTTAAGGGGGAAAATAGTGAAATTAAGATTTGAAATTTGCTTACTAATGTTCTAAAGCGATAGCAAAGAAAGGGGTAGTTTCATGGGGATGAAAATGATGGAGAAGTTGGATGCTTTAATAGGGCAATACAATTTGCCTGATTATGAGGAAGCAGCAGCGGTACATGATTGGACAGAGACAGAAAAGGGATTTAGTTGGTATGAAACAGGTCTTGTGAATATGGCGTATGAGGCAATCGATCGTCATACAGAGACGTATCGGAAAAACAAAGTTGCTCTTTATTTTAATGATGGTAAGCGTAAAGAGGCTTATTCTTTCAATGAAATGAAAAAGCTGACAAATAAAGCGGCAAATGTTTTTAAGACAGCAACAAATTTAGAAAAAGGGGATCGTTTATTTATTTTTATGCCACGGTCACCCGAGCTTTATTTTACATTATTAGGTGCATTGAAAATGGGCGTTATTGTGGGTCCGTTATTTGAGGCGTTTATGGAAGGTGCTGTTTATGACAGGTTGGTAGATAGTGAAGCGAAAGTACTGGTGACGACACCAGAGTTGCTTGAACGAGTACCTTTAGCAAAGCTACCGCATTTGCAGCACGTCTTTTTAGTTGGATCTAATATAGAGGAAACATCACAAATTTTAGATTTCAATAAACGCCTGAAAGAGGCATCTTCTCAATTTGACATTGAATGGGTGGAGCGAGAGGATGGGATGATTCTTCATTATACTTCTGGATCAACTGGAGCACCAAAGGGCGTTTTGCATGTCCATAACGCAATGCTTCAACAATATCAATCCACACAATGGGTACTAGATTTGCGTGAAGATGATATTTACTGGTGTACGGCTGATCCAGGATGGGTAACAGGCACAGCGTATGGCATTTTCGGTCCGTGGTTAAATGGTGTCACAATGCTAATTGTTGGGGGAAGATTCTCACCACAAGCTTGGTACCAAGCAATTGAAGATTATAGTGTAACAGTTTGGTATAGCGCACCAACAGCTTTCAGAATGTTAATGGGCGCTGGTAGTGGCATGCTTGAGAATTATGATTTATCTTCTTTACGCCACATTTTATCTGTTGGTGAGCCGTTAAATCCAGAAGTAATTCGTTGGGGTATTGATGAACTAGGTCACCGTATTCATGATACATGGTGGATGACGGAAACGGGTGCACATATGATTTGTAACTATCCTTCTATGGATATTAAGCCAGGATCTATGGGGAAACCATTACCTGGTATCCATGCGACGATTGTTGATGATGCTGGTAATGAAGTACCGCCTTTTACAATGGGGAATCTTGCTGTTCGACGTGGGTGGCCGGCAATGATGCGTCAAATTTGGGGGAATCCAGAGCGATATGAATCTTATTTCTTAAAAGGAGAATGGTATGTATCTGGGGACTCAGCTTATATGGATGATGATGGCTATTTCTGGTTCCAGGGACGTGTAGATGATGTTATTATGACGGCTGGTGAGCGGGTAGGGCCTTTCGAGGTGGAAAGTAAACTACTAGAGCATCCTGATATAGTCGAAGCAGGGGTTATTGGGAAGCCAGACCCTGTACGAGGTGAAATTATTAAAGCTTTTGTATCATTACGTGAGGGTATTGAACCTTCTGATGTATTAATTGAGGATATTCGTAATTTTGTCAAGAAGGGCTTGTCTGCACACGCTGCGCCACGCGAAATCGAATTTAAGGATAAGCTACCAAAAACACGCAGTGGAAAGATTATGCGTCGTGTGCTAAAGGCGTGGGAGTTAAATTTACCAACTGGTGATTTATCTACGTTGGAAGACTAATTATATCATTATCAAGCAGGAATTTTTTCGGTCAACGAAAAAATTCCTGCTTTCTTTTTTGAAAAAGTGAAAAGCAATTCAGTAGAGTTTTTTTCATTTTCCCTACTGAATTGCAGTTGAACTAATCGAACATCTACTGTCAATAATATGAGATTGAGTAATTATCCCTCTACAAGTGCAGTATATAATATTTGTTCACCATCTATTTCAACAATAATCGTGTAAGTGTCATGATCATTCGTAGCAAAAATTTCAGTTCCTACTGGCAATTTAGTTGCATAAAAATCTTTGAAAAATGCAGAGGATGTAGTCATTTTTTTGATTTCTCCTATTTTATCTTCTTTAATAAAATTATCATTTTTTACTGATACTTTATCAGTTGCGTTGATAAAGATTAATTGATTATATTGAAAAATATCTGCTTCAGGGTCTTCTTTCAGAATAGTTTTTGCTGTTGGATTACCAGGTATAGCCGATGAACATCCTGTTAGTATTAATAAAAACAGAAGAGAATATACTAATATTTTTTGCATAATACACTTCCTTTCAAGTAGAAAAAACGTCTTATTTTAAAGACGTTTTAACAATTTATTTTAGCTCTTTTTAAAGATCTACCATTTGTTTATTAATTTCATTAATTAATTCTTCTTCTTTAAACTCATCAGTAAAATCCTTTATTTCAGAAATATATTTCCCTTCTTCGTAAGGTACAATAGCATCATCCGTTAACTCATAATAGTACCCATCCTCCCCTTTTCTAAGAAAAACTAAGTACTTTTCATTTTTTTTAATATAATCTATTGCTTGGTTTAATACAATTTCAGTATCTGGGTTTCCTTTTAATACTTTTTTTATGTCTAAATCTGAATATTGTCTTTCAAGAAAATGACCATCATCAATAGGTTCTTCTTTAAATTCTTGCTTAGTAGATTGAACTATTGCAATAACATCAGCGTCATTTATAAGTTCATTAATGTCCAATTCAGGCCAATCAGCGTGTGCAATAGGTGAGGGATGCACTTTAGATTGATTGTTATATTGATAAATTATATTAATTGAAAAAATAGATCCAATTGTAAAGAATAAGGTTAAAGCAATCATAATTTTTCTTTTCAATTAAAAAACCTCCTTTAGTAACCTCTCATACTTTTGATTTCGTCTACATCTTGTTTTCTCGGAATTGAATTTGTTCTGTCTCTCTCGTAACTCATTATAGATTTATCACCAGATCCGTCAGCAAGATCTGATAGAAATAAAGCGTGTCCTAATTCATGAGTTGCTGTATTAATAGCGAGGGTATTATATGTTGAATTAGGGTATTCTCTTTTTTGATAATCAGCTAAAGTCCTTTTATTTATACTTATACTAAATTGTGTAACATTTCCTGAGACATATGGTGAAGGTCTATATAGTCCAAGCCAACTATCAGGATATTCATTATGGGCTATTAGATTTTTAGAATTAGGCCCATATCCAATTCTAGTTTTTGCCGCATTATTCCAGTTTTGAGATGCTTGAGTTGATATATACTCCGCATTAGTACCTTGATAGATGTATCCTATAACATCTAGGGAATACCCGTAACTATAGTACTTAGCAAAAGCAGTTGAAGATAGTGTGAAAAATAAAATAGCACTAAAAATAGTAATGAGTTTAAGAGAAATCAGTTTCTTCATATTTATACCCCTTATTAAAAAATTTATTGATATTAATTAAAACAATATCTCAAGAAAAGGAAAAAGTAAGACTCATCACCAAAAGTTGTGGGTGACATTTGTTAAGACGTATACCTTGTATATTAGTTGATTGGAGTGGAGACTGGGCGACTCCTTGGGGATCAGCGTCACAAATGAGACCCTGGAGCGAGCAGGCAGAGGAACGAAGGCTAAAAACATCACGTCCTGTGATAACGCCTTCGTGACCAACATCCTGTTGCCCCAAGCGGCTCATCGGACGCCCCCAGGAAGCTTTGCTCTGTGCGAAAGCGTAGTGCTAACGTAGCGACAGCAACAAAGCGCCCAGTCGGAACGGAAATCAACCACACGTTATGGTGATGAACCAAAAAGTAAACATTTTTATAGGATTATTCCTTTTTATTTATTGTATTAAAAATTAAATTTGAAATTTTTACAATGAATAATCTATAAATATTAAACAATTGAGTATTCAGCTTTTTTCTTAACATTCTCTTTATTTTCTAAGTGTTTTTGTTAATTGAAATTATAAAACAATATAAAAAAACCGATAAAAATTCAATTGACTTAATAAATATACAGACGTATACTAATTTTAACTTATTTCAGAGGTGAGTGTATTGAAAATAGGAATTGTAGGTGCAACCGGATATGGTGGATTAGAGCTTATTCGATTTTTACATAATCATAAAGCGGTGGAGCGGATCGATTTATTCACATCTTCAGAAGAAGGTGTAATTTTTTCTTCTAAGTTTGGTCATCTCGTTCATATTGCTGATACACCATTACAAAAAATTGATTATGGGGCTTTGGAGAAATTTGATGTTGTTTTTACAAGTACGCCTTCTGGGGTGACAAGTGAGCTATTACCTCCATTGGTAGGGAAAGGTCCTAAGTTAATAGACTTGTCTGGGGACTTCCGTTTAAAAGATCCAGCAAGCTATGAAGAGTGGTACGGTAAAAAGGCGGCGCCACTGGATATCATTAGGCAAAGTGTTTATGGCTTAACTGAATGGAATGCAGAGCAGGTTCAACATGCATCACTTATCGCAAACCCTGGGTGCTATCCAACAGCGGTTTTGCTGTCGTTGTTGCCATTGCTAAAAGAGCGATTGATTGATCCGAGCTTTTTAGTGATTGATGCGAAAAGTGGGATTTCAGGGGCTGGCAATAAGC
>Ga0213828_1000678_pt1 | contig 31839 bp, 28 predicted proteins | sample MC6MC0897MG_FD_180664 | JGI IMG/M metagenome (GOLD analysis project Ga0213828, IMG submission 180664) | Enriched soil aggregate microbial communities from Iowa State University, Ames, United States - MC6-MC0897-MG | ecosystem: Environmental > Terrestrial > Soil > Unclassified | place: USA: Iowa... | reverse complement strand
GAGGCAATCTGGTACTGGGCGTCCTCTCTTTCGAATGCCGCGTACAAGTGCTGGGCCAGTGCAATCACCGTTTCACGAATCAGCCCCGGGTCGATATCGTGACTTTCCAGCAATGCCTCGAAAGGGGCATTGGCTACCGCCAGAAGATCTCCGATGGTGTAGCCCGCCATCGGCGGAAACACACCAGGCGGCAGCTCGACGGCTGGGCCACTCCCTGCATTTGAACTGTCTTCGTCGTGCATAAAAACTTCCTTGCGCTAAATGTGGAAAATCGGCCAGCCTTGTTTCACGTTGCGGATACTTACTGCAATCGCAGCACGGCAGCCTGGTAGAGCAGCGTCAGGTCCTGCCTGGCATTCAGCACTTCACTGTAAAAAACCGCAGATACAAAAGGCGCCACCCTGAAAAAGTCGGGCAGCACTTCAGGCGCAGTGGCGTGAATAGGGAACACCGGATTGGCAGGCGCAGCCAACTGGAATTCATAGCCGAACCCGCCCAGCCCGGCCCGCTCGGACAGCGCCTGGGCAATGCACAGCACCGAGACCAGCCCGATGTCCGCGACATCATCAGCGTACAGTTCCCCGCCGTCATAGATGAACTGCTCACCACGCACCATGGCCTGGTCAGCCAACCCGGTGAGAAGCCGTCGAAGCTGGTCTTCCAGTTGATTCTCATCCATGCGATGTCTCCGCCAAGCGATCCGAGTCGCGTATCAAGGTGCGCACACGATTGCGCGTCATCGTCCAAGACAACCCGGGGTTTGAAAAATTCCCACCCCCGCAGGCAATCGACGGACCGTCACTGCACCCACGAAATGCCAACACAAGAGCGGCATGTTGCCGCTCATCGACCCTCTTCATCGTCGTCTTTGGCGTTAGCCGAACCAGCCCCGGCAGGAAGCCCAGCGTCATTGAACTGCCGCCCCCGGGAGCCGGCAGTTTCAGTAGCTGCATCAGCCGAAGCGGCCTGATCCTGGCCGGCATCACTCCCGGCAGGTGCCGAACCACCCTTGAGCGAGTCCTTGAATGCCTGAACCCGGGCGCCTGCACCTTCGTGGTACGCCGCCTTGCCTTCGGCCTTGGCAGTCGAGAATGCTTGCTTGTAGTCAGCCCCAGCAGCGCTGGCCGTGGAAGCCAGGCCCGCACCGGCAGTCAGCGCGCCGGCCTTGACGCCATCACGCAGCCGCCCGCCCATCGAGGCAGAGCCCGAGCTTTGGAAGGATTCCACCCCCGAGCGCCCTGCCGATAGCGCGGCGCTCCCCGCGCTGCGCAGTGACCTGGCAGTTGCAGCAGTGCCGCCCGTGATTGCCCGCCCCAGCGCGACACCAGCAGCCTCGGAGCGCTTTTCGCCAAGGCTTCGCGTGTCACCCGACTCGGCCGAAGCCTGTGCGCCTGAATCCCGGGCAGCTGCCCCACCGGCGCCCTGGCCGTTGGCACTAAGCAGAGGTGTCGCGCCACCCGCCCCGCCACCCGCCCCGCCTCGAGGCCCGCCACCTCTGGGCCCGCCGCCAGGCGAAGAGCCATCAGGCGGCGGCAGCTTGCCTTTGTCGTTACCGAGGCGCATGCCAGTACCAGAACCCTGAATGCCTGCGCCTACCGAAGCCATACCGCCCCGCATCTGGCCGACAGCATTGGTCTCACCCAGGTCGCCAATGCCTGCACCGATCCAGCGCAACACCTGGTCAGGCAATGTCTGCGGCAAGCCGAAGATCATGTACAACACGGGCAACAATGTCAGCCCGAACACCATGAACCACCAGGCAAAGGTCAGGAACTCGGAAATGGCACCCACACCACCTGAAGAAGACACTACTGCCCCGCGCATGGCAAAAAAGCCCTGGGCGATATAGTCGATCACCGGGTCCGACACCAGCACCGCAGCAAACAGCCCGAGAACAGCCAGCGCAGGGCGGGCAAACAGCGAAAGCAGCAGCAGGTAACCCTGGGTCTGGGAGCCTACGAACGTTCGATCCGGTGTCATGTGCATGACCGCCCACAGCGGCGCAGCAATGATCGACTGCAGCACGGCCAGCACCCAGCCAACAAAGACGATCATGAACAGCGTGTACGGCAGGCTTGGAAGAAAGACTGCAAAGTAGAACGCCAACGGTTCGATGTATGAGGCCATCAGGGCAAGCTGCTTGACCGGCACGGTCATTACCCAGTCCCAGAGCGGGGTCACAACCTTGTCCAGATCAAGGCCGTTACCCAAGCCCTTGACCGAGGAAAGCCCGCCTGCAATCACCCGAATCGCTGTCCCGGCAGTCTTGATGGCTACATCGGCCACAAGAATGCCGGCACGCGCAACGGTCAGGTAATCGCCCACACACTTCATGCGATTGAGCGAGCCCCCCATCTGCCCGGCCGTTCCGCACAGGGGCGCCTGCCCGTTGCTGCCTGCACCCGTAGCAATCTCCACAACGTTCAACATGACGCTGTTGACGTACGAAGACATCTTGGAGTCCATGTCAGCTTTCAAGGAGCCAACGTTGATATCGCTGTTGGGGTCCTTGGGAATGAGGCTGGCAATATCCTCAGGCTTGGCCGTGGTCGATTGCTTGTACCCAGGCTTCTCCTCGGCCTTCTTGTCGATTGCCTCGGTGACCGTGGTCACGCTGTGAGTCAGCAGAGAGGCCCGGGCATCGGCAGGCAGTGCACCGAGAGAAGGCGCACTGACCGAACCGACCGGCTCGGACATCACGCCGGCAATCTGGCCTCGGACCATACCCACGCGCTGGAACCATCCGCCGGCCGCCGACCAGCCATCATCGGTCAGCGTACCGAGGAAGTCCTTGAGGCCATTGTCGACATCGCCCTGATCACTGCTCACCTGGGCGAACAGCTGCGTGGCCACCTTCTGCTCCGCCGCGTTCACGATGGTATTGAACTGGTCGGAGTCGACCGCGTCCCAGCCAGCGTCGTTGATCGTCGCAGGCCAGCTTCTCACCCAGGTGTCCAGCTGGGTCATCATGCCCATGGCCGCTTCACGCTTCTTGCCCTGCACATTCACCCGCAGCGATTCCAGAGCCTTGGCCATCGCCTCCGTCTGGGTCTGCGCCGAATAAACCGCCACCTTCACGGTGCCACAAAAAGGCGCCCCACCGGCCAGGTTTGTATCGGCGTTGCGGTCCTTGATTTCGAAGACGTATTCCGTGCGGCCATTTACCGTGTTGAGCTTGTCCTGCATGTTGTTCGCCCTTACTTCGGGAACCGCACCGGATGCCGGGTTGTTGCCATAGATCGAGTTGGCCGCCTTGGCACAATACGACGCCGCCAGGTAGCTGCGGGCGAAATCGCGCAAGCCGTAGAAATTGCCAGGTGAGTTCACCCCTTCGACGATGCCGTTCGGCGACAGCACGCCCATGGCCATGCCTGCTTTGTAGGTGCCATTGGCAAAGCCGACGCCCCACAGGGAAAACATCAACACAATGAGCTGTATGAAAGAAAAACCGCTTGTTGTGGGCAGCAGCACTGCGCCACCCGCCACGATCCGCACCGGCGTCCACAGCGAGGACCAGTTCTTGCCCATCGCCTCCCCGTCGTTGGCCGTGTTGGTGACACCCATTACGGCAACGTAGGAAACGATCAACGAACCGATGATGAGGATCCCGCTGTTGAAGAAGCCGAACATCGTGGCGAGGATGTTGGCGCTTGCCTGCACAGCGTTGGGGTCGGTGCCTTTGACCAGGGCATCGATTACCGGGCCAAAGATCCTGCCAAGCATCTCGACTGACTGGTCGGTGCAGGCGTTTGCATCGCTGCACGGTGAAAACGGCATCTGAGCCATTGAGAATACCTACCTGAATCGAGTTGCGGACGGTTGATCTAGATCGTTCGCGACGAATTCCCCTTGGAATGCTCCGTCGTCCTTGAATTGAGCTCGCTGCACCCGGTAGGCGATGGCTTAACCGATGCTTTGAGCCTGAGCGCATGATACTACTCTGCAGGCATGACCCTGAAGATATGAAAAACGCGGCAATCTTAAACCACAAATGACAAAAAAATCAAAATAATGCTACGAAAGAAAATTAACAAAATCTGGATCTACCCTGATCATGAAGCCGTGCTTTTGACGCCAAGGGGAAGTCGACCAACCTGTAAATTCGTGGAAACGCCGAAAATATGGCTAAAACAATGAGAGATGAGCGAGAAATTTCACAATTCAGCCAAGCCTGAGGTTTTTTGAACCTTCGGGCTAGCACGTTATTCAGATGCTAGCGGGAGCCCCGTCAACCTGCCTTTTCTGCACAAAAAACGTACAGAAGGCCCTCAATTGACCGGCATACAGGCTTGTAAAGTTGTGTAAATAGACATTTCACCTACTGGTCAGCACGCGAAAGGGGCGGCATGATTGGCCACAACCGCCCGTTTTTAGTGGGCGTCCCGCTCATCAGCTCCCTGATGAATGCTTTTCTGGACCCAAGCCAGCGCTTGCTCCAGGGGATACCTGATTCAACCGAAAAACCTATTTATCCGACTCAAGCACAAGAAAAATAACAGTAAAAATGCTATGGTCACTCAAGCAAGCGAACCGCAGGGTTCGCGGTGGACTGGCACAGCACGTCAGCGCAGACTCATTCGACCGCCCGCATCAGCCTATGCGCCTGGGTACGGCGAGCCGCACAGGGAAGCAGATGTTGCTGGATGCCGACTGACTCGGGCACGTTCAAGCCCTGTGAAAAAACGACGGACATAGATGCAGCTATCAATACGCGATGCGAGCCGATTCGTGATCGGCGCCGGGCTAATGCGACAAAAGGCCATCGAGGCCTCAGGCAACCCGGCAATCAGCCTTGGCAACGTAGCGCAAGCCGCCCTGCGGGAAGGCCCTGACGGCCAGAAAGTCCGCCAGACGATCGACACACTGGCCGATCAAGCGTCTGAATATTTGCGCAACACGCCTCCCCACACCTTGCGCTCCGCTCGGATCATGCAAAGCAGGGAAGCCGAAGCCAGCGCATTCACAGCCATCCATCGTGCCGTGATCAGCAGCGTAACCCTGGAAATGGCCAGCCCGTCCGGGAAGAGTGGCGCCGAGTCCGAGCTGCGGCAGTCGCTGCTCGATGCCCTGGAAGCAATCGACAATACCCCTGGCTCACGGGCAGACAGGGAAGGTTTGCTGGCCTCCGTGCGCGACCAGGTCATCGCGGCCTCCTCCGACGCCGACAGCATGAAGCGGATGGTGCGTGAAAGCGAACAAGCCTACCTGGCTGCCGACCTGGACAAGACATTCGCCCGCTACGCCAACTCATCGCTACCACGCAGCGAAAGCAGTAACGACTACAGCATGTAAGGATACAAGCCATGCCGACCCCGCAGGAATTCCAGAGCTTCACCGCCTCCGTGTTCCCTTCCCAGGCGGCGGAGACTGTCATTGCCAAGCAGCCCGTACTTGCCGACTACGGCCGTGAACTGCGTAGCGCAATCAACCAGCTGCCACCTGAAGCAACACGGACGCTGCTAGGCGATTATGGCCAGGCATCCCCAGCGCTCATGACGTCGATCGAGGACTCCATCCTGCTTCGTGAATTTGCCCACGAACGCGTGGCTCAGCAGGCGGACGTCAGCCAGGACTGGCTGAACGCTGCCGATACGCAACGGACGGGGATCGATGAGTCAGCGGCAGCTGCAGACGACACCTGGAACGTAGAGCCATAGGCTGACAAGCAGGCACAAAAAAAACCGGACCTGCGTCCGGTTTTTTTTGTGCCTGCTTCCGACTGCGAAGTCGGCGCATCACAGGTTATCGCGAAGCGGTCTTGAACTGACGAGTGCTGTCTTTGCAACCCATGGATGCCACAGTGAACAACACCTCATAACGCGTATATGCGCTTGCAGAAACACTTGATGGCCTGGGGCCTTTGTCTACGGTCTTGCTGTAGGCAAGCACCGCATCGCACGCTATCGCATCCACCACCTGGCTGCTGACCTGGGAGGCACGCTGGCGCATACCCAGTTCGAACTGTGCATCATCCAGAACAACTGGCGTACGTGCCGGCGTGGTCGCCAGCGCTACGTGGGCGCCCTGGGACTCTCCCAGCAAGCGCACGGCAATGGTGATACCGCCGCCGCTCTCGATACGCGGGTATCCGGCAAACCGCGCGGTGAACTTGTCAGCGGCCGCCAACTGGCTGACCGTGCGGCCCACCACTTTGGCCCAGTACTCATTTGGCGGGTTCGAAGGATCATAAGCTGGCGCCCCCCGATCATAGGGCTTGCCCGCCATCCTCAGCTGCTCCTGGCGCAAGAAGTAGCTGGAGCGGCACTTGTTGCTGATCTGCGCGTCCATGGGGCGCCCAGACTTTGCGCTGTAGAGCAGCGCAGAAGCACACTCCAGCTCAAACTGCCCGTTGAGATACAGTTGCTCGCCCGTGCCAAGCGGGCTTGTTGTCGGAACAAGGTTGATCCCTCCCCCGCCTGCGCCACCTGCAATCCCGGTAACGAGGCTGCCAGGCATCATCGAGGTCAGCGAACTGACAGCCTCGTCCGAAAAACGAATCTTGGTGGTCCCGTCCGGCATCTGCTCGGTGGTTACACAACCCGCCATCGCCGCAGCGGCCAGCAGGGGCAGGATGAGTTTGCGCTTGGTCATGCTCGTGTCCTTACTTGAAAAATCTGCTTGAGCGCGTCAGAAGAACCGCCCCATGTCTTGCTGCTGTGCCTTCACCTTTCGCGTCTCGCGCAGCTGACCCACCACATCGCCCGGCCGCATCGCAAAAGCCTCGCCACACGGCTCGCCTACCTCGGCCACATAGCCGTCATGCACACTCACCTGCACGAACTGGACGAACCTGGCTTTTGCCATGTTTTCGCGCTTGCCCTGTTCGTCGACAAAAATGCCAAGCGCCAGCGGCGGCATGCGCGAGTCCATGAAGTTGACGCCCTCAACCGACAAATACAGCCGGTCGGATACGTAGGCAGCCTCGAAAGGCATGCACCCGGCCCAGGCGGCCTCGAAGGGCTGCACACCCACATACAGGGTGTCCCCTTCCAGCGCAAAGCTGAATCGCCCACTTTGCATGGGCGAGAGCAACATCACGCGGTCGTGCTCAGGATGGCGCAGCACTTCGTCCCGCTTGAAGTTCGCCGTCCAGCGCAGAAAGTTGGCGTACGCCACCACTTGCCTGGCAGCCCGCGCTACCCGGGCTCGTTCATCTGCGCTTATCGCCGGCCCGACATCCTTATGGCCCTGGGTTCCCATCAAAATCAGTCCTCGTGCTTTTTGCGCTTTTCCAGCATCCCGAAGAAATCATCAAGAATCTTGTTCAGCATCTTTTGCGGCGTATGGCCAAAGTTCTTGGCATGTTCCGACACCCGCTCATGATTGTCGTTGCGCAAGGTGTAGGCATTGGACGGATCTTTTTTCCGGTTACGGAACGAGATCAGCCCGGAACGGCGCGCCATCGACATCATGCGCTCGTAATCGGTATGCGAAATGTTGAACTTCTTGCGGATATCGACCTTGGTCAGGCGCTCGTCCGCCTTCATCAGCCGCACCGACTCCAGCATCAGGTTGTGCAACTGGTTGAGCCGCACCAGGTGATTGAAGCCACTGTCGATCTGACCCCGCTCAACGGCACCGCGGTCGGTGTCCGGCCGGGCCAGCCCGCTGGAAAGGTTTTTCAGCACGACTTCATCGGACAGATCCAGCGGGTTTCGGTTCTTCTTGGTTTCCTTGAAATCGGGCGACTCGCCACTGAGGTAGTAGACCGAGCCCTGCTTGGCTATTTCCACTTCCAGGAACGAGCAGGCAACCATGAAAATGTCTTCAGTGCAGAGCTTGCGCGACACGCCTTGCTGAATGGCTTCGCGGCTCAGGGGTTCGCCGGCTGCGCGCATGGCGGCATGGGTATGCTTGGTCCGCTGAATGTCCTGGACCATGTTGAAATACGATTTCAGCGGCAGCACCTTGTCGGACAGGTTGACCAGCGGGTGCAACTCCTTGACGGTGTCTGCCAGTACATCCGGCGAGGGGACCAGCAGGGACCGCAAGCCTTGGGCGAGCGACAACAACTTGGTCCCGTCTTTCACTTCATTCGCTGGTCGCATATACGTACCTAAGGTTTTCCAATCCAAAATAGTCTTAAAGTGCCTGCAGGGAGAGCAACACCCTGCTCAAGCAGAACAGCACGGAAGGCTTCGCGGCCCGTGCCTGCTCTTAATCTCCAATCCTGGAAAAGACCCACCTTCGGCACCGCTTGGCAACAATCGGGCAAAGCGAAAAGGCATTACGCCATTTCACACGCCCGCAAACCAGCGAAAGGCATAACCCATCCCTCAAGATGGAAGCAACGGCAATCATTGCGGTGCCAGGCACCCGAGATCGCCGCCTTGACCTGGGTCAAGGCCCATGGACTGAAGCGTCTGCTTGGTAAGCTCCACCTGCGCCTTGATTGACTCAGGGTCATTCGCCATCTGCTGCGCGACAGCATTTTCAATCGGCGACGGGGAGGAAGCAAGATGAGACATGGTGACCATTACCGCAACCACTACCAATGGCGGAACAATCCAGGCCAATGCAGTCTTGCGCCGGCGGGACCGGGCCTGGCGAGCCGCATCACCGGCGGCCTGGTCGCGCAAGGCCTTGCGTGACGGTTGCGGCGCCGCCCCTGCAAGCTGCGGCGCAGCCAAGGGAAGCGAAGCATTGAATGCCCCCGGCTGCAGCTGCACACCAACCCTTTGAGCTTCATCGCGCTGGAAGTAGTCGTTCAGGGCCTCATTCAAACATTGCGCAAGGGCCTGGCGAACGGTGTAGGCAACCAGGGCAGGCTCAATGTGGGTCAACGCGCCCTTGCGATCTGCCTCGGCATGGAATACCAGTTGCAGCGCGGCCAGCTCAGGGTTCGAGAGCGCCCCAGTGGCATCCTCGATTACCAGGCTGACGCTGCCCTTCAGCAAACGCTGATGGCCATCGTCTTCAGCCGCATCAAAACCGGCAACCAACAGGGACAACTGCTGAAACCCCTTGGGAATACGCACGGTCCGGGGTGCCCGCAACACGTCATGGGGGCTCTGGCTGTCGAACACCACCAGCAAGTGCTCGCCCGAGCCGAAGATGCGGATACCGGGATCGAACTCGAAGTTCGGCGCTTTGGATTTCATGTACGTTGCTCCTTAAAGTTTTCCAAAGATGTCTTCAAGTACGACGGCCTGTGAAAGGCCCGTCATCATCCTTGGCTTCCCTGTGCGGTGGTCGATGAAGAACGCAGCCGGGACACCCGCCTGTTCCTTGCCGTTGTTTGCGAACGCGGCAAACAGGAACGCCAGGTTGGTGCTCAACTGTTCGACCGTCTCCGGCGATGGCTCAGAGCGGATCTGCTCGTGCTTGCCCAGCACTCGCGCCAGCGTTTTCTGGTCCTTGGCCTGCAAGATGGTGGCAGCAAGCGGCACGCCATCTTCCGGGTTGCCCAACGCTGCGGACGGAATCCACTTGATCGAATGGCCCTTTGCCGCATACGCCCTTGTCAGGTTGTACGCCTCGCGGCAGTAAGGGCAGCGCGGGTCGATGATGATGTAGACGGTATCGCCAATACCGCCCTTGCCTTCCTTCACTCCGGCAAGGGAGTCGACCGTCTTCATCGACTCCGGTACAGCCCCTTTGAAACTGCCATCCATCGCCGCGGCCTCACGCACGTTCGGCGCGACAACCGGCGACATCATCGGCGCGGCAGGTGCAGCTGGTGCGACAGCGGCGGCTGCAGGAGCAGGAGCGGGAGCAGTGCTGGCGACTTGCGCAGCGCCCGGCAGGAAGGCGTCGGAGATATTGGCGCCCGATTCGGCATTCCAGGCCACCCCGGTGAACAGCACTGCGGAATCCGGGGTGCTGAACAACACCACCTGATGGCCGTTCTTTTCCACTGTCCAGGCAGTCAACCCGCCCAGGCCCACCGGGCGTGCGTTGACGATGCGGCCATAGCGCGATACCCGTTGCGCGGTCAGGTCATCGAGTTCCTGCTGTGCCTGGGTCGCCGGCGCAGCGGCTTGAGCGGTGATGAAAGCAGAGAGGTCCGCCGTTTGAGCCGGGGCGGCATGCGCGACTGAAACCCCCGCCGCAAGCGCCGCAAGCACGGCAACAGGTCTTGCAATCACACCCTTCATGGCTCAACGTCCTTATTAATAATCCAATACGACCGCATTCTAACAAAAAAGCAGAAAAAGGCACTAAAAAACAAAAAAGGGTCATCTTGAAAGATGACCCCTGGCAGCGACCTGCCGGCTCAGCAGTGCCGCTTCATGTCACTTTCTCATCGTCCATCGCCTTGCGTGCCGCAGCTTCCTTCTCTTCCTGAGCGGCCTCGTAACGCTTCTTGTCGGCCTCGGTGTACTTGTACGCCGACATAGCCTGTTCAAGGCCATTGACTGCCTTGTCCAGCTGGGGCTCCGCCAACGATGCACCCGCCTTGCACTCATAAAGGAAGTGCGACAGGATGCCCGGCGCCTCAGGGAACCCGGCCTGGCGCCCGATCGTCTGCAGGGCATACCACATGTCCCTGTCGAAAAAGCGCAGCCAGCGCATCTCGGCTGGAGGCAACACGCCCAGGCGCCGCGCCTGGAAGAACATGGCGAAGATGATGGTCCTGACGAACGCATGGGCATGCAGGATCGCACTGGCGTTAGGGTGCTTTATGTATTTCTGGATGATTGCCCGCGGCACCTCCAGTGGCACTTCAGGCTTCAGCCATGCATAAGGGTCGGCGGCACCTGCGCCTTTACTCCCCTTCGCCGAAGGCGCCTTGAACTGGTCCCAACACCACGCAACCATGTAGTCGCTGTCGGCCATCGCTGCCTTGAAGGCTTCGTCATCCAGCGACGTGTCTGTGGCAACCACCCGTGGCAAGGCAATTGCCACCAGCAGGGTTTCCGCCGCAGACAAGTTGCCAACCCGGGTCCAGTGCTGGCCCAACTGACGCCGCATCACTTCGGTGGCCTTCTCACGGTCAAGGGTCGGCGCCCAGCTTCGGTCCGACTGCGCTTGCCAGCCACTGATCAGCAGATGCTCGTAGGCAAACTGGCGGGAGGTCTGCGACATGCCGAATACAGGGTGGTCCAGTGGCTGGGCGATCAGGTCGAGCTCGGCGAACATCCGCAGGTGCGGGTACTGCACCTTGTTCTCTTGCACATAGCTCTTGATGTTATGTGTCCGGGTGAACCTGAGCTTGGGGTGGGTCTTGTTTATGCGCAGGAACATGCGCACCGAAAGCACCACCATGAGCACCAGCAAGAACCCGTTCATGAACAGGGAGGACGAGGTAATTTCGCCCCACGCCACCTTTGAAAAGTCACGCTGGCAGGCGCCGACAATGCCGTCAGGCGCACACATGCGCCCGACCCATTCGTTGATCGACGAAATACCCGGTATGTCCGCAAAGTCGCCAAGCACGCTCGGCAACCAGAGTTCCACGTAGCGGATGTAGGTGTAGGCGGCGGAAATTTTTTCGTGGGCGAAGTACCAGGCACCCCACCCCCCCAGGTAAAGCACCACGATGATCCCTATCAATATGGCGGGATCATCCCAGGTGAAACTTTTTTGCCCACCGCCTTGCTGCTTCATTCAACGCCCCTTCTGCCGCCACAAAGATATTCGCCGGTCATGCCTGCCCTGCCCCTACCTGACCAGCTCTTTGAGGATGTTGTGGGTGGTACGCACACGCCCCACCATGAACACCGCAGCCTGACGAAAAACAGCGCGTACGGTCATTTTCTTGACCACTTCGATGTAGACCAGCCCGAGCGTCATGCACAACGCCAGCGGCAGCAGAAACTTCCAAAGCGCCGGCACCAGCAGCAACAGCAACCAAGGCAAGGCAGCGCTTGCGTTGATCACGAAGAAACGTGCGGGTGGAGCACTTCTGCTCCAGTGATACCGTCCTGTTGCCATGTTCTTCCCCTGAATTCTGTTGGGTAGCGTTTACAAGAGTGCCCCGGCTCAGCCGTGGCGCAGGTCGCGAGCAGCCGCTTCGTTGATCAGGCCCGCTGCCAGCAGGCGGTCCGCCTCGGCAGCAAACGTATGCCCTTCATCGCGCACGAATTCGGCGACCCGCTGGGTGACCCGCCCCATGTCGGTCAGGTCCATCAAGGTGTCACGCACCTGCTCGGTGAATTTCAGCCACGAACGCGCCGCCGTGCGCTTGCCATCGACCGTTGGCACCAGCTTTTGCGCCATCATGAAACGGCTGGTGTCGACCAGGTCGTAGATGGCCGTCGCCCGTTCCTGTTCGGGGAAGCGGGAGATCATCCGGCGCATGATCGCCGCCACATCCTTGGCGTGGACCGTGCCGAACACCGGGTGGCCAGTCAGCGACAGCTCCACCGCCGCGCGAATGGTTTCCTGGTCTCGCAATTCGCCAATTACACACAGGCCGGGGGCACGCCGCATGGCCTCGCGGTTGGCCCGGTAGAAATCCTTGAAGTGCGTGGGAATTTGCGACTGCACGAAGATCGAATGCTTGCTCTGGATCTTGTCGTAGGTGAACTCGATCGGCTCTTCATGGCTGATCAGGTTGCCCTTGATCGGCGTGTCGTTTTCCAGGATGAAACGGTTGATGGCGGCAAACGTGGTGGTCTTGCCATGGCCCGTGGCCCCGGCCACATAGACGATGCCATCACGCGGCGTGGCCATTCTGACGATGTCCTCGCTCAGGCCGACGTCTTGGATACGGGGCGGGTCGTCGGGAATGGCGCGGATGACAATCTGGCACGACGTATCGCCATGGCAGGCAATAGGCGAGGCGTTTACCCGGTAGGCATAACGCAGACGGGCGCCTCGCGCATCCTTGCGCTGCGGGTCGAACAACTCGTACCGCTCGTTGACCGCCGTCCCGGACACGATATCGGTAGTGGCGGTGTCCCGGTTGGCCGCCATCTTCAACAGTTCGTTGACTTCCCCGACATCGAGCGTACGGCGGGTGACCGCATACAACCGCCCGTACTTCTTCACCACCACCGGCAACGCGGGCTGGATGAAGATATCGCTGACGCCATGGGTAAGGGTTTCCAGCATCATCGCCTTGAACTGGTCGGCGCGGTCGAAGCGAAACGGGTCTTCGTAACTGGTCAGCCGCTCCAGGCGCTCGATCAGTGCGCCCGGCTCCAGCATCATCACGTCATCGTGGAAGTCCTGCTTCATTGCGGCCCGCCTTCGCCGGCAGCGGGCTGCGCGCGCAAGCCGCTGCCACCGGGGGCCGCGAACGCCTCCGCCGCTGCTGGCTGACGGGCGGCGGCAGGCGACGGTGCCGGTTTTGCGGCACGGGTTGGCGCAGCACGTCGCACCGGATCGGCGGTGGTGGAAGTGGCAATCGAGCTGCGCCAGACATTCATGTTGTCGTTGAATTCTGGCAGCGCCGTGATGCGCAACAGGGTTTCGTCCACCGCCATCGACCGCCCTTCCTTGGTAACGGGAATGGCCGCACCGGAGATGATCGGCAGAGTGACCTGGCCGTGGCGGGCAAACTCACTGAAACGGCGCATGCCATCGATATCGCGGTTCATCCGGTCGAAGCCGTAGGTCAGCATCAGGTTTGCCTGCTCGACGCCTTGCTTCCAGCCTTCACGTACAGCCAGCTTCCATACCCGCTCTTCCTCGTCGGACCGCGGCACCAGCGCAGAAACCAGCGAGGTGCGGTCGAAGCTGGGCAGCGGGAAGGTCAGGTACTCGCGCCAGCTTGGCGGAACCGACGAAAAGCGCGCCTGCGATTCGATCTTGTAGGCCGCCCCCGACAGGCGCAGCGTGTAATCGCCGTCCTGGTTGTACAGGTGGCGCGCTTCGGTGATCACCGGCGGTACCACGCGGTCCTGGATCATCAGGCTGCTGAAGTCATAGACCGTATCGAACTCGCGCTCGCGCACCTTCAGCGCCTTGTTGATGTTGGTGAGCTGCCAGGCCAGGCCAGCTTTTACACCGACCTGCAGCGCGGCATCGAGAATGGCTTCGCCACGGGCTGCCGATGCCTGGTTCTTCTCGTCGCGCATGGCCTCGACAGCCGACTTGGCATCGCCGGTGTCGCCCTGCTGCTGAACGTAGGCAGGCTTGTCATAGAGGCGCTCGGCGTCCTCAAGGGTCATCGGAGGCATGTCCATCGCCATGTTCAGCCCCTCCCCAGCGCCAACGGTACCGGCTTGTAGATCAGGCGCAGGGTATTGGTGCTCTTGTCGAGCACCACATCGGCACCGGTGTCGATCTGCGCGCCCACATCCTTCAGGACGTTGATCGGGGTGGCCTTGCGTACCCACACGTTGATGGGCTTGAGGTCCACACGCTTACCGCTCTCGACGTAGGCATAGCCGTAGCGGCTGGCGAAGGTCTGCAGCAGCTCCTGGGGCTTGCCGATGAAATCGATATCCACCTGGTCGGTGTCGACCGCAGCCTGGCGAGAGGCCGCTTGCACACGGTCAGCGTTCAACCGCGATACGTAGTTGTGCTGAGAGTTGACCGCCACCGACACTTTGTCGGCGATGATCCGGCTGGCAAACGCCTCGGTGTCGTCGGTGGTCGGTTTGGCAGAGCTGGCACAGCCCCCCAGCGCAACCAACGCCAACAGCACGCCCCCAGCCTTGCAGCAGCGTGCACCCATGAGCATTCCTTTCATGTAAAAACTCCTGAAGTTGTCATTCTGATCGACCCTGCGCAGGGGCAACCTGCGGCGGCCTGTTACTGGTAGCTGACCACCAGCCGGTCATGGCGCTGCCGTTCAAGGTATTTGCCCCATTTCACCGCGAGCGGGATCAGGTCTTTCTTGTAGATGTCGTTGAATTTGCGGGTGCGGGAGTGGTAGTTGGCCGCACGGGTCCAGAAGTCCTGACCATTGTTCTCGGCAAGCTTCTGGCGTAGCAGCCAGGCCGCCAGCTCGGCGTTGTAGCAACCGCGCCAGGCGACATCGGATTTGGTAATGGCCGGGTACGAGGCGAATACGCCTTTGGGCCCCCAATGGGTGGTATTGATCTGGAAATGGCCAAGGTCGAAGGTGCCGTTGCTGTTCGACACGCTTTGCCCGTTCTTGCCGCTCTCCTTGCTGGAAATGGCCAGCAGCACGTTGGCCGGCACACCCTGGCGCTGTGCGGCCTGCACGACGCAGTCGATATCCGCAGGCCGCACGGCATAGAAGTCATCGGCCAGCACCTGCGCAGACCACAGCGCCAGCACGGCAAGTACCCATTGGAGCCCGTTGCGCGCCATGTTCAGATAATCCACTTCTGATGCTGGAACCAGAACCAGAACGCGCCTTCGACAAACAGCTGCCCCGTCGAGACCTGCCAGCTGCGATAGGACTTCTTCATGCCGAATACCCACAGCGCAAAGCCGATCGACAACCAGTTCAGGGCGATCATGATGCCGGCGCCGGTCGCCAGCATGTAGACGAACCCGGCAACGGCGAAAAGGCTGGCAATGAAGAACGCCCTGGAATGCAGGCGGTGGTTGCGGGCAATACGGTCGAGTTCGTCGCGTTCGATGGTCGTCAGCTGTGCCTTTACGCGCTCATTGCGGTAGCGCGCAGCATGCTCGCGGACCTTTTTGACATTGTCCTCTTCGAACAAGGCGAAGTCACAGTTGTTGCAGCCCCAGCTGTGCAGCACACGCAGCTTACCTTTCGGGCTCTGCTCAAGCTCCTGATGGTCGCCTTCGGTCTTGAACAGCACCCCGCGCTCGCACTCGGGGCAGGTAGGGCTGAAATTGGAACGCCACAGCGATTTGATGTGCTGGTTGCCCATGCGCAGCTGGTTCACGCCCAAGGCCGCCATGGGCATGGTGATGAACGCGAACTTCGCTGCCTTCTTCCCTGAATCGAACAACCCCATCACGTCACCCTGGCATGCAAAAATTCTAGTTTCTGATTATCTGTTAGATATCTATCGTCGTCAATTTATGACAACAATTAGAATCTGCTTCCGACCAGTGGACGGGGCGTTCGACGTCTACTCATGCGGTTTGTTCTTCATCATCGCGCGGCATTGCGCCTGCAGATCGTGCAAACGTTCACGCATACCCGCCACATCCTGCGCCTCAGGCGCGGGCGATACGGAATAGGCCGTTTCGCGGGCGATAGCATCGCAGGCGTCGCGGATGCGCTCTTCGGCGGCCCACTTGTCCGACAGCGATGCGAACGCTTCACCGCCAGCCATCACTTGCATGTCGAGCATTTGCTTGGGCATGACGATTGCCAGTTCACGGGCCCATTCATCGTCCAGCGCCTGCTCGTCCGCAGCCACAACAGCGGGCACCTCTGGCGCCACCGTGTTCCCGACGATCAGGTCGGCCACCGCCAGAAGGCTCGCCTCGATCGCCCCCGGGCTCAGTGGATCCTCCTGCACTGCAGCTACGGGGGCAGCGGCTGGCGCAACGGGTGTCTCCAGCACCTGCTGCGCAGATGGCGCAGCAGGAGCCGGCTTTTTCAACGCGCCGGTCAAATACCCCCCGAGTACGGCGAACGAAGTATCCAGCCTACCCAGCAGTGGCCGGTCCGGGTCTGCGTAGTTGTGTTCGAACGCACTGTGCATACGGGCAAAGGTAGGGTCGCCCTTGACCACCGCCCGCACCCGCCTGACGAATGAGCCGTCTTTCAGGCTGTCGACAAATGCCTGGCGCGATTGCCTGTTCTGCGGAAGGTCTGACGGCTCGGGCGGCTCGACCGGAATGAAATCGTTGATGCGCATTTCTTTCGGTGCCGGGCCGGCCGTGTAGAAGCCCATGCCGCGGATAAGGGCCACCCCGCCGGTTTTGCCATTCTGCGATTTCTTGCCGACCAGGAAGGTGAACTCGCCGTTTTCCTGCATGGCGACGTCGTCGTAGTTCAACCGGCTGCGCTGCTCGATGGCAATGTTGTCCGACTGCCGCAGCTTTTCGTTGCCCGCAGTACGCTCGAAGTTGCCCAGCATGGCCTGCGAAGATTCGGCCGCCGCGCCCTGCACGCGCCGCCAGGTTTCCGATTCGGTGCCCGAGGTCAGGCGGCCGACGGCACGGATGTTGGTGTTTTCCCAGGTGGCATCCGCTTCTTCGGCGCTGGATTTCTTCAGCGAGGAAAAGTCCTGGGCCGCGAAGGTGACGCTGAAGCCCAGGCTACGCGCCTGGGCCGGGGCCACGGCGAAGCCGACCACGGCGTAATAGCCGTATTCGTCGAGGATGGTATAGAACGGGAACTTGGAGCCCGTTGGCCGGCTGTCGATGATTTCGCGTACCACCCCTTCGACCCGGTTGCCCAGGCAGCCGGCCATCATCTGCTTGATGCTGCCTACGATCATCTTGCCAAGCATGCGCATGCTGTCCGGTGCACGCTCCAGCGCCGGCAGCAGCACCACCAGCAAGCGGCGGTTGATCACCACATCGTAGAAGTCCACGTCACCGACGCGTGTCTTGAAGATATGGCCGTAGTTGAAGGTCAAGTCGTTGAAGATCCGCCCCAGCTGCATGACGATGTAGCCGTGCTGCTCCAGGGTCTTGGTTTCCTGTTTCTTGAACTTGGCTTTCTGGTAACCCGGCAGCGTCAGCAGGTAGGAGCGCAGCGGGGCCACGATTACGTCGAACATCTCGCCGTACTTGCCGCCGTGCTCCCACACCAGCTCTTCGATCACGTTCAGCTCGAAGTACTCCAGGTACTTCTCGGGCGACAGGTTGATGTGACCCTTGTCCCGCAGATAGGTCAGCGGCCGCGTCAGGGCTGCCACGAACATGATCGCCCGCCCCTTCCACATGTCGCCGCCGCCACCGGAGTCATCCATCAGCGACACGATCAGCTCGATCAACATGCCCGACGAGGTATTCCCCATCATGTTCATGTTGTTGGTCACCTTGTCGACCTGCTTCTCGACGAAGTCGCGGCCAGAGGTGATGAAGTTGATGATCAACAGGTCATCTTCGCGGCCCAGGTAGCGCGACAGGCGGAAAATTTCCTTCTGCAGCTTCGGGTCACCCTTGCCGTCGACGTAGATGAAACCGGTGTTCTGCACCAGGGCGTTGAACACGATGCCGAGCAACAGCTCGGTGTTATGGGTGACCAGGCTGTCGTCGGTGATGTACAGGTGGTGTGGGTGATCGATCTCGATGCACTGGCAAGGCGCCTGGCCGGCAGCCGTCACTTTCCACACCTGGGCCCAGCCATTGAACTTGGCCGAGCCGCGCTTCTTGCGCACCTTGGGCAGCATCACCACGATGCCGCGCGCCATCAGTTCGCGAATGGCATCGGTGGTCACGGTGTGGGCCTCTTCGCTGCCATCCTGCCCGCGGGTCAGCACCCGCCACAGGTGGTCACCGGTGGCTTGCGCCCGCCGCCCGTCCCGCGTGGCCACGGTCCAGATCGGCTGAATGCCCTGCTCGATCACCCGCAGCACCGCAGCCTGCTTGCCATCGGGCGTGCACACGCTGTCGCCGACCCGGATACGGCCCATCTCCACCCAGCCGCCTGGCGTCAGCACCTTGGCATGCTTGGGCTGCGGCTTACCGGAGCCCGTGGTGCCCAGCACCAGCTGGTGGGTGCGCAGGTCACTGTCGCCGGCGTAGATCTGCTCTTTGCTCTCCAGGTCATTGCCGAAAAGCGTCACGCCCTCGCCTTTCTTCTTGCCCTTGTACGAGCCGTCATTGACGTCCGCCAGCTTGGGTACCCGGTAAGGGAAATCGAAGGCGCGGTTTTCGACGTCGACGAACTTGCGCTTGAACGCCCAGGCCAGCAACAACAGCAGCTCACCGGAAAAGGGCACCTTGATCGAAACCAGCGCCAGGATCGGCAGCGCGAAGGTGCCAAACACTGCGCCGTCAGCAGACTGGAAAAAATCGCTGAAGCGCTGCCCGGCCAGGCGCGTGTCTTTGCGCCGCCGGCTGGTGCTGACTTCATGCTGACGGGATGCGCCCTTGTACTGAGCCATCTGTCACTCCCTCACACTACGTCTTCGTATGCACTGGCGCTGATGTAGTCAGCGACCAGATCCTTGGCGATGCGCGCAATCACGGACTGCTCCATGTCGTCATCGACGAACTCGACATCCTTGAACGTCTCGCGCTTGAGCCGCTCCACCATGTCCTTGCAGCCACCCGACGGGAAGCGGCGGGCCAGCAATGCGAGCGCGTCCGGGCGCGGCATGTGCTCGTAGAGCATGGTGCGCAGCTTCCGGTCTTCGGCGGTGGTGGTCAGTGCCCACAGGCGCATCGGCCCGGCAGACATGGTGAACAGCTGGCTGTAGGTGGCGTTCTTGGTTTCGAAGCGCGCCAGGAAGGTACAGCCATGCTTGTTGGCCCCGTGCACGAAGTTGACCAGCGCATGCTCTTCGGTGTCGGACAGGCCGATGTTCTTGCGCAGCCAGTCGCGGGTTTCCTTGGTGCCCGAGTCGAGGATGAAGGTGGCCGTGGCGATCTTGGTCAGCTGGCCGAAGTCTTCCATCAACTGCGAAGCCAGGATGATCTCCATGTTCCACTTACGGGCCTCACGGCCATCGGTCTGCATCTGTTCCTGCAAGCCCACGTGGCCACCGGTCTTGTGGAATTCGTCCATGCACATGACCTTGTATTCATCCACCAGGTCCGCCACCAGGCGCTCGTAGAATGGCAGGTACTTCTCGGTGAAGAACGGGAAGTCCTCCTTCGAGAACGCCACCTTCTTCATGAAGCACTGGCGGGCGATCATGTACATCAAGGCCGTCTGCTTTTTCGCCGATGCAGAGCCTTGCAGCGCCACGTCCTGCAGGTCGAGGGCCACGATGCGGGCACTGCCCACGTCGAAGCGGGTGTGATCGGAGAACACCGGGAAGTCACCCACCGCCTCGCGGATACCCAGGATGAAGGCATCGACCAGGCTACGACCAACCTCGCCGGAACCCTCGTATTCGGCCCGCACCTCCTCGGTCGACGCCACCGCCACCAGGTCATTGAGGGTTGGCACCGCGTAGCGCTGTGTCACCTCTGCCTCGTACACCATGCCGGCATCGAACATCGCGTCGACCAGCTCCCAGTAGGTGGTCGCGGGAAGAATCCGGAAGCCAAGCTGCGCCACGGCAGTGTCCACGACATCGTTGTGCCCCGGCTTGTAGGTTTCCGGGCTGGCCCGCTCGATCTTGTCGTCCTTGCGCCGGTAGGCCAGGTCAACCATCCGGCCGACGAAGTTGCTCATCCCTTCATAGGGCTTTTCGCGCTCGGGCGGCGTGACCAGAATGGTCAGGAAGTTCTTGTTGAACTCACGGTCCTTCGGCAGCGGGTAACGCTGGCCCAACGGCGTATCCAGCGGGTTGATGCAGTCTTTCCTGGCGTTCTGCAAACGTTTGTACACCACCAGGTGATGAAGCCGGGGTGGCAGGTTGTCGCGCACCAGGTCACAGAAACCGGACGAGGAAATCCCGATGTCGGTAATGCCGATGTAAGGCAGGCCCGTCAGGCCAGGCATCAGGCAGGACTCGAAGTGGTTGTTGTTCATCAGCACCGACTTGCCCGAACCCGGCTTGCCTGCGATCAGGGTGATCCAGGTGGTCTGCTGAGACGAGAAACGCTGGTACTTGAGGATCTTGCCGTCCAGGCTGCGGTAGATGGTCGAGCCTTCCTGGAACGGCGAGGCTGGCCGGGTCAGCGGCAGCATGGCCACGGCATCGCCAAGCGGGGCAGCAGCAGGGTCGCCAAGATGCTTGGTGGTCAAGGCCAGGCAGTTGGACTGGAACGCCTGCATCGGGTTGCCGGTGCGTTCGATGAACACCGGTTGGCCCCAGGCCTCCAGCGTGCGCCAGAGCTTGGACTTGCGCAGCGCAAGCTCCTTCACGCCTTTCTCGTCCGGGCTGGCCCAGGTCATGGCGGCAACCTGCAGCTTGACCATGCACTCACCGTCACGCACCCGCTCGCGCAGCTCCTTGGTGGCCAGGTTGATGTTGCGGTTCTGCTCGGAGGTTACCGACAGCAACTGGGCGAACAGGCTCTTCCAGGCCAGCACGCTCATGCCATCGGACGACAGCATGATCGACACCGAATACGGCAAGGCGCGTGACACACCGTTTTCCTGGGTTTCCGCGCGGTTGAGGCTGTTGAACAGGGTGTTGAAGTATTGCGGCTCTGCCGGTGGAATCGACATCAGCAACGGCGCATACACGCGCGCGCCAACCCGCACGCTGGTAGGGTCCGGCAGCAGGCTGGTGCGCTCGCCACTGCCGATCTCACCCGAGGTGACCATGATCTGGCTGGGCAGCGTGGGGTACATGAACTCCGACATGTCGCCACTGCGCTTGCTGGTCTTCCAGCGCATTGGAATGGCGCTGCCCGGAATGTAGGGCTTCCAGGTACGCGGCGTGATGTCGGGGTTCACCTTCGCGCGGATGGCACGGATCGCTTCACTGACGTCCAGCACGTCTGCCGAACAGCCGAACTCAGGGGAGGTCAGGTCTTCGGAAATCTTGGTGACAAAGGACAGGTGGCGGTCCTTGAGGTAGGAGATGGGGCGCAGCAGGTTCTGCGCATCTGCGGTGGCCGGCCACTCCGATGCCTTTCTGAACTCGTTGAGTGCCTCACGGGCCATGGCCCGCTCGGTCTGGTCAAGCAGCGCAGGCCGCGACCAGAACACCAGGTAGCACTCTTCGTCATACACATACTGGGCGTACTTGCTCACGCCCTCGTTGATCAGGTGCCGCACGTTCAGGTTCAGCCGCTCGGCGGTAGCCGCCTGCTGCAAGGCGTTCTGCTCCAGCGGCGCGGTAGCATCCAGATCGCGGCTGAAGACAATCTGCAGATGATGGCCACGCACCTTGAAGTACACGGAAAGCGAGGCTTCCAGCAGGCTGACCAGGCGTTCGAACTGTTCACGCCCCAGTACGCTCTTGGTGCCGTTGAAGCGGACGATGGACGCCAGTGAACCGTCGTTGGCGACGATGGACTGCCCACCGTCGACCGTTTCAAGGTCGCAATAGTCCTGCACGTCTGCCTTGAGCTGGCTCAGAACCGTCAGGATCACCGCCTCGAGTTTGTTAAACATTTCCTTGTTCTTCCTTTCTAAGGTTCTCAATGGCGAGGCTGATCAGCTCTGCTTCAGGGTGCATCAAGCGAATTGCTTCAGTAGCTGGCCGGTCAATGCCGACCAGTTGCCAGGCAGGAACAAGGCGCGGTTATTGGCCGCGTAATATTCAAGCTGCCCATCCTTGAACGCGCCCTTGGTTGGAAACAGCCGCAGCGGGGCCAACCATTCAGCACGTCTTTCATATTCTTCGTCGCTGACAAGTGTTTTGCTTGCGAGGGTTTCTGCCACACTCAATACCGTGATCACTTCACCACCGAACACGTCCTTGAGCGTGTCGCCACCGCGAAACTGGAACGCTGCCAGCAGGCTGGTCAGTTTCTCGTTGACCGCCCTGTCGCCGAGCAACTCATTGACATAGATGCAACGGGCAATGTTGTTGATCTCGGTTTGCGTCAATTCCTGAACCGCCACGAAAAACCCGGTGCCATTCATGGCGCAGGCACCCAGGTGATGAACCTGGCGGCACAAGTTGCACGCGGTGATCAGGTTGTCCTTGGTGCAATTGTCGGCATTGCCATCCAGGGCATGGAGTTCCTGAAACTTGGCAGACTTGAAACCACAGAAGCGACAGGTGTAATTGTCGCGCTGCCACACCGAAGTGCGCAGTTTGTTGTGCGCTTCACTGAACAGTTTTCGTTGATCATCGTCAGAGCGCCACAGTGGCCGGCGCACGCCGAATACCGGTTGATTGGCAGTACGGCTGACATAACCACTCGCCAGCGTGGGCACATTGACTGCCCTGCCCTGCGCAGAGTTTGTTTCGCTCACGTCCGATATCCCCGAAACTGTCTGGAAATGGCGGGGCCTTGCGCCCCGCTTTAGGGTCAGCGGCGCGCAGCCTTAGTTGACCATGGTGTTGCGCATGATCCACATCACGGTGCCGACACCCGCCATCAGGCCACCGATGAACAGGCCGACAATGGCCGACATCGGCTTTTCACGCTCATCCTTGGAAGCTTTCCACAGGGTGTACAGCGAAATGGCAACGACCACGAAACCACCAATCGACACCAGCGAGATCAGCAGCGTGGCGCCGCCCTGAGCGGTATTGTCGATGTTGGTCATCACGTCGTCAGCGGTCTTGCCGCCCGAGGTGTCCTGGGTCAGGTCAGTCTTGGTAATGGCAAATGCCGACGGTGCTGCCAGGGCACCGATAACTGCGGTGGTCGCACGAACTTTGGCCGAATCGTAAGCAGCTTTCAGGGTTTTGAGTGCTTTCATGAGTGACGCTCCTTGGGTTTCATATTTCGAAAAGCCGTTACGACCACGGCGTGAAAAGTCCAACCAGATTGAATCCGATTGTGTTGTTGAGTACATCGCTGAACCATTTGAAGTTCCACGCCAGCACACCGCCGATGATCCATCCACTGGCGGTTCCCAGGCCGGCTTGAGTTTGATTGTTGTAATAACCGTTTACTGTCAACCAACCTTTCACCATGGCAATAAGACCGACCACCTGCATGATGCCCAGCAGGGCCAGCGTGGCCAGTTGTGCCTGTTGCTGCAACGTGGTGCCGGTAGAGGAATAGGACAACATGCGCGAGTTGGCATAATCCCCGGTCAACGTTCGCGACATGATCCCCATCCACTCCAGTGTGCCAATGGCCAGCAAGATCGAGCCGATCACCAATTGCACACAGGCGGAGCCGACCGAAAAACGCTGTCGCCCGGCTACATACTTCAATGCGTTGTCATGGGTAACACCCCAGATTTCAATCAACGCAGCACCTGTCAGGTAAAGACCGATGAGTGCGGCAATACCCTGGCACATCATGATCGCCGTCGGGATCACTTTCCCGATATTGACCAATACATCTACTAGATCGGCAAATCCGGCCGCCATGGGAACGTCCTTGTTTAAAGAGCGGGTGAAGTCACTACAATACCGCTGTCGCGATCAACTGAAAGCACCTTCAATTCGCGCTGCACCGGTGGCAACTTGTCGCCGGCCTTTACGCTGTCTTCACTCTCACCATTCTTCACCCAGGCCCGGTGCCCGACCACGGCCTGCACTTTGTAGCCACTCGATTGCGGAATCGGGTGAGCGCTTCTGGCATACCCCTGCGACGCGGCCGGTGCTGGCGCCCTGCGCGGCGGCTTGACGATCTCCACGCGCTGACGGTTCTGCTCGTAGCTGTTCATGCGCTGGGTCAGCTGGGACATGCTGTTATCCAGGTTCTTGATCTGGCTCAGCAGCAGCTGGGTATTGCGCTGCGATTCCTCGCGCACGATCTTCAGTTGCTTTTCACTGTTCTCCTGGGCTTGCAGGGCCGCTTGCGCCTGCTCCCTGGACTTGGCCAGCTCGATGCTCAGCACATCCATGCGTGGCTGTTGTGCCGACTGAGCCTGGATTTGCGCTGTGCGCTTGGTCTTGGCGGCCGGCGACGACGAGGCCTTGATCACAACCACGGCGACCACGATCAGCGCTAAGAAGCTACCGGCAAAAACGCCTATGAGTTTTCCGAATGACCAGTTCTTCATGTCGAACTCCTTATCGAGATTGATCGTGAACGTCTTGCAGGAAGAACAGGCCAAAGCCTTTGTTCGCAGGTGTTGCGTAGGTAGCCGGACGGTTGAACCCACGGCGTACTTCCGACGCGATCGCGGTACCCATCTCGCCCACCGACGAACCGATGACCTGCTTGGTCGAAGGCTCGGTCGTGGTCTGGGCCACTACACCGCTCGGGCTGATGATCGTGGTACCTGCCGTCTGCTGGTAAGCCCGACCGTAGCCGGACAGCAGCGAGGCAGCCCCCAGGGCGAAGTAGCGCTCCATGGTGTGGTGGTCCTTGGTCTCGGCAATACCCTGCTTGGCGTCATCCTCTCGCAGCGCCACGGCGCTGATGCGCATGGTCGGGCGGGAATCGTTCACCGGTGGCGCCAGAATGGTGAACTTCACACGGATGTTGTCCGGCGCCTGTTCGATCTTGCCGATCAGCTTGGAGCCGTTCCATTTGCCGCCACGAATGGTTGCCAGTACGTCGCCGCCGTCGTCGGTGTTGACCTCCGAATCCAGCGTGGCGTACATGATGGTGCCGGTCTTGATGAGCAAGTCCCGGTCGGTGTCACCCACGGCCTCGATGTAGTTGGGGTCCTTCTTGTCCTTGGCGTTGCCGGTACGCAGCACGCCATCACGTTCGCTGTTGGCTGCTCGCTCGGTCGGGTAATAGCTGACCGTGCTGAAGCTGCTTTTTTCGGCGAAGCCTTTTGCGCTTTCAGACTCACCCATCAGTTGCTTGATCGACTTGAGCGTCTCTGCCTTTAGCTCATTGACGTACAGGTCGCGCTGCTGCTCGGCCTTTTTCAGCTGCTCTTCCAGGCGCAGGCGTGCCTGTTCATCGGCCTGTGCGTTGCTCGCGCCGGCCCGCTGGTTCTGGGCGGCCTCGCGGGGCGGCTGCCCGGCGCCGACATAGATCTGCGGCGGCTGCGTGCTGGCGTCGTTGTACGGCTGCCCGGGCACATTGAACTGGGCATTCTGGCCACGGGCAGCATCCCTACCGGTGGACTGAACGATGTTAGGGTCGAAACCAGGCTGGTACGACATGCCGCGCTCGGCAGCCTGCTCGGCCTCCAGCGAGCTTCGCTGGTTGCGACGCTCCGCCTCGGCAGCGGAAATAGGGTCGACCGACACCTCGGGCTGCGGTGCACGCGGGACGTCCACCGTAGAGGCCTTGCCGACAGGTTCGTCCTTGCTGGTCATGCCGTTGTAGGCCAGCGCCCCCAGCGCAAGCACCACCAGGCCGGCCGCAATCAGCGACACCTTGCCAACACCGGAACCGAACACGGCGTGCAGGTTGCGCTGCATCTCATCGGACTTGCGCGCCTTCTTCACGTGCGAGCCAGCCGGCCCGTCGCGGTCGGCTACCAGGTGCTCGTCCTCTTCATCGAAGCCCGAGTCGTTCGGCGGCATGTTGTTATCACTCATTGCAGATTCCCTTGCTCGATGAAGACGGTTACGGCTTGCCCGCCAGTCGTGAACGTGACGCTGTTCTGCAGGCCCGCGTAGCGATACACCGCCACACCTGTGGTGCTGCGCGCAGCGTTGGTGTAGGCCGGGTATTGCGCATCAGCCTTGGCTTTCACGTACATGTTCGGGCCATAGCTCCAGGCCTCGACGCCCTCCAGCCCGGTCACCTTCAGGCGATTGGCCTCTTTCGGCGGCACACCATCCAGGAAGTAGGTCAGCGCATCATCGATACCGGGCATCCTCAGCATTGCCACAGAAGCCGCAGCATCCGGATTACGCCCGGGCACCTTCGCATCCACACGCATGTCCACTTCTTCCTGGCCGGCGGCCAGGATCAGGATGATCGGCGTGGCCAGCCCGCGCAGGGTGACGGTGACGTTGCCGTAGGCCGCCGCTGTGGCGGGGTCCAGGGTGAGGATGTTGGTCGGTGCGGCAGTGCCGTTCTGACCGTTCTGACCGCCTCGCTCGCGCCCGTCGCTGAACAGTTCGCGGTTGATCGACACGTTCTGGATCATCCATGGCTGCCCGGCATAGTCGGAGAACACGATCGAGGACTGCTGCCCCTTGCTCAGGCGAACGATGGGTGGCGACACACCCGGGTCCAGGTTCAGTGCAAGCGTGCGGGTCACGGGTTTGGCCGGGCTTATGTAGGCCGTGGCCTTCTGCTTTTCACGCTCCAGCCAGAGCTGCTTGATCAGCTCTACCTGCGACGAGGTCAGTTGCGAATCCTGAACGTCCTGTACCGTGTCGCTGATGACATCTTCCGGGCGCGGGTAGACCACTTGAGCAACACTGGATACTTGCCGGCCCAGGCCATTCATCGGTGGCTGGGGCGGAGCTTCGCCAGCTTGCGTCGCGCCAATCTGCCCCATGCCACCCTCGGCGGCAGGCGCTTCTGGCGCCTCGTTGGCAAATGCCGGGATGGCGATAGCGCTCGCAAGCAACGATGCGATCAGATGCTTCTTCATGGTCACTTCCTTGAGGTGTACGGCGACAGCTGAACAGAATCGACGGCGATGCCTTTGGTGTTGGTGGCCGAAGCGGGGATCTGGACGATGGTTACGGCTGCGAGGAAATCCTGGCGCGAGCGTGCTTGCTGGTCACCGCCGACATAGAACTCGATGGCAATCGGCACCTGTACCACCCAGTAGTTCTGCCCGCTCGCCAGCACACCGCTTTCTTCGACCTGGGCCACCTGGGTGGCCATGGCCCGCAGGATCATCCGCCCCTTCAGCACGCGCTCCAGGTTGCCGGAATCGTCAAGCGTCTTCAGGAAGGCCTTGCGCCCCTCATCGGTGTACCAGCGCGCACCCGCCGCATTGAGGTTGGAGCGGTAGTTCACATAGTCGTAGGAATACGAGTTGACCACCGCATCCTTGGCGTACTCGGCCAGCGTCGCAGGGGTGACGCGCGGGTTGTTTTCGGTGGAGACTTCACAGATGGCATGGTTGTCAGTGGTCGGGATCCAACGGTACTTCGGGTACCAGAACACCACCGCCGCGATGGTTACGCCAAACACGCAAGTCAGGGCCAGCAGTTGCCCCCAGACGCGCTTGTTACGGCGCTTGAGATCCAGGCATTCCAGCTGCAGACGCTTGACTTCCCTGACGGTGGCTGCGGCCTCACCGGGCGTTTCGTCCAGTGCCAGCTCCAGCAGCTTTTCTTCATCGGTGCCCCGCCGGGCCTGCGGCGCATCACCACCAGGGGTTCCGTGTTGGGTTTCCTTACTCGACATTGCGGATTTCCCCTGTCGTTCCGTCGTAAATGCAAATCGAGTCGGTTCCGTCATAGAACACGACGTTTTCAAAATTCGTTTGCGTCACCAGCCAGATGGCGGCCACCGCTACACAAGGCAGCAAGCCGATGCAGGCCCACTCCCCGATATCCAGCAAAACACCCAGCAACCGGTTGTAGCGTCGTAGCGCGCGAACATCCACGTCCTCGCCCGCACCGCTGCCCCATGACGTTGTGGTTTGTCCCAGTTCGTCCATATCTCGCTCCATGAAGCAGCATTTTCATCCAAGACTTAGAAATGTGCAACAGCGAAATTTTGACAGATTGGGTTAATACCTGCAATCCGCGACGCATTTCTGCACACCTATGTAAAAGCTTTTGACGCTAAATATCCAAAATTAACCCCGGGCGCAGACCAATCAGGCCACACCAAAATCAGGGCTATGGCCCTGATAATATTGGGGAAATCAACGAATTAGGTGATGCTGCCGCACCTTGGCGATATGCACAGAGGCACTGCCTGGCCAACTCTAAAAATTGGCCGTTAACCTATATTTTCGATGGACAAAACCTGACCATTCGGACGCTTAAAATGGCTGAAGTCAGCGGTCGAAAAAAATCTGCGAAAAGCCATGAATGCCACGTAAACCGTGGTCTCCAGCACCTGATGAGGAAGATCGGCAGAGTTGATGGCGGGACTTGCAACACATCCTCCATGACAAGCCTGAATCCTGGTCCAGTCCTCCTCCGTGAGTGCTCATAATGTGAGCGGTATTTTTACTAAAACCCTTGTAAAACAAGGGATAAAGCCATTTAAAAGCCATCCGCCGAGCAGCCGGCTGCGGTAAACGCCGGCGGAATCGCCCGATGTTCGAGGACGGCTTCTTCGCCCCAGGGTAATGCCTTGGTATGGCAAAAACGTGATTTTCCACCATCTACACAGTTTTGTGCGATAGCGGCTTTTTGCCATCAGGCCAGCAAAAGGCTTTCATTGCACTTTGGCATCACTCAGCAGGCCCGCAATCAATGACATTCGCCGTTCGAAATAGTTGAGGGCCCAGGAAGAAATAATTGCAAAAGGCTACCTGATGACGCCGCATGAGGGCTCACGCACCGTGCTCAGCCCACGTTTCCAACTGCACTGGCGGGCGGCTCAGCAAGACACCGACGACAATGGCAAACACCAGGGCGGCGATGCCTGCAACATGCAGCACGCTTTCAAAGCCACCGATGAACGCCTGGCGGGCCAGGGGCGCAACCTCGGCGCGCAAGGCAGGATCCAGCATGGCCAACGCCGCGGCCAGGTCACCGGCAGCCACTCGCGTGGCCATCGTTGCAACGTCTCCCAGGTGCGCTGGCGCCACTACTGCCATCGCCTCCTTCAGCAGCTGCCCGCTACGGGCGGCCAGCACTGCGCCCAGTACACCAATTGCCAGCACGATCGCGCCGAACCGCGTGGTGGTGCTCAGCCCCGACGCCATGCCAGTACGCTCGCAGGGCACACAGGCCATGATGTTCTTCTGCGTATCGCCGTTGAGCAGCCCGGCGCCCGCACCTAGCACCAGGCTGGCTACAGCAAACGCGCTGTAGCCGCCATGGCTTGCAGCCCAGGCACACAGCAGGTTGCCTACCCCTACCAGCACCAGCCCAAGCGCAAACACCTGCGCAGCGCTGCAGTGCGCGGCCAGGCGCATGCCCACACGCGGCATCAGCAGCATGGCCACGGCGAATGGCAACATGCCCGCACCGGCGGCCAGGGCCGACAGCTGCAGGCCATTCTGCAGGTACAACGGCAGCAGGGTCATCATCACCTGGGCGCAAGCGGCGTAGGCGAACATGCCCAGCAAGGCGCCGACGAAGCGCGCACTGCGCATCAGCCGCAGGTCGATCATTGGCCGCTGTTGGCTGCGTTCGACCATGACGAACAAGCCGAACAAGAAGCCGCTGATCACCAGCCGACCTAGCGTTTGCGCGCTGCCCCAGCCCACCTGGCCGGCATCGATCATCGCCCAGATCAGGTAACCCAGCCCGCCGGCAAAAGTCAGGCTGCCCCAGGGGTCGAGCCGGGCCGCCGCACTGTCGCGAGACTCATCGACGCTGCACAGCACCATGACCGCGAGCACTGCCACCAACGGCAGGTTGATGTAGAAGATCCAGCGCCAGCCCAAGGTACTGGCAATTATCCCGCCCAACAGCGGCGCGAAGGTGATGGTGGCGCCCATGCAGGCACCCCAGAAGGCCCAGGCGCGCATGCGTTCCTGGGGCTGATGGAAGCGGTGGCCGATGGCGGCCAGTGCCGAGGTCAGCAGCAGCGCTGCACCAACCCCCTTGGCGGCCCTGGCCAGGTCAAGGAACAACAGGCTTGGCGCTGCGCCACAAGCCAACGAGGCGATGCCGAACAGCACCAGGCCGAGCAGCAGCATGCGCCGCCGGCCGAAACGGTCGGCCAGGCTACCGGCCGGCAGCAGGCAGGCGGCAAAGGCCAGCAGGTAGGCGCTGACCACCCACTCGATATCGGCGAACGAGCCGGACAGGTCCCGGGCGATGCTGGGCAGGCTGACCGCGACAATGTTGGTGTCGAGAATGATCAGGGCGCAGACCAGGGAGGCAGTGAGCAGGGTGAAACGTGCAGAGGGCATGATGGGGCTCCGGAAGCAGAGCGGGCTGGCTTGGAGGTACTGTCAACTTGCAGCATCGCCGGGGCTGCCTTGCAGCCCATCGCAGGCAAGCCAGCTCCCACAGGTCTCCTGCGCAAAGCGGTACCCTGCTATCCCACAAGCAGCCTTTACCCCCAAGCCACCAGCCTTGTAGTGTTGGCCTCAACCATAACGCCGCCAACCCAAAGCTTTATTAGCCCCGGCGGCCTGCGTCATTACCCTGTAGGTAACACCCATGGAAATCCGCCATTTCCGCTATTTCCTGTGCGTCGCCCGCCACGGCCACTTCACCCGTGCCGCCGAGCAACTGGGCATCGCCCCGCCCACCCTCAGCCGGCAGATCCAGGACATGGAGCGCGAACTGGGCGTACGCCTGTTCGAGCGCAGCCAGCGCGAGGTCAACCTGACCGCCGCCGGCCAGGCGTTGTTGATCGAGGCGGAGCACGCCGTGCGCCAGTTCGATGCGGCGCAACTGGGCGCACAAAAGGCCGCCCGTGGCGAAAGCGGGCGTATCGAACTGGGCTACGTGGCCTCGGCCGCCTACTCGGGCATGCTCCAGCAGCAAGTCAGCCGCTACAGCGAAACCTGCCCTGGCGTGCGCCTGAATATCCGTGAACTGCCCATGGCCGAGCTACCCGGCATGGTCCGCGACGGCTTGCTCGACCTTGCCTACGTGCGCTCACCGATGGAGCTGCCTGACGAAGTGGAAGCCATCGCCTTGCACCAGGAAGGTTTTGTTCTCGCCCTGCCCGCCAGCTCGCGGATCAACGAAGTGCCGCAGATCCCGGCCTCGCGCCTGGCCAACGAAACCTTCATCCTGCCCGAGCAGATTTCCGGCACGCTGGAAATGGCTGCGCAAGGTGGTTTCGTCCCAAGGCTTGGCCCACAACCCGGCAGCCTGGTGGCCGTGATTACCTTGGTCTCACTTGGGCAAGGCATTGCTGTAGTCCCGGAATCGGTGGTGCAGCGCATCAACCTGCCGCAGGTGAACTACCGGCAGATCGTCGATTGCCAGGCTAGCTCGTGGCTAAGCCTGGTTCACCGGCGCTTCGAGAAAGCGCCGGCGGTGAACCGGTATATCGAAATGATGCTTGTCGGGAGGTAAGTAAAGGCGGACAGGCGCCTGCCTTGGGTGTTGTCGCGGCGCTCGATCACATAGGCGATAAAAATCTGGCGGCGAGTACCTGCCGAACAAAACGCATATTCAACCCCCAAGAACAAAGGGCACCCATCCACGGGTGCCCTTCGCCCTACCGCCTAGTGAACTGAATCACCCCACCGACCGCGCCCCCACAGGTTGCGCATGGCCGCGCGAGGTCACGATGCCCAGGAAGGAAATCACGATCGCCAGGCCCAATGTAGAACTCACCTCCACCCGGTGCTCGGGCGTGTACATCATCACTGCCAACGCCCCGGCAATGAAGATGATCACCGCCCAGGTCAGGTACGGGAACAACCACATGCGGAACTTCAGCTCGGTGTTCTCCCGCTCCAGACGGCGGCGCATGCGCAGCTGC
>Ga0213828_1000676_pt1 | contig 31895 bp, 20 predicted proteins | sample MC6MC0897MG_FD_180664 | JGI IMG/M metagenome (GOLD analysis project Ga0213828, IMG submission 180664) | Enriched soil aggregate microbial communities from Iowa State University, Ames, United States - MC6-MC0897-MG | ecosystem: Environmental > Terrestrial > Soil > Unclassified | place: USA: Iowa... | reverse complement strand
CGACGCGCAGCGGCATGACGGTTTCCGTGTACATGGCGCGCTGCTTCTGGCTGATGCTCCAGAGCTGCTGCATGGCGATGGCGCCAACGGCCACCAGCATCACGATGAAGAACAGCACCAGTGCGGTCAGGCTGCTCCGGAGAGAGAGATTTCTGAGTTTGGACATGATGGGCACGCGACGGGGGCGCGGAATGCGCCCTCCACCCGGGCACTACAGCACATCATGTTGCGGTGCAATACGGGGAATTACGGGTGAAAAAGCCGGATCGGCGCGGTTGCGCCGCCGGCAGTTCCGATATGCGGGATTCTCGGGGCTTGGCGGCTCAACCGGCCGCCGTCGTAGCGGGCCCTACGGGGCCACCTGCACGTGCTCTATGCGGTTACGCCCGTTGGCCTTAGCCAGATACAACTGCTGGTCCACGGCCTTGATGAAATCCGCGCGCGTGACGGGCCCTTCGGGAATCACGGTGCCCGCACCGACGCTCACCGTGACGCGTCTGCCATGCGGCGACAGCGCGTGCACGATGGCTTTTTTCTGCAATTGGCGCTGGCAGCGTTCAGCCACTTTCCGGGCCACCTCGGCATCGGCTTCGGGCAGCAGCACAACGAATTCTTCGCCGCCGTAGCGCGCAACCAGATCGCGCGGACCATCCAGCGCCAGGCTCAGCGTCTCGGCGATTTCGATCAGGCACTTGTCGCCCTGGGTGTGGCCATACAGGTCGTTGTATTGCTTGAAGAAGTCGACGTCGAAGAGCAAGACCGACAAGGGCTGGTTTTCGCTGCGGGCGCGCTCCCATTCCAGTTCGAAACTGCTGTCGAATCGCCGCCGGTTGGCGATGTTGGTCAGGCCGTCCTTGAAAGACAGCACCTCAAGTTCTTTCTGCAGGCTGAGCAGCTTTTCTTCGGTCTTCTTGCGCTCGGTGATGTCGAACATGAAGCCGATCAGGGCCTCGGGCTCGCCGCTTTCCGTGCGCACCACGTGCACCACGTCGCGGATCCACACGTAGCCGTTGTCCTTGGTCAGCGCGCGATAGTCCGCTTCGTGGTCGACGCCGGCCTGGGATTGCGAGACGCAGAAGTTGACCACGTACTCGCGATCTTCGGGATGCATGCGCATCGCCCAGTCCTCGACGGTGACCCAGCTATCGGTGCTCCAGCCCAGCAGCGCTTCGATCTGGGGGCCGATGTAAGCGAATTTCATCGTGGCCCAGTCGATCTTCCAGGGAATCGCCTTGGTCGATTCCAGCAAAGTCCTGTACACCGCGTTGTCGTTGAGAAGCGTGCTGTCGTCGGCCATGCTCAATCCTTCCGGGTTTCCAAGGAACGAGCACTGTAGCTCGAACCTTGGGGGACGGGAACCTGCCGATCGACGGCAGGGGTTCACCGCATCTAGAACGGAACCGCCAGTTTCAACGACCCCGAGTGGCTGGAACCGCGCGACGCGAACTCGCCGTCGTACTGAAGGCGGAAGTCGACCTTGCCGGCGCTGGCCACCTGCAAGCCCGCCCCGACGCGGCCGATGACGTTATCGGTGGGCATGCGCGTGGTGAACTTGCCGGCGCTGGACGACGCGCCTTGCAGGCGGGCGGTGGTCTCCCAGCCGTCTTCCGACAGGAACGACACGCCTGCGTAGGCAAACGGCCGCATCATCGCGCCCTGCGGCAAATCGACGCGGCCGCCGATTTCCAAGGTGGGCGCGAGGCCCAGGACGAATTGGTCGCTGCTGTCCACCTTCAGGCGCAATGCATCGCCCGATTCGCTGTAGCCGGGCATGCGCGAGTAGCTGGCGGTCAGGTCGGCGTACGGCTTGAGGTAGAAGTTGCCCTGGTCGAACGTACGGGCCGCGCGCAGGCGGGCGCCGACGCTGTAGACATTGGGGGAGCTCGTGGCTTCGTTGTCGAAGTTGGCGATTGCCAGGTTACGGGTCAGGTCGTACGAGCCATAACCGCCGCCCAGCGCGCCCGAGAACGTCCACGCGCCGGCCTGCCGCTTGAGCACGATGCCCGCGTAGCCGGAGTCGCCCGAGCCGCTGACCCGGCGGTCGTCGCCCCGGACTCGGGTGTTCTGGTAGGCCATCGAGCCGCCCAGATACCAGTCGGGGGCGATTTCACGCTGTCCGCCGAACTGGTAGGTCTGGCTGTCGTAAGAGAAGCTCGACGAGCCGTTTGCGGCGTCCTGGTTGGTGCGGCGGGCGGTGACTTCTCCCCACAGGCAGTTTTGCTCGCGGGTCAGCGATCCGGATCCGGCAAACGTCGGGCAGGACATCATGGCGTTGGAGAAGCGCGCCAGGCCGAACTGCATCTGCGCGGCGGGCGCCAGCGCCACGCCCGGAGACAGGTCGGACACCCGATCCTGATAGGCGCGCGCGCCGTCGCGCGAGGCGGTATCCAGGACGGCGTACAGGCCGGACAGCGCGGCCGCGCCGCCTTGGTCCCACGTGCGCTGCAAGTGCGTGGCGATGCCGGACTGATTGCGCTTGAGCTGCATCGGGCCGGCATTGAAATCGGCGCCCGCAACGTGGATGCGGGTGGTGTTGCCGGCCTGCCGGGTTTCGTAGTCGAAGACGGGCGAGTCGACGCCGGTCAGGGTCCCCGAGCGCGGTCCGTTGACGGTCAGGACCGGCAGTTCGCGGTTGGGCATGAGGGCGCGCGGCGCGATCATCATGCCGCCGTCCAGCGTCGCGGGGCCATTGACGGTCAGCGTGTCCGCGTCCATCACGTTGAAGTCGGCGCCGGCCCGCAGCACGCCCGTGGCGGTCTGCGTCAGCGTGCCGATCAGCGTGGTGCCGGCAAAGCGCGTGCGGGCGCTGCCCAGTGATGCGCCTTCCGAGCCGCCCAGCGCAATCAGGCCGGTGTTGGTCAGCGATTCGCCCACGAACTGCGCGCCGGCGATGTGGCTGCCGTTGTTGTTCATGGCGCCGCCGTTCAGGTTGACGGAGCCGGCCACCGTGCCGTTGTTGGTGACGCCCAGCGTGGCGCCGGTTGCCTGGATGGCGGTGCCGCCGTTGCCGGACACGGAGCCCGTCGCGTCGACCACCAGCGTGCCGGCCTGATTGCCGTCGATCCACACGCCCGCGCCGTTGGTGGCGGTGCCGCCGCTGACCTGACCGGCCACCGTCACGGTTGCACCGGTGTTGGCGTTGGCGCTTTGCGCAAAGATGCCGAAGCCGTTGACGCCCGTTGCGGAGACAACGCCGCCTTGTCCGACCGTGACGTTGACCGTGCCGCTGTCCAGATTGTTGCCGTAAGGGGCGACGCCGCCGCCCGCGTAGACCGATTGGCCGTCCGCGGTCAGCACCAGGCCGCCCGCGCCATTGACGCTTTGCGCCAGGATGCCGATGGCGCCCGGCCCGCTGACGGCAACCGTGCCGTTGGCGTTGACGTTGACCGCGCCGCCGGCGCCGAAGCCCGCCGTGATCATGGTCGATTGGCTGGGGTCCACGACCAGCGCTGCGCCGGTGCCGGGCAGTCCGATGATGCCGCCGCCTGCGCCCACCGATTGCGCGATGACGCCGTGCGCGCCGGTGCCGCTGGTCAGGATGCGGCTTTGGGACGCGAGGGTGATGTTGACCGCGCCGCCCGACACGGCGCCGTAGCCTTGGGCGCCGGTGATCGACGTCGAGATTCCCTGCGGACGCTGCTGATTCTGCGAGTTGACGATCATGCCGCCCGCGCCGCCGACGCTCTGGCCGACCAGGCCGTAAGCGTTGTTCCCAGAGGTCGTGATGAGCAGGCCGCTTGCGTCGTTGACTGTGACGGCGCCGCCCTGGCCCTGGCTCTGGTTGACGCCGCTGCTGACTTCCATCTGGAAGGCGGGGATGGTGTCGTCCGCCACGCTGATTCGTGCGCTGGTGCCCGCGCCCGCAAAGCCGCCGCCGCCGCCGACCGATTGCAGCACGGCGCCAAAGCCGGCCTCGCCCGTGGTGGTGATCTGCGTGGACGCGCCGCTCGTGTTCAGGGTGACCGCGCCGCCCGAACCGCCGCCGCCGCCCGTGCCGCCGCCGGCAATGCCCAGCGCCAGCGTGCCGACAAAGCCGTCGGAACCGCTTGCGCCGTGGCCGCCGCCGCCGCCCACGCTTTGCGTGTAGATGCCGGCCGCGGCAAAGCCTTGCGTCGAGATGGATCCGCCGTCCAGCGCGGTGGTGACGGCGCCGCCATCGGCGCCGTTGCCGCCGGACCCGCCCAACGTGATATTGGTGTTCAGGTCCAGGACCTTGGGGTCGATCCACCCCGTGCCGGTCGCGAACGCCGATCCGCCCTTGCCGCCGCCGCCACCTACGCTCTGCGCGAACATGCCGGTGGAAAAGTCGCCTGCGGTCTGGATAAGTGCGCCGGGCTGCATGGTAAGACCCACGGCGCCGCCCGTGTTGCCGGAACCGCCTTCGCCGCCGAACGACAGGCTCGCCTGGAAATGCAGCGACGCGGTGGGCTTTGTGCCCTGCGTCCAGTTGTAGATGGCCTTGGCGACGTCGCTGGCGGACGCGCGTGCGTCCAGCGTGCCGAGGATGGGATTGTCGAAGGACGCATCGGACCCGGCCGCGCCCGCCTGCCCACCGCCGCCGCCGATGGACTGGGCCTGCACGCCCGGCGCATCGGCGCCCGCGGTGACGATGGCGCCGCCGATGGTCACGTCGACCGCGCCGCCCTGGCCGCCCGCACCGCCGTTGCTGCCCGTCTTGAACGACACACTGCCGCCTTTGTTGCCGGTGGCGCCCGAGACGGTGAACGAGCCGCCCTGCGAGGCGCCGCCGCCGCCGCCGATGCTTTGCGCCAGCACGCCGATGGCGCCCGAGCCCCAGGTTTGCACCAGGCCGGCCGGCATGACCTGAACGCCCACGGTGTTGCCGTTTCCGCCGGCAGAGCCCGTGCCACCCAGCGCGAACGACGGCGAGAAGTTGGTGCCGGTGCCGAAGTTCTGCGTGTTGGCGCTGCCGAATCCCGCATTGCCGCCACCGCCGCCGATGGACTGCGCGGTGATGCCGTTGGCAAAATCGCCGTACGTCGTGATGCTGCTGCGCGGGCTGGACGCGGCATCGGCCGTGAAGGTGGCCGCGTTATTGGCGACGTTGATCAAGCCGCCGACCGCCGTCCACACGGGGCCGCCGTTGCCGGCCGCGCCGCCGCTCGCACCCAAAGAGACCGACGTATCAATGGACAGCGAGGTTGTGCCTTCGAGTTCGCCGTAGCCCAGCGAGGCGGCCAGCGACGACGAGTCGCCGCCCGCGCCACCGCCGCCGCCGACGCTCTGGATCAGCACGCCGTGCGATCCCTGGCCGGCGGTGGTGATCTGTGAGCCTTGCGACGCGGCGAACGTGGTGTATTGGCCGTCCCCGGCGATGCCGCCCTTGCCGCCCAGCGACACGGCGGTCGCGATCGAAATCTGAGAGCCGTTGGGCGTAACCGGGATGGCGATCGTAGCGGCGTTGGCCGTGGCGTTGCCGCCCAGCCCGCCGCCGCCACCGATGCTCTGGACGACCACGCCGAACGCGTCCACCGGCAGGAGGTTGGTGGCGGCGCAGGGCGCCGGAGCGCATCCCACGCCCGTCAACTGCGGCACTTGCGCGGTCTTGATGCTGCTGCCCACCAGTTGCGCGCTGACCTGGCCGCCGTTGCCGCCCGTTCCGCCCTGTCCGCCGATGGCGACGGCGCCGGTGAACGCCGGACCGACAGCGGTGCCGAAGGCGCGGCCGCCGACCCCACCGCCGCCGCCGACGGATTGGGCGATCAGGCCCGCCGCCTTGGAGCCCTGCGTGACGATGCTGGAATCGGACAGGTTGGCGACAACCGAGTTGCCGTTGCCGCCGCCGCCGCCGGACTGTCCGATGGCGATCGAGGCGGCGATGCCGGTGCTGCTGGCGTTGCCGGCATTGCCGCCGCCGCCGCCGATGGATTGGCCGACATAGCCGTGGGCATTGTCGCCCGCGGTCTGGATGAAGAAATTCTGCAGACTGCCGACCACCGTGCCCCCGGAGCCGCCCTGGCCGCCGGTGCCGCCCAGGCTGAACCAGCCCTGCGAGGCGCCGCCCGCGCCGCCGCCGCCGCCGATGGATTGCGCCAACACGCCCAAGGCCGACGTGCCGCTGGTGGTGATCGATCCCGACGCGAGGCCGTTGAAGTGGACCGTACTGCCATTGGACTGATCGGGATTCGAGTTCGCATCGCCGCCCAGCGACACGCCGACGCCGGCCGCGCTGCCGCCCACACCGCCGCTGCCGCCGATGGATTGCGCCAGGACGCCCATCGCCACGTCGCCCTGCGTGATGATCGCGCCGGCGTTGGACACCGATATCGCACCCGCGGCGCCGCTCGAACCGCCTGAGCCGCCTTCGCTGAAGAAGATGCCCGAGCCGTCGCCGCCCGCGCCGCCGCCACCGGCCAGCGATTGTGCAAGCATGCCGATGGCCTGCGTGCCGGCGGTGTTGATGCTTGCCGCATTGTTGATGGTGATGGAACCGGCGCTACCGCCCGAGCCGCCGACGCCCGGCGTGCTCACCAACTGGGCGACGGTCGAGCCGGCAACGCCACCCGCGCCGCTGGCCGTTTGCGCGACGATGCCAGCCGCGTTCGCGCCCTGCGTGACGATGGAGGATGCCGCGTCCGTCGTGATGTCGATGTTGCCGGTCGAGCCGCCATTGCCGCCATCGGAACCGATCGCCACCGTCAGGGTGCTGCTGCCGCCGGCGCCGCCGTTCTGTCCCAGGCTTTGCGCGAGCACGCCGATGGCCGTGGCGCCCTGCGTGGCAATGCGCGTGCCTTGCAGGGTTATCGTGGTGGCGCCGGTTGAGCCGCCCGCACCGCCGTTGCCGCCCTGGCCGCCGGAGAGCGTACCGGACACCTCACCGCCGTACGCGCCCAACCCGCCTTGCAACAGGCTGTAGATGCCATGCGATTGCGTGCCCGTCGTGGTGATGCTGATAGGCGCGGCGCTGGTGCCGTTCAGTTGCAGCGTCAGGCTCCCTACGTTGCCGCCCGACCCGCCATTGCCCGCATTGCTGCTGCCAAAGCCCAGGGCGTCTCCGCTGTAGGGCGCGCCCACGCCGCCCGCGCCGCCTTGCTGCAGCGTCTGCACACCGGGGGAGTTGTCGCCATTGGTCGACAAGGCAACCGCCGTACCGGCCGCGGTGACCGACAGGCTGGCGTCGCCGGCAATGCCGCCGATGCCGCCATTACGGTCGTGATAGCTGCCCTGATTGAATTGGCCCCCGCCCGCACCGCCTTGCGCCCAGAGCCGCAATGCCGGCAACTTGCTGCCGGAGGTGGTGACGCTGGTGCCGGTGTTGTTGATCTGCACGGTCGCCGACGAAGCCGGTGCGCCCGCCGTAATGGTGCCCGCGTTGCCCGCGTTGCCGCCGCTTGTGTAGTCTTCGTCGGCCAGCCCGTTGCCGCCGTCGCCGCCCAGCAGGATGGCCGCGACGCCCGCGCCGGTGACCGGGGAGGTTCCGGTCTGGTTGACCGTGATGGATCCGCCTTGCAGCGTGACGACCGCGCTGCTCGCGTTGCCGCCCGCCCCGCCGTTGCCCAGCCCGCCCGTGGCGCTGTCGCCGCCGTTGCCGCCGTGCGATTCAGCCAGGATGCCGTAGAGCCCGGCGTTGCTGCCGGCACTGCCGTTTGCCCATGTCCAGTTCACGGCCACCTGACCGCTGTTCACGATCGAGACATTGCCCGCGCCGCCGCCGTAGTTTCCGCCGCCGTTGTACTGCGTTGCACCGTAACCGCCGTTGCTGGCGGCCTGGATGCCTGCGAACCGGCCCGTGCCCATCAGGGTGGCCGTGATGGCGCCCGAGTTGGTGATGTGCGCGCCCGCCGATTGCCCGCCGGGGCCGTAGGGGTTGTGATCGTCATCGGTGCCTGCGCCCGCGCCGCCCTCGCTCAGAGCCGCCAGCGCGGCGCCGCCCGGCGTCGTGACCGCAGCCAACTGCGTCATGTCCACCGACCCGGTGTTGTTCAACGTGACGACCGAGGTGGTGCCCGCATTGCCGCCGCCGCCGCCGTTCTCGTCGTCGCTGGACGAGGCAGCGTCGCCGCCGCGCATCTGCGCCAATATGCCGTAGAGGTTGCCGTTGGTGAAGAGGGGGCCGCTGGACGACAGGATGACGCTGCCGCTGTTGTTCACGGTGAGTCCGGCCGCACTGTAGCCGTTCAGGCTGTTCGTATTGCCAGGATTGCCAAAGGCCAACACGGACAGGCCCGCAGGCGTGTAGGCGGTCACGCCCGCGCTGATGGGGGAGCTGGTCGTGACGTTCATGACGGGCACTGGCGAATTGAACCCGCTGGGGGGGGTCACGGTCACCGGGCTCCAGTACTGATCGGACAAGCTGCAAGTCAGGGTGCCGTTGCCCCCCGGCGGACACGTCAGCTGCGCCGAGGCGGTGCCGGTCAGCAGCACCCCCGCGATCGCGGCGGCAAGTTGAGTGAGTCGAAAGGGCGAGGCGCTGTGAGTCATACGGCTGTATCCAGTTTGCCCCCCGTGACGCGCATGGGTTGCTTAGGCAAAAAGGTCGAACCATACGGGTGATTCGTCCGGCGCACATCCGTCTTTAGTCGTAGATGCGTCCGGTGCGCCTCGCGGGCTGGGGGCTGCTACTTCCGGACCCAGCCCCCCAACCCGCTGTCGTTGTAGTACTTGATGTCAAAGCCTTGTGCCTGCCCGTTTGCCATCTTGAAGACGATGGACGCCCGCGACGCCAGCATCTCGGCTTCGCCGGCCGGAGAAAACGCGAACGTGTCGCCGTCCCAATGGCGCACGGGAAAGCGCATGTCCTTCGGTCCCAGCACCAGCGTCAGCGCGCCGTAGGCTTCCTCGATCCGCGCGGGGCCGTAGTAGGGGTTGTCGAACGTGCCGGTGTACTGCGACAGCGCCTTGGGCGCCGCGGGCTTGGCGGGATCGGGCTTGCCGGTCAGGTCCGCCTGCGGTTCGAACAACTTCTTCATGGCGCCGTTGTATGCCGCATACCAGTCGCGTGTGGACTTGCCGTACAGCGCCGTGTCGGTGAACGTGGCCACCACGGCTTCCGCCGCGCCGACCGGCGCGCCATTGGTCAGCACGACGATGCCGATGCCGGCGGAGGGCACGATGCGGAAGGTGGTGCCCGTGCCCACGAGGAAGGCGCCGGAATGCCCCATGGCAGGGCGTCCGCCGGTTTCCGTGTTGACGTTGAAACCAAAGCCATAGAAGCCGGACCGCGTATTCAGATCGGGCGCGGGGGCGCTGAAGGCCTGCGGCGACAGGGCGGGCAGCAGCGCGCCGGGAGCGGCCAGTGGCTTGCCCTGGTGTTGGCCATCCGCCAGCAGTAGTTTCAGCCACTGGGCCAGATCCACCACCGTGGAGGACACGCCGCCCGCGGGCGCCTGCGCATCGGCGTTGCGCTTGCCCGCCTGCACGAAGCGGCCATTCTGGTAGGCATGCAGCAGGGCGCGGTTGCCGTGCGACTCGAAGTCGGCGTAGCGGTAACTGGTCGATGCCATGCCCAGCGGCTTGAAAAGCTGTTCGTCGGCCAGTTGCTCCCACGGGCGCCCCGCGACCTTGGCGATGGCCTCTGCGCCGATCGTCGTGCTGAAGTTGGCGTAGTGATACGACGTGCGGAAGGGGGTGAGCGGCAACAGGCGCAGGCGGGCGATGACCTCGTTGCGGGAAAAGCCCAGGTCTTCCAGATCGTCGCCCGCCGTGGGCGGCAGCCCGGTGCGGTGCGCAAAGAAATCGCCGATGGTGGCGTGCTCGGACACATAGGCGTTGCTGAGCGCAAAGCCCGGAAGATGACGCGACACGGGGTCGTCCCACGTGGCCTTGCGCTGCGTGATCTCGATGGCGGTCACAGTCGCCGACAGCGACTTGGAGATGGACGCGATCTGGAACACGGTATTGGCATCCACCGGCGCGTCCTTGCCGACCTCGCGTGTGCCGAAGCCTTGCGTCAGCACGGTCTTGCCGTCGATGACGACCGCCACGGCCAGGCCCGGCACCTGGCTGCGTTGCATGATGTCCTTGATGATGCCGGGCAGGTCCTGCACGGCGCGTTCGCGGCTGCCGGCCGGAATCGTGACGGCGTCCGCCGGCGGGTAGTCGGCGGGGGTGATCGGCACGGGTTGCGACCAGGCTGACGTGACGCCGCCCAGGGCAAGAACGATCGTTGCGGTGATGCGCGTGGTTGTGCTGTGCATGTTGGCCTCAGAATCCTGCTTGGTAAGCGATGCGAAAGACGCCCTGGTTGAGGCGCAGGGCCTGGTCGCGCTGATGCGTGATCCCGGCCTGCACGATCAACCCCACGGGCGTGACGTAGGTGACTGCGCCCGATACTCCCCAATCCGTACTGTCCAGCAGGCCATGCCGGGCCAGCGTCTGGCCGCCGCCGGTCAGCTTGCGCACGGCGGCCGTCGCGGTAACCTGCCAGCGGTCTCGAGACAACGACACCGAGGTTACGCCATTGCCGTTGGAAACCGGCGCGCCGCGAAAGGCGCTGGAATAGGTAGCCTCGTTGAACCAGTTCAGGTGCCATCCATCATCCAGCGGCGTGTCGTAGCTCAGCCGGGCCGATACCGTGTTGGCGCTTTCGCCCTGGTTCGGATCCAGGTGCAGCCGGCCCGCGTCCACGCCGCCCGATATGCCCGCCAGTCCGGGTAGATCGCGGAAGTCGTACGAAAGGATGAACGACTTGAGCTGGTCGCTGAACAGCGGCGGCTCGTCGGGGCCAAGCAGGCCGCCGTCCAGGCTGAACCTGCGGTTCATGGCGGTGTTGTCGCGCTTGAACAGCAGGGCGGCCACGGAATGCGTGCCGCGGCCCGACGTATCCAGCGTGTAGCGTCCGCCCACGCCGATCGAGCCGCGGAATTCCGAGTTCTCGTTAAAGCCCGAATACAGGCCGTCCACGACGTGCCAGGCGTCGCCAAAGCCCAGGTCCATCTTGCCGCCGTACAGCGCGTAGTTGTCGGCGGTGTAGGCGGCGAACAGGTTGTCCAGGTTCACGCCCAGGTCGGAAAACGCGTTGTCCTTGGTGTCGTTGGTGGACGAGTTGAACGTGGCCTTGGTGCGGATCGAAAACTCGCGCGTCAGTTGCAGCACCAGCGCGGCCTCGGCGGTGGGCTGCACACTGCTCCAGTGCGAGCGCGGAAGCTGGCCGTTGTCGTCGTGCACACCAAAAAAGCCGGTGTAGCCGGTCATCAGGAGGAACCTGCCGTTCAGGCGCGGATACGATTCGTCGCCATCGGCCAGGTCGCTATAGGGCGTGAGAAAGATCTCGGTCTTGAAAATGTCTCTTGCCTCTTGCGCCGACGCGCCGTGCGCGGCCACGGCAAGCAGCGCCGCCGCCGCGGTCTGGCGCAACGCACGATGCAGACGCTTCACCGCGCCAGCTCAGCCGCCAGTTCGCGCACCTGCGCATGGATGTTGTTGAACATCCCGAAATTCACGCGGCTGGCGACGACGAACACGCCCAGGTCGCGGTTGGGCGACAGCACCACGTACGACATGAAGCCGCCAATGCCGCCGCTCTTGCCCAGCAGGAACGGCGAGCCGTTGCGCGGCAGCGTCACCACCCAGCCCAGCCCCATGCCGTCGGCGTCCGTGACCTCCGTGCCCACGACGGATTTGAGTCCGTCGTAGGGCAGCCACATCGTGTGCGCCAGCAGGGCGTTCTCGCGGGCCTGCCTGGCGCCATCCAGATGCCAGCGCATCCAGCGCACCATGTCGTCGGCCGTGGCGTAGACGCCGGCGCTGGCATACATGATGTCGGGCGCCACTGCATTGGGATCGGGTTTGTCGAAGGGATCGAGGCCCGTCATCAGGCGCTTTTTCTGTGCGTCGCTCAGCACGTTGGTGGCGTCGGTCATGCCGGCGGGCTTGAAGACCTCGTTGGCAAGCACGGTCGAATAGTCCGCGCCGCCGGCCTTGGCCAGCGCGTCGCCCAGCAGGCCATAGCCCAGGTTGGAATACAGCGTGGTGGTGCCGGGCACGTAGGCGGGCTTGTGGCTGCCCATCCACTTCCAGTAATAGGCCCGGTCGAAGACGGCGAACGGATTGTCGGAGGGCTTGGCGTCCGGGTCGGGCAGTTCGCGCGGCAGGCCGGCGGAATGCGTCGCCAGGTCGAGCAGCGTGATCGGGCGGCCGTTGGCATCGACCTTGGCATTGTCAGGCGCGTACTTCGAGAGGGGATCGGTCAGCTTGAGCTTGCCCTTGGCGGCCAGCGACGCCAGCACGTCGCCCGCAAACACCTTGGACACCGACGCGATCCGGAAGATCGATTTGCCGTCGGGTTCGACGCCGCTGCCCGGCGCGGTTTCGCCGTAGCCCTGGACCACCACGTCATTGCCGCGGACCGCCGCGATGATCAGGCCCGGCGCGCCGCCGTTCAGATACATCTGCATGCCGGCCATGGACACGGCATCCTGCAAGGCCAGGTCGGCGGCCTGGGCGTGGCCTGCACCCAGCGCGCAGGCGGCGTTCAAGGCAAGTACGGGGATGCGCGGGAGAAGGCGGGAGGTCAGCATGCGGTTCTCACTGAAGGGGCGAGGAACGGGTGTCCCTGCGCATGCCGCGATGATCCCAAAATCCCGGTGCGTAGCCACCAGCGTCAGGACGAAACAACATCCCGGCGTGATGAATGGCATATTGGCCGGCTTGGCCCGGGCAGCCCCGGCTCAGATCCCCATGCGTTCGCGCAGCGGCTTGCGGTACGAGCGCGACACCGGCCACGTGTCATCCACGGCCCGCATCCGGATCTGCCATCGGTCAACGCTTCTGCGGTCCACGTCCATGACATGCAACGCGTTTGCAATCGCCGTGCGGTGCACGCGAAAGAACGTCTTCTCGGGCAGGAGGGTCGACCAGACCCCAAGCGCGCGGGAGTCCAGCACCATCGAGCCGTCGTCCAGCCAGATCTCGCTGTAGTTGCCCGCCGAGCGCACGCCGACGATGGCTTCCGGCTGAACGCCCCGGACCACGCCGCGCATGCTCAGGTAGACGACCGATGCGGCGGGATTGCCCAGCGGCGCGCGCGTGCGGCCGCTGCCGTACTTGGCCTGGCCGATCAGGTTGGCGCATTGGTACAGCGCGCCGACCTCGCCGGCAGTCCAGTGCCGATGCCGGACGGTGGTGTCGAAACCGATGATGCCTTGCAGCTTGCCGTCAAGGCACACCGGCACGCTGAGCACGCTTTTGTTGCCCTGGCGCTGGAATTCGGCCTGGATGGCGCGCGCGGTGCGGGGCAGGTCGTTGACGTCGTGGATGGCGACCGCCTGCCCTTTGACCATGAACCGGTGCAGCCAGGCGATCAGCGTGGTCGGCACGTCCTGCAGTTCGGCGACGAAGGGCTCGGTCTGGCCGCGGCACCATTCGTGGGTATTGCGCAGCCGCAGCATGTCGGGGCGGTACTCGATCATCCAGGCGCGGTCGATGTCCGAGGTTTCGCCCATGTAGGCAAGCTGCTCCGAGATCGCATCGTCCGCGGGCAGCTTGAGCAGGCTCATGGCGCAGTGATAGAGCCAGTCCGATGACGGGTTGGGTTGGAGGAGGGTGACGGGGTGAGTCTGGTATTGGCCAACATCATCCTTCACGGGCGGTTCCTTCTGAGGCGGCAGGGCGCTTCGGGGGCGCGCTGTCGGACGCGCGCGGCTCGGCGGGATTTTCCTACCGGCGGCGCGGTCTGACAACCGCCCGTGGCGGCCGGCGTTCAGCTAGGTGTCTGGCTACGTTGCCGCACAGGCGCCCGTCGATTCGCGCTCGACGATCCGGAATCCCACGTCAATGACAGGCTCTGGCGGGGTCTCGCCCCGGCATCGCGCCATCAGCACGCGCGCGGCCTGGGCGCCGATGTCCGCGCCGTCGATCTGCACGGTGGTCAGCGACGGCGCCAGGTGCGCGGCGAAGTCGGCCCCGCCGAAGCCACAGACCGCCAGATCCTGCGGCACGCGCAGGCCACGCACGCGCGCCTCGGTCAGCACGCCTTCTGCCAGCGCGTCGGCGCTACAGAAGATCGCCTGCAGGCCGGGCGACTTGTCGAACAGTTCGGCCGCCGCGCGCCGGCCCGACGCCACGTTGCTGGGCGCCGGAACGACCGCCGTGGGCACGTCATGGCCCAAGGTTTCCAGGAAGCCCGCGCGGCGCACCGCAGCGCGCTGGTCGTCGCCGGTGGCCAGGCCCACGTTGCGCCATCCCTTGGACAGGAAGAATTCGGCGACGGCGCTGCCCACCTGCCGATGTGAAAAGCCGACCAGCATGTCGAGCGGGCGTTCGGTCAGATCCCAGGTTTCGACCACCGGAATGCCGATCTCCCGCAAGCGGTGCGCGGCGGGGATGTCGCTCAACAGGCCGGCAACGACCACGCCGTCGACGCGCCGGCCCGCCATGGCGTTGAGCAACGCTTCTTCGCGGCCGCGGTCATAGCCCATCTGTCCGAGGATGAGCTGGTAGCCCTCGCGATCGAGTTCGGCGGTCAGGGCTTCGATGGTGGGCAGGAACTGCGGGACCGAGATGATGGGCACCAGCGCCGCCACGGTGCGGCTGCGCCGGGACTTCAGGCCGCCCGCCAGCAAATTGGGGATGTATCCCGTTTCCGTAACGGCCTGCTGGACGCGTGCGATGGTGGCCTCGGACACGCGGCCCGGATTGCCGAGCGCGCGCGAGGCGGTGATGAGCGACACGCCAGCCGCGCGGGCGACGTCATGCAGGGTGATGGATTTGGGTTTCATGGAACGGGAAGTACGGGTTTGTACGGATCGCGCGCTGGCTTGCCGCGTATTTTGGACAACGTTATCATGAACGTCAGCTGCAACGTTTTGATCCTGCCGCCAGCCAGGCTCCGTACATCGGCGCTTTTTATTTGGCCGCAAATGACAACGTTGTCCATGCGCCATCGTCGTCCTCGCAGGACCGTCCCAGACACCCGGAGAATTCTCATGACCGCCACTTCCAACGCCGACCGTATCGCCTGGTTGCGCATCTCGTCGTGCTACCTGCCGCTGGCCACCCCGATCAGCGACGCCAAGGTGCTGACCGGCCGCCAAAAGCCCATGACCGAAGTCGCCATGCTGTTTGTCGAAGTGCAGACCGAAAACGGCGACGAGGGCATTGGCCTGAGCTACTCCAAGCGCGCCGGCGGTCCCGGGCAGTTTGCCCACGCCAAGGAAATCGCACCCGTCCTGATCGGCGAAGACCCCAGCGACATCGGCCGGCTCTGGACCAAGCTGTGCTGGGCCGGCGCGTCCGTGGGCCGCAGCGGCCTGTCGACCCAGGCCATCGCCGCCTTCGACGTGGCGCTGTACGACTTGAAGGCCCGCCGCGCCAACCTGCCGCTGGCCAAGCTGCTGGGCGCCTATCGCGATTCGGTTGCTTGCTACAACACGTCGGGCGGGTTCCTGCACACGCCGCTGGAGCAACTGCTCGTCAACGCCAGCGCGTCGCGCGAACGCGGCATTGGCGGCATCAAGCTGAAGGTCGGTCAGCCCGACCGGCAGCTGGACATCCGCCGCGTCGAAGCCGTGCGCAAGCATCTGGGCGACGACGTGCCGCTGATGGTCGACGCGAATCAGCAGTGGGACCGCCCGACCGCGCAGCGCATGTGCCGCATCTTTGAACAGTTCAACCTGGTGTGGATCGAAGAGCCGCTGGACGCCTACGACCACGAAGGCCACGCCGCGCTTGCCGCGCAGTTCGACACGCCGATCGCCACCGGCGAAATGCTGACCAGCGCGGCCGAGCACAGCGAGCTGATCCGCCACCGCGCCGCCGATTACGTGCAGCCCGATGCCCCTCGCGTCGGCGGCATCACGCCGTTCCTGAAGATCCTGTCGCAGGCGGAACAGGCCGGCGCGATGCTGGCGCCGCACTTCGCGATGGAACTGCACGTGCACTTGGCCGCCGCGTATCCGACCGAACCGTGGGTCGAGCATTTCGACTGGCTGGAGCCGCTGTTCAACGAGCGGCTTGAGATCCGCGACGGCCGCATGCTGGTGCCGACCCGCCCGGGCCTGGGCATCTCGCTCAGCGATCAGGCGCGCGCGTGGACGCGCGACACGGTCGAAGTCGGCAAGCGGGCCTGAACCCTTTCCGGTCCCGCCGTCTTGCGGCGGGACGCCATGCACGACCAACGGCGCGACAGACGCCAACCCAGAGGAGACTCGCATGAAAAAATGGTTCACCACGCTCGCGCTTGGCCTGGCCGTCTCGGCGTCGGCCCAGGCGCAGAACTGGCCCGCCAAACCCGTCACGATGCTCGTGCCGTTTCCGCCGGGCGGTTCAACCGACCTGATCGCCCGGACGGTTGCGCCCAAGCTGCAGGACAAGTTCGGCGGCACCTTCGTGATCGAGAACAAGCCGGGCGCGGGCGGCACGCTGGGCGCGGGCCAGGCCAAGCGCGCCGCGCCCGACGGCTACACGGTGCTGGTGTCGTCGCTGGGTCCCTTCGTGATCGGCCCGCATCTGGTCAAGGAGCCGGGCTACAACGCACTCAAGGATTTTGAATACATCACGGTGGCCGTGCAGGCGCCGAACGTGCTGGTGGTCAACGCGAATTCGCAGCTTCGCGACATGAAGGGCGTGCTGGATTACCTGAAGTCCAACCCGGGCCGCATGACGTTCGCGTCGGCCGGCAACGGCACCTCGGATCACCTGACGGCCGAACTGTTCTGGCAGGAGACCGGCACGCAGGCCACGCACGTGCCGTACAAGGGTGGCGCGCCGGCCATCGTGGATCTGCTGGGCGGGCAGGTCGACGCCAGCTTCAGCAACATCAACACCTGCCTCACGCATATCCAGTCCGGCAAACTGCGCGCCATTGCGGTGACGAGCGCGAAGCGATCGCCGCTGCTGCCCGACGTGCCCACGATGGAAGAGCTGGGCCTGAAGGGCGTGACGGTGACGTCGTGGCAGGCGTTCGCAGGTCCCAAGGGCATGCCCGCCGACATCCGCGACAAGCTGCGCGCCGGCATTGTCGACGCGCTGAACGACCCGTCGGTCAAACCGCGCCTGCTGGAGCTGGGCTTTGAAGTCGTCGGCAACACGCCGGAGGAATTCACCAAGTTCCAGGCCGAGGAATTTGCCCGCTGGAAGAAGGTGATCGAAGTGGGCAAGATCACGGCGAATTGATTGCACGCCCCCAGGAGCCAAGGTAACGTCGCACCGCGGGCATTCGCCCGCGGATCGACGTTCAGGGGTTTGCATTGGGGACTTTCACCGTAGTCATGGCGATGCTGGTCGCCGTCCTGTTCAGCGGCGTGCTGGTCCGGATGTTGCCGTTGGCCGTTCCGCTACCTTTCGTGCAGATCGGTCTGGGTTTCGTGATCGCGGCCGTGTTCCAGCGTGGCGTGCTGATCGAACCCGAGATCTTCTTCCTGTTGTTCCTGCCGCCTCTGCTTTTCCTGGACGGATGGCGCATATCGAAGCTGGCGGTCCTGCGCGAGTCCTCTTCCATCATCCAGCTCGCGTTCGGCCTGGTGATCCTGACGGTGATCGGCGTGGGATACCTGATCCACTGGATGATTCCCGACGTCCCGTTGCCCGTGGCGTTCGCCATCGCGGCCATCGTGTCGCCGACGGACCCGGTGGCGGTCGAAGCAATTTCCCGGCGCGTCCACATCCCGCGCCGCATGATGGCCATCCTGGAAGGCGAGGCGCTGTTCAATGACGCGAGCGGCCTGGTGGCGTTTCGCTTTGCCGTTGCGGCGGCGGCGACCGGCACGTTCTCGCTGGCGCAGGCCACGATGTCGTTCTTCTGGGTTGCCATTGCCGGCCTGTCGATCGGGGCCGGGCTGACGTGGCTGATCATGCAATTGCGGACCATCTACACGCGCCGGGTGGGCGAAGAGCCGGGATCCGAGGTGCTGCTCAGCCTGTTGACGCCTTTCTTCGTCTACTTCGTGGCCGAGCACGCCAATGCGTCGGGCATCCTGGCCGCGGTATCCGCCGGCGTCATGATGAGCTATTCCGAACTGTCGGGCCGCGCACTCGCCGCGACTCGCATGGAGCGCAGGGCCGTGTGGAACACGGTGCAGTTCACGCTGAACGGCATGATCTTCGTGTTGCTGGGTGAGCAGTTCCCCACGATCTTCGCCGGCCTGGCAAGCGCCGCGAAAGAGGCCGGCGGCCAATCCCTCTGGTGGTTGCCCGTGTATGGACTGGCCGTGTGCCTGGGCCTGGTGCTGTGCCGGCTGCTGTGGGTGACCGTGTCGCTGAAGCTGAACGCGATGGCGGCCCGCCGCCGCGGCGCCGAGCCGCCCGAGGTCGGCGCGCGCGTGATCCTGGCCGTCTCCGTGGCGGGCGTGCGCGGCGCGGTGACGCTGGCCGGGGTGATGACGCTTCCCTTTGCGCTGGACAGCGGCGCGCCATTTCCGGCGCGCGATCTGGCGGTGTCGCTGGCGGCCATGGTCATCGTGTTTTCGCTATTGCTGGCCAGCGTGGCCCTGCCCCCCTTGATGCGCGGGTTGCACTTTGCGCCGAACAGCCGCACCGAGCGCGAGGCATCGCTGGCGCAGGACGCCATGCTGCGCGCGGCGCTCGACAGCGTTGCGGCCGGCGCAAGGCGCCGGGGCGTGGAAAATCCGGAAAACGCCGCGCTGTATCTGGAGGTGGCGGAGAACCTGAGCGGCGCGTTGCGGCGGCAGTCCGGCGAGGCGGCGGACGTGGCCGATACGGAACGCCTGGGCAGGCAGATCGCCATCGAGCGCGAACTGAGGCTGGAAGCCATTGCCGCTTCCCGCGAGGCGGTTTTCCATCTGGCTCGTACGCACCGCATCTCGGATTCACTGGCTCGGGAGCAGGGGCGGCTGCTGGATCTGCACGAAGCGCATCTGCGGTAGCGGGTGTGCGCGCCCACGGGGTGCGGATTGGTCGCACATGATCCGCGTGACGATATGCCGACCCGCTTCAGATCGGTCAGACCCTTAAAGTATTGAGAATTCCGGGCGGCCCTCAGTGCATTCGTAGATTATTTATGCTTTAAAGGTATCAATTCGGATTCCCAAAGTATTGGACGCGAAAAGTCGCCGGGTTCTATAAACGCCTCGTGACCATCCCTTATCCAACGCCGTCCATGTCTGCAGCCACCATCGAACGCATCGAAACCTGTCTCGTCGACCTTCCCACCATCCGTCCGCACAAGCTGTCGGTGGCCACGATGTATGGCCAGACGCTGATGCTGGTGAAGGTGTATTGCAGCGACGGCGTGGTGGGCATTGGCGAGGGCACCACCATCGCCGGCATGGCGTACGGTCCGGAAAGCCCCGAGGCCATGAAGCTGTCGATCGACGCGTATTTCGCGCCCGCCATGATCGGCCAGGACGCCACCCGCGTGCAGGCACTGATGGCGCACGTGGGCAAGCTGGTCAAGGTGAACCACTTTGCCAAGAGCGCGCTGGAAACCGCGCTGCTGGATGCGCACGGCAAGCGCCTGGGCGTGCCGGTCAGCGAACTGCTGGGCGGGCGGCGGCGGGATCGCGTGCCCGTGGCGTGGACGCTGGCGTCGGGCGACACGGATCGGGACATTGCCGAGGCCGAGCAGATGCTGCAAGAGCGCCGCCACCGCATCTTCAAGCTGAAAATCGGCGCCCGTGATCCGAAGGTCGATATCGCCCACGTGGCCGCCATCAAGCGCGCGGTGGGCGACCGCGGCGCGGTGCGCGTCGACGTGAACATGGCGTGGAGTGAAACGCAGGCGGCGTGGGCGATTCCCGCATTGGCAGAGGCCGGTTGCGAGCTGGTGGAGCAGCCCGTGGCCAGCGCCGCGGCGCTGGCGCGGTTGATGCACCGGTTCCCGGTGGCGTTGATGGCCGACGAGGTATTGCAAGGCCCGGACACCGCGTTCGAGATCGCGCGCCAGCACGGTGCGGATGTCTTCGCCATCAAGATCGAGCAGAACGGCGGCCTTTTTGCGGCGCAGCGCGTGGCGGCGATCGCGGACGCGGCGGGCATCGAACTCTACGGCGGCACGATGCTGGAAGCTGCGGTCAGCACGGTCGCGTCGGCCCACCTGTTTGCCAGCTTTGCGCATCTGCAATGGGGCACGGAGCTGTTCGGCCCCTTGCTGATCACCGAGGAAATCCTTGCGCAGCCGCTGGACTACAGCGACTTCGAATTGACCGTGCCTGCCGGACCGGGGCTCGGCATCGAGCTGGACGACGCCCGCGTCAAGCGCTTCACGCGCGACGGGCTGGTCAAGGTCACGAACAAAAGCCATTGAGAAAACCTGGCGATGCGGCGGCATGCAATGCCGCATTTCCCGACCCATACCAATAGACAAACCCTGGAGACAGACATGAGCCTCGACGTATTCAACACCCCGGAAGTGCAGGACCTGCTGAAGGCCGCGACCAACATTGCAGGCAGCGAGGGCAACCCGCGCTTCAAGCAGATCCTGAACCGCCTGTTGAGCGATCTTTTCAAGGCCATCGACGACCTGGACATCACGCCCGACGAGGTGTGGGCCGGCGTCAACTACCTGAATCGGCTGGGCCGCGACGGCGAGGCCGCGCTGCTGGCCGCCGGGCTGGGCCTGGAGAAATTTCTGGACGTGCGCATGGACCACGAGGACAAGCTTGCCGGCCTGGACGGCGGCACGCCGCGCACCATCGAAGGCCCGCTGTATGTCGCAGGCGCGCCCGTGCAGGACGGCGTTGCCCGCATCGATCTCGATCCGGATGCGGACGCCGGCCCCCTGGTGATCCGTGGCGTCGTGCGCGATACCAACGGCGCGCCGCTGGCCAATGCGGTGGTGGAGTGCTGGCACGCGAACTCCAAGGGTTTCTATTCGCACTTCGACCCGACGGGCGCGCAGACCGACTTCAACCTGCGCGGCGCGGTCCGTACCGACTCGGATGGCAAATATGAGTTCCGCACGCTGATGCCCGTCGGCTACGGCTGTCCGCCGCAAGGCGCCACCCAGCAGCTGCTGGACGCGCTGGGCCGCCACGGCAACCGCCCGGCGCACGTGCACCTTTTTGTCAGCGCCGACCAGCACCGCAAGCTGACGACGCAATTCAACATCGAGGGCGATCCCCTCATCTGGGACGATTTCGCTTACGCCACCCGCGAAGCGCTGATCCCGCCGGTGACCGACAAGACGGGCGGCGCCGAACTGGGCCTGAAAGCCGACGCGTACAAGGAAATCGAATTCGACGTCGTGCTGACGGGCCTGCTGCAAGGCAAGGACAACCAGATCGTCAATCGCCTGCGCGCCTCCGCCCAGGCCTGAACCCGGCAGGCATCGCCACTGCGCGATGCCGCCATTCGACACTCATACCCATACCGATAACGGGCTCCGCGCGAGCCCGGGGAGACTCTCATGGCCTCAACAATCTCCATTCCGAGCCTGATCGATCAGGAACGGATGGGCGCCTTTCAATGGCGCGTCCTGATCCTGTGCTTTCTGATCGCTTTGTTTGATGGCTTCGACACGCAGGCAATGGCGTTCACCGGGCCCGCGATCCTGACGGCATTCAAGCTGCAGGCCGGCGAACTGGCGCCGATCCTGACCGCCGGCATCGTCGGCATGACGGTGGGCGCCATGACGTTGGGCCTGGTGGGCGACCGTATCGGCCGCCGTCCCGCCGCGCTGATCGGTGTGGCCGTCTTCGGGCTGGCGACGCTGTTGACGGCCGCCGCCACGGAGACGTGGCAGATTCTGGCGCTCCGGTTCATCGCTGGGCTGGGCATGGGCGGTTGCACGCCCATCGTGCTGGCGCTGGCCGCGGAATACGCGCCGGCACGCCATCGTGGCGTGGTGATCACCGGCGTTTTGCTGGGTCTGCCCGCGGGCGCCATGCTGGGCGGCCTGTTGGCCGCGCGCATGCTGCCCGTGATCGGATGGCAAGGCATCTTCATCGTGGGCGGCGTCGCGCCGCTGTTGCTGTTGGCGGCGCTGATGGTGCTGCTGCCCGAGTCCCTGCAATTCAAGGCGATGCGCGGTGACACGGCGGGCCAGGGGTATGTCGCTCGCATCCTCGCGAAGATCTCGCGCCAGCCGTTGCCGGCCGGCGTGCGGTTCACGGTGCCGGAAGACGCGACCATCCGCGCCAGCGTCAAGGCGCTGTTCACCGATGGTTATGCCCGCAAGACGCTGGCGATCTGGTCCGTGTATCTGCTGAACTGGGTGGCGTGGTTCATGCTGCTGTCGTGGCTGCCTACGGTGCTGAAGGCCGCGGGTCTGCCGGCCGACCAGGCGCCGATGGGCACGTTCACCGTGAATCTCGTGTTCATCGTGTGCGCCTTTCCGCTGTCGTACCTGATGCCGCGCGTGTCGACCCGCACGCTGCTGATCGCCATGTTCGCGCTGGGCATCGCGGTGTCGTTGGGGCTGGGGTACGCGGGAACGGACTGGACGCTCGTGTTCATCCTGATCGGCGCGGCGGGCCTGGGCATCGGCGGCCAGCAGCTGGCGCTGAACTACCTGGTCATCGGCGCGTATCCGACCGCACTGCGCGCCACGGCGACGGGCTGGTCCATCGGCGTGGGCCGCGCCGGCGCCATCATCGGCTCGGCCATCGGCGGCAGCTTCCTCGGCTGGTTCGGCCCGTCGGGCTTCTTCATGGTGCTGGCGGTTCCGCTGGCGGGGGCGCTGCTCGCCGTGCTGGCTGTGGACAACAAGTCGTCGCAACCCGTGCCGGGCGAGCTGTCGCGCGCACATTGACCGGGAGCTTGCATGAATCGCTTTGAAAATCAGATCGCGCTGGTCACCGGCGCGGCCCAGGGCGTCGGACGCGCTACCGCCAAACGCCTGGCATCCGAAGGCGCTGCGGTCGTGCTGGTCGACCGCGCCGCCGAACTGGGCGAGGCCGTGGCCCGCGAGATCCGCGAGGAGGGCGGACAGGCGTCGTTCATCGACGCCGACCTCGAAACCCACGCCGGTGCCCAGCGGATGGTGCAGTACACGCTGGACTCGCACGGCCGAATCGACGTGTCCGTGCACAACGTGGGCGGCACGATCTGGATGAAACCGTTCTGGGAGTACACGCCGGACGAGATGCAGCGGGAGGTCACCCGTTCGCTCTGGCCGACGCTGTGGTCGTGCCGGGAGGTGATCCCGGTAATGAAAAAGCAAGGCCGGGGCGCCATCGTCAACGTCGGCTCAAACGCCACGCGCGGCATCTACCGCGTGCCGTATTCGGCATCCAAGGGCGGCGTTCACGCGGCCACCGTCTGCATGGCGCTGGAACTGGCCGAATCCGGCGTGCGCGTCAATTGCGTGGCGCCGGGCGCGCTGGACAACGGCGTGCGCGCCATTCCGCGCAACACCGAAGCCCCCTCGGATCAGGACCGCATCTGGCAGGGCGAGATGTACACGGACTGCCTGGCCGGCACGCCCATGCATCGCATGGGCAGCATGGAAGAGGTCGCGTCAGCGATCTGCTTCATGGCGGCGCCGGAGGCGTCGTACATCACGGGGCAGGTGATGTATGTGGCTGGGGGGCATGTGGGGTGAGGAGGCGAGGGGTGCCAGACACCCATTGAGACCCCCGTTCTCGCAAAACGAAAGGCCGCTGGCTCATGGCAGCGGCCTTTTCTCTTTGCGGTCGCCCTTCGACGGGGGCTCGCGGCGTCTATGCGGCGCGCGCGAGCGGCGCGGCGCCGATGCGGCTTAGGGAGCCGGAGAACGGGCCGGTGCGCTGGCGCGGCTGCGGCTGGCGTTCGTGGATCAGGCCGCGAACGGCTTTCAGCACGTCGTCCGGGCTGGCCGGTTTACGCATCAGCATCGCGCGGCCCGCGCACGCTTCCAGGATCTCGTGTTCCGGACGGCCGCTCAGCACTAGCACCGGCGTTTCATGCAGATAGGCGTTGTCCCGCATGGCGGTCAGGAGGGCGGCGCCGTCCATGCCGGGCATGGACAGATCGGTGATGACCAGGTCGGGGCGCAGGGCGATCATCTGCTGCAGCGCGGTCAGGCCATCGGTGTGCGTCGTGACGTCATAGCCTTCGCTGGTCAGGAACTCGCTCATCAGGGCGACCAACGTGGGTTGGTCGTCCACCAAAAGAATCTTCGTCATTTTTTTCGGTGCCACGGTGGGCAGGAATTCGGTTGTCTGCGCGGCCGGCTGTCCCCAGGTTCAGGCGGGGGGGGCCGAGGGCGTGCCAGCAAAGGCGGCAGGCGCACGGAAAGGCGGCCGGCAGATCGGGAAGCCGAATCCTAGGGCATGGCAGGGCCGCGTTGGTGTAGTAGTTGTATCCATACGCAACCCAGCTGCGCACATACCTGTATAGTTCGCCAGTGCGCAGGATGGTCTGCAGACTTCTCCGTCCCTATAATTCTTCGCACTCTGCCTTAGCGCAATCCGCGCGCTTTCCCTGAATTGGTAAATCGATCTCATGCTGAAATCGCCGCAGCCGGCCAGTCGCCTGGCCTTTCCCCGCACTTTGATGGCCGGATTCATCCTGGCCGCAGTGGCCACGCTGGTCATCGCCTTCGTCAACGTACGCTCGGCGGACACCCGCGCGCGTGCCGTCCAGTCCATGGACCGCGCGACCGAGTCGCTGCGTCAGCTCAGCCTGTTCAATTCGGCCCTGAAAGACGCCGAGATCGGCCAGAGGGGTTACCTGCTGACGGGCGACCCGGCCTACCTGGAACCGTATGTGCGCTCCGTGCCGCTCATCGAGCAGCGCCTGGCCGTCGTGCAGGAGTTCTCGCAACAGGACGCCACGCAGCGCCGGATTGCCAATGACATCGCGGGCATCACGAAGCAAAAGCTTACCGAGTTGAACAACACCGTCGAGATGCGCCGAGCGGGCGACGTCGAAGGCGCGCTGGCGGTGGTGCGGACCGATTCGGGCAAGGAGGCGATGGACCGGCTGCGCGATCTTGTCGGCGACCTCTATACGTCACAGATGCGCCGGGTCGAGCAGGAGCGCGACGCCTGGAGCGATGCGGCCACGATTTCCACCTACTATTCCTGGGGCGGCGCTCTGGTGCTGCTGGTCCTGATCTTTGCCTCGGCGCTCATGACCATCCGCGAGTATCGCGTCAAGGCGCGCCAGGCCTGGGTGACGACGGGCCTGTCGGGTCTGAGCATGCGGCTGCGGGGCGACCAGCGGCTGGACGAGATCGGCCGGCGCGCCCTGGACTATCTGGCCGAATACCTGAACGCCAGCGTCGGCGCGGGTTATGTGGTCAACGGTGACGACCTCGAGCTGTTCGGCGGCTACGCGGTGCCGCCGGAAAGGCTGCCCCAGAAGATTTCCACGGCGCAGGGCCTGGTAGGCCAGGCGGCCGTATCGCGCAAGCTGCTGCACGTGCGCAACGTGCCCGCCGGCCACCTTGAAGTCTCGTCCGCCACGGGCCGCTCGAATCCGGTCGAACTGGTGGTCGCGCCCGCCATGCAGTACGAGCGCGTATACGCCGTGATCGAGCTGGGCTTCAACCATCCGGTCAGCGAGGGCGAACGCAGCCTGCTGGAAGGCGCGTCCGAAATGCTGGCGTCCGCCATCCGTGCCGGCATGGACCGATCGCGGCTGGAATCGCTGCTGGCGGAAACGCAGCGCCAGTCCGAAGAGCTGCAGACCCAGCAGGAAGAACTGCGTGTCAGCAATGAAGAACTGGAGCAGCAGAGCCGCATCCTGCAGGAATCGCAGGCGCGCATGGAACTGCAGCAGACCGAGCTGGAGCAGACCAACCTCAATCTGGAATCGCAGACCGAGCAGTTGCTGCGGGTGCAGAGCGCGCTAACCGACAAGGCCCGCCTGCTGACGCAGGCCAGCCAATACAAGAGCGAATTCCTGGCCAACATGAGCCACGAGCTGCGCACGCCGCTCAATTCCACGTTGATCCTGGCCAAGCTGCTGTCCGACAACAAGACGGGCAACCTGACGGCAGAACAGGTGAAGTACGCGCAGACCATCAACGCGGCGGGGCGCGATCTGCTGGCGCTGATCAACGACATCCTGGACCTGGCCAAGATCGAGGCGGGCCAGGCGACGGTCGAGATCGAAGACCTGGCGGTGACCCCGGCGCTGCAGCGGTTGCTGGAACCGCTGCGGCCGCTGGCCCAGGAAAAGGGCCTGGCGCTGGAGCTGGACATTGCGCGCGACGTGCCGGACACCCTGCGGACCGATCCGCAGCGGCTGGGCCAGGTGCTCAAGAACCTGCTGTCCAACGCCATCAAGTTCACCGAGCAGGGGTTCGTCGCGCTGCGCGTGACGCGGGCGCCGGGGCGCATGCTGTCATTTGCGGTGCACGACACCGGCATCGGCGTGGCTCCCGACCAGCACGAACTGATTTTCGAGGCATTCCGTCAGGCCGACGGCAGCACGCACCGCAAGCATGGCGGCACGGGGCTGGGTCTGTCGATTTCGCGGGATCTGGCCAAGCTGCTGGGCGGCTCGCTGTCGCTGGTCAGCACGCCGGGGCAGGGCAGCGTGTTCACGCTGCTGCTGCCGATGAACATGCTGGTCGTGTCGACCGCCCCAGCGCCGCGCGAGGGCGCGGAGGCGCCTACCACGCTGGCAGGCCCGGCTGGCGCCATCGCCGCCCCGCCCGCCGCGCGCACCGAGCCTGCCCAACCGGCGGCGCTGGCCCAGTCAGCCGAGCCAATTGAGCAGGAGCCGGGCGAGACCTTTGCCCGAACCATCCTCGTCATCGAGGACGACGAACGCTTTGCGGGCATCCTCGCCGATCTGGCGCACGAGATGGGCTTTGGCTGCCTGGCCGCGCACACCGCGACGGAAGGCCTGGCGCTGGCGTCGCAGCGGCGCCCCGATGCCATCGTGCTGGACGTCAACCTGCCCGACTTTTCCGGTCTGGGCGTGCTGGATCAGCTCAAGCGCAACCCGAACACCCGCCACATTCCGGTGCACATCGTGTCGGTGGCCGATTACGCGCAGGAGGCGCTGGTGCGCGGGGCGGTGGGTTATGCGCTCAAGCCGGTCAAGCGCGAGGAACTGGTTCACGCGCTGCACCGCCTGGAAGCCAAGTTCACGCAGAACGTGCGCCGCGTGCTGGTCGTCGAGGACGACGACCGCCAGCGCGACAGCGTGCGCGAACTGCTGGCGCGCGACGACGTCGAGATCGTGCTGGCGGCCAATGCCGGCGACGCGCTGGCGCTGCTGCGCGACACCACCTATGACTGCGTGGTGATGGACCTGAACCTGCCCGACATGAGCGGCTACGAACTTCTGCGCGAAATGGCCGAGCAGGAAAGCGTGTCGTTCCCGCCCGTGATCGTGTACACCGGCCGCGCGCTGTCGCGCGACGAAGAGCAGCAGCTGCGCCGCTTCTCCAAGTCGATCATCATCAAGGACGCGCGTTCGCCCGAGCGCCTGCTGGACGAAGTGACGCTGTTCCTGCACCAGGTGGAAGCCGAGTTGCCGCCGCAGCAGCGCCAGATGCTGGAACTGGCGCGCAGCCGCGACACGACGCTGGAAGGCCGCACGGTGCTGGTGGTGGAAGACGACGTGCGCAACGTGTTTGCGCTGTCCAGCATCCTGGAACCCACCGGCCTGCACGTCGAGATTGCGCGCAACGGTCGCGAGGCGCTGGATGCGCTGGGCCGCGCCGGCGTCAACGGCCACCGTGCGGTGGACCTGGTGCTGATGGACATCATGATGCCGGAGATGGACGGCTATACGGCCATGCGCGAGATCCGCGCGCGGCCCGAGTGGCGCCGTCTGCCCATCATTGCCCTGACGGCCAAGGCCATGAAGGACGACCAGGAAAAATGCCTGGCCGCCGGCGCCAACGACTACATCGCCAAGCCGCTGGACGTCGAGCGCCTGCTGTCGCTGGTGCGCGTCTGGATGCGCAAGTAAGCCCGACCCGGCCACGACACAGCGATCACGCCCATGCCTAATCAAAACAAGGCGAACATCGAAGACATCGAGCAGCGATTGCTGCTCGATGCGATCTATCACCGCTACCACTACGACTTCCGGGAGTATGCGCAGGCTTCGCTGAAACGCCGACTGCGCACCGCGCTGGGCGAGTTCGACTGCAAGACGCTGTCGCAGCTTCAGGACCGCGTGCTGCACGAGCCCGCCGTGTTCACGGGCCTGCTGCAATACCTGACGGTGCAGGTCAGCGACATGTTCCGTGACCCCAGTTATTTCCTGGCGCTGCGCAACGAGGTGGTGCCGATCCTGCGCACCTATCCCTCGATCAAGGTGTGGGTGGCCGGGTGCAGCACGGGCGAGGAAGTCTATTCGCTGGCCATCCTGCTGCACGAGGAAGGGCTGCTGGACCGTACGCTGATCTACGCCACCGACATCAATCCGCACGCACTGCGCGCGGCCGAGCAGGGCGTGTTCGACCTGGAGCGCGCAGCGGCGTTCACGGCCAACCATGCGCAGGCCGGCGGGCGCAACTCGCTGTCGCACTATTACACGGCGCGGTATGGCCGGGTGGTGTTCGACAAGACGCTGCGCGAGCACATGGTGTTCTCCGACCACAGCCTGTCGACCGACAGCGTGTTTGCGGAAGTGCATCTGGTGTCGTGCCGCAACGTGCTCATCTACTTCGAGCGCGATCTGCAGGACCGGGCGCTGGGCCTGTTTCACGATGCACTGGTTCATCGCGGATTCCTGGGCCTGGGGTCCAAGGAGTCGGTGCGATTCACGGCGCAGGCCGACGGCTTTGACGAATTCGTGATGGCCGACCGCATCTACCGTAAAAGGGCCGACCTGTGACCACGCGCGGGCCGGATCTGTCCGTGGACGCTTCGGACGCCTGGGACGCAATCGTCATCGGCGGCTCGTCGGGCGCTATCGACGCCCTGAGCGTTCTGCTGCCGGCGCTTCCCGCAGGCCTTCAGGCGAGCGTGATCGTGGTCCTGCACCTGCCGTCCGACCGCCGTAGCCTGTTGAGCGACATCTTCAGCTATCGCTGCGCCTTGCCCGTGCAGGAAGCGCAGGACCAGCAACCGATACCGCCTGGGCACGTGTATTTCGGGCCGCCCGGCTACCACCTGCTGGTGGACCGGGGGCCGCGCCTGGCGCTGTCGATCGACCCGCCGGTGCATTTTTCACGGCCGTCCATCGACGTGCTGTTCCAGTCCGCCGCCGATTGCTATGGCGAGCGGCTGCTTGGCGTGCTGCTGTCCGGCGCGAATGAGGATGGGGCCGAAGGCCTGGCCGCCATCCATGCCGCCGGCGGCCACGCGCTGGTGCAGGCGCCGGCGTCGGCAGCGGCACCCACGATGCCCGACGCCGCCCTGGCGCTGGTTCCGGCGGCAAGGGCGCTGACGCCCGACGAGATTGCCGCCGTGTTCGCGCAGTTGCCCACAAGACGGCTGCCCTGAAACCCAAACGCATTGACACCATGATCCCGACATCAGCCCCATCCCGCGACGACCGCATCAAGTGCCTGCTGGTTGACGACGTTCCGGAGAATCTGATTGCGCTCGAGGCGCTGCTGGCCAGCGACCGTGTCGAGGTGCTGAAGGCCCAGTCCGGCCCGCAGGCGCTGGAACTGCTGCTGCGCCACGGCGACGTCGCGCTGGCGCTGCTGGACGTGCAGATGCCCGACATGAACGGCTTCGAACTGGCCGAACTGATCCGCGGCAGCGAGCGCACGCGCCACATTCCGCTGATCTTCATCACCGCCGGTTCGCGCGAACAGAACTGGCAGTTTCGCGGCTACGAGAGCGGCGCGGTGGACTTTCTGTACAAGCCCGTCGACCCGTACATGCTGCGCACGAAGGCCAACGTGTTCTTCGAATTGCACGAGCGCAAGCGTGCGCTGGCGCAGCAACTCGAAGAGCGCACCGAAGCGCTGCGGGTCAACGAAATGTTCATGGCCGTGCTGAGCCACGATCTGCGCACGCCCTTGCAGGCCATCATCATGGGCGCCACCGTGCTGCAGCGCCAGGGCGACGACGAACGTGTGTCGAGCCTGGCGCGGCGCATGCTGCAAAGCAGTGAGCGCATGTCGTGCCTGATCGAAGACCTGCTGGATGTGACGCGCATTCGCCAGGCGGGCGGGCTGACGCTGGCGCCCTCGGAACTGAACATGGGAGCGCTGGTCGAGCGCACGCTGGACGAGGTCCGCACGGGCTTTCCCGATCGCCAGGTGGCGTCGCACTGCCGTGGCGACGCGGCCGGCGCGTGGGACGGCCAGCGCATTTCGCAGGTGATCGCCAACCTGGTGGGCAACGCCTTGCACCATGGCAGCAAGACCGCCCCGGTGCGGGTCGAGGTCAATGGCGAGGACGCCAACGAGGTGGTCGTTACCGTTTCCAATGGCGGCACCATTCCGCCGGAGCTGCTGCCCCATCTCTTCAACCCATTCCGCAGCGGCGCGCGGCGGCCCGGCGGTCACCACGGATTGGGCTTGGGCCTTTTCATTGCGCAGCAGATCGTGGTGTCGCATGGCGGCTGCATCAGCGCGGACTCGCGCGACGACGTGACGAGTTTCCGCGTGGCTCTGCCGCGGCGGGCGGCGTCGGCCGGCGCGGCGGTGATCGCGCGGCCGCGCGGCGACGCGACGCCCGCCTAGGGCGGCGCAGACTGTCCACCGCAGTCAGCGGTGGACAGGTCATCCGGTGTATCCACATCGGCGCATACGCCCGCATCATCGACCGCCAGCTCGGTCACACCATGACGGGCCAATACGGAACGTGCGCCCACATCTCCCGCCAGCGCCGCAAGCGCCGGCCAGATCGATCGCTGAAACGCGACCGGGTGGCCGCGCTGGCCCTGCCATGCCGGCGCGACGATGGGATGCTCCTTTGCCGCTTCTGCAACGCGCAGGAAGGTATCCGCGCGGATCCAGGGCATGTCGCCAAGCGCGACAAGGCAGGATTGCACGTCCGGGCTTGCGGTGCGCATGACGTGCCGTGCGGCCGCAGCAAGACTGTCGCCCATGCCACCGTTCGTGCCATCGGCGTAAGGGCCTATCGTGACCACCTCGCATCCGGCTTGCGCCAGGAGTGCCGCGACGCGGTCGTTGCCCGCGCGGACGACCGCCACGACGCCGGCCGCCGCGGCCAACAGGGACGACGCGGCCGCCATGACTACAGGTGTGCCGTCTGCAAGGCGCGCCAGCAGCTTGTCCTGGCCCGCGGCCGCGCTGGCAAAGCGCCGGCCGTGTCCGGCAGCTAGCAGGATGCCCACGCAGCGGATGCGCGCGGCGCTGTCCGGATTGGTTTCGAGATCGAACATTTTCTTGTCAAACGGGCGTGGCGGCCGGGCGGTTCCCGTCGCTATCATCGATTGACGACGATCTTATCGGGAAATCCGCCCCGTTTTCACGCAAGACGCAGCGCGGCACCGGCATGCCGGGGGCGGCGCCGCCAGGAACACGGTTTGCTGATAGCGCGCGCTGATGGCGAGCTGCGGCCCGCCGAATGCTCAAAGGAGTTCCAGCCTTGGAAAATTCCATCGATATCAAGATTTCGCGGCGCAACCTGCTCAAGGCGGGCGCCGCTTCAGCCACCGCACTCGGGACAACAACCATGTCCGCAGCCCAAAGCGCCGCGCCGGCGCACAACCTGACCACCACGGTCACGCTGCAGGTGAACGGCCGCACGCATGAGTTGGCGCTGGATGTGCGCACCAGCCTGCTGGACGCGCTGCGCGAGCACCTGCACATGACCGGCACCAAGAAGGGCTGCGATCATGGCCAGTGCGGCGCCTGTACGGTGCTGCTGGATGGCAGGCGGATCAATGCCTGTCTGACGCTGGCCGTCATGCACGACGGCCAGCAGATCACGACTATCGAAGGGTTGGGCACGCCGGGCGCGCTGCATCCGCTGCAGGCCGCGTTCGTCAAGCATGACGGTTACCAGTGCGGTTACTGCACGCCGGGGCAGATCTGCTCTGCGGTCGGCATGCTGGACGAGGCCGCAAGCGGGATGCCCAGCCATGTCACCGGCTCGTTGACCGAGCGCCCGTTGCTGACGCCCGAGGAGATCCGCGAACGCATGAGCGGCAACATCTGCCGTTGCGGGGCGTATTCCAACATCCTGGACGCCATCGAAGACGTCGCGGAGGGCAAGGCA
>Ga0213828_1000673_pt1 | contig 31943 bp, 30 predicted proteins | sample MC6MC0897MG_FD_180664 | JGI IMG/M metagenome (GOLD analysis project Ga0213828, IMG submission 180664) | Enriched soil aggregate microbial communities from Iowa State University, Ames, United States - MC6-MC0897-MG | ecosystem: Environmental > Terrestrial > Soil > Unclassified | place: USA: Iowa... | reverse complement strand
CGCGAGGGTTCAAATCCCTCCTTCTCCGCCATTGGCCCGTTGGTCAAGTGGTTAAGACACCGCCCTTTCACGGCGGTAACACGGGTTCGAATCCCGTACGGGTCATACGAGATAAAGCAGTAGATGTTAACTTACATCTACTGCTTTTTTATGATTTTTTCGTTTGTTTTTGCTTGATATGTTAAGAGCATAAAAAATCCTTATACATCCTTCCATATAATCTTTCATATCGTTAATTTTTAATCATTGGTTCTGAATAAGCTACAAATACACTCGTAGCCGAATTATTCACTGTCATTTAGACAAATATTCCATGGTAAATCTCGATAATATTGGTATATCCTTTGGAATAACTCTAGCTTTCTTTTATAATAGAGGTTGAATAGAATTAGTAGGAGGTTATAAATATGAAGAAAAAGCAAAATAAATGGATTGTGAGCGCGGCATCTACAGCATTGGTTGCAGCAGCTGTTGTTCCTACTGCAAGTGCAGCCTCCTTTACAGATATTGCAAAGAGTGACCATAAAGAGGGGATTTTGGCATTAGCAGATGCAAAGATAGTTGGTGGATATACTGATGGCACATTTAGACCAAATTCTACCCTTACGCAAAGCAATGTTATTAAATTTTTAGGAAAATGGCTAGTATCAGAGCACTACCAAGTTCCTGCAGATTACAATAAAAAAGTACGCTTTACGGATATGCAGCCAGCAACTACAAAAGATAAAGAATTACTGCAATATGCAGCGCTTATCTATGATAATGACATAACCAAAGGTACTAACAACAAGTTAATGCCTTCAGCGAATATTACACGTGAACAAATGGCCTCTTATTTGGTAAAAGCGATTGAGACAGTTTATGATATTGATTTAATTGCAAAGTATAAAGAAGAAAATCATAAATCCTCTATTACGGACTTAAAAAATGCAGCAGTAGAGAATCGTGAAGCTATTATTGCCCTTGAGTATGCAAAGATTACTAATGTTAAAACATTTAATCCTAAAAGCACACTAACACGTGGTCAATTTGCATCCTTTTTACATCGTACTATGACCAATATTAAAGAGATGATAAAAGTTCCTGAGGTGCCATTACTTATCCAAACAGTGAAAGTAGTAGATGCGACTACACTACAGGTAACGCTAACAGACGGGACAAGCCACAAGGTAACATTAGCAACGCCACTTATTGAAAATGTGGAAACAAAGGTGGATTTTAAAATTAATGATAAATCCTATTCAGCTGTTGTTACATATGAAGTCAATGAACTAAAGGTAATATCAGTGGAGGGAATTAATGGCTCTCAAATTAAAGTTGCTTTTAACCTAGCAATTGATCCACTTTCTGTATTAAAAACAGATGGTAAACTACAGGATAATATTGCAGCTTTCTCTAATGTGGATACATTAAGATCATTATCCATTGTGAAAGCAGAAATAAGTGCTGATAAAAAATCAATCATCTTTACAGTCAATGAGCCATTAAAAGGCACACATCGTTATGTACTTAACAACATTAAATCAGAAAAAGGTCTACTACTTAAACAAGTAGATGCGAATTTTGTCACTGCTGGGGATACACAACCCCCTACTATTTTGGGAACTACGCAAGGAAACAACTCTTCAATCGTAAAAGTGCAGTTTTCTGAGCCAATGGCTGCATTTCCAAATGAACGCATTCAATTCACGTTACCAAATGGAACAAGGGTGATGAATGTAGTGGGAAGCATTGAGCAAAACGCTACTGAAGCAACCTTTGATTTATCAGCTGCAACAGTGAATGGTGGTTATTTGGCACCTGGTGCAGCTATGCAGATTACATTTGTAGCAGCAACAGATTTAGCAGGAAATATCATTTCACCAAATCCAGCTACTATCTCAGTGAAAAAAGGGGATAGAGATGGTATTCCGCCAGCGCTATCCACTGTCACACAAACGGGTCCAAATACATTCCAGTTATTGTTTTCAGAGGAGATTCAACCACTTAATGTATATGATTTATCCATTAAAAGTGGACAGACTTCATTCACCATCAATAAGGTTGAGAAAGATCCTAAAAATGGTCGTTTAGTCAATGTAACGGTAGATCCAAGGAATATACTTCAGGGAATTACTACGATTGGGACGGCTACTGGTCGCGTTATTACTGATTTATCAGGTGAAACAGCAACTTTCTCAACAGTGTATAATTTTATCAGAGATGATAAAGCACCTACTTTAACCAATTCTGAAATTGTTTATGAAGATAATGTAGAATATTTACAATTAACTTTTGATAAGCCTGTACAGTTAGGAGCTTATGCAAAAGCAGCATTTACTGGAAGCTATATGAATAACCATATTTTATATGAACTTTCAAGAGGACCTCAAAGTGATATTCATATAGTAAAAGATCAACCTACAAAACTACGTGTTAAGATAGCAGGATTACTTGGCCCTTATGATGCAAAGGGAGCTCTTTATGATGGTAAATTGACTTTATTTAACGTAACAAATTTATATGGTGTACCTATCACTGAAGTACAAAATGTTAAATTTTCGCGTAATGGTGATTTGAATATTAATAACAATAAACTTTTATTATTGCCGAATAATGGGATTCAAACATCTGCAACAGATAATTCGATTAGAGATAATAATATTGTGTATCTAAATTTCAATTATCCTGTTGATGCAGCACTTGCTCAAAACATTCAAAATTATAGCATTGATAATGCGCTGATTGAAAGTGCAATTGTAGAGGGCTCCAATTTAAATCGTATTAAGCTCACGTTGAAAAAGGATTCCAATTATTTTACTGGAGCTCGAAATATAACAATTAAAGGTTTAAGAGCAGCGAACTCTATGGAATCATTCGATGAGGTTCGTGCAATAATCAATCTTAAAGAAAATATTGCACCAAAGATTCAAACTATTAATGTTAACAATTCACAAACATTAGAGCTTACTTTCAGTGAACCAGTTATAAATGGAAGTCCTATGGATTTTGATATTCTTGTAAATGGTAATTCAATAGCAGCTACAACTACTTATACACAAGATAACAGAGTACTAATTACAATACCTCAAAGTGGGTTTGAATACGGTAGAAATGTGACAATTCTAGCTTCATCTAGAAATACGCTTACAGATTATAGTGGGAATAAGTTGGATTTCACTTCGCAGTCAATTATAGTGCAAAGATAATTTGTTTTTCCCCAGCAAGTCTACCTAAAGTTGAATACTAAAATGCAGTAGATAACAATTTTATCTACTGCATTTTTTATGAAAATCTTGTGATATTTATTAATGTGAGATAAACGGAGATTTATGTATAAACTGAGGATCGTCTAGATGTTTAATAATAAAGGAGGCTATATCCTGATTTGTAATTTTTGTGCCAGGCATGTCTGTTTGGCCTACTTTTATAGACTTAGATGTTAAACTATCTTTTACAAAGGGTAATCTAAAAAGTGTCCATTTAATATTTTTATTGTTAGATAAAATTTTCCACTCCAATTTTTTATCTTCCATCATCTTAGGAAAGAGAACTTCAAATAACTTCGCTCCAACACGATTCAACAGGCTCTTTTTGTCTCCATCAATTGTTAAAGAACCACCCGATACACCTATATAGCGGTTAATGTTCAAATCCTGCATCACATCAAGAATAGTTGTAGTGACTTTGCTATAGATTGGATCATCTTTCGCTGGCTGCCCAAATGTATTTATGACAATATTACAGTCTTTGAACAGCTCTCGAATAGTATTTATATCCTGTACCTGACCTTTCACAATGTCCATCTTTTCATTTTTATACGATATTTTTTCAGGATTTCTCGCAAGCATCCGAACGTAATATCCTTGCTGTATAGCTTCCATTGCTAAATGTTTTCCCACTCTCCCCGTTCCACCAATGATTGCTATTTTTTTATAATTTCCCATTTTGTAACCTCCAATTAAGTCTAATAGTATGTTTACGTTTTAGACTTATATTGGTTTCAAATAACTTCCAATGGATATTTTAAAAATATCTATTGACCTTAACGCTACGTAAAGGTTTACAGTAACATTAAAGGGAGGTGAGAAAATGGAATATACAATTCAAGAGCTTGCGCAAATGTCAGGCGTGAGTACTAGAACGCTTCGTTATTATAATGAAATTGGATTATTGAAACCAGGGCGTACGAATGATGCAGGCTATCGATTTTATGGGCAGTTTGAGGTTGATATGCTACAGCAGATTTTATTTTATAGAGCTTTAGATATGAAGTTGGCTACAATCCAACAAATTATTCAAGCATCTGATTTTCAGCCAAAAGAGGCACTTGAAACGCATCGTGCCGCTTTACTTAAGCGGAGGGAGCAGCTTGAACAAATATTACAAACAGTGGAGAGAACTATACAATCAATTGAGGAGGAAAGACCAATGACAAATGAGGAGAAATTTATTGGATTTAAAGAAAAGTTAATTGAAAAGAATGAAAAGCAATACGGTCAAGAAATTCGTGCAAAATATGGGGATGATCAAGTGGATGCTTCAAATGCAAAGCTAATGAATATGACAGAGGAGCAGTATCAGGCAATGCAGCAACTAGAACAGCAGCTTTTTGATCGTTTAAAAGAAGCGATGGAAATCGGAGATACAAATAATGATGTGGCAATGGAGGTAGCAGAGCTTCATAAGCGGTGGTTATGCTTTTCATGGTCACAATATTCCAAAGAGGCTCATGTGGGAATTGCTCAAATGTATACGGCGGATGAACGCTTTACAGCCTATTATGATGAACGCATTACCGAAGGAGCCGCACAATTTTTACACGATGCCATTATTCATTATACAAAAAGATAAGTTAAAGCCTCCTCATACTTGTATGTTTTAGAAATAGTAATTTAGGAAAAAATGAGGGTATGAGGAGGAGATTCTTTTGAACCCACAAGTAATGGTAAAATTAAAAAAGCAATTAGAGCAGGAATTACAGGAGATAGAAAAGCGGCTTGATGAATCGGAGCGACCACAGGCCACAGAGCTCTCTAATTATGATAATCATCCAGCTGACAATGCGAGTGATTTAACGGATCAACTAACGGAAATGGCAATTGATGAGCACCGGGGTGACGATGCAGAGGAAATAAAGCTGGCACTTCAAGCGATGGAGGAAGGAACATATGGTAAATGCGCTGTATGTGGGGAAGAGATTCCGATTGGTCGCTTAGAGGCAATGCCGAAAGCATTAACATGTGTTGAACATGCGGAACAAAAAGCTGACGATCTAAGACCAGTAGAAGAAGACGTGTTGTCTGCTAATTCAAAATCGGATGATTTCCTAGAGCTTGAGGAATTTGGCTCTTCTGATACACCACAAGATAAAAGTTTGTAAGTATTTCAACCCTAAAACAGTATAATAGCTGTATGGGGTGATAATATGGATATAATTGATTTACATTGTGATGCATTATGGAAATTAACTACGTTAGAAAATGTAAAATTTGAAGATGATGTACAGTTGGCTACAAATCGAGAAAGATTACAATTAGGGCAAGTAAAGGCACAGGTTTTTGCTATTTTTATTAATCCTAAAGTTCCTCAAAACGAGCAGTTTTTAGAAGTGGTGCGTCAAATTGAAGCCTTTCATACGCATGTATTGCAAACGGAGGGCATGGTGCATATTACGGATTGGTCACAATTGGACACTTTAGCTCCACATGAAATTGGCGCTATTCTAAGCTTAGAAGGCTGTAGTCCAATTGGTGAGGATTTAACAAAGCTTTCTCTAGTATTAGATGCAGGGGTAAAGCTTGTTGGCCTAACATGGAATGAAGAAAATGCAGTAGCACACGGTGCTGAACAGGATGCAAGCCTTGGATTAAAACCATTTGGTAAAGAGGTTATAAACTTGCTAAATGAGCGAGATATTATTATCGATGTCTCTCATTTAAATGAACAAAGCTTTTGGGATGTGTTGCCATTAGCGAAGCATATCATCGCTAGTCATAGTAATGCACGTGCCCTTTGTGACCATCCACGAAATTTAACGGATGCTCAAGTAAAGGCATTAGTAGAGCATGGCGGACATATTCATTTAGTCTACTTTCCTTCATTTATCGGTGAAAATGCTACAATGGATGATTTAGTAGCGCATGTCAAACATCTAGCCAATATAGTAGGAATAGACCATCTTGGACTAGGTTCTGACTTTGATGGGATAGATGCTACGATAAATGGATTAGCACATGCTGGAGAGGCACAAAATTTACTAGAGGCTTTAGGTGAATATTTTTCAATCGAGGAAGTTCGTGGTATTGCAAGCCAGAATTTTCGACGCTATGTAAAAAATGCAGCAACCCGTTAAGGTGCTGCATTTTCTTTTTTCAGCAGTTAATGCTAATAAAAGAAATAATGAATTAATAAACCGATTCCTAAGAGGAAGCCAAAGAATGTATTGGTTTGGGCTGTAAATTTCATGGCAGGCATTACTTCCTTTGCTTCTTTTTTATCGCGGAAAATTTGAATCGCACGAAGAGGCTTTGGTACACATAAGAAAATAAGTAAAGCCCAAAACGTAATACCGTCAATGGCTACAAGAGCGATTACCCATAGGAATGAGATTATAAAAAAGCCAGATAGTACAGAAATTGCCCGATCTCGGCCTACTAAAATAGCAAGTGTTTTTCGACCTCCCTCTGTATCGCCTACTATATCACGGATATTGTTGGATAGCATGATAGCACCAACTAAGATCATACTCGGTACAGATAGCAAAACAGCATCAAATGTCACTGTAAGCGTTTGAATATAAAAGGCGATTAAAACAATTCCCATTCCCATTACGGCACCTGAAACAATTTCTCCAAAAGGTGAGTAGGCAATAGGATATGGACCTCCTGTATATAAAAATCCAATAAGCATACAAACGAGGCCAACAGCAGCTAGCCACCAAGAGGTAGAGGCACATATGTAAATGCCAAGTAGCATTGCGATTGCATAAAAGCTTAATGCGATGGTCATGATTGTTTTTGGCTGAACCCCATGACGAACAATGGTTCCACCAATACCAACGGAATGCTCATTATCTAATCCTAGCTTGTAATCATAATATTCATTGAACATATTTGTTGCTGCTTGTATAAGCATACTTGCAATGAGCATAGCAAAAAATAGTCCAAAATCAATTGTTTGTTTTTCAATCGCTAGTGCAATTGCTGTTCCTAAAAATACTGGAACGAACGAAGCGGTTAAAGTATGTGGACGTGTTAAATGCCACCAAACTTTAAAACCCCTATCAGCTTCAATGACTTTGGTCATAAGGTCTTTCTCTCCTTCAAATGTTGTCGACTCTTCTTATTTTAAACGAAGAATGAGAAAATGGGTAGGTTCACAGCTTATTACATACTGTTTACTGAAAAAAAGTGATACAATAGAACATGCATTTATGAGCTGGAGATAATATATGTATTTTATAGCAATCGTACGAAAAAAAGAATCGTCTTACATAGTACGACGAATTTTTAAACGAATCAAGTAAAGGTTGGTAGTCGTCATGAATGTTTTTGTGTGCAAAAAAAGAGGGTTAGAAGAAATGATGGACTTTGACCCACATTGCAAAACCAAGCACAAGCAAACATTACACACATTGTCTCTGAAAAGATAGAGAAACAGTTACAATGCCAAACATGATTGTTGATGTACATTGCAACAACGGAGGTAATTTTCATGCAACAGAAGTGGTACCAAGCCACAGAAGTAGAAGTGGACTCTTTGGGCCAAAGCCTTCATTTTTATATGGAAACAATTGAAGTTAGTCGCTTATCTGCGCTAGCATTTTTTGCAGCAGGCGAGGGTAATTATAAAGGTGAACGATTTTATTGGCAAAATAGAGAAAAAACAATGACATTAGTAGGGCTAGGACATGCCTATACGATTCAGAATAACGCCAAAAATGATCGCTATGATGCTGTAGAAGCAGAATGGAAGAACTTAACAAAGAACTGTATGAAGGGGAAGGGCGAGCTACAGCCAATTTTGTTTGGTGGCTTTACATTTGATCCGCAAAATAATGTAGATGGAGAATGGACCAACTTTCCAGAGGCTTATTTTGCACTTGCCACATATCAGCTTGTTATTCGAGATGACAAAGCCTATGTCAGCATTCATCTTATTACAAAGAAAGAGCAGGCTGAGGAACAATTTGAAGCGTTACGTAAAGAGAGAGATCACCTAATTCATGCTGCTCAGGTAAAAGAAGTGAAAACGTATTCAAAGCCTGAAATTACAAGTTATTACGAACCTTATAAGGATCCGTATCTTGCATCCATTGACCAAGTGACAGCACTGATTAAACAAAAAAAGGCAGATAAAGTGGTGATCGCACGTTCCCTTGCATTGCAATTCAAAGAGCAAGTTTCTTCACCTCAAGTACTGTCACAGATTATTCATGAACAACCTGAGAGTTATTTATTTGGTTTAGAGCGTCAGGATCTATTGTTTTTTGGTGCGTCACCTGAACGACTAGTAAAGGTAGAAAATGGACGTGCCTTTTCATCTTGTATTGCTGGCTCCATCAAACGGGGAAAGACAGCAGAAGAAGATGAAGCTTATGGTCAAAGCCTATTAAATGACCCGAAAAATGGGGGCGAGCATCAATATGTGGTTGACATGATTGCGGACACATTCCGTAGAAATTGTGTCGATATGAGGATACCTGATCGCCCTCGCCTCTTAAAAATAAGAGATATACAACATCTATACACACCCGTTGAAGGGCAGTTAAATAGTGAGGCTACGATTTTACAGCTGACAAAATCCTTACATCCTACTCCTGCTCTAGGCGGTGTTCCCAGAACTGAGGCCATGGCAGCGATACGTAAATATGAGCCTATGAATCGAGGCCTTTATGCTGGGCCGATTGGTTGGGTAGATGCGGAAGGCAACGGGGAATTTGCAGTAGCCATACGTTCGGCTGCTTTACTGAAAGATAAAGCTTACTTATATGCTGGTGGCGGAATAGTTGCAGATTCAGAGCCACAATCTGAATATGAGGAAACATTAGTGAAATTCCGTCCAATGCTACGTGCGTTAGGAGGACATGTAAATGAATGAAAGGGAGATTTTAACAGAATACGTTTATCAAATGGTGGCAGCTCTTGTACAAGCTGGTGTAGAGAATGTTGTAGTTAGTCCAGGTTCTCGCTCAACACCTTTGGCTTATGCCTTTGCTTCAACAAAACAGCTTCATATGTATCGCCAGGTAGATGAACGATCTGCTGCCTTTTTCGCATTGGGAATTGCAAAGGCTACAACAAAGCCTGTAGTACTATTATGTACATCTGGAACAGCTGCGGCAAACTATTTTCCGGCCATTGTGGAAGCGAGTTATGCCCGTGTACCACTAATTGTTATTACGGCAGATCGTCCACATGAATTACGAGAGGTTGGGGCACCGCAAGCGATAAATCAGCCAAATTTATATGGTTCACATGTCAAATGGAGTGTAGATTTCCCATTAGCAGATAATGCTGCACCAACATTACCGTTTATCGAGCGCCATATCGCACGAGCAGTAGCCATTGCCACAAGTGTACCATTTGGACCAGTGCATATTAATGTCCCATTCAGGGAGCCGTTATTAATTGATTTTCGAGATGAGTTACCAGAAACAGCATTTAAACAAAGTAGGATGGCTCAATTAATGCCTTCAAAGATAGCTCAGCAGGAATTATCTTCGATTTTACGAGCATCCGAACGAGGCTTTGTTATTATTGGGGAGCTGCCACTCGGTACGGATTTAACAATTATGTGGGATTTTGTTCGCCAGTTAAAATGGCCAGCTATCGTCGAGAGCCTATCAAATATGCGTACTTCAGTACCAGAGGATTGTTTACCTTATATTATTACAACTTATGATGCTATTATGAAGAGTGATGAGTTTAAAGCGCTTGTAAAACCTGATACAGTGCTTCGCTTCGGTGCACAGCCTGTTTCTAAATTTATCATGCAGTTTATTACAAATTCCAAGCCAAACGCTTATATTGTTGTTGATGAAGATCCGATGTTCCGGGACGCTACTGGTGTATCTACTCATTTTATTCATGCAGAGTTAGGAGAATGGCTGACGAATTTAGACATCTCTGATACAGCACTAGATGCACAATATTTAGCTGAATGGCAGGATGCCAATGATATAGCGCTTGAATATATTGAGCACTATTCCGAAGCTGCTGTCGATGAGGGAGCAATGGTAAGCCGATTATTAAGGTTTATTCCAAATGGTAGTGATATTTTTGTGAGCAGTAGTATGCCTGTGCGTGATATTGATACGTTTTTAATGGCAACACCAAAAGACATTCGTATCATTGCAAATCGTGGAACAAATGGTATTGATGGTGTCGTGTCAACAGCAATGGGATTTAGTCAGGGGAATAACCGTGAAACCTATCTATTTATTGGTGATTTAGCCTTTTTACATGATATCAATGGTCTTATTGCATCAAGGTACCAAGAATGTAATCTAACCATTATCGTAATGAACAATGATGGCGGTGGTATTTTCTCTTATTTACCACAATCCACTGTAGAAGCACATTATGAAGATTTATTTGGTACACCAACTGCCCTTGAATTCAATGATATTGCTCAGATGTATGATATGGACTATATCCATGTAGAAGATATTTCGGAGCTTTCTGAGAAGTTTACAACAGTAAAAACACGTCCATTGCGCTTACTTGAAATTTTCACAGATAGAGAAGAAAATGTTTATGCGCATCGGGCACTTTGGAATCGCATTAATGCGGGGTTAAAAGCATGGCAAAGCTAATGATTCGAGGACTTGAAACATATGTTGAAATCTGGAACGAGAGAGCACAGCAAACGCTCGTCGCCCTACATGGTTTTACAGGTAGTACGGCTACATGGCGAAATTTGGCGAAAGCTCTGCCGCATATACGAGTGATAGCGATTGATTGTATTGGACATGGTCAAACAGCAGTACCAAAGGAAATCAGTCGTTTCTCCATGGATGAGCAAATTCAAGATTTAGAGGAAGTAATTAGAAAGCTACAGCTAGAGCAATTTACACTGTTAGGCTATTCAATGGGAGGGAGAATCGCATTATCTTATGCAATCGCCTACCCTGAGCGAATCAAAAGGCTTATCTTAGAAAGCGCTTCTCCAGGCTTACGAACTTCACAAGAGCGTTCTGAACGCTGTGTGAGAGATAACGAACTAGCTGAAAAAATAATTCACAATGGATTACAATCATTCGTCAATGCATGGGAGAACATCCCTTTGTTTGAATCCCAAAAATCTTTACCAGACAATGTAAGACAAATGGTTAGGACAGAACGCCTTTCTCAGAAGGTGGAGGGCTTGGCTGGAAGCTTACGAGGTATAGGAACAGGTAATCAGCCATCAAATTGGATGTCATTAGCACAGCTTGAGTTTCCTGTCCTTTTAATAACGGGCACTCTAGATGAAAAGTTTTGTAAAATTGCACAAGAAATGAAAGCGTTATTAAAAAATGTTAAGCATACGACAGTAAATAACGCTGGACATGCAATTCATGTGGAAAATCCCGCTGAGTTTGCTACAATAATAGAGGAGTATTTAACGTAATCATTTCGCCATGGCGTTTGGTTTTTGAATTGTGCCTGCACAATTTAAAAGCCGTGATATCCGCCTGGGGTCTATCTTTATTCAGTAGGTGTTTGGACACTTACCAAAATCGCATTCCTCTCACCATCTGTAGAGGTGGGTGGGTGAATGAAGATAAATTTACGTTAGTGCCTTGATAATAAACGAGGATTATATTGATTAGGAGGCAATTCAATGACACGTCAATGGACTACTTTACATACTTATGAAGACATTAAGTATGAATTTTATAACGGTATCGCAAAAGTTACGATTAACCGTCCAGAAGTACGCAATGCATTCCGACCAAAAACGGTAATGGAAATGATTGATGCTTTTTCACGTGCACGTGATGACAAAAATGTTGGAGTGATCATTTTAACTGGTGAAGGTGAACATGCTTTCTGCTCAGGTGGAGATCAAAAAGTTCGTGGTCATGGTGGCTATGTTGGAGAAGATGAAATCCCACGTCTAAACGTTCTTGACTTACAACGTTTAATCCGTGTAATTCCAAAACCTGTAGTGGCAATGGTTGCAGGCTATGCAATCGGTGGAGGGCATGTATTACATGTTGTCTGTGACTTAACAATTGCTGCTGACAATGCACGTTTTGGACAAACTGGACCAAAAGTTGGTTCCTTTGATGCTGGTTATGGCTCAGGCTATCTTGCACGTATTATTGGTCATAAAAAGGCACGTGAAATTTGGTATTTATGTCGTCAATATGATGCACAGCAAGCACTTGATATGGGATTAGTAAACACAGTTGTTCCTTATGAGCAATTAGAGGACGAAACTGTACAATGGTGCGAAGAAATGCTACAAATGTCACCGACTGCTCTACGCTTCCTAAAAGCAGCTATGAATGCAGATACAGACGGTTTAGCAGGTCTTCAACAAATGGCTGGTGATGCTACGCTTCTTTATTACACAACGGATGAAGCAAAAGAAGGTCGTGACGCATTTAAAGAGAAGCGCCAACCAGACTTCGGTCAATTCCCAAGATTCCCTTGATTAAATGAAGGATTGAACAGCTCGTATCTGATTAAAGATACGAGCTTTTTCTTTGTAGAATGGATGGAGTGACGGATAGACTCAGCTAATTGATGGATAGAATGGACAAATTGGTTGTTTGGTCGCTCTAATTGAGGGATTGGCGACCAAAATTGACGGATAGAATGAATGGACCCGTTCAAATAGACGGATGATGCTAGAAAGCGGTAAGATAAAGAGTGATAGGAGGGACAACAAGATGTTTCCAAATTGGATTTTACAGCGAGCAAATTTAACACCATTGCGAAACGCTTTAACCTATAAAGAACAAACATGGACATTTCAACAATTAAATGAATTATCCATTCAGCGTGCCAGACAACTTACAGCCCTTGGTATCAAGCAAGGAGACCGTATTGCGATAATGGGACCAAGCAAGCCGGAACTTGTTATTATGATCTATGCATGTATGCATTTACAGTGTGAAATGGTCATGCTAAATCGTAGGCTATCTCAGGCTGAAATAGCCTATCAGCTAGAGGATTCCGAGGCAGTGGTTATATTAATTGCAGACGAAGATATTGAAAAACTACCTTCACATGCACCTCACCTTTTATTTTCTGCTATCGAAAAAGGGAATGAAGCCTCTATTGAGATTTCAAAAGAATGGTCCTTACATCAAACAACTTCTATTATGTATACTTCCGGTACGACAGGCTTTCCAAAGGGGGTTCGTCAAACGGTTGGCAATCATCAAGCAAGTGCAACATCTTCTGTCTTTAATATAGGGTTGCAAGCTGATGATACTTGGCTATGTGCTGTACCCTTATTCCATATTAGTGGTTTTTCTATTTTAGTGCGCTCACTTTTATATGGCAATAAAGTTCATTTATATGATTATTTTGATGTAGAGGCTATTTCACAAAATATTATCGATGGCGATGTCACACATATGTCAGTGGTCGCTGTAACCTTAGAAAGAATTCTACATACACTTGAGCAGCGAAATGCGCAAGCCTCATCACGATTTAAACTGATGTTAGCAGGGGGGGGACCTGTACCAGTTGATTATTTAAAGAGAGCCAACGCATTACATTTGGCAGTAGCTCAAACGTATGGCATGACAGAAACCTCGTCACAGACAGCAACCTTAGCAAGCGAGGATGCGATGTTTAAAATAGGTTCAGCAGGAAAGCCTTTATTTTTTAATCAAATTCGAATTGCTGAGCCGAATTTAAGTGGTGAAGGCGAAATTTGCATACGTGGTCCACATGTTACCCCAGGCTATATTGGCCGTTTTGCACAAAAAAGTGCAACTGTTGATGGCTGGCTATATACAGGAGATATTGGTTATTTAGATGATGAGGGGTATTTATTTGTCATTGATCGTCGGGCAGATTTAATTATCTCTGGTGGTGAAAATATTTATCCTGCTGAAATTGAAAACATACTTCTTACACATCCTGCGGTGAAGGAAGCGGGCGTCTGTGGCATTGATGATGAGGAGTGGGGACAGGTTCCAATTGCCTTTGTTGTTTTAAAAGAGCAAATACAGATCGATCAATTATTAGCATTTTGTCAAAAATTCCTTGCTAGATATAAAATACCAAAAAAAATTATCATTACAGATAAACTTCCTCGTAATGGTGCGAACAAACTACTACGCAGAAAGTTAAAGCAATAACCTAAAAAGAAGCCTTCCACTTGAATTGAAAAAGTCGATTTGCCACAAAAAATGTGCTGCAAATCGACTTTTTTTAGTTTCAATGTCTCCCATTTGTGTAGGCCTCTTTTATTTGTGGTAAAAATCCATTTTATTTATATGCTTTAAGAATTAAATGAATTATTTATTAACATAATAAGGAATGTTAGGCATAAACTATTTAGTAAAGGAGAATGGCTCATATGAGAAAATATATATATAATGCTGTCATTATAGTATTTGTTCTACAAATGAGTCATGTGCAAGTATTCGCAAACTATGAACATAAAAAAATGGCAACAGCTAATTCAATAGAAACATTACAAAATCTCATTCAATACGAAGTCATGCAGTTATCTACTAATTTTGATATTCGATATAGTGGTGACACATCAAACATTAAAGATGAACTATCTGATCTTATCAAACAAGCAATCAAAGATCCATATATATATGCCAATATTTCTAGTTTTAAATGGAAATATGATGGCTATGCCAATAATATTGTCATTAGCTTTGAGTTTACGTATCATATTACACCCACAGAAGAAGCGTTTGTTGAACAGACTTTGAAAAATATTATTGCGCCTATGTATGGATTAACTGAATTGCAGAAGTTACAGGCTGCACATGATTTTATTGTTTTATCGGCCGAGTATTCAAAGGAAACAACCGGAAGTCAATATTCTCCCTATACATTATTAACGGAAAATAAGGGAGTATGTCAGGCGTATGCACTTGTACTTTATCGGATGTTAGAGATGTTAGACTTTGAGGTGCAATACGTACCAGGTAATGTTGGTGAACAGCTACATGCCTGGGTTTTAGTGAAGCTTGAAAATGATTGGTATCATATTGATGTGACATGGGATGATCCATTGCCCGACCGCAAAGGCGAGGTGCGTTACCAATATTTTTTAGTTTCTGATCGCCAACTAGCAAAGGATCACTCGTGGGATTATGCTAGTTTTCCAGCAGCTAAAAGTGAAGCTTATGTTGATTTGCAACGCACCAATAAGGTGGAGGAACTACCAAGACAAATACGAAATAATGGCTTCTCTCTTAATAAGGGGAAAATTGTAATCGATAATAATCAAAATCATTTAAAGAGCTTGCTAGTAAAGCCCACAAAATTAAAAATGACCAAGGAAAATGAGGAAACAGTTCAGGTACTTCTTCAAGACGTAGGGCTATCCATTATTATTGATGACAGTATCTTGCAGATGAAGAATTGGCAAAAGAAAACCTATGAAGCTATTAACACAACAGAGAGCTGGCTAACAAGTATTGATAGAATAGAAAAACGAATGCCACAAGAAAAATACGTCATACTAAAGGAGGTGTCCCATAAGATTTTAGGGGCACCTCCTTCCTCATTTATTTTTCTGTACTTAGAGCTGTTTTTAATGTTTGTATATTTTTATTCATCAGTGTAAAGTAAGTTTCTTTATTTTTAACATCATCTGCTGTTAAAACACTTAGGTTATGCAGGACAAGGGATTTTGCACCCACTTCTTTTTGGATAACCTCAGCTAATTTAGAGGAAACGTTTTGCTCAAATAAAATGTAATGAATGTGTAGATCATTTGCTTTATCGACAATCGCTGTAAGCTCTTTTTGAGATGGTTCATTTTGTGAATTCAAACCGGCGATTGGCATTTGTGTTAAGCCATATTGACCAGCAATATAGCCAAAGGCAGCGTGGGATACGAAGAAAGTCTTTTCTGGTGCCTTATCAGCCATCGTTTTAAAGGATTGATCTAATTCCTGTAGTTCCTTCACTAATGCTTCATAATTTACTGTAAATGTAGCTTCTTGTTCTGGCATTTTTTCAATTAAAGTATCTTTAATGGAAAGGGCTAAATCCTGACTGATAATAGGGGATAGCCAAACATGAGGATCTAAATTCCCATGATCATGATCGTCATGTCCATGTTCATCCTCAGAATGACTGTGCTCTTCTTCCGTTGCTGCATGATCATGATCTTCTTCATCAGCATGTGTGTGACCAGTGCTAATCGCTAATTTTTCATCTGAAACATGATCGGCAGTTGCAATCATAGTTACGTCTTCTTTAGCAAGCGTTTTTTGGGCATTTTCTACAAAGCCTTCTAATCCTAAACCAACATAGAAAAATAGATCGGCATCTGCTAGCTTCATCATATCTTTTTGAGTTGGCTCAAATGTGTGCTCATTGGCACCAGCCGGATAGATAGAGGATACCTCAACAAAATCGCCACCAATTCGTTTAGTAAAATAACTTAAAGGATAAACCGTTGTATAAATAGTCATTTTCTCTTTACCCTCTGATTGTTTGGGGGATGTTGTTGATGATTTATCCCCACAGGCAGCAGTGAATAAAGCAAGAACAGTAACTAAAAACAATAAAAGTGCTTTTTTCATATTATTATATACCTCTTTCAAATAGTAATCATTACGATTTGTTTTTTAGAACAGTTATTATCATAACGCACATCTGAAAAAAGTACAAGAAAAAATGACCCTCGAAAATTAATTTTTTTTCGAAGGCCATTTTTCAGGAACTGGATCAAAGCCTCCAGGATGAAATGGATGACATTTTGATATACGTGTAATTGTTAAAAAAAATCCTTTGATGGCACCATGTTTTTGAAAGGCTTCAAGCCCATATGAGGAGCATGTGGGATAAAAGCGGCAGGATGGCGGCGTCATTGGTGAAATAAATTTTCTATAAAACTTTATGAGCCATATAAAGGGATATTTCATTGCTGCTGATCCTTTTGTTGCACATCGACTTGCTCAGGCTTAGCATCAATTGTTTGTGTTAAAAAGCTTCCTTTTTTCTTTAAAAGGACAATGACTGATACGCCGAACATAAGCATCATCATGGCAATCATAATTATTATTGGTAATGGTACCCCCATAGTGTTCACTCCAAATTCATTTAATAGTATTAAGTATAAAAGAATTGTATAGAAAAATGTACTAATTGAATTTATCCTCATTTTGTTGAAAGCTTTGTTTCGGCTTTTCATCGATTGTATGTTTAAAGGCATATGCGCGGTTGACACTGAGAATTGTAGCTGCCGTTATTATTATTACAATGATTACTGCCACAACTAAGAGCGTAATTAAACTCATGGCATTCACTCCATTTCCTATTCATCATTTTCTATTATAAGGTAGATACTCTTTTAAATTGTGAAGGAAGTTTGACATTCCAGCGAATAAAACAGCACTTTTACCACCATACTATGGTAAAAGGAGTGTTTTATAGAGATGGATCGCCAGCGAGTATATTTTTCATTAGCCGATAAAATGTATTATACAAACCCGCAAGCAGGACCGTGGAATTTTGAGCTTAATATAGACCGACAAGCATTGGATGTTTTTGAAAGAATCTTTCAGCAAATGCAACTGCTTGAAATTTCCAATGCCTGGCGTGCACAATTACCTTATTTGCAATATCACTTAGATCGAGAAAATGATGAAATAGATTTGCGATTAATGAAAATTTATGCGCTTATTCATGAATATGGGGATGAGGACACGAAGGCCTTTGTGGAACAGCTTCCTTACTTTAATAAACGTGTATAAAAGTAGAGGGTCACTTGAATTAGGTGACCCTCTTTACTTAACATATAGCTTTTAAAATAGTAAAAACAGCTTCTCTTGGTACAACAATAGGGATTGTAAGCTTGTCTTTTAGTGTATTTTTCATGGCGGTTGAGTAGCCCATGCAATCTAGGATAAGTAATTCAGCTCCATGTAATTGCAATCCTTTAGCCTTTAATAATAAATCCTGTTCATTAAAACGATAGGGGGAGCTGGCAGCGAAGGTCACATTAAATTGAGCCTTCTGCCATTTTTCTGCCACAGTCATTTGCTGCTCAGGCTCGGGCCCGATTAAACCAAGCGTTAAATCAGCATTCATCCCTTTGACTAAATAGGTCATCATACGATCAGGGAGCAAAAGATTCTTACCACTTAAGGAGTTAGTGAAATCACCTGTGCACATAAGTAAAATCCATGTAAATTCCTGAAGCTCATAAATCCGTTTTTGGATAAAAGGCATCAGCTTCCTTTTACTAAGTTTTACCTGATTACCTGTAGCAAGAAGAGTAACTAGAACATCTGAATCCTCTCTAGCAGGAGCTAGTGCTGCTATTTCTGAGGAAGTCAGTAAATCGAGAACACCGAATTCTGTTACATGTAAACCTGCATCTTTTAATTGTTGAATATCAGGAGCCATATCCTTGCGAGGTGCTTGTCCAATCGTTACAATTGCGATTTTTGACTTCGCCAATTTTCTTCACTCCGCTTCGTAATATTTTTTACCATTGACATAGGTTTGTAGTACTTTTGCTTCCGTTTCAAAAATGGGATGAGACCATACGACAAAATCTGCATCTTTGCCTACCTCTAAAGAGCCAATTCGATGATCGAGCTGTACAAGCATAGCCGCATGAATGGTGATACTTTTTAATGCTGTTTCTTCATCCAAACCATAGCGAATAGCTTCAGACGCACAATACTTCAAATATTGAATAGGTACAAATGGATGATCAGTCATAATAGCAAATGGAATAGCATGCTCTTTAAAAATTTTTGCGATTGCTGGTGTTGAATTGCGAGTTTCATATTTTGATGGTGTAAGCATATAAGGTCCTACGGTTGCATTAAATCCACTAGCCTTTACAGCATCAACGATCATATGTCCCTCTGTACAATGTTCTAGATGTAGCTGAACATTAAATTCCTTTGCAATACGAATCGCTGTCATAATATCATCTGCTCGGTGACAGTGAAGGCGAAGGGGCATTTCTCCTCGTAGCACCTCGATGAAAGGTCGCAGCTCCAAATTATGCTTAACATGCTTTGATTTTTCCTCTTCACTTAAGCGAGTGGCACGTTGAAAACCATCACGCAGCAATTGAGCAATGGCCATACGCGTCATAGGCTTACGCTTATACTGATTACCGAAAACATTTTTAGGATTTTCACCTAATGCACCCTTTAACCCACTGCGCTCAACAAGTATCCTTGAAGCAAGTGTTGGTCCCGCGGTTTTTAAAATGCTCCAAATACCACCGATAACATTGGCACTGCCTGGACCTGTTTGTACAGTCGTGACGCCACCTTCCAGAGCATGCTGAAACGAGAAGTGTCGAATGTCCACACTATCTAAAGCATGCATTAGGGGTGTAAAGGGTTCACTATATTCATTGGCATCGTTAATATCCTCCGTAACCTCTGCCCATGTACCAACATGAGCATGAATATCAATTAAACCTGGAGTAACAAATGCACCATGTAAATCTATTTTTTCAGCATTGTCAGGGATTTCTTTGGCTGGTCCGGTATACACAATGCGACCATCATCTATCCATAGCTGTTCGAAAGTATCATTCTGTTCATTGACGGCTACAAATTTTGCATTATGGAAAATGATCATATTATACCCTCTTTCCATGAATATTCTTTCTTTCCTTTAATAAAAGTAGCAACCACTTTTGCATCTAAATCTAATGGATGCTTATTCCAAACAACAAAATCAGCTAATAGCCCATCTTTAATGGACCCTGTTAGATGCTCTATTCCAAGTAAAGTTGCTGCACCTGTCGTTAATGCATAGAGAGCATCCTGACGAGGTAATTTCTCTCGAACTGCTAAACATGCCTCTAATGCTAGATGAGTTGTGCTGCTTACCGGGTGGTCTGTACAAAAGACAAATGGAATTTCACGTGCAGCTAATTGTGAATATAACTTTGGTGAAAGTGCCATCATTTCATTATGCTCAATATAACGGAAGGTAGGACCCGCGATCACCGTATTAAAGGATGCTCCCTCAAGCAGTGGAATTTCAGTACCATGAATTATATGAAATTCAAAAGGGAACTCTTGTTGAAGGCGAGCAATCAGCTCAATATCAACAGCTTTATGTGCTCGAACCAAAATTTTGCGAATCAGCGGCTCTTGTTCTTGAATTTGTTGGAGCGTTTCTCTCATAATTTTGGCAATGCCCATACGTGTAAGTGGTTTTTTCTGCGCAGTAAAAAATGTACTTTTGGCATTTTGACCGATTGAGAAGGAATAGCCGAAATCTTTTTTAATCACCATTTCATCAACAGTGGAAGGTGTATGGTGTATGATAGCCGTTTTTGCACCAACCAAGCTTTTAGGAGAGGGGACAATATGCGAGGCAGTTATGCCATGTGAAAGGGCATTTTTAAACGCTGTATCAAAGGGATAGATGCCATCAATAACTGAGTATTGTAGATGTGATTCAAACTCAAAGCTGTCATCGCCCTCCCAGCGTATGCCAATTTCAGCTAACCCAATTTGTGAGCAGCTATCGATAAGACCTGGTGTAATGTAATAACCGTGAAGATCGATTTCCGTTTCAGCCGTATTTAATTGTGTGAAATATTGTCCATGTACTTCAAAATCAGTATTTTCAAAACTACGAGTCTCAGAATTGAAAACAAGACCATTTATATAACGAGTCATCGTCTGCGCTCCCTTTCCTATGAATAGAAAAGCGGAGACTAATCATCTCCACTTTTCATGTTAAATTATTTTGAAATTGAAACGTTCGTCCCGTTAGGGTGTACAATTTGTACGGAGTTATCTGCAGAAACCTCAAAGCCTTTTACCTTTTTATTCACGCCAGCTACCGTTTGTGTAGCCTCTAATTCAATACGAGGAACATCAGCTAAAATTAATTTTAAAGCTTCTTGATATAATTTTGCACGTTCTTCTTGGACAACTGTTTCCGATACCGCACGTTCTAATAATTTATCAACCTCTGGATTGCTATAGCCCTTCCCATTACCTAAAGCACCAATTTGATTTGTGTGGAATAATTGGTATAGGAAGAAGTATGGATCTGGATACCATGTCCAGCCACCAATATTCATGGATGCTTTTCCTTTAGCAACTGTATCACTGTAAGTTCCCCACTCAAGAACCTTGATATCTACATCAATGTTTAAGTTTTTCTTTAATTGGCTTTGGAAAATAGTTGCGTAAGGAACACGTGCCTCAGATACAAAAATTTCTGTTTTAAAGCCATCTGGATATCCAGCTTCAGCTAATAACTTTTTAGCTTCCTCAGGATTGTATTTTGGTACTAAGTCAATTAAAGCTTTATCATAGCCCCATGAACCTGGAGGCAGAGGTAAATAAGAAACATCGCCACCACCCCATTGGTTAACACCAGTGATAATTTCCTCTACATTTGTTGCCATATAGATAGCTTCACGTACACGCTTATCTGCCGTTGGACCTACCTTGTTATTAAGATCAAGATAAACAATCGATAAGCCAGGATTTGTTAAAAGCTCAAAATTGCTATCTTGGTTAATAATTTCACGATTTTGGCCTTTTACATCCATTGCGATATCGATATCTCCTGAACGTAATGCATTTGTCATCATGTTTTGATCAGAAATAAATTTCATTGTTACATTATCAAGATGAGGTTTTTCACCCCAGTAACCTTCATTGCGGACTAGCTTTACTTCTTGGTCTTTTTTCCATTCAGTTAATTGGAATGGACCTGTTCCGATGAAATGCTCAGAGAAACTGTCTCCCCAGCCCTCAACCTCTTCTTTTGGGATAATGATGTTACCTGCATCTGTTAACATAGCAAGTAACGCGGCATTTGGAGATGCTAAATGAATCTCAACCTCATAATCAGAAATTACTTTTACCTCTGTTACGCCACTTAGACGATTCATTGCAGATTCTTTTGCTGAGCGCTCTAACGAATATTTTACGTCCTCTGCAGTCATATTACGGCCGTCTTGGTATTTCCCTTTTTGGAACTTTACTCCCTCACGTAACTTGAATGTATAAACTAACATATCGTCTGATACTTTCCATTCCGTAGCTAAGGAAGGAATGATATCTGATAAATCCTTGTTATAAACGACTAAAGTATCACCCATTTGACGCATTACCTGTGATTCGTAAACCCCAGTGTATTTAATGGGATCAAAAGTTTTAGAATTTGCCGAAAGTCCGATATTTAAGCTTCCACCTGATGTAGCTTCGCCTTCTTTTTCTTCTGATGTATTCTTCTTATCAGAGTTACCACCACACGCTGCTAAAATCCCAATCATTAAAGTTAAAAACAGTAGTAGTACAGATTTTTTTACGTTTATTTTCTTCATACATGCTAGCCTCCTTATATTATGTTTCACAATATGAACCGTTGATTCAAAAATGGTAGGTTCGAAATAAAAGTAGCACATTTGTAAACAGAAAGTAAATAAAAAATTATAAAGATTCAGAAAAAAATATATTTACAAATAATTATCACTAGGTGTAGTATTTAGTTATTCACAATATGAACCACTGATTCTAATAATGAAAAGGAGGTCTTGAAAAATGGGCTCATTTATTTTAAAAAGGTTAATAAACCTTATCCCGACACTGCTAGTAGTTGGAATCATCGTATTTATTATTACGAGAATGATTCCAGGTGATCCGGCATCTGTTATGTTAGGTCCTCAAGCAAGTGTGGAAGATGTAGAGAATTTAAGGGAAGAGTTAGGGTTAAATAAATCGATCCCATCACAATTTATTTCCTATGTAGCAGACCTAGCGCAGCTTAATCTGGGTTATTCATATTCTTATAGTGAATCTGTCATTGGGCTCATTATAGAAAGATTTCCGAATACAGTGATATTAGCTCTGGCAGCGCTTCTAATTGCAGTAGTCATTGGAATTCCCGCAGGAATATTAGCAGCAAGAAAGCAAAATACAATAATAGATTATGTAGTCATGCTTATATCCTTAGTGGGTGTCTCGATGCCAATCTTTTGGCTAGGAATTATGCTAGTGTTATTCTTTAGCGTTAATCTGGGATGGCTACCTGCAACAGGGATGGGAAATTTAGATGATGGACTTTGGCCATATATCAAACATTTACTGTTGCCAGCATTTGCACTAGCTACTATACCGATGGCGACATTTGCTCGTATAACACGTTCGAGTATGCTGGAAGTTATTTCACAAGATTATATTAAAACTGCACGTTCTAAAGGTATTAAGGAATATTTAGTTATCGGTAAACATGCATTTAAAAATGCATTAACGCCTATTTTAACTGTACTAGGTATGCAAATCTCAAATTTACTAGGCGGTGCTGTATTAACTGAAACGATTTTTAGTTGGCCGGGTATGGGGCGACTTATTGTAGACGCGATTGATAAGCGTGACTTTGTCGTTGTACAGGGGACAGTTATTTTTATTGCCTTCATCTTTGTCCTTATTAATTTAATCGTGGATGTTTTATATAAAGTCGTAAATCCAAAAGTAAATCTTGAATCGGATGGGGGGAAAAAGTAACGATGGCACAAGTAATTGTAAATGACAACAAAAAGCAAAATACATTATTACGAAAATTGTTAAAAAATAAATTAGCAACAATTGGCTTAATTATTGTAACGCTGATGACCATTGTAGCCATTTTTGCTCCGCTTATTGCGACCCATCCACCAAATGAAATGACTGTTGGTAAATCATTTTTACCAATGAATACAGATGGACATTTACTTGGTACAGATAACTATGGTCGAGATTTGTTTAGTCGTTTAGTGTATGGCACGCGCATTTCAATGGTTGTTGGTGTTGCGGCTGTACTCTTTGGGGCAGTATTTGGGACATTACTTGGATTAGTTGCAGGCTATTTTGGTGGACGTTTAGATTCTATCATTATGCGTACAATGGATGGTCTGTTTGCTTTTCCATTTATTTTATTAGCTATTACATTAATGACAGTGCTAGGGCAAGGATTAGTAAACGTTATCGTAGCCATTGGTATTGCCAATATACCAGGGTTTGCACGATTGGTGCGTGGACAAGTGTTAAGCGTAAAAGAGGAGGAGTTTATTGAAGTAACTCATTCATTAGGTGCTACACATACACGTATTATTTTTAGTCATATTTTACCAAACTGTCTTGCGCCGTTAATTGTCTACGGCACAATGAGTACGGCTGGGGCCATTATTTCTGAGGCAGCGCTTAGCTTTTTAGGCTTAGGTATACAACCACCTACTGCTTCATGGGGCAGTATTCTGAAGGATGGTAAGGATTTTCTAGTGTTGAATCCTCAAATGGCAACATTCTCTGGAATCTGTATTTTACTAACAGTGCTAGGTATTAATCTATTAGGTGATGGATTACGTGACGCATTAGATCCAAAAATGAAAGTTTGATAGGGAAGGGGGTGGCATCATGACTGAACGTTTACTAGATGTTGAAAATTTAACGGTTGAATTTAAAAGTGGCGGCTCAACGATGAAAGCTGTAAATGGCGTAAATCTACAATTGAATAAAAAAGAAACACTTGGAATTGTAGGGGAATCAGGATCGGGAAAAAGTGTTACAGCTACAGCATTAATGCGTTTAATCCCATCTCCGCCAGGAAAAATTACAAATGGAAAAATTCACTTTAATGGGCGCGAGTTACTAGGAATTTCAGAAAAGGAAATGCGCAATGTGCGAGGCAATGAAATGTCGATGATTTTCCAGGACCCCATTACAAGCTTGAACCCAGTTCTTACAGTTGGCAATCAAATTATTGAGGTTATTCGTGCGCATGAAAGTTTATCCAAAAAAGAAGCCAATGAAAAAGCCGTTGATATGTTGAAAATGGTAGGGATTCCAGAGCCTGAAAAACGCCTAAAAATGTATCCTCATGAATTTTCAGGTGGTATGAGACAACGAGTTATGATTGCCATTGCACTAGCATGCAATCCTAAGCTGCTCATAGCAGATGAACCAACAACTGCACTAGATGTAACTGTGCAGGCACAGATTCTCGATTTAATGAAGAAGCTACAGCAGGAGCACGATACAGCTATTATTATGATTACTCATGATCTAGGCGTTGTATGGGAACTTTGTGACAAGGTAAATGTGATGTATGCAGGACGTACAGTAGAATCTACTACAACTAGGCAATTATATGAGCAATCTTTGCACCCCTATACATGGGGATTACTAGAATCACAAATTACGATGGGCACACAGGAGCAAAACAGGCTACCAGCGATTCCAGGTAGTCCACCTGATTTAACGATGCCACACAATGGCTGCCATTTTTCTTCTCGCTGTCCAATGGCAACAGATATTTGTCGTAGTAAAATACCAGAATTACAAGAGGTACGAGAAAACCATTTTGTGGCTTGCCATCTGCAATCGAAAGAGCAAATTGTAGAGCGTAAGGAGGGAATTTTTAATGCAACAAAATAGAGAGCTGGTCCTGAAAGTAAGCAATTTGAAAAAGCATTTCCCTATTAAAAGTTCTATTCCTTTTAAAAAGACAACACAATTTGTAAAAGCGGTGGATGGTGTAAGCTTTGAATTATATAAAGGAGAAACATTAGGCATTGTTGGAGAATCTGGCTGCGGTAAATCAACGGTCGCACGTCTTATTAATCAATTAATTACCCCCACAGAAGGAATAGTTGAGTTTAACGGAACAAATTTAGCAAATTTAAATACAAAGGATATTCGTTCGGCACGAAAATCCATACAAATGGTATTTCAAAATCCATATGCCTCATTGGATCCTAGAAAAACGATTGAATATTTAATTGCTGAGCCACTTGCCATTCACCGTATTGGAGATGATGCCTCACGCAAAAAACGTGTCATTGAATTGCTGGAGACAGTTGGTTTAAGTGCCTATCATGCAAAGCGCTATCCACATGAATTTTCAGGTGGACAAAGGCAGCGCATTAATATTGCTCGTGCACTTGCATTAAATCCAGATATAGTTGTTTGTGATGAGCCAGTTTCAGCATTGGATGTATCTGTACAAGCACAGGTTATTAATTTATTGAAAGATTTACAGAAGGAATTTGGGCTAACCTATATTTTCATTTCACATGATTTAAATGTTGTCAATTATATGTGTGATCGGATTGCTGTAATGTATTTAGGGAAAATAGTAGAGATTGGCACATATGAAGAGATATATGGAAATCCTCAACATCCATATACACAGGCTTTATTATCAGCAATTCCAAAGGATAATCCCTTTGATAATAAGGAGCGCATTATTTTATCTGGAGACGTTCCAAGTCCAGTCAATCCACCGAGCGGCTGTGCATTTCATAAACGTTGCCGATTCGCGACAGAAAAATGTGCACAAGTTCAGCCTACTCTAGATACAGTTACAGCAACACATCAGGTCTCTTGTCATTTATCTTCATTCAGCAGAAAACTCCCACCTATACAGATGGAGAGATGAATGCGATTTTGGTTTCTTTTCAGAGGCTGTCCAAACACCTACTGAATGAAGATAATGCCTCCGGCGGATGTCACGGATTTTCAAAGGAATGAATTGTGCCTGCACAATTCAAAATCCGGACGCAATTACGCCAAGGCGAAATTGATATATTGCCAATTAAGATAGCATTAGCTTAGGGTAGCCTAAGAAAATACAACATGAAAAAAAGCCTCATTAACATTCATTTATTAGAAGCTTGGGTAAACGTCTATCAAACGATTTCACGAAGCGCTATCAAATGTTGTGAGGTAATAAAAAAGGAGCACAAGAATATGTCATTGAAACATGTTATGGAATTATACGAATTAATGGATAGTATCTATGTAAATGGGGAGGTTGTTAAAGATTACTTACACAATATTGACCCTTCTGCAGATGTTACTGTAAAAACGATTAAGGGTGACAATGGCTCCACTGATTTTGTAAGAGTTTTGGTCAAGGGGAAAAACGGTAAATCATCAGGTGGAAGCGCCCCAACACTAGGTATTATTGGACGTTTAGGTGGAATTGGAGCACGCCCAGAAATGACAGGCTTCGTTTCTGATGGTGATGGTGCATTAGCCTGTATGGCAAGTGCAGCAAAAACAATTGATATGGCTTTAAAGGGCGATCAGCTAGAGGGAGATGTTATTTTTACTACACATATTTGTCCAACAGCCCCAACTTTACCGCACGAGCCAGTACCATTTATGAATTCACCAGTAGATATTAGTGTTATGAATGAAAATGAAGTTGATGAAATGATGGATGCTATATTATCCATTGATACAACAAAGGGTAATCAAATATGTAACCATAAAGGGTTTGCCATCACCCCAACCGTTAAGGAAGGCTATATTTTGAAGGTTAGTGATGATTTACTACATGTCTATACTCAATCGGCAGGAATTTCTCCTGTTGTCATGCCAATTACTATGCAAGATATTACACCATATGGAAATGGTCTATTCCATGTTAATAGTATTTTACAACCAGCTGTTGCCACAACAAGCCCAGTTGTAGGCGTTGCCATTACAACAGAATCTGTGGTAGCAGGCTGTGCAACAGGTGCCACACATGTAACAGATGTAGAAAATGTTGTTCGATTTGTCTTAGAAGTAGCTAAGGTTTTTGGTGCAAAAAAATGTTCATTCTATGATGAAAAGCAATTTGCTCTTATCGAAATTTTATATGGAAGCATGAATCATTTACAAACAAAAGGGAATGAGGTACCTGCTCATGAACAATGATTTACACGCACTCAAGTTACAACTAATTGAAGAAGTTGAACATAATAAAGAAGAGTTGATTGAATTATGTTCAAAATTAATTCAAATTCCGAGCGTCAATCCACCAGGAGATACAACGGAAATAACAACTTTTATTGAAAATTATTTAAATGAGATAAATATTCCATATGAAAAATATGAATCTGCGGATAAAATGTTTAATTTAGTAGCCTCTATTGGAAATACAGAGGGGAAAGAGCTAGTTTATTGTGGCCATACAGACGTGGTACCTGTTGGCGATTTAGCTAAGTGGGATTTCGACCCATTTTCAGGGGAAGTAAAGGACGGATGGATGCTTGGTCGTGGCGCCAGTGATATGAAAGCAGGATTAGCAGGAATTATTTTTGCAACTAAGATGCTGAAGAAATTGAATATTGAGCTACCAGGAAAACTGACTTTAGCGATCGTTCCCGATGAGGAGACAGGTGGAGAATATGGAGTCCCATGGCTATTAGAACGAAATCTAGTAAAGGGAGATGGCTGTTTAATTGCGGAGCCTTCATCACCGTTAAATCCTACGATTGGTCAAAAAGGTTCGTACTGGTTTGAATTAGAGGTACGTGGGGAACCTGGTCATGGAAGCCTATCACCATTAGCAGGAAGAAATGCTATTATAGATGCGATTGCTGCCATAAATGAAATACGTACCTTATGGGATTTAGAGATTACAATTCCAGAGGAAGTACAGCCACTAATTGAAGTATCTAAAAAATACATGCGAGAAGTGGAAAAAGACCGTTTGAAATATCAAGAAGTATTAGAGAAAATTACTGTAAATATTGGTACAATTGAGGGAGGTACGAAGTCCAACGTTATTCCTGATTATTGTAAGGTACAAATAGATTGCCGCTTACCTTTTGGTATTACACAAGAACAAGTTACTGATATATTGGCAAGTAAATTAGATGCATTAAATATTGATTATTCGATAAAACGTTTTGGATTTAAAAGTGTGGCCAACTACACACCAGCTGAAAACCCTGTATGCCAAGCAATCGTAGATAATATCTCATTTGTTACTGGTAAAGAGGCATATGGTGTGATGCAATGGGCAAGTAGTGATGCTCGTCATTTCAGACAATATAATATTCCAGTACTTCAATATGGTCCAGCCTATTTGCCAAGTATCCATGGCTATAACGAAAAAGTGCGTGTAGAGGATATCGTACGTTGTGCAAAGGTTTATATTACGGCTGTCATAGATTTTTTACATCAAAAGTAAGGGGGAGCTACCTCCTCTCTTACTTTTGATAATGAATTTTAATCGGTGGGGGATGACGTATAGGACGGGTCATTACTAGCCCAAACTTCATCCTCCACTGATTAAAGTTAAATCGATCTTGTACAAACGGTTGCCATACATGATACTATCTCGATAATTCCCCCTTATTGAAGTAACCGTAAAGGTAATCTTTTGTACAAGAAAAAGTAAAGTTCTAATCAGAAGGGTTTTCCTCATCCCTACAGATTAGAACTTTACGAATCGGACATGTGCGGGCAGTTAATTCCTCACCAAATTTTATCTTCATTCAGCAGAATCCCACCTCTACAAGTGGTGAGATAATAGCGGTTTTGGTTCCTTTTCAGTGGGTGTCCAAACACCTACTGAATGAAGATAAAGCCTCCGGCGGATGTCACGGATTTTCAAAGGAATGAATTGTGCTTGCACAATTCAAAATCCGGACGCAATTACGCCAAGGCGAAATTGATAGGACTGCCCGTTACTGTCAGATAAATAGATCAAAAGGATGAGAGAGATGCTAAAAACCTTAAATTTATCTATTGCCGTTTTAAAGATGTTTACAAAGGAAAAGCCCACATGGGGTGGTCGTGAGCTAGCAATGGCAATGAATATGAATCATACAAATTTATATCGTATTCTTGAAACATTTGAGAATAATGGATTTATTACGAAAGATCCTATTACTAAAAAGTATTCATTAGGCATTGCCTTATGGGAAATTGGGATGAATATGTATGATTCTTTAAACATTGATCAACTTTGCATGCCAATTCTCGAAAAATTAAAGGATACAACAGGTGAAACTGCTATTTTTACGGTATTAAATGGCTTAGAGGCATTAACTTTGCTCAAGGCAGAGCCTGTCAATAAGGTGAAATTCACAGTATCTAGAGGAAGTAGAACACCTCTTTATGTAGGGGCCTCCTACCGTTCAATGCTTGCTTTCCTCAATGAAGAGCAAATTTCAAAAGTGATTGATGAGCCATTAATCGCCTACACAAACAATACTATGACAGATGCGGTTGAAATTCGGGATGAACTCGTAAAGATACGAGAATGTGGCTACGCTGTTAGTAAAGGAGAATATACTGCGGATGTACTGGCACTTGCAATGCCTGTATTTAATAGTGAAGAAGAGGTGGTAGGTTCAGTTACTGTATCAGGCCCTACTTACCGTTTTACAGAGCAACGTATTCCAGAAGTTTTGGAACCGCTAACACAAGCGAGACAAGAGGTTGAAAATATCATACGTAGGTATCATTTGAATTTTAATTAAGGAGAAAAATACATGCAGCATTTACAGGAGATTGCACTGAATATCTTAAAAAATAATTTAAATGTTCAATCCTCAGAAACACTGATGATTCTAACAGATGTTCACAAACAAGAGATTGCTGAAATTTTCCATCAGGCAGGTTTAAGCATAACGGAAAACACAATGCTAGTTGTGATGCCACTACTGAAGAAATCTGGACATGAACCAGTGAACGCTATATCGTCACTGATGTCGCAAGTAGATGTTACCTTATGCGTTACCTCCCATTCTCTAACACATACAATGGCTCGAAAAAAGGCGTGTGAAAATGGCGGGCGAGTTGCCACAATGCCAGGCGTTACATTCGCAATGCTGGAGCAAGGGGCACTTCATGCTGATGCAAATGAAATAGAAGTACTTGTAGAAAGCTATGTCAATCTACTTAATACTGCAAAGGATGTTCACATTGTAAAAGATGGGTATGAGTTGACGTTTAGCGTAGAAAATCGTTCCGGTATTCGTTCAACAGGTATTGTACGCAATTCTGGAGAATATGGTAATATTCCATCAGGTGAATCCTATATTGCTCCCATTGAAACATCTGCAAATGGTGAGATTTTAGTTGATGGCTCTATTGCCAATATTGGTGTGTTGAAAGAACCATTATTACTAAAGCTTCGCAATGGTCGACTAGAGGATGCAATCGGTGCGGATGGCCCGAAATTACTTGAATTACTAGGGGAGGGCAATGGCCGTATCATTGCAGAGTTTGGGATTGGTGCAAACAAAAGTGCTATATTATGTGGGAATGTCCTTGAGGATGAAAAGGTATTTGGTACCATTCATATTGCATTTGGCAGTAATGTACCATTTGGTGGCGCAAATGCAGCAGATGTTCATATTGATTGTGTCGTCAAAAATCCAACCGTCTATTTTGATGGCAAACAAGTTATTTAGGAATAAGCACTGTTCCTGTTTCAACCAAGTGCAAAAGCGTATTCAAATTAAATCGAATACGCTTTTTTGTGTGACATATAGCAGAGATTTCTTTTAACCTTCAGCTAATAAATAATAAAATTTAACTTCTCCATCATCTTTCACCATTAACACATCATTTCTTTCTTTTACTGTAAAAATTTCAGTACCCACAGATAACTTGTTTGCTGTTCCATTTTTAAATTCCGCTGCATATGAAGAGTTAGCTTCAATTTTTCCAACCTTTGAATTTTCAGTAAACTGGAGTTCATTAATCCAATCAATATTTGTTTTATAGATGATATCATTCCATTGAAATATATCCGCATTACTATCTAATGACAATACTTCCTGTGCATCAGGGTTTTTACTTACAGAAACGTTTATATCTTTATTTTTATCAGCACAGCCCATTAACGCGAATAAAGAAAAAATTAATAGATAAATAAATTTTAGCTTTTTCACTTATGTTACCCTCCCTATGTATTTGACATTTCTAATCCTAAAAAAGTTACATAATCCTACCTGATTAAAAAATTATACTTTCCTCATTTACTTTTATGGAAAATTTAATTTTAAACGACTTTTTTTTGAATGTTGTGTTCCCA
>Ga0213828_1000672_pt1 | contig 31971 bp, 22 predicted proteins | sample MC6MC0897MG_FD_180664 | JGI IMG/M metagenome (GOLD analysis project Ga0213828, IMG submission 180664) | Enriched soil aggregate microbial communities from Iowa State University, Ames, United States - MC6-MC0897-MG | ecosystem: Environmental > Terrestrial > Soil > Unclassified | place: USA: Iowa... | reverse complement strand
CATGTCAGTGATGCGTTTGAGCAAACCAGCGAAACCATTAGCGTGCGTGCCAACAACGCGATCAACGAGATGGTGCGTCAACGTCTGCTGAACCGCTTTACAAGCGAGCAGGCGGAAGGAAACGCCATCTATCGTCTGACACCGCTGGGCATCGGCATTACGGACTATTACATCCGTCAGCGCGAATTCTCTACGCTGCGCCTCTCCATGCAGCTGTCGATCGTGGCGGGCGAGCTTAAACGGGCTGCGGATGCTGCGGACGAAAATGGGGATGAATTCCACTGGCATCGAAATGTCTACGCGCCGCTGAAATACTCGGTTGCCGAAATTTTCGACAGTATCGATCTCACCCAGCGTCTGATGGACGAGCAGCAGCAGCAGGTGAAAGACGATATCGCACAGCTGCTGAATAAAGACTGGCGTGCGGCGATCTCCAGCTGTGAGCTGCTGTTGTCTGAAACGTCCGGGACCCTGCGTGAACTGCAGGACACGCTGGAAGCTGCAGGGGATAAACTCCAGGCGAATCTGCTGCGCATCCAGGATGCGACGCTGGCGCATGACGATCTGCATTTTGTCGATCGCCTGGTCTTCGATTTGCAAAGCAAACTCGACCGTATTATCAGTTGGGGCCAGCAGTCGATCGATCTGTGGATCGGCTATGACCGCCACGTGCATAAATTCATCCGTACCGCCATCGACATGGACAAGAACCGCGTGTTCGCCCAGCGTCTGCGTCAGTCGGTACAAAGCTATTTCGATGCGCCATGGGCGCTGACTTACGCCAACGCCGATCGTCTGCTGGATATGCGCGACGAAGAGATGGCGCTGCGCGACGAAGAGGTCACCGGCGAACTGCCGCCGGATCTGGAGTTTGAAGAATTCAACGAAATTCGTGAGCAACTTGCCGCGATGATCGAAGAACAGCTGGCCGTCTACAAAACCAGACAAGTGCCGCTGGATCTCGGCCTCGTGGTGCGCGACTATCTGGTGCAATACCCGCGTGCGCGCCATTTTGATATCGCCCGCATCGTCGTCGACCAGGCCGTTCGCCTGGGCGTCGCGCAAGCAGATTTCACCGGCCTGCCGCCGAAGTGGCAGCCGATTAACGATTACGGAGCCAAGGTACAGGCGCATGTCATTGACAAATATTGAACAAGTGATGCCAGTTAAACTGGCCCAGGCGCTGGCAAATCCGTTATTTCCGGCGCTGGACAGCCAGCTGCGTGCCGGTCGTCACATTGGTCTTGACGAGCTGGATAATCACGCTTTTCTGATGGACTTCCAGGAGTATCTGGAAGAGTTTTATGCCCGTTACAACGTCGAATTGATCCGCGCGCCAGAAGGCTTTTTCTACCTGCGCCCGCGCTCCACGACGCTGATCCCACGCTCTGTGCTGTCTGAGCTGGACATGATGGTGGGCAAAATTCTTTGCTATCTCTACCTCAGCCCGGAACGTCTGGCCAACGAAGGCATCTTCACTCAGCAAGAGTTGTATGACGAGCTGATGAGCCTCGCAGACGAAGGCAAACTGCTTAAGCTTGTGAACAACCGCTCCACCGGGTCGGATCTTGACCGCCAGAAGTTACAGGAAAAAGTGCGCTCTTCCCTGAACCGCCTGCGCCGTCTGGGGATGGTCTGGTTTATGGGCCACGACAGCAGCAAATTCCGCATTACCGAATCCGTGTTCCGCTTTGGCGCTGATGTGCGCACTGGCGACGACCCGCGTGAAGCGCAGCTGCGCATGATCCGCGACGGTGAAGCCATGCCAATCGAAAATAATTTGCAGCTCAATGATGAGAATGAAGAGAGTCAGCCGGATAGCGGGGAGGAAGAGTAATGATTGAACGCGGTAAATTTCGTTCGCTAACGCTGGTTAACTGGAACGGTTTCTTTGCCCGAACCTTTGATCTGGATGAGCTGGTCACCACGCTCTCCGGCGGTAACGGGGCGGGTAAATCCACCACCATGGCAGCGTTCGTCACGGCGCTAATCCCTGATTTGACGCTGCTTCACTTCCGTAACACCACCGAAGCGGGTGCGACGAGCGGGTCTCGTGATAAAGGTCTGCACGGTAAGCTGAAGGCGGGCGTCTGTTATTCAGTGCTGGATGTGATCAACTCCCGCCACCAGCGTGTGGTGGTCGGTGTGCGCCTGCAACAAATTGCGGGCCGCGACCGTAAAGTCGACATCAAACCTTTCGCCATCCAGGGGCTGCCAACGTCGGTTCAACCGACATCGCTGCTGACGGAAACCCTTAACGATCGTCAGGCGCGCGTGCTGCCGCTGAATGAACTGAAAGAAAAGCTCGAAGCAATTGAAGGCGTCCAGTTTAAACAGTTCAACTCGATCACTGATTATCACTCGCTGATGTTCGATCTGGGCGTTGTCGCGCGTCGTCTGCGCACCGCGTCGGACCGCAGCAAATACTATCGCCTGATTGAAGCCTCCCTGTACGGCGGGATTTCCAGCGCCATTACCCGCTCCCTGCGCGACTACCTGTTGCCGGAAAACAGCGGCGTGCGCAAAGCCTTCCAGGACATGGAAGCGGCGCTGCGTGAAAACCGCATGACACTGGAAGCGATTCGCGTCACCCAGTCTGACCGCGACCTGTTCAAACATCTGATCAGCGAAGCGACCAACTACGTGGCGGCGGACTACATGCGTCACGCCAACGAGCGTCGTATTCATCTGGATAAAGCGCTGGAGTACCGCCGCGAGCTGTTTACCTCTCGCAAGCAGCTGGTGGCTGAGCAGTACAAACACGTTGAGATGGCCCGCGAGCTGGGCGAACACAACGGTGCCGAAGGCGATCTGGAAGCCGATTATCAGGCGGCCAGCGATCATCTGAATCTGGTGCAAACTGCCCTGCGTCAGCAGGAGAAAATCGAGCGCTACGAAGCCGATCTCGATGAGCTGCAGATCCGTCTCGAAGAGCAAAACGAAGTGGTGGCAGAAGCCGCCGATATGCAGGAAGAGAAAGAGGCGCGCACCGAGGCCGCCGAGCTGGAAGTGGATGAGCTGAAAAACCAGCTGGCCGACTACCAGCAGGCTCTCGATGTTCAGCAAACCCGCGCCATCCAGTACACCCAGGCATTACAGGCGCTACAACGCGCAAAAGAGCTGTGCCACCTCCCGGATTTAACGCCGGATAGTGCCGACGAGTGGCTGGAGACCTTCCAGGCAAAAGAACAGGAAGCGACGGAGAAACTGCTCTCCCTCGATCAGAAAATGAGCGTGGCGCAGGCCGCGCACAGTCAGTTCGAACAGGCATATCAGCTGGTTGCGGCGATCAACGGCCCGCTGGCGCGCAGTGATGCCTGGGAAGTGGCGCGCGACTTGCTGCGCGATGGCGTCAATCAGCGCCATCTGGCGGATCAGGTTCAGCCGCTGCGTATGCGTCTGAACGAGCTTGAACAGCGTCTGCGTGAACAGCAAGAGGCGGAACGCCTGCTGGCCGAATTCTGCAAGCGCCAGGGTAAGCATGTCGATATCGACGATCTGGAAACGCTGCATCAGGAACTGGAAGCGCGTATCGCGTCTCTGTCTGACAGCGTCTCCAGCGCCAGCGAGCAGCGCATGGTTCTGCGCCAGGAGCTTGAACAGCTGCAGTCGCGCACTCAGACGCTGCTGCGACGTGCACCAGTCTGGCTGGCCGCGCAAAGCAGCCTGAACCAGCTGAGCGAGCAGTGTGGCGAAGAGTTCGAGTCTAGCTCAGAAGTAACCGAATACCTGCAACAGCTGCTTGAGCGCGAGCGCGAAGCCATTGTTGAGCGTGACGAAATCGGCGCGCGTAAAAACGCCGTCGATGAAGAGATTGAACGCTTAAGTCAGCCAGGCGGCGCGGAAGATTCGCGTCTTAATGCGCTGGCGGAACGTTTTGGTGGCGTGCTGCTGTCCGAAATTTATGACGACGTCAGCCTTGAAGATGCGCCGTATTACTCTGCGCTGTATGGCCCGTCCCGTCATGCGATCGTCGTGCCGGATTTATCGCTGATTGCCGATCAGCTGGAAGGGCTGGAAGAGTGTCCGGAAGATCTCTATTTGATTGAAGGGGATCCGCAGTCCTTCGATGACAGCGTGTTCAGCGTCGATGAGCTGGAAAAAGCGGTGGTCGTGAAAGTTGCCGATCGCCAGTGGCGTTATTCTCGCTTCCCGACGCTGCCGATCTTTGGTCGCGCCGCGCGTGAAAACCGCATTGAAAACCTGCATGCCGAACGTGAAACCCTGTCTGAACGCTTTGCGACCCTGTCGTTTGACGTGCAGAAAACCCAGCGTTTGCACCAGGCCTTCAGCCGCTTTATCGGCAGCCACGTTGCGGTTGCCTTTGAGCCGGATCCAGAAGCCGAGATCCGCAAACTCAATACCCGTCGCGGCGAACTTGAGCGCGCCCTGAGCAATCATGAAAATGATAATCAGCAGAGCCGCGTACAGTTTGAACAGGCGAAAGAGGGCGTTGCCGCCCTGAACCGTATCCTGCCGCGTCTGAATCTGCTGGGTGATGAAACCCTCGCCGATCGCGTGGATGAAATTCAGGAACGCCTGGATGAAGCTCAGGAAGCCGCGCGCTTCGTCCAGCAGCACGGCAATCAGCTCGCGAAACTGGAGCCTGTGCTGTCGGTTCTGCAAAGCGATCCGGAACAGTATGAACAGCTGAAAGAAGATTATGCGTACTCCCAGCAGGTGCAGCGTGATGCGCGCCAGCAGGCTTTCGCACTGACCGAAGTGGTGCAGCGTCGCGCGCACTTTGGTTATAGCGACTCGGCAGAAATGCTGAGTGGCAACAGTGATTTGAACGAAAAACTGCGCCAGCGTCTGGAGCAGGCAGAAGCAGAACGTAGCCGCAGCCGCGATGCGCTGCGCAGCCACGCCGCACAGCTGAGTCAGTACAATCAGGTGCTGGCATCGCTGAAAAGCTCCTTCGACACCAAGAAAGAGCTGCTCACCGATCTGCATAAAGAGTTGCAGGATATCGGCGTTCGCGCGGACAGCGGGGCGGAAGAGCGTGCGCGCATTCGCCGCGATGAGTTGCACAGCCAGCTGAGCAACAACCGTTCACGCCGTCACCAGCTGGAAAAAGCCCTGACACTGTGCGAAGCGGAGATGGATAACCTGACCCGTCGCCTGCGTAAGCTGGAACGCGATTACCACGAGATGCGCGAGCAGGTCGTGACCGCCAAGGCGGGCTGGTGTGCGGTGATGCGCATGGTGAAAGACAATGGCGTCGAGCGTCGTCTGCACCGTCGCGAGCTGGCCTATCTCTCTGGCGATGAGCTGCGTTCGATGTCGGATAAAGCGTTGGGTGCTCTGCGTCTTGCGGTGGCGGACAACGAACATCTGCGCGATGTGCTGCGTATGTCTGAAGATCCAAAACGTCCTGAGCGCAAAATTCAGTTCTTCGTGGCGGTTTATCAGCACCTGCGTGAACGTATTCGCCAGGACATCATTCGCACAGACGATCCGGTCGAAGCGATCGAACAGATGGAGATCGAACTGGGTCGCCTGACAGAAGAGCTGACCTCCCGCGAACAGAAGCTGGCCATCAGCTCTCGCAGCGTGGCGAACATTATTCGCAAAACGATCCAGCGCGAGCAGAACCGTATCCGGATGCTCAACCAGGGTCTGCAGAGCGTGTCGTTCGGCCAGGTGAACAGCGTTCGTCTGAACGTTAACGTCCGTGAAGCGCACGCCACGCTGCTGGATGTGCTCTCTGAGCAGCACGAGCAGCATCAGGATCTGTTCAACAGCAACCGTCTCAGCTTCTCCGAAGCGCTGGCGAAACTGTATCAGCGCCTGAATCCGCAGATTGATATGGGCCAGCGTACGCCGCAAACCATTGGTGAAGAGCTGCTGGATTACCGTAACTATCTGGAAATGGAAGTTGAGGTTAACCGTGGTTCTGACGGCTGGCTGCGTGCAGAATCCGGCGCACTTTCTACCGGCGAAGCGATCGGTACCGGGATGTCGATTCTGGTGATGGTCGTGCAAAGCTGGGAAGATGAAGCGCGCCGCCTGCGTGGCAAGGATATCTCGCCGTGTCGCCTGCTGTTCCTCGATGAGGCCGCGCGTCTGGATGCCCGTTCAATCGCGACGCTGTTCGAGCTGTGCGACCGTCTGGATATGCAGCTGATTATCGCGGCACCTGAGAACATCAGTCCGGAAAAAGGCACCACGTACAAACTGGTGCGTAAAGTGTTTAATAATACCGAACATGTTCACGTCGTGGGGCTGCGCGGTTTCGCGCCGCAGCCGCCGGAGTCGTTACCGGGTACGGCTGACGCGTCTTAACGCGTTTTGATAAAAAGGGCGGCACACAGGTGCTGCCCTTTTTATTTGCTTAACTTGCGCTCAGGGCTGCGTTATCTTTAAACTTCTTTACATAAGGCAAGGCAGTAGCGTGTATGCCTTTCTATACTGAAGAAAAGCCCCGGTGTTGTGGGCAGGTCGTAAAGCAAACAGGGGGCAAGGGATGTTGCTAAAGAAAACTCATGGTCGTCAGCTATCCGCACTCAGTGTGTGCCTGACGTTAATATTCGCTCCACTGTTTAATGCCCAGGCTGATGAGCCTGAAGTGGTTCCTGTCGACAGTTCGGCGACGATGGGCGCACAGCCCACTTCGCTGCTGCAACCACTGGAACAATCTTCCGCGACCGCCATTATGGCAGGTATCAAAACGCTGCCTGCGGATGTGGATACGCAAGCCGTGCGCCAGCAGCTGCAATCCGGACTGCCGTCCGGCTACACGCCCGCCTATCTTAATCAGTTGACCTTACTGTATGCCGCGCGCGAGATGAAACCGATGTGGGACGATCGCGATGCGGTGCGCGCTTTCCAGCAGCAGCTGGCGGAAGTGGCTATCGCCGGTTTCCAGCCGCAGTTCACTGCGTGGGTTGAGCTTCTGACTGACCCGACGGTGACGGGGATGGCGCGCGACGTGGTTCTTTCCGATGCCATGATGGGCTATCTGCAGTTTGTGGCGGGTATTCCGGTCAATGGCAATCGCTGGCTGTACAGCGAAAAACCCTACAAGCTGGCGACACCCGCACTCTCTGTGATCAACCAGTGGCAAGTGTCGCTGGATAAGGGCACGCTTGTGCGCTTTATCGCCAGTCTGGCACCGGCCCATCCGCAATATGCCACCATGCATCAATCGTTGCTGCAACTGGTGGCAGATACACGCCCGTGGCCGCAACTGCGTGGCACTACTACGCTGCGTCCAGGACAGTGGAGCAGTGATGTTCCTGCGCTGCGCGAAATTCTTCGCCGCTCTGGTGAGGCCGATGCAGGGCCGAAAATTGCGCTGCCGGGGGATGATCCGCAAAGCGTGGTGGTCAGCCCATCAGCGCCTGTACAGAAGAAAAAATCTGCCGTTCCGGCCGATAAACCTGCTGCATATGACCGCGAACTGGTAGCTGCAGTAAAAGCGTTCCAGACGGCTCAGGGCCTGGGGGCTGACGGGGTCATTGGACAGTCAACGCGCGACTGGCTGAATGTCTCACCGGCGCAGCGCGCAGGCGTGCTGGCCCTGAATATTCAGCGTTTACGTCTGCTTCCAGGAACCCTTTCTACTGGAATTATGGTGAACATACCGGCCTATTCGCTGGTTTATTATCAGAATGGCAGCGAAGTGCTGGCCTCCAGAGTCATTGTCGGGCGACCGGATCGTAAAACGCCGATGATGAGCAGCGCGCTGAACAACGTGGTGGTGAATCCGCCGTGGAACGTCCCGCCGACGCTTGCGCGCAAAGATATTCTGCCGAAGTTATGGAATGACCCGGGTTATCTCGAACGCCACGGTTATACGGTGATGCGCGGCTGGAACAGCAATCAGGCGATTGACCCGTATCAGGTCGACTGGTCGACGATTACGGCGTCAAATCTGCCATTCCGTTTCCAGCAGGCTCCGGGTGAGCGTAACTCGCTTGGCCGCTATAAATTTAATATGCCAAGTTCCGATGCAATCTATCTGCACGACACGCCCAACCACAACCTGTTCCAGAAAGATACGCGCGCGCTCAGTTCTGGCTGTGTTCGCGTAAATAAAGCGTCTGAACTGGCGAATATGTTGTTGGGTGACGCAGGCTGGAACAACACGCGGATATCCGATGCGCTGAAAGAAGGGAATACGCGCTACGTGAATATTCGACAGAACATTCCGGTCAATCTTTACTATCTGACGGCGTTTGTTGGTGCTGATGGACGTACCCAATATCGTACAGATATTTACAATTACGATCTCACCGCGCGATCTGGCGCACAAATTTTGCCAAAAGCCGAACAATTAATCAGGTAAATGAAGTAGTTCGGGAAAAATGATTGTCGTAAGTTATGGTAGAGAAGGGGCTATATCGCTGTAAGCCCCGTATCTACTGGGGTTGGGTGCCTTGACGTTGGCTGTTCTGGCGGTTATGGTGCCCTTCGTGCGCTAAGCATATTTACGATAACATTGACCTGTAGACCTGATTATCATGGACAAATTTGACGCTAATCGCCGCAAGCTGCTGGCGTTAGGTGGTGTTGCGCTGGGCGCAGCGGCCATCTTACCGACGCCAGCATTTGCCACCCTCTCGACACCACGTCCGCGTATTTTAACGCTCAACAATCTTCACACGGGTGAGACGTTAAAAGCGGAGTTTTTCGATGGCAGAGGCTATATTCAGGATGAATTAGCAAGACTCAACCATTTTTTCCGTGATTACCGCGCGAATAAAATAAAAGCCATCGACCCAGGATTATTTGATCAGCTTTTCCGCCTCCAGGGCCTGCTCGGAACCCGCAAGCCGGTGCAACTCGTTTCCGGTTATCGCTCTATTGATACCAATAACGAACTGCGCGCCCATAGCCGTGGGGTAGCCAAAAAAAGCTATCACACTAAAGGACAGGCGATGGACTTTCATATTGAAGGCGTTTCATTAGCCAATATTCGCAAAGCTGCGTTATCTATGCGCGCAGGTGGTGTAGGATATTATCCACGTAGCAACTTTGTGCATATTGATACCGGGCCAACACGGCACTGGTAATAATGAAGGAGCAGTATGAACTATCGTATTATTCCGGTGACTGCGTTCGCCCAGAACTGTTCATTAATCTGGTGTGAACAAACCAAACTGGCCGCGCTTGTCGATCCCGGCGGAGATGCTGAGAAGATCAAGCTGGAAGTCGACGCGTCCGGCGTGACGCTGATGCAGATTTTGCTGACCCATGGCCACCTCGACCATGTGGGGGCTGCGGCAGAGCTGGCACAACATTACGGTGTGCCAGTCATTGGACCGGAAAAAGAAGATGAGTTCTGGCTGCAGGGCTTGCCTGCCCAAAGCCGTATGTTTGGTCTCGATGAGTGTCAGCCTCTGACGCCCGATCGCTGGCTGAATGAAGGCGAGAGCGTTAACGTCGGAAACGTGACGCTACAGGTGTTGCATTGCCCGGGCCATACGCCGGGGCACATCGTCTTCTTTGACGATCAATCGCGTTTGCTCGTCTCGGGTGACGTGATTTTCAAAGGCGGCGTAGGACGCAGCGACTTCCCGCGCGGCGACCACGGTCAGTTGATCCAGTCGATTAAACAGAAGTTATTGCCGTTAGGTGATGATGTGACGTTTATTCCAGGCCATGGCCCACTGTCGACGTTAGGATATGAGCGGGTGCACAACCCGTTCCTGCAGGATGAAATGCCTGTCTGGTAAACCCCATTAAAAAAGCCTGCTATAAGCAGGCTTTTTTGTCACTACAAGTACCGATTTTACAGCACAGCGACAATCGCTTCGCACAGCGGTGCCATGTTGTCTGGCGTCATTCCCGCGACGTTCACACGTCCAGAAGCGACAGCATACACACCAAACTCTTCGCGCAGACGCAGAACCTGTTCTTTGGTCAGGCCGCTAAACGAGAACATACCGTTCTGTTTGATGATGAAGCTGAAGTCACGATCCGCCCCTTTTTCTGCCAGCGTGTTCACAAACAGCAGACGCATGCGCTGGATACGTTGACGCATGTCGTTCAGCTCTTGTTCCCAGATGGCGCGCAGGGCGTCATTGCTGAGGATGGTCGCTACGACAGATGCACCGTGTGCCGGTGGGTTGGAGTAGTTAGCACGAATCACCGATTTCATCTGGCTGAACGCACGATCAACGGTTTGCTCATCGGCAGCCACCAGAGTACAGGCGCCTACACGCTCATTGTACAGACCAAAGTTCTTGGAATAGGAGCTGGCGACGATCAGTTCCTGATGAACAGCGGCAAAGGCGCGCAGGCCCTCTGCATCTTCTTCCAGACCGCGAGCAAAGCCCTGGTAGGCGAAATCGAAGAGCGGCAGCCAGCCTTTTTCTACTGACAGTTTTGCCAGCTGTTCCCACTGTTCCAGCGTCGGATCGATACCGGTTGGGTTGTGGCAGCAGCCATGGAACAGCACCACGTCACCCGCCTGTGCTTCGTTCAGGCTGGAGAGCAGGCCGTCAAAGTCGAGCGTATGGTTTGCCGCGTCATAATAAGCATATTCACGCACTTCCAGCCCCGCAGAGTTAAACACGCTCTTGTGGTTCGGCCAGCTTGGGTTGCTCACCCAAACGCGCTTCACAGCGGTGTTTTTCGCGAGGAAATCCGCCGCGACGCGTAATGCGCCGGTACCGCCTGGCGTCTGGGCTGTGCGGGCACGCTTATCACTAACGATCGTGCTGCCTTTTCCAAACAGCAGCTCCTGAGTGCAGCGACCAAATTCCGGGATACCGTCGATACCGAGGTAGTTTTTGGTGTTTTCGTTTTCCAGCAGATACTGCTCAGCTTTTTTAACGCTGGTCAGGACCGGAGTCTTGCCGGTTTCATCTTTATAGACACCAATACCCAGGTTGATTTTTCCAGGGCGGTCATCGGCACGAAACAGATCGGCCAGGCCCAGAATAGGGTCGGCAGGGGCGGCGGTAATGTTCTCAAACATGACGAGGTTCCATTGTGATTACAGAAGTGAAATCCGCTATCAGGTTAACGGTAGATTTACAAAATGCCAACCGTTTGCGACGAAAAGCGTGCGCCTTTTCAAAAGTCGCTACTTTTTGCTTTCAGCCATAAAAAAAACAGGACCGAAGTCCTGTCTTTAAGGCATTTAGCAGAGAGGGCTGCTTATTAGAACTGGTAAGTCACACCAACAGTTGCCTGGTTGTCTGAACCAACCCAGCTTGTCGCTGCGTCTTCGTCATCCAGCAGGTTGAAGCGGTAGTCACCGTATACGTTGAAGTTTTTGTTGAAGTAGTAAGTTGCGCCAGTGGTGATGTATTTCGCCAGGTCACGGTCGCCGATACCGTTCAGGTCTTTGCCTTTTGACTGAACGTAAGAAACGGAAGGACGCAGACCGAAGTCGAACTGGTACTGTGCAATCACTTCGAAGTTCTGAGTTTTGTTAGCAACGTTGAAAACATCGCCATCAGCATCTGGGGTATTAGAACCGGTGCTATTGCCCAGGATGCTCATGTTGCGAGTTTCAGCATACACGGTTGCCAGGTAGAGGTTATTAGCGTCATATTTCGCGCCAACAGCCCAGGATTCAGCCTGGTCACCTTTACCGTCTTGTTTTTGCTCCAGAGTACGGTTTGCAGTGCTGTACGCACCGATCAGACCGAAGCCTTCACCGAACTCGTAACCCAGAGACAGGCCAACGCCATCGCCGTTTGCTTTGCGCAGATCGTTGTCGCGGTCGTTTTTACCCTGATACTGAACACCGAAGCTCAAGCCATCAACCAGACCGAAGAAGTTGCTGTTACGGTAGGTCAGCAGGCCAGTAGAACGGCTGGTCATGAAGTTATCAGTGTATGCGCCACCCCAGGTTTCGCCGGAGAAAGATGGAGCCATATCGGTGTAAGATTCGACATCGTAAACGATACCGTAGTTACGACCATAGTCCAGGGAACCTGCGTCAGATACTTTGATACCTGCGAATGCCAGACGGGTCACGTTAGTCTGATCGCCTTCTGCAGCGCCAGCGCGAGCACGGTATTCCCACTGACCGTAACCAGTTACTTGATCGTTAACCTGAGTTTCACCTTTGAAGCCAATCTGGCCATAAGAGGAGTCAGCGTTTTTGTGTTCACCGGAAGTGGTGAAACCATGTTCGCCAACAACCTTACCGTAGAAGTCCAGTTTGTTGCCGTTTTTGTTATAGATTTCTGCAGCGTTTGCTGCACCGGCTACCAGCAGGGCAGGGATAACCACTGCCAGGATATTGCGCTTCATCATTATTTATTACCCTCATTGGTTTTTTTATGACACTCGCCACTGCCCACAATAAATTCTGTCAATAAATATTTCCGGAACTATTGATGAGAGTTTGGTGTCTTTATGTATCTGACAGGCATCTTTCCATTCATATAACCGTTTCGCTAGCCTGAAAGTGCTACAAAGATAAAGATTGAGTAACAAAAAGAAATTATGTGTAACCAAGTGTGTATTATTCGGAACTTTGTGAAGCACCTCAAATTTCGGAACTGATTGCTGAATAAAAACACTAACCCATTCCTATATATATGAATTGCTTATATTTAATTTTGATAAAGGCTTTTCGTATCAACAGAAGTTAAACAATGCACTTTTTCTTATTGTATACATTAGCCATCCAGAGGGCTGTGTAAGTGGGTATTTTTTGTGCTAAAGCACGCAAAGGTAATAAGGCGCAATAAGAATGTGGTTTATTTTTTGTTCGTAGATATTTCATGGAAATAAAACGTAACAGGTGGAATATTTGGCGGGGTTGCACTTTGAAGATACTGACTTTCAACTGACATAAACTGACAGTACAGAATAAAATAACGGCCAGCAGTTGCTGGCCGTTATTAATTGTGAGGATTAGAAACTGGCGTTACGCGGAGTACGTGGGAATGGAATCACGTCACGCACGTTCTGAACGCCGGTGACGTATGCAATCAGACGTTCAAAGCCCAGACCGAAGCCTGAGTGCGGCACGGTGCCGTAACGACGCAGGTCGCGATACCAGCTGTAATCCGCTGGATTAAGACCCATCTCTTCCATACGCGCGTCCAGCACGTCCAGACGCTCTTCACGCTGAGAGCCACCGATGATTTCACCGATGCCCGGCGCCAGCACATCCATCGCCGCAACGGTCTTACCGTCTTCGTTAAGGCGCATGTAGAAGGCCTTAATGTCTTTCGGATAGTTTTTCACGACCACCGGTGCTTTGAAGTGTTTCTCAGCCAGGTAGCGTTCGTGTTCAGAAGATAAATCCACGCCCCAGTAAACCGGGTTCTCGAATTTCTCACCGCATTTTTCCAGGATCGCTACCGCGTCGGTGTAATCGACCTGCGCGAAGTCCGCAGAGACGAAACGCTCCAGACGGGCAACCGCATCGCTGTCGACACGCTCGGCGAAGAATTTCATGTCGTCTGCGCGCTCTTCCAGAACCGCTTTGAAGACATACTTCAGCATCGCTTCTGCCAGAGCCGCCGCGTCATTCAGATCGGCAAACGCCACTTCTGGCTCCAGCATCCAGAACTCTGCCAGGTGGCGGCTGGTGTTGGAGTTTTCAGCACGGAAGGTTGGGCCGAAGGTGTAGATTTTTGACAGGGCGCAGGCGTAGGTTTCGCCGTTAAGCTGGCCGGATACGGTCAGGAACGCCTCTTTACCGAAGAAGTCCTGGTCGAAGTCCACTTTGCCTTCTGGTGTGCGCGGCAGATTTTCCAGATCCAGCGTAGAAACGCGGAACATTTCGCCCGCACCTTCGGTATCGGACGCGGTGATCAGCGGCGTGGAGACCCAGAAGTAACCTTGCTCGTCGAAGAAGCGGTGCAGCGCTTGCGCCAGCGTGTGACGAACGCGTGCGACGGCACCAATCATGTTGGTACGCGGGCGCAGGTGAGCCACTTCACGCAGATATTCGATGCTGTGGCGTTTTGCCGCCATTGGATAGGTGTCTGGATCTTCAACCCAGCCGGTCACTTCAACAGACGTTGCCTGGATTTCAAAGCTCTGACCCTGGCCTGGAGACGCAACCACGACACCCGTCACGATAACGGAACAGCCGGTGGTCAGGCGCAGAACTTCGTCATTGTAATTGGGCAGAGAATTATTAATAACGGCCTGTACAGGATCAAAGCAGGAACCGTCATAGACGGCAAGGAAGGAGATGCCAGCTTTAGAATCTCGGCGAGTACGCACCCATCCGCGCACGGTGACTTCTTGGTCAACGGCGACGCGGCCCTGGAGTACGTCGGCTACAGGCACAACGCTCATAATATTCTCTCTGTTAATAGTCGGAAAAAATAGACACTTGTTCACCCTTATAGGGGGATATCTATGTTACCTGGCATCCGCCATCAGACAAGCAGATTTCGCAGAGAAAAGAGAGAAATTAGTAAAAATTTGGACGGGGGGCCGATAAGCCCCCCGAAGAGGATTAACTGGCTTTCTTAATCTGTGGCAGATCGAAGGCTTTACGCAGTGCGCGCACGAACGCTTTATCATGGCAGATGGTTTTACCCGGGCTGTCAGAGAGCTTGGCGACCGGCTTGCCGTTACATTCCACCAGTTTGATAACGATATTCAGCGGTTTTACCTGCGGGATATCGCACGTCAGGCGGGTGCCGATGCCAAAGCTGAGGTTAACCCTGGAGGAGAACTGGCGGTAAAGATCGACCGCTTTTGTCAGATCCAGATTGTCGGAGAAGACCAGCACTTTGGTGAGCGGGTCGATGCCGAGCTTCTGATAATGGGCGATTGCTTTCTCACCCCATTCAACCGGATCCCCGGAGTCATGGCGCAGACCCTGATAGCGATTGGCAAATTCCGGGCCGAAATCGCGCAGGAATGCATCCATGGTAATACAGTCGGTGAGGGCAATACCCAGCTGATCCGGATACTCATCAAGCCATGCGGCGAGCGCCGCGCGCTGGCTGGTGGCGAGATCGGGGCTTATCTGCTGATGTGCCTGGAACCACTCGTGAGCCTGTGTGCCCATCGGCGTCAGATTACGGCGACGCGCCAAATCATAGTTGCTGGTTCCGACAAACCACGGCTCTTGCTGTAGACGTTCCACAATCGCCTGCTGCACTTCGCGGGAGAAACGACGGCGCGTGCCAAAATCCATCAGTCGGAAACGGGACATATCAATCGATTCCGTCATCTGGTGGAAATCAACCAGCTTGCTTTCCAGCGTCGCCAGCGCCTGTTCAACGCTCGCTTCGGGAGAACGGTAGCGGTGCACAATCTCGCTAATCACCGCCAGCAGCGGCACTTCCCACATGATCACTTCACGCCACGGGCCGGCGAGGCGAATGTGCAGCCTGCCATTATTGTTGGTGACGGTAACCTGTTCGGGGTTGTAGCGGAAATCGCGCAGCCAGTTGAGATAGTCGGCTTTGAAGAAAGGGAGGCCAGAGAGCCACTGGTATTCGTCGTCCTGAAGAGTCAGATGCTGCATGGCATCGACCTGTTCACGGATGGTATCAGCGTAAATACCGAGCAGGTCATCACCGCGGCAGCGAAATTCAGCCGCTACCTCTACATCATAGTAATGGTGAAAAACGGCTTGCTGCATATGCAGTTTATACGCATCGGTATCCAGCAGTGTATGCAGAACAGGGGAAGCGAATTGAGTCATAGGTGCGCAGTAGCATCCTCTCACGGGAGCGTTTAGTACAATAAACAACTATTGAAACCGCTGGAGTATACCTTGTTTAGCGATTTATTGAACCCCGATCACAACATAAGCTGCCGTTATGGTCGAGGGCATTTCGTGCCCCGTGTTATACAAATGTAGCAAAAATGGTTTTTCCGCCTGAAAAGATGAACATTCTGCGTAGCGCGTTTTACACAACAGGAATAGACTGGATTCGTTATTCGACAAACGATGCATAAGGTTTCCTATGACACAACAGCCACAAGCCAAATACCGCCACGACTACCGTGCGCCGGAATACCTGATTAGCGATATCGATCTGACTTTTGACCTGGATGCCACCAAAACCGTTGTCACGGCCGTAAGCCAGGTCACACGCCAAAGTGCGACGGCTGTTCCGCTGCGTCTCGATGGCGAAGACCTGACGCTGGTCTCAGTCCACGTGAACGACGAAGCCTGGTCTGACTATAAAGAAGAAGAGAACCAGCTGGTCATCAACAATCTGCCAGAGCGTTTCTCCCTGCGCATCGTGACTGAAATCAGCCCGGCGTCCAATACGGCGCTGGAAGGCCTGTATCAGTCAGGCGTGGCGCTTTGCACCCAGTGCGAAGCCGAAGGTTTCCGCCATATTACCTGGTATCTGGACCGCCCGGACGTTCTGGCGCGTTTCACCACCAAAATCATTGCCGATAAAAAGCGTTATCCGTATCTGCTCTCCAACGGTAACCGTGTGGGGCAGGGCGAGCTGGAAAATGGCCGTCACTGGACACAGTGGCAGGATCCGTTCCCGAAACCATGCTACCTGTTTGCCCTGGTCGCGGGTGATTTCGACGTGCTGCGTGATACCTTTAAAACCCGTTCCGGCCGGGACGTCGCGCTGGAACTGTTTGTCGATCGTGGCAACCTCGACCGCGCGCCGTGGGCGATGACATCCCTGATTAACTCTATGAAGTGGGACGAAGAGCGTTTCGGCCTGGAGTACGATCTCGACATCTATATGATCGTCGCCGTCGACTTCTTTAATATGGGCGCGATGGAGAACAAAGGCCTGAACGTCTTTAACTCCAAATATGTGCTGGCCCGGACCGACACTGCCACCGATAAAGATTACCTCGATATCGAACGCGTGATTGGTCATGAGTATTTCCACAATTGGACCGGTAACCGCGTCACCTGCCGCGACTGGTTCCAGCTGAGCCTGAAAGAGGGCCTGACCGTGTTCCGCGATCAGGAGTTTAGCTCCGATCTGGGATCACGCGCCGTCAACCGCATCAGCAACGTGCGCACCATGCGCGGCCTGCAGTTTGCCGAAGACGCCAGCCCAATGGCGCACCCGATTCGCCCTGATAAAGTGATTGAGATGAACAACTTCTACACCCTGACGGTGTACGAGAAAGGTTCTGAAATCATTCGTATGATCCACACCCTGCTCGGCGAAGAGAACTTCCAGAAAGGGATGCAACTCTATTTCGAACGCCACGACGGTAGCGCGGCGACGTGCGACGATTTCGTTCAGGCGATGGAAGATGCGTCCAACGTTGACCTGTCACATTTCCGCCGCTGGTACAGCCAGGCAGGTACGCCGATTGTCAGCGTTAAAGATGACTACAATCCGGAAACCGAGCAGTACACCCTCACCATCAGCCAGCGCACGCCGCCGACGGCTGAGCAAGAAGAGAAGCACCCGCTGCACATTCCGTTCAGCATCGAGCTGTACGATAACGAAGGCAACGTGATCCCGCTGCAGAAGGGCGGTCATCCGGTGCATCACGTGCTGAACGTGACCCAGGCAGAACAGACCTTTATCTTTGATAACGTCTACTTCCAGCCGGTTCCGGCGCTGCTGTGCGAATTCTCCGCACCGGTGAAACTGGAATATAAGTGGAGCGATCAGCAGCTCACCTTCCTGATGCGTCATGCGCGCAACGATTTCTCCCGCTGGGACGCGGCGCAGAGTCTGCTGGCGACCTACATCAAACTGAACGTGAACCGTCACCAACAGGGTCAGCCGTTGTCGCTCCCGGTTCACGTTGCCGATGCGTTCCGTGCCATTTTGCTGGATGAGAAAATCGATCCGGCGCTGGCCGCAGAGATCCTGACGCTGCCGTCCGCGAGCGAAATCGCCGAGCTGTTCGAGATTATCGATCCCATCGCCATTACCGCCGTGCGTGAAGCCCTGACCCGCACGCTGGCGACCGAACTGGCCGATGAATTCCTGGCCATTTATAACGCCAACAAGCTCGACGAATACCGTGTGGAACACGCGGATATCGGCAAGCGTTCCCTGCGTAACACCTGTCTGCGTTATCTGGCATTTGGTGAAACGGAACTGGCGAACACGCTTGTCAGTAAGCAGTATCACGAAGCCGATAACATGACCGACGCCTTAGCGGCCCTGGCGGCGAGCGTGGCGGCAGAGCTGCCGTGCCGTGATGCGCTGATGCAAGAGTACGATGATAAGTGGCATCAGGACGGCCTGGTGATGGATAAATGGTTTATCCTGCAAGCCACCAGCCCGGCGGCGGATGTGCTGAGCAAGGTACGCAATCTGCTCAAACACCGCTCTTTCACCATGAGCAACCCGAACCGCGTGCGTTCCCTGATTGGCGCGTTTGCCAGCAGCAACCCGGCGGCCTTCCATGCGGAAGACGGCAGCGGTTATCAGTTTATGGTGGAAATGCTGACTGAGCTTAACAGCCGTAACCCGCAGGTGGCATCGCGTCTGATTGAGCCGCTGATCCGCCTGAAACGTTACGACGCAGCGCGTCAGGCGAAAATGCGTGCTGCCCTTGAGCAGTTAAAAGGGCTGGAAAATCTGTCGGGCGATCTGTTCGAGAAGATTACTAAGGCGCTGGCCTGACGTTAATGCCAGGTAGCACTGTTAAGTAAAAACAAAACGGCAACGCAAGTTGCCGTTTTTTATGGGTTTAACCGTTTTCTGCGGGAGAGGCTTTCAGGCACTGCCTTCTTTATCCATGACGCCGGGCCTTCTCTTCTGTTGCCCCACGCTTCATCACTCTCTCCAGCACTTCTGCTTCCAGCTCTGCCAGTCTTACAGAACCGAGCCGCCGTGGACGAGGAATATCCACTGCCAGATCCAGGCCGATTTTGCCTTCTTCAATTAACAGCACCCGATCCGCCATCGCCACGGCCTCGCTCACATCATGCGTTACCAGCAGCACGGTAAAACCGTGCTCCTGCCACAGGGAGGCGATCAGATCCTGCATTTCGATGCGCGTCAGGGCATCAAGCGCCCCGAGCGGTTCGTCCAGCAGCAGCAGGCCTGGCCGGTGGATCAACGCGCGCGCCAGTGCCACACGCTGTTTTTGGCCGCCGGAGAGGGCAGCAGGCCACTCGTCCGCACGGTTTTCGAGGCCGACGGCGCGCAGCGCCTGACGTGCGTTATCCCGCCAGTTACCTTTCAGCCCCAGCCCCACGTTGTCGATAACCGTTTTCCACGGCAGCAGGCGCGCATCCTGAAACATCATGCGGGTATCGTCCTGAATATCCGCCAACGGCGTATTGCCCGCCAGCAATTCTCCGCCGTTCGGTGCCTCCAGCCCGGCAAGCAGCCGCAGCAGGGTGCTTTTGCCCCCGCCGCTGCGCCCGACAACCGCAACAAATTGTCCGGCAGGGACATGCAGATCCAGCGCGTTCAGGATAGTGTTATCGCCGTAGCGTTTGGTGACGCCGTTAAGCAGCAGCGGCGTCCCTTGGGTTAAACGAGCCGTATTCATGCGTTTGCCTCCTTCGTGGAATAGGCCGGGTTCCAGCGCAGCCAGCTACGCTCAAGCCACTGGGCGCTGACGTCGGCGAGTTTGCCGAGCAGGGCGTAAAGAATGATGGCCACCACCACCACGTCGGTTTGCAGAAATTCGCGGGCGTTCATCGCCAGATAGCCGATCCCGGAGTTGGCCGAGATGGTCTCCGCCACAATCAGCGTCAACCACATCAGACCGAGGGCGAAACGCACGCCGACCATAATCGACGGCAGCGCGCCCGGCAGGATCACGTGGACAAACAGCGCAAAGCCGGACAATCCGTAACTGCGCGCCATCTCCACCAGGCCACGGTCGATATTACGAATGCCGTGCCAGGTGTTGATGTAAATCGGGAACAGCGTGCCGAGGGCCACCAGGAAAATCTTGGCGCTCTCGTCGATGCCAAACCACAGAATTACCAGCGGGATTAACGCTAAATGCGGGACGTTACGCAGCATCTGAATTGACGTATCCAGCAAACGCTCGCCCCAGCGGGACAGGCCGCTGATAAGCCCCAGCGTCAGGCCAATCGAGCCGCCGATGGAAAAGCCTATTAGCGCACGCCAGGAGCTGATCGCCAGATGCTGCCACAGCTCACCGCTCGAACTGAGCGACCAGAACGCCTCCACCACGCCCTCCGGAGAGGGCAGAATGCGGCTCGACAACCATCCCACGGACGAGGCGATTTGCCAGACAATCACAATGCCGACGGGCAGAAACCAGGGGGCCAGACGCAGCAGCCATTTTTGGGATGGATTTGCCATACGTACCTCGTTAGCTCTGCGCGACTTTTCGCGGGATAAACTCATTCGCTACGGCTTCGCCCTGAAGCTGGAGCGCGCGCGGCTGCGGGATTTCCGGGATGGCCACATCCAGATGCGGGAACAGCAGCTCGCCGACGTTGTATGCTTCTTCCAGATGCGGATAGCCAGACAAGATAAAGCTGTCGATACCCAGATCGGCATACTCGTTGATCCGCGCCGCGACTGTAGGGCCATCGCCCACCAGCGCCGTACCCGCGCCGCCGCGAACCAGGCCAACACCCGCCCACAGATTCGGGCTGATTTCGAGATTGTCCTTGTTGCCTTTATGCAGGGAGGCCATCCGGTGCTGCCCTACGGAATCAGTCTTCGCAAAGGCTGCCTGCGCTTTGGCAATGGTGTCATCGTCCAGATGAGAAATCAGCCGGTCGGCGGCCTGCCAGGCTTCGGCGTTCGTTTCTCGCACGATGACGTGCAGGCGAATGCCGAAGCGCACTTTGCGCCCATGCGCGGCGGCTTTGGCGCGCACCTGCTCAATTTTCTCTTTCACCAGCTCAGGCGGCTCGCCCCAGGTCAGATAGAGATCAACCTGTTCAGCGGCCAGATCCTGCGCGACATCTGACGATCCGCCAAAGTAGAGTGGGGGACGCGGCTGTTGCACCGGCGCAAACAGCAGCTTCGCATCGCGAACGTGGATATGTTTGCCCTCGTAGGTGACGGTTTCGCCCTCGAGCAGACGGCGCCAGACGCGGGTAAATTCCGCAGAGGCCTCGTAACGTTCCGTGTGATCGAGGAACACGCCGTCGGCGGCCAGCTCCTGCGGATCGCTGCCGGTCACCAGGTTAAACAGGGCGCGGCCATTGGAAAGACGATCCAGCGTCGCGGCCTGACGGGCGGCAACGGTTGGGGAGACCACGCTCGGTCGCAGGGCCACCAGGAATTTCAGGCGCTGCGTGACCGGTATCATCGAGGCGGCCACCAGCCATGCATCCTCGCAAGAGCGCCCTGTCGGGATCAGCACGCCGGTAAAACCGATTCTGTCGGCGGCCTGCGCGATTTGCTGCAGATAGCCGTAGTCTACCGGGCGAGCACCTTCTTCGGTGCCAAGATAATGCCCATCACCGTGGGTCGGTAAAAACCAGAACAGATTCAGACTCATGATTTCGATCCTTCTTTGTCAGAGGGTTGCCAGATACGGTCGCGAATATCGATTTTTTTCGGCACGAGACGGTTCTCGTAGAACAGATCTGCGGTTTGCTGCTGCAGGACAGCGGTTTTCGCGTCGACGGGTTTAATCACCGTCGTCGGGCGATGATCCAGATAGCTGGCGATCACCGGCTCCGGCAGGCCCATGGTTTTGGCGAGCAGGGCGATGCTTTCCTGACGCTGACTCTGAGTCAGCTCATCCGCCTCGCTAAAGGTCTGCAGTACACCTTGAACAAAGTCGCCGTTCTTTTCCGCATACGGACGTGCGGCAAGATAGAACGAACCGGTCTGCTTCAGCGTTTCGCCATCTTTCAGCACCCGAACGCCGCCCTGTAATAAGGCGGCAGAGTAGTACGGGTCCCAGATCGCCCAGGCATCAACATTATTTTGCTGGAACGCCGCGCGGGCATCTGCCGGGGTTAAGTAGACAGGCTGAATATCCTTGAACGTCAGACCCGCCTGTTGAAGGGCGCGCAAGAGCAGGTTGTGGGAGCTAGAACCTTTCTGGAAGGCGACTTTGTGGCCTTTCAGATCGGCGACGGTTTTGATCGGGCTGTTTTCAGGCACCAGAATCACTTCCGCTTTCGGCTTAGGCGGCTCGACGCCAACGTAGACCAGATCGGCTCCGGCAGCTTGCGCAAAAATAGGGGGGATGTCGCCGGTACTGCCCAAATCAATACTGCCGACGTTCAACGCCTCCAGCATCTGCGGCCCGGCCGGGAACTCGATCCATGAGAATTTTGTGTCCGGATAGCGCTTCTCCAGCAACTGATGGCTTTTCGCCAGCACCATGCTGACGCTGCCTTTCTGGTATCCGATACGCAGGCTTTCAGGCGCCGGTTCCGCCGCCTGCGCAAGCGCAGAAACAGCGAACAGGGCGGTCAGAAGATATTTAAACATGGGCGACTCCTTTCAGACGGCCAAAGGCGGGGGCTTGCACATCGCGGCGATGCAACGCCTGCCAGAAGGTTTCCAGCGCGCTATCAAGGCGCAGGTGCAGGTTCGGGGTGAACTGCGGTTTATGCTGGTAATCGATCACCTGAGAGTCATCGGCAAACACCCCGTGCAGGATCTCCTGGGCTTTAAGCGCATTCAGGACTGGCTTGAGGGCGTAATCCACCGCCAGCATGTGCGCAACGGTACCGCCGGTCGCCAGTGGCAGAACCACTTTTCCCTCCAGCGCACGTTCAGGCAGGAGATCGAGCAGGGTTTTCAGCGCGCCTGAGAAAGAAGCTTTATAGATCGGGGTCGCCACGATCAGCCCGTCGGCTCCTTTGAGCTGTTCGATCAGCGCCTGTAATGCCGGGCTGTCGAAGCGGGCATAAAGAAGATCTTCCGGCTCAAAGTTTTGCAAGTTCCAGTGGCACACCTCGACGTTCAGCGAGTTGAGTTGTTCGCGGGCGTATTCCAGCAGGGCGCTGGAGCGAGAAGGGAAACGCGGACTTCCGGCCAACGTGATGACGCGCATGTTTGCTCCTTATAACTATTTGTTTGCTTTTATCTAACATTCATAACAATTTTCACGAGTGTGACATTGCAGGGTTATTCCACTAAATGATTTATCCGAAATTAAAATGCCGAAAATTGCATAAGAAAGAGGCAGAAAGGAAAACGATTGCGCTTTACGATGATTTTTTGCCACAGGTCAATTCCCTTTCCTGGCGCGATCGCTGATAATCCGTGTCCGGTTTGCATACCGGAATCCAGGAGAGTTCATGTACTACCCCTTCGTTCGTAAAGCCCTTTTTCAGCTCGATCCAGAGCGCGCTCATGAATTGACATTCCAGCAGTTACGCCGCATTACAGGAACGCCTTTTGAGGCGCTGGTGCGCCAGAAAGTGCAGGAAAAACCTGTCCAGTGCATGGGCCTGACGTTTAAGAACCCACTGGGTCTGGCAGCAGGTCTCGACAAAAATGGTGAGTGCATTGACGCTCTTGGCGCGATGGGGTTTGGCTCCATCGAAGTGGGCACCGTGACGCCGCGCGCACAGGACGGTAACGACAAGCCGCGCCTGTTCCGCCTGGTTGAAGCAGAAGGTTTGATCAACCGGATGGGCTTCAATAACCACGGTGTTGATCATCTGGTGGAGAACGTTAAAAAAGCCCATTTTGACGGTGTGCTGGGAATTAATATCGGCAAAAATAAAGATACGCCGGTTGAGCAGGGTAAAGATGACTATCTGATTTGTATGGAAAAAGTCTATGCCTATGCCGGTTATATCGCGATAAATATCTCATCGCCAAATACCCCTGGCTTGCGTACGCTGCAATATGGTGAAGCGCTGGACGATCTGTTAAGTGCGATTAAAAATAAACAGAATGAACTCCAGGCGACCCATCATAAATATGTTCCGATCGCCGTTAAGATCGCCCCGGATCTTTCTGTCGAAGAATTGATCCAGGTAGCCGACAGTTTGGTTCGCCATAATATTGATGGTGTTATTGCCACCAATACTACGCTCGATCGCGCCCTCGTGCAGGGAATGAAAAACTGCGACGAAATGGGTGGCTTAAGTGGTCGTCCGGTACAATTAAAAAGCACCGAAATTATTCGTGCCTTGTCGGCGGAATTAAAAGGTCGCTTACCGATCATCGGCGTGGGCGGGATCGACTCAGTCATCGCGGCTCGCGAGAAGATGGCGGCAGGTGCCTCACTGGTGCAAATCTATTCCGGCTTTATTTTTAAAGGCCCACAATTGATTAAAGAAATCGTTAATCATATCTAATCTTTTCTCCATATCAGACAACCAGGGCTTTATTTCCAGCCCTGGTTGTTTTATATTCCGTCTTTGTTGCTTATTTAGACATTATGGTCTTTTATTATTGATGTTATAAACGAAGCGATAATTTGGACATTTTAAGAACAGGACGTTGTGGGGAAGGAGAGGAAAATGCGAATAAAACCTGACGATAACTGGCGCTGGTATTTTTGCGAAGAGCACGATCGAATGATGCTCGATTTAGCCAATGGTATGTTATTTCGCTCTCGTTTTGCTCGCCGAATGCTGACCCCGGATGCGTTTGCACCCTCAGGCTTTTGTGTTGACGATGCAGCCCTGTTTTTCTCTTTTGAAGAGAAATGTCGCGATCTTATTCTCTCTAAAGAGCAGCGTGCCGAGCTGGTGCTGAATGCGCTGGTGGCGATTCGCTTCCTAAAACCGCAGATGCCAAAAAGCTGGCACTTTCTCGCTCACGGGCAAGCATGGTCCCCGGTCACCGGCGATGCGGCCTGCGTCAATCTCAGCGATACTTCGGAAGAGGTGAGTTTGCTGGTGGTTGAGCCGGGCGAAAACGCCGCGCTCTGTTTGCTGGCGCAACCCGGCGTGGTGATTGCCGGGCGCACAATGCAGCTGGGTGATGCGATTAAAGTGATGAACGACCGGCTTAAACCGCAACTGCGTATGGATTCCTTTAGCCTCGAACAGGCTGTTTAGCGCTCTAGCTGCAAAGACGTTTTCGGAATGCAGCTACAGCACAGAATCGTACCGTCTTCGCTTACGGCTGATTTCTTCAGCGCCGTCACTTCGCCATCGACCAGAGTGATGCGGCAGCTTCCACAGATCCCCGCACGACACGAATAAGGAACGCGGATCCCCGCTTGTTCCAGCTGTTCAAGCAGTACCTGCTGATTATTCCCCGGTAACGTTTGCCCCTCCCACTGAAGCGTCACTTTTGTGACAGGCTGCGTTTCAGCTTCAAGCGCTTCCTCTTCCGGCCCTGGGCCGTAAACTCGGGCAGGACCCGTTGCGAGGATCTCGATATCGTCGCCGACGCGAATCACGCCGCTGGTGCGTGGGATCAGGTTCTGACCAAAATCGACATCGCCGTTATCCTGTGCAGTGCGGAAAGACTGCAAGGTTTTCAGCGGCTCGCCGGAAGGGTGTTTTTGCCCTTTTTCCGGGCTGATGGTGGTGAAAATACAGCGGCTGCACGGCTTCACCACATCAAAAATCACGCTGCCGATACGGATCACTTTCCAGGTATCTTCTTCCCAGGCCTGTGCGCCCGTCACGACCAGATTCGGGCGGAACTGCTCCATCTGGACGCTGGCGGAACAGCGGTTTTGCAGATCGCGCAGGGAGGCGTCATTCGTCAGCAGATAGGGAAAACCGTCGGCAAAGGAGAGGGGAACGGCTTCAAAACGCTTCACGCGGCGCGTAAGCTCCGGGCCGACCCAGCGCAGCTGCACCGCGCGGGAGAAGAAACCGCTCAGCCAGGTGTTAATCTCATCCGGGGCGATGCGGGCGGTGAAATGGTTACCCCACACTTCTGTCGGGGCATCAACGGGGGCAAAGTCAGTAAAGCGTGCAATCACGCTTGAGCCATCCGGCGCCGTCAAATGCAGGCCGTCGTGCAGCGGAGCCGGGATAAAACGCACCATCTGCGGGAACTGACGGGCGGTGATGAAGGTGCCGTCCGGTTCGGTAATCATAAAAATGCGATCGAAGGCAAAGCCGCTGACGTCAGCAAGCGCGTGGGTCAGGCCAATACCACGCATGGATTTGACCGGATGAATAAAAAGCCTGGATAACGTCGCCACTGTTCACGCCCTCGAACGATTTGAAAATAAGCCTTCAACTTTATGACATAGAGCGCATATTAGCTATAATGCGCAGCAATTTTCTACGAGTAATAAGTGACGATATGAATTCTCTGTTTGCCAGTACGGCCCGTGGGCTGGAAGAGCTGTTAAAAACTGAACTGGAAAGCCTTGGCGCGCTTGAGTGTCAGGTGGTTCAGGGTGGTGTCCACTTTGAGGGCGACACACGGCTTATTTACCAGAGCCTGATGTGGAGTCGCCTGGCGTCGCGCATCATGTTGCCGCTGGGTGCCTGCAAGGTCTACAGCGACCTTGATCTGTATCTCGGCGTGCAAGCGATCGACTGGACAGAGATTTTCGCCCCGGGTGCGACCTTTGCCGTGCATTTCAGCGGGCTAAACGACGAAATCCGTAACAGCCAGTACGGTGCGCTGAAGGTGAAAGACGCCATCGTCGACAGCTTCACGCGTAAAAATCTTGAGCGCCCGAACGTCGATCGTGAAAATCCCGATCTGCGCATCAACGTGTGGCTCAATAAAGAGACCGCCAATATTTCTCTGGATCTCTGCGGCGAAGGCCTGCACCAGCGCGGTTACCGCGATCGCGCTGGTATTGCGCCGATCAAAGAAAACCTGGCTGCGGCCATTGTGATGCGCTCTGGCTGGCTGCCGGGCACGCCGATGATCGACCCAATGTGCGGGTCCGGCACCTTGCTGATTGAAGCGGCCATGCTGGCCACCGACCGCGCGCCAGGGTTACATCGCGGGCAGTGGGGCTTTAGCGGCTGGGCACAGCATGACGACGCCATCTGGAAAGAGGTCAAAGCCGAAGCACAGGTTCGTGCGCGTAAAGGCCTGGCTGATTACACCTCCCGTTTCTATGGCTCGGACAGCGACGCTCGCGTAATTGAACGCGCGCGCAGCAACGCCCGCCGCGCTGGTATCGGCGAACTGATCGACTTCGAGGTGAAAGACGTCTCCCAGTTAACCAACCCGCTGCCGAAAGGCCCTTACGGTACGGTGATCAGTAACCCGCCGTACGGCGAACGTCTCGATAGCGAACCGGCGCTGATTGCGCTGCACAGCCTGCTGGGTCGCACCATGAAAGATTATTTCGGCGGCTGGAATCTGTCGTTGTTTAGCGGTTCTCCAGAGCTGCTGAGCTGCCTTCAGCTCCGCGCCGAGCGTCAGTTCAAAGCCAAAAACGGCCCGCTGGACTGCGTACAGAAAAACTACCATCTGACCGAGAAAGATGGCGACAGCAAGCCATCGACGGTGGCAGAAGACTACGCTAACCGTCTGCGTAAGAATCTGAAGAAATTCGAAAAATGGGCGAAACAGGAAGGCATTGAATGCTATCGCATTTACGATGCCGATCTGCCGGAATATAACGTTGCGGTAGACCGGTATGCGGACTGGGTCGTGGTGCAGGAATATGCTGCGCCGAAAACCATTGATGCCCAAAAAGCGCGCCAGCGTTTGCTGGACATCATCGCGGCGACAATTGGCGTGATGGGCATTGCGCCGAACAAATTGATCCTGAAGACCCGTGAGCGTCAGAAAGGGACCAATCAGTATCAGAAAATGGGCGATAAGGGCGACTTTATCGAGGTGGGCGAATACAATGCGCGCCTGTGGGTGAACCTGACAGACTATCTCGACACCGGTCTGTTCCTCGATCACCGTATCGCGCGTCGTATGCTGGGCCAGATGAGCAAAGGGAAAGACTTCCTGAACCTGTTCGCTTATACCGGCAGCGCCAGCGTTCATGCGGGTCTGGGCGGTGCACGTAGCACCACCACGGTAGACATGTCGCGTACCTATCTGGAGTGGGCGGAGCGCAACCTGCGTCTTAACGGCCTGACCGGTCGTCAGCACCGTCTGCTGCAGGCCGATGTACTGGGCTGGCTGCGCGATACGGATGAACAGTTTGATCTGATCTTCATCGATCCGCCGACCTTCTCCAACTCCAAGCGTATGGAAGACACCTTCGACGTTCAGCGCGATCACCTGCGTCTGATGACCGACCTGAAACGTCTGCTGCGTAAAGGCGGCACCATTATGTTCTCGAACAACAAACGCGGCTTCCGCATGGACAATGACGGGCTGGAAAAACTGGGGCTGAAAGCACAAGAAATCAGTCAAAAAACGCTGTCTCAGGACTTCGCCCGTAACCGTCAAATTCACAACTGCTGGTTAATTACCGCAGTCTGAAAGGAAATTTAAATGTCATTAATTAGCATGCACGGCGCATGGCTGTCCTTCAGCGATGCGCCACTTCTCGACGATACAGAACTGCACATCGAAGACAACGAACGCGTCTGTCTGGTGGGCCGTAACGGCGCGGGTAAATCCACGCTGATGAAGATCCTCAACCGTGAGCAGGGCCTCGACGACGGACGTATCGTTTATGAGCAGGATCTGATCGTTTCTCGTCTGCAACAGGATCCGCCGCGCAACGTCGCAGGCAGTGTCTATGATTTTGTCGCCGAAGGGATCTCCGAGCAGGCCGAATACCTGAAGGGGTATCACGATATTTCGCATCTGGTGATGACCGATCCGAGCGAAAAAAACCTCAACGAGATGGCGCGCCTGCAGGATTTGCTGGATCACCACGGCCTGTGGCAGCTGGAAGACCGCATCAACGAAGTGCTTGAGCAGCTTGGCCTTGAAGCCGATATGGCACTGGCGTCTCTGTCTGGTGGCTGGCTGCGTAAAGCGGCGCTGGGCCGCGCGCTGGTCTGCGGGCCAAAAGTGCTGCTGCTCGATGAACCGACGAACCACCTGGATATCGAAACCATCGACTGGCTGGAAGGGTTCCTGAAAACCTTCAATGGCACCATTATCTTTATCTCGCACGACCGTTCGTTTATCCGCAATATGGCGACACGCATTGTCGATCTCGATCGCGGCAAGCTGGTCACGTATCCGGGCGATTACGACACCTATCTGCTGGAAAAAGAAGAGAACCTGCGCGTTGAAGAGCTGCAAAACGCCGAGTTTGACCGCAAACTGGCGCAGGAAGAGGTGTGGATCCGTCAGGGTATCAAAGCGCGTCGTACCCGTAACGAAGGCCGCGTGCGTGCCCTGAAAGCGATGCGTAACGAACGCAGCCAGCGCCGTGAAGTGATGGGCAGCGCGAAGATGCAGGTCGAAGAGGCCTCTCGTTCCGGCAAAATTGTCTTCGAAATGGAAAACGTGAACTACCAGGTCGACGGCAAAGTGCTGGTGACTGATTTCTCCGCGCAGGTTCAACGCGGCGATAAAATTGCGCTGATCGGCCCGAACGGCTGCGGTAAATCCACGCTGTTGAAATTGATGCTGGGCCAGCTACAGGCTGACAGCGGCCGCGTTCACTGCGGGACTAAACTGGAAGTGGCCTATTTCGATCAGCACCGTACTGAGCTTGATCCTGAAAGAACGGTGATGGATAACCTGGCAGAGGGCAAGCAAGAGGTGATGGTTAACGGGAAACCGCGCCATGTGCTGGGCTATCTGCAGGACTTCCTGTTCCATCCAAAACGCGCCATGACGCCTGTTCGCGCGCTCTCCGGCGGGGAACGTAACCGACTTCTGCTGGCGCGTTTGTTCCTTAAACCCAGCAACCTGTTGATTCTCGATGAACCGACGAACGATCTGGATGTCGAAACCCTGGAACTGCTCGAAGAGCTGATCGACGGCTATCTGGGTACCGTGATGCTGGTGAGCCACGACCGTCAGTTTGTAGACAACACCGTCACCGAATGCTGGATTTTTGAAGGCGAAGGTCGTATTGGTCAGTATGTGGGCGGTTATCAGGACGCGCGTGGGCAACAGGCGCAATCCTTAGCGCATAAACAGTCCAAATCTAAAACGGGATCGCAACCGCCTGTCGCAAAAGCAGAAACTGTCAAAAAGCCGACGGTCAAAATGAGCTATAACCTGCAGCGCGAACTGGAAGGGTTGCCGCAGCGTCTTGAAGAGTTGGAAACGCAACTGGAAGCATTACAGGCTCAAGTTGCTGATGCATCCTTCTTTAGCCAGCCACACGACTATACTCAGAAAATATTGGCAGAGCTTTCCCAGGCCGAAAAGGCGCTGGAAGAGGCATTTGAGCGCTGGGAGTACCTTGAGGCACTCAAAAACGGCGCATAAACAGGGATACCCGATGTGTGATCAGCACCATGCCGACCGGCATATTTTATGCTCGCAATGCGATATGCTCGTGGCGCTGCCTGAGATGGGTCACGGACATAAGGCGGCATGCCCCCGTTGTGGGGCAACGCTGACGACAGAGTGGGACGCGCCAAGGCAGCGTCCCACTGCTTATGCGCTTGCGGCACTGTTTATGCTGCTGCTCTCGAATCTTTTTCCGTTCATCTATATGAAAGTCGGCGGGATGACCAGCGAAGTCAATTTGCTGGAGATCCCAGGCGTCATGTTCTCGGAAGATTACGCCAGCCTTGGCACCTTCTTTCTTCTCTTTGTGCAAATCGTTCCGGCGTTTTGCCTGGTCGTGATTTTACTGCTGGTAAACCGCGTCCGGATGCCCATTAAAGTCAAAATCCTGCTTGCCCGAATTCTTTTCCAGCTGAAAAGCTGGGGGATGGCGGAGATTTTCCTCGCGGGGATTTTGGTCAGTTTTGTGAAGCTGATGGCCTATGGCGACGTCGGCATCGGCAGCAGTTTTGTTCCCTGGTGTCTGTACTGCATGCTACAGCTGCGCGCCTTCCAGTGCGTCGACCGTCGCTGGGCCTGGGATGATATTGCGTCTGCGCCAACGCTAAACCAGACCGTTAAAGTGGGCGTGCCCGGAATTCGCCAGGGATTGCGCTCATGTACGTGCTGCACCGCCATTCTGCCTGCTGATGTGGAAGAGTGCCCGCGTTGTGGCACCAAGGGGCATGTGCGGCGCAAAAACAGTCTGCAATGGACGATGGCCTTACTGGTCACCTCCATCATGCTTTATCTGCCGGCCAATATTTTACCCATCATGATCACCGATCTGCTGGGAGATAAAATGCCTTCGACGATCCTGGCCGGGGTGGTGTTGCTGTGGGGCGAGGGATCTTATCCGGTGGCGATGGTGATTTTCATTGCCAGTATTATGGTTCCCACCTTAAAGATGATCGCGATTGCCTGGCTGTGCTGGGATGCCAAAGGCCATGGAAAGCGCGACAGTGAACGCATGCATCTGATTTATGAAGTCGTCGAATTCGTTGGCCGCTGGTCAATGATCGACGTGTTTGTGATTGCCGTTCTCTCCGCGCTGGTGCGCATGGGTGGACTGATGAGTATTTATCCCGCTATGGGCGCGCTGATGTTTGCGTTGGTCGTTGTCATGACGATGTTTGCGGCCCTGACTTTCGACCCGCGTTTATCCTGGGATCGTGAGCCAGAGTCAAGCCATGAGGAAGAGTGAAAGCATGGAAAATAAGAGTGGAGAGGCGAAAGTGCAGAAGGTCAAGAACTGGTCGCCGGTGTGGATCTTCCCCATCGTCACAGCGCTGATCGGAGCCTGGATCCTGTTTTATCATTACAGCCATCAAGGGCCGGAAGTGACGCTGATCACGACCAACGCCGAAGGCATTGAAGGGGGCAAAACCACCATCAAGAGCCGCAGCGTTGACGTGGGTGTCGTTGAGAGTGCGACGCTGACTGACGATCTCACACACGTTGAAATCAAAGCGCGCCTTCATTCCGGCATGGAGAAGCTGCTGCATGGCGATTCCGTCTTCTGGGTGGTCAAACCGCAGGTCGGACGCGAAGGGATCAGCGGCCTGGGGACGCTGCTTTCCGGGGCTTACATTGAGCTTCAGCCCGGCGCGAAAGGCAGCCAGCCTGGACATTATCAACTGCTGGATGCACCGCCGCTAGCGCCACCTGACGCGAAAGGTATCCGGGTGACCCTCGACAGCAAGAAAGCGGGGCAGCTCAGCCCTGGGGATCCAGTGCTGTTCCGTGGTTACCGCGTGGGCTCGGTGGAAACCAGTACCTTCGATGCGCAAAAACGCACTATCAGCTATCAGCTGTTTATCAATGCGCCAAACGACCGTCTGGTGACCAGCAACGTGCGCTTCTGGAAAGACAGCGGTATTGCGGTGGATCTGACGTC
>Ga0213828_1000666_pt1 | contig 32154 bp, 27 predicted proteins | sample MC6MC0897MG_FD_180664 | JGI IMG/M metagenome (GOLD analysis project Ga0213828, IMG submission 180664) | Enriched soil aggregate microbial communities from Iowa State University, Ames, United States - MC6-MC0897-MG | ecosystem: Environmental > Terrestrial > Soil > Unclassified | place: USA: Iowa... | reverse complement strand
AATTGAGCTTCACCGCCACGTGGGTGCAAGGGCCGGACAGCCATGCCGTGCGCGTCATCGCGCAGATGGCGCAGAAGGTTGCCGCGCAGACCTGACCGGCAATTTGGCCGTAGGTGTTTTCCCGAGCGGGCGGCGTCGCGGATTGCCTTGTTGCATAAGCGAGAAGGGTGCCGGCGCGCTTGCCCGTCGGCCGCAAAGCCGCGCCGATGCGTCGTTTGCGCGGATTGGCGCCGCCGCACGCCGCGAGACCCAAAAAATATTTATACCCCCACATCGGAACTTACGATTGGACGCTCGCCGCCCCTGACGCTGCAATGGCGCTCATAACGGAGTAGCGGCTGGATACACATCCGAGACCACCGATTCCTACCGGCGCGCAACCAGGACAACGGGATCCCGCGCGCGGCACACGATCCCGCAGCCAGGAGTTTTTCCATGAAGAAGTCCCTTGCTTTTGCCGCCATCGCCGCCAGCCTTCTGGCTGGCGCCGTCCACGCCCAGGACCTTCCCAAGACCCACTTGAAGATCGTGGGCGGCTTGTCCAACCTGACCGCCTACAACGACTACGAAAAGCCGTTCTGGACGAAGACCATTCCCGAGCAGTCCAAGGGACAGGTCACGGCGGAGATCAAGGGCTTCAATGAAATGGGCTTGAAGGGGCCCGAGCTGCTGCGCCTGATGTCGCAGGGCGTCATCGAATTCGGCACCGCCACGCTGTCCTACTTTGCCAGCGACAACCCGATCAACGAAGCCATCGACCTGGCTGGCCTCGCGCCCGACGTCAAGACCGCGCGCGCCGTGACCGAAGCCTTCGAGCCCGTCTACGCCAAGCTGTACGGCGAAGGCAACAACGTCAAGTTGCTGGGCATCTCCACCTACCCGGCGCAGGTGCTGTTCTGCAATGCCGAGATCAAGGGCCTGGCCGACATCAAGGGCAAGAAGGTCCGCACCAGCAGCCGCACCACGGCCGAATTTGTGGAAGCACTGGGCGGTTCGAGCGTGACGATGGCCTTCGGCGAAGTCGTTCCCGCGCTGCAGAACAAGGTGGTCGATTGCGCCATCACGGGCTCGCTGTCGGGCTACTCCGCGAAGTGGTACGAGGTGTCAACACACCTGGTCGCGCTGCCGATCAACTGGAACCAGCAGATCCATGCCGTCAACCAGAAGGCCTGGGACAAGCTGGATCCGAAGGTGCGCACGTTCCTGCAGGACAACGTCAAGACGCTGGTCGACAACATCTGGGATGCCGCCGCCCGCCAGACGCAGGAAGGCTATGACTGCAACACCGGCGCGGCCGCGTGCCCGTTCCCGGTCAAGGGCAAGATGGTCCTGGTGCAACCCTCCGACGCCGACAAGGCGCTGCTCAAGAAGGTGGCGCAAGAGGCCGTCCTGCCCAAGTGGGCCGCCCGCTGCTCGGCGCAGTGCGTGAAGGACTGGAATGCCACGGTCGGCAAGACGCTGAACCTGACCGCCAGCAAGTAAGCGCCAGGACGCGCCGGCCCGCGGGCCGGCGCGAATTCCGGCCGGTGATGGCGCGCGGTGGTCCGTGACCTTGGCATGAGGTCCGCGGCGCCCGCACGCGATGGCAGGCCGTGCCACCTGAGGTTCCATTCATGACTCAAACCGAACACTTCCGTCTGCTCGGCGGCCTGTTGCGGCGCGCGGAAAGCTTTTCCCGCGCTGCCGTATGGGCCGGCGGCGCCCTGACCGTGGCCAGCGTGCTGCTGATCTCTTTCGACGTGCTGGCCCGCAAGTTCCTGGGTTTCACGACCGGGGGCGCGGACGAACTGTCCAGCTACGCGTTTGCCATCAGCACCTCCTGGGCGCTGGCGTTTGCCACGCTGCAGCGCGCCAACGTGCGCGTCGACGTGCTCTATCAATATTTGCCCGTGCGCCTGTCGGCCGTGCTGGACTGGATTTCCATGGTGGCGCTGGCCGTCTTCATGGTGTTTCTGACGTATTACGCGTACGACGTGGTGGTGACGTCCTGGACGCAGAAGTCCGCGGCCAACACGCCGCTCGCCACGCCACTGTGGATTCCACAGGGATTGTGGGTGCTGGGTCTGGCATGGATGTGCATCACGGTCGCGCTGATGCTGGCGCGGGCGTCTGCCGCGCTCGTCACAGGCGATATCGAATTGGTCAAGCAGATCTGCGGCGTGCGTTCGGCGCAGGAAGAGGCTGACGAGGAAGCCGCCGCAGGCGAGCGCATGGTGAAGGGAGAAGCCGCATGATTGCCACCGCTTTGACACTGCTGCTGGTCCTGATCGGCCTGTCGATCCCCGTGGGCGCTGCGCTTGGCGTCCTGGGCCTGATCCTTGACCCGATGTTCTCGATGTTGCCCCTGACGCGCGCCATTGGCGAGATCTCCTGGAGTTCGAACAACGAGTTCCTGCTGGTCGCGATTCCGCTGTTCATCATGCTGGGCGAGGTCCTGTTGCGCGCCGGCTTTGCCGAACGCATGTACAGCGCGATGAGCCTGTGGCTGTCGTGGCTGCCGGGCGGATTGATGCACGCCAACATCGGCGCCTCGACGCTGTTCTCGGCAACCTCCGGCTCCAGCGTGGCAACGGCTGCCACCGTCGGCACCGTCGCCATTCCGCAGATCCGCAAGTATGGCTACAACGAGCCCCTGTTTCTCGGCAGCCTTGCCGCGGGCGGCACGCTGGGCATCCTGATCCCGCCATCGATCAACCTGGTCATCTATGGCGTGCTGACGAACTCGTCGGTGCCCAAGCTGTACCTGGCCGGCATCATCCCCGGGTTCGCGATGGCGGCGCTGTTCATGCTGACCGTCGTGATCGCCTGCGTGGCCAAACCGTCGTGGGGCGGGAAGAAGATCCACGCAACGTGGGGCGAACGCATCGCCAGCCTTGTGCATCTGGCGCCGCCGCTGGGCATCTTCTTCCTGGTGGTCGGATCGATCTACGCGGGCCTGGCAACGCCGACCGAGGCCGCCGCGCTGGGCGTGCTGGGCGCGTTCATCCTGGCCGCGTGGTTCCGCCGCCTGACGTGGTCGATGCTGCGCGAGGTGATGGAGGGCACGATGCGGTCCACGGCCATGATCATGCTGATCGTCATTGCCGCCAGCTTCCTGAACTTCGTCATGTCGGCGACGGGCCTGACCGATGCGCTGACCAAGTCGATCACCGGCCTCGGCCTGTCCCCCGGCTGGATGCTGCTGATCGTGGTGATCTTCTATCTGGTGCTGGGCTGCTTCATGGAAACGCTGTCGATGATGATCACGACGATCCCCATCGTGGCGCCCATCATGATCGGCCTGGGCTACGACCCGATCTGGCTGGGCATCGTCATCATCGTGCTGGTGGAAGCGGCTCTCATCACGCCGCCCGTGGGCCTGAACCTGTTCGTCGTGCAAAGCCTGCGCAAGAGCGGCTCGATGAGCGCGGTGATCGTCGGCAGCCTGCCGTTTGTGGGCGCCATGTTCGTGATGCTGGCGCTGCTGGCTTTCTGGCCCGACATCGCGCTGTGGCTGCCGCGCGTCTTCAGTTGATGACTCTTTGATTCCGGCGCGGCCCGTCGGCCGCGCCGCTTCCCACTCCTTCTTCGCAGGACTGATATGAAAGCCGTATTCAAGATCGACGACGCCAATCCCCGCCAGGTGGAAGTGGCCTTCAACAGCGTGATCGTGGCGGGCTGGGCCGGGCGTGACATGGCTGCCATCGAACACCACATCGAGGAACTGGCCGCCATTGGCGTGCCGCGTCCGAGCAGCGTGCCGCTGTACTACCGCATCGCCGAGAACCAGCTTACGCAGTCGGCCAACGTGCAGGCGCTGGGCGAGGAATCGTCGGGCGAGGTCGAGACGTTTGTTTTTGCGATTGATGGCGAGATGTACGTCAGCATCGCGTCCGACCATACCGACCGCAAGCTGGAGACCGTCAGCGTGGCGATGTCCAAGCAGGTCTGCGTGAAGCCCGTGGGCGCTGAAGCCTGGCGGCTTGCGGACGTGGCGGGGCACTGGGACGAGCTGATCATCCGCGCCTATATCGTTGAGAACGGCGAGAAGGTGCTGTACCAGGAAGGGCCGCTGTCCACGTTGCGCACGCCGCAGGACCTGATCGCGGGCTACACGGGCGGCGGCGCCGTGCTGCCAGAAGGCGCTGGCATGACCTGCGGCACGGTGGCCGCCATCGGCGGCATCCGCCCGTCCGCGGATTTCACGATGGAACTGCACGATCCGCGCCTGAACCGCACGCTGCGCCACCGCTATCATGTCGAGTCGCTGCCCGTGGTCGCCTGATGGCCGCCACGCTCGGCGCTGAATCCGGGCGCGTTCCCCGCGAAGGCGTCCGTCCGAACACTTACGCCGCCAGGCGGCATTAGGACAATGATGGTTTCGACCCTGAATGATCTGACCGCGGCCCTGCGTGAGGGCCCCAGCACCTCCGTCGCATTGACCGAAGCCGCGCTGGCGCGGGCTCAGGATCCGGCGGGCGAGGGCGCTCGCGCCTTCACCAAGCTCTACGCCGATTCGGCGCTGGCGCAGGCGCGCGCGTCGGACACGCTGCGCGCGGCCGGGATCGTGCGGTCCGCGATCGAAGGGTTGCCCATCAGCATCAAGGACCTGTTCGACATCGCGGGCGAGACTACGATGGCCGGTTCCGTGGCGCGCGAAGGCGAGCCGGCGGCCGAAGCGAATGCCGAGGTCGTGCAGCGCCTGATTGCCGCGGGCGCCGTCATCATCGGCCGCACCAATATGACCGAATTCGCGTATTCGGGCCTGGGCATCAATCCCCACTACGGCACGCCGCTGAATCCGTATGACCGCGCCACCGGCCGCATTCCCGGCGGCTCGTCGTCCGGTGCGGCAGTGTCGGTTGCGGACGGCATGGCGGTGGCGGGCATCGGGTCGGATACGGGCGGCTCCGTGCGCATTCCTGCCGCCCTGTGCGGCCTGACCGGGTTCAAGCCCAGCGCCTGGCGGGTGTCCATGCAGGGCGTGCTGCCCCTGTCGGCTAATCTGGATTCCATCGGCCCCATCGCCGCCAGCGTACGCTGCTGCGCCGAACTCGACGCCATCCTGTCGGGCGACGCGGGTCCCTTGCCGCAGGCGCTGCCCGTGCGTGGCCTGCGTCTGGCCATTCCGACGACGCTGGCGCTGGACGCCATGGACAAGCATGTCTCCGACACCTTCGCGGCGGCGGTGCAACGCCTGGAGGACGCCGGTGCGCTGATCGACCGGATCGAGATTCCGGAATTCGCCGAGCTGGCCGCGCTCAACAGCAAGGGCGGTTTCACCGCCGCCGAAGCCTGGGCCTGGCACCGCGACCTCATCGCGCGCGCGGGCAAGCGTTACGACCCGCGCGTCGTGTCGCGCATCATGCGCGGCCAGGATATGACGGCGGCCGATTACATCGAACTGCTCGATGCGCGCGAGGCGTGGGTAGCCGCTGTGGACCACCGCATTGCCGGTTACGACGCGCTGATCATGCCCACGACGCCCATCGTGGCGCCGCCGGTCGCGGACCTGCAGGGTTCCGACGAAGCCTACTACGCCGCCAACGGACTCATCCTGCGCAATCCCACCCTCATCAATTTCCTGGACGGCTGCGCGCTGTCCTTGCCCTGCCACGCGGCCGGCACGGCGCCCGTGGGCCTGATGATCGCGGCCAGCAATGGCGCGGACCGCCGCGTCCTGGGCATCGGCCTGTCGGTCGAAGACCTGTTCGCCGCGCGCTGAGCGGCGCTTACCTGCAACGAGAGAACCCATGCCAGACGCCGATAACGTTAGAACCAGCCTCGCGCTTGCCCGCCAGGCGCGGCTGGATGCCCGCAGCGGCCGCCTGACGGGTCCCACGGCGAATCTGGCGCCTGGGCACGTTCAGGCCAACCTGGCGATTTTGCCGCGCGCGCTGGCGGCGGATTTCCTGCACTTCTGCCAGCGCAATCCCAAACCGTGCCCCTTGCTGGCCATGTCCGAGCCGGGTGACCCGGCATTGCCGGAGCTGGGCGCGGACATCGACATCCGCACCGACATCCCGCGATACCGCGTCTGGAAGGACGGCGAGCTCGTGGCGGAGCCGACGGACGTGCGCGACCTGTGGCGCGACGATCTGGTGTCCTTCCTGATCGGCTGCTCGTTCTCTTTCGAGGAGGCGATGCTGGACAACGGCCTGCCCGTGCGTCACATCGAGCAGGGCAGCAATGTGCCCATGTACCGCACCAACATCGCAACGCAGCCGGCTGGCGTGTTCGGCGGTCCGCTGGTGGTGTCGATGCGGCCCCTGAAGGCCGCCGACGCGATCCGGGCGATCCAGGTGACGTCGCGGTTCCCGTCGGTGCATGGCGCGCCCGTTCACATTGGCGATCCGTCGCTCATCGGCATCGCGGATATCGATGCCCCCGATTACGGCGATCCCGTGGAGATCCGCCCTGGCGAAATGCCGGTGTTCTGGGCGTGCGGCGTGACGCCGCAATCGGTGGTGGCGGCGGTGCGGCCGGAATTCTGCATTACGCATGCGCCCGGCCACATGCTGGTCACCGACCTCATCAACAGCCGCATGGCGGTGTTCTGATCCGGGGGCGGCCCGAGGTTGGTTTGTCGGCGGGGCATCAGCGCTGTTGCATCAGCGCCTTCACGCGCTGGTCGTAGTCGGGCGGAAAGGTCCAGAAGCGCATGCCTTGCTGCGTAAAGCCTTCCTGCAGTCCGCGCTCGGCCGGCGCCTTGTGCCACAGGAACTGCATCAGCACGTCGCTGCTGACCCACGCGTTGCCGAACCAGAAGCTGTGGGCGCGGCGATTCAGATCTGGGATGGCGCGCGGATCGACCCAGATCATGTCAAAGTTCAGCCGCTGCGAGGCGGCGTTGACAAAATCCACCTGTTCCTCGGTCAGATCGTCCGCATCGGGCCGGCCGGCCCGTGACGCCCGCTGGTGGCGCGCCGCGAAACGCAAGGCGCGATCACCCAGATTGGCGCCCAGGCTCACGCGTTCGGTCAGGTCGATGTACTGCCGCAGGTCCGTCACGAACCGGTAGGTGTCCTCGTCGGGCGCCGCGAAATAGATCTGGCCCAGGCGCAGCCGCGCGCGCAATGCCTCGCGACTTTCGCCTTCACGGGGCTGCGCCAGGGTGGCAAGCCCTTCACTGGCGATGCGCGCGCCCGCGCTGAACGCCAGCACGTTGATGTGCTCGGCATTCGTGTTGCGTGCGAGCAGTTCCAGCAGGCGCGCGAAGGCGGGCACCGATGCCCGCGCGGTGCGGACATCCGTGGCGTAGGACAGCAGACTGCCGGCGGACGGCCACAGAAAGGCCAGGACGACCGCCTGCCGGCCCGTAAAGTGATGAAACTGTGCGGCCTGCGCGGTGCCGCGCCATACGGCATTGTTGAAGCCGTGCACATAGACGATCAAGTCGCGGTGCCGGCTGACCGCCAGGGCGTCGTTGATTAGCGCGAAGTAGGCCTGGGCCTCAGGAGACGTCTCCGCATCGCTTTGCGGGGTGAGGGCGACAAACTCCTCCATGCGCTCCAGGCTGAGCACCGGCCGGTCGCGCTGACTGCCCGAGGCCGAAAGCTGGCGCAATTGATCCCAGTCCAGCGTGCCGTCGCCAATCTGCACTTTGGCCGCACCCATGCGCAGCGTGTCACTCGGAAAGATCGAATAGAACGGCTGGCGCGATTCCAGGAAGACGGCGCGGTTGGTGGCGTAGAGCAGGGGAATCGACGTGCCGTCGAGCGCGGTCTTGTGCGCAAACGGCTCCACCTGGCCGGTCGTGAACTTGACCGGGGTGGGCATCAACTGCACGGGCGAGGAGCAGGCGGCCAACAGCGCCGTCAAGCACGCTGCCAGGACGGCGCGGGCGGCCCACCACGGGCATAGCGGCGACGCAAGTGAGCGGGCTTCGAGAAAGCGCATGCGATGGGCCCGGTGCGTGTTGGGGGTTGGCGCGAATCGGCGAAGGGACGCGAGGATTGTCGCCGTGGTTCTGGCGGCGATCAAGGGGGAGGGAAAACTTGTGGCGCGGCTGCGAATGCCGCCGTGGAGGGAGAGACTGCCGGGGGATGCGGGGAGGGGCGCCGCCCCGGTTGGGGACGCGGGGCGGCGGGGTCAAGCGCCGGCCCGTGAGGGGGCCCGCGTTTGGGGGGAACCGGGTTAGAAAATGTGGCGGTAGCCCACGGCCGCGCCGAACTGGTTGCTCTTGCCCGCGATTTCGCCGCTGGCGGCATCGCTGACCTTGTTCCAGTCGACGGTGCCATACAGTTGCGAGCGCTTGGACAGCGAGTATTCGGCCACGGCGACCAGCGCATAGCGCTTGCCCTTGTCGCCTTCGACGACCACGTTCTCGCTGCGGTCGTAGTACGCGGCGCCCGTGATGGCCCAGCGCGGGGTGGCCTGCCAGGTCACGCCGGCGAAGTAGCCGTTGTCCTTGCGGTCCAGGCTGGCGGTGGTGGTGCCGCCCATGACGCCGTTGACCCAGCCCGTTTCATCGCGGCCGTTGAAGTAACCCGCGAAGACCTTGGCCGACTCGAACTGATAGGACGCGTTCAGGTTCCAGGCGCGCTGGCGCTCGTCGGAATCGGTGGCGGCATAGGTCTGCTGCCAGGCGGCGCCCAGGCCAAGCTGGCCGATCGTGTAGCGCAGGCTGGCGCCATATTGCTGACCGGCCTTGCGGTCTTCCCAGTCTTCGCCGTTTGCCCAGGACGCCACGACGGCCAGATTGCCGAACGTGTTGGCGTACTTGGTCATGTTGTTGGTGCGCACGCGCGACATGGCGGCGGGCAGCCAGGCATTTTGATCGTAGTTGCCGACGGTCAGCGGGTCGAAGTAGTCGGCCAGCAGGTCGAACATGGGGGTGTTCTGCAGACCCAGGGTCAGCGTGCCGATGCTGCCGCCGTCCAGGCCGACATAAGCCAGGCGGCTGAAGGCCTTGGACGTGTCCGATCCCCGGCCGTTCTGCAGATTGATGCCGTTTTCCAGGCGGAAGAAGGCGCGGTTGCCGTTGCCCAGGTCTTCGGAGCCGCGCAGGCCCCAGCGGCTGTTGGAGATGGCGCCGTTTTCCATGGAGATGCGGCTGCCGTCTTCGCCCACGGCGCCCGAGCTGGTGCTCAGGTAGCGGATGCTGACGTCGGCGATGCCGTACAGGGTGACGCTGGTTTCGGCGCTTGCTGCGCCGGCGGCCAGGCCAAGGCCGGCCGCAGCCAGCGATAAGGTGATGCGCTTCATGTTGGACTCCTCCTGGTGTAGCTGATTTGTGGTTGCGCCGCGCTTGTGGCTTGGCTTGCTGCGCCCGGCGGTTGGCCGGATGCCTGGCCGCTGCACCGACGCCAGGGTTGGCGCGGGTCCGGAGCAGAGGCCAGCTTGCAGAAATGCGCCGTGCCGTTGCCGGACACGAGCGACTGGGGATTCTAAGTAAGTTGGGGGATGGCGAATATCGAAAATATTCGGCGTTTTCCCGGGTTTACAGGCCGATAAACCCGCGCCGCCCCGTTGACGGGCGAACTGAAAAGAAAAAACCCCATTCGCGGGAACGGGGTTTTTGTGGCGTCAGCGCGACGTTACAGCGTCATGTGCAGCGGCAGCCAGGTCGCGATGCCAGGCACCGCATAGAGCAGCAGCACGGCCGCGATCATCAGGAAGAACATCGGCAGCGATGCGCGCGCGATGTAGGGCAGTTCACGTCCGCTCATGCCGGACAGCACAAACAGGTTGAACCCGACCGGCGGCGTGATCTGTGCCATTTCCACCACGAACACGATGAAGATGCCGAACCAGATCAGGTCGATACCCGCAGCCTGCACCGTCGGCAACAGCACGCCCATGGTAAGCACCACGATCGAGATGCCGTCCAGGAAGCAGCCCAGGATGATGAAGAACACCATCAGCGCCATGATCAGGCCGAACTGCGACAGGCCCAATCCGCCGATCCATTCCGCCAGCGCGCGCGGAAGGCCGATATAGCCCATCGCCAGCGTGAGGAACTGCGCACCCGCCAGGATCAGGGCAATCATGCAGTACAGCCGGGTGGCGCCCAGCAGCGACTGCATGAACGTCGAGCCGTTCAGCGATCCCTGCAGCGCCGACAGGATCAGCGCGCCCACCACGCCCACCGCCGCCGCTTCCGTGGCGGTGGCGATGCCGGTGTAGATGGAACCCAGCACCGCGCCGATCAGGAGCAGCACCGGGATCAGGTGGCGTGAGCGGGACAGCTTCTGCATGAAGGTCAGACCGGGATCCGCCGCCGGCACTTCGCCGGGATTGCGGATGGCCCACCAGGCGATGTAGCCGCTGAACATCAGTGCCAGCACGATCCCGGGGATGATGCCGGCGATGAACAGCTTGGCGATCGACACATCGGCCGCCACCCCGTACACGATCATGATGATCGAGGGCGGGATAAGCAGGCCCAGCGTGCCAGCGCCGGACAGCGTGCCGAGGATCTTCTCCTCGGGGTAGCCGCGGCGCGTCAGCTCGGGGATGGTCATCTTGCCGACCGTGGCGCAGGTGGCCGCGGACGAACCCGACACGGCGGCAAAGATCGCGCAACCGATCACGTTCGTGTGCAAGAGGCGGCCCGGCAGCCGGTTCAACCAGGGCGCCAGCCCCTTGAACAGGTCTTCGGACAGCCGCGTGCGGAACAGGATTTCACCCATCCACAGAAACAGCGGCAGGGCGGTCAGGGTCCAGCTGGACGAGGCGCCCCAGATCGTGACGGCCATGGCGTCGCCGGCGGGCCGGCTGGAGAAGATCTCCATACCGATCCACGCGGTGCCCGCCAAGGTCAGGCCGACCCAGACCCCGCAGCCGAGCAGGACGAAGATCGAAACGACCAATAAGGTAATGACGAGAAGTTCATTCATGGGTTTGCTGCGAAGTGGCGGCGGCGATGCCGCGCGAACGGCGGACCAGTTCATCGACCAGGGCGACGAAGAACAGGATCGTGCCTGCGGCCATGGTCGTCTGCGGAATCCAGAGCGGCGTGGCGTCGTTCGACGTGGAAACGTCGTTGAACAGCCAGGAGTCGTAGGTCAGTTTGATGCTGAAGAAGGCGAAGGCGGCGGCCAGCAGGGAACCGATGGCCAGGGCAAAGATGTCCAGCCTGCGGCTCCCGGCGGGATTCAGCGAATTGAGCAGCAACGTGACGCGGATGTGCTCGCCGTGCTTGAACGTGCTGGCCAGGGCCAGGAAGCCGGCGGCGGCCATGAAGTAGCCGGCGTAGGCATCGGTGCCGGGGATGTGCAGGTCGAGCTGACGGCCAAGAATGGCCGCCAGCACCGACACAAGTACGCCTATCGTGCACAAGCCGGCCAGAAGGCCGGCTGCGCCGTAAAGACCATCAAGAAAGCGGCGCATGGCGATATCACTGCTTCTTGTAGGCGTCGATCATGGCCTGGCCGTCCGCACCGGCTTTCTTGAGCCAGTCTTCAAGCATGCGCTTGCCGATCACGCTCAGGCCTTCCTTGAGTTCGACCGTGGGCTGGATGGTTTCCATGCCGTTCTTGGCAAGCTCGGCCTGGTACCACTTGTTCTTTTCCTGCGACAGCTTCCAGCCGCGTTCCTCGGCCTGCGCGCCGGCTTTCTTCAGCGCTTCCTGCGTGGCGGGATCCAGCGCGTCGAATGCCTTCTTGTTCACGATGATGGCGTTCTTGGGCAGCCAGGCCTGGGTGTCGTAGAACTTCTTGATGTACTCGTACGTCTTGGTGTCGTAGCCGGTGGACGCCGACGACATGTACGAGTCGATCACGCCGGTGGCGAGCGCCTGGGCCAGTTCGGCCTGCTGCACGGTCACGGGCTGCGCGCCGACCAGTTCAGCAATCTTGGCCGTGACGGGGCTATAAGCGCGCCACTTCAGGCCCTTCATGTCGTTGATCTGCTTGATGTCCTTGTTGGCGAAGATGCCTTGGGGCGGCCATGCCACCGCATACAGCAGCGTCATGCCTTGCGAGGCCAGCTTCTTTTCCAGGAACGGCTTCTGGGCCTGATACAGCTTGAACGACGCGTCGTAGCCGGTGGCCAGGAAGGGCAGGCCGTCCAGTTCGTAGATCGGGTCTTCGTTGGCAAAGTTGGTCAGCAGGATTTCGCCGATCTGCGCCTGGTTGCCTTGCACCGCGCGCTTGATTTCAGGCGCCTTGTACAGCGAGGCATTGTTGTGCAGCGTGATCTTGAGCTTGCCTTGCGACAGCGAATCGACGTCCTTGATGAAGGTCGTCAGGTTCTCGACGTGGAAGTTGCTGGCCGGGTAGGCGCTGGGCAGATCCCACTTGGTCTGGGCCTGTGCGCCCGCGCTGAATGCCAGGACGATGCTGCCGGTCAACAGCGAGATTTTCTTGTACATGGTGGTCCTTCTTTGCGAATGATGAAGACGGGTCTGACCCGATTGGCATTGCGAAAAAAAGAAAGCGCGGCGCCGCGTCGCGCCGCCTGAATGCCGTGCCATTCTATGTTGCTGTGCGGTAACAAAGCGCGGGAAATCGCCGTATTACGGGTAATTCCTAGGGGGAGTTGTTGTTCATTGGTTGAAGGTTCAATGACCCCGCGAAGTTTGCGTTGCGCGCTGATGGCAAGCCATCCGGCGCGCATTTTTTTCTTCTAAGATTGCGGAATCGCAGATGTGGTGAAGAGGGTCGCGTGAATTTCGTTTTTCGCCGTGATGAGTTGCTGGTCGAAGCATCGTCCAGCGTGTTGCCGGATGCGGCGTTGTGTGAACGCATTGGCTTGGCGGCTGCGGCTCTGCAGCCGGTCTGGATGGAAACCGGGTCGCCGTATCGCACGGTCTGCGTCGACCCCGGCCTCGAAGCGCCCGAAGGCTACGCCTTCAAGAAGCTGCGTTCGCTCTTCGGCGTATTCGACGACGAAGGCATGGCGCTGGCCGGCCGCGCCTATCAGATCGCCGAATGGGCGCGCACTCACCGGTTTTGCGGCGCCTGCGGCACGCCCGCCGAACGTGTGGCGCACGAATTCTGCCTGCGCTGCCCGGCCTGCGGCCTGTCCGCGTATCCGCGCATCTCGCCGGCCATGATGGTCCTTATCCGCAAGGGCGACAGCATCCTGCTGGCGCGCCATGCCAATGGGCCAGCGGCGCGCTACACGGCGCTGGCCGGCTTTGTGGAACCCGGCGAAAGCATCGAGCAGACGGTCCACCGCGAGGTCTTCGAAGAAGTCGGCCTCAAGGTCGGCAATCTGCAATATTTCGGCAGTCAGCCGTGGCCGTTCCCGCATTCGCTCATGGTCGCGTTCACCGCGGACTACGTGTCAGGCGACATCCGCATCCAGGAAGACGAGATCGCCGACGCCCGTTGGTTCGGCCCGGGTGACGAGATGCCCGACATCGCGGCCCGTATTTCCATCGCGGGCTGGCTGATCCGGGCCAATCTGCCGATGGGGTGGACCGCGCCGTAAATGGCCGCGGCGCCGCCCGTGCGGTAGGGGTATTCCCTCGAAACGAGGGATTTTTTGCGGCGTTCGAGTATTTTTTATTGATGAAATGTAGATAAATTATTAGTATTTCTCTCAGTTAAACCTCGCCGTCCGCCCCTATGACCCCCACTCTGATTGCCTCGTCCGCGCATCTTGCCGGCGGCAGCGCGCCCGATCTATCCGAGGTGGAGTTCGGCCTCATGATCGCCAGCCACGCATTCGACCGCTGGACGGTGCGGTGCATGGCGGCCGCAGGCCTGCCCGATCTGACGCCCACTGATGTGATGGTGTTTCACCACGTCTACCACCGCGAGCGGCCCAAGAAGCTGGCCGACATCTGCTTCACGCTCAACGTCGAAGACACCCACATCGTCAGCTATGCGCTAAAGAAATTGGATCGGCTGGGCGTGGTCCGTGGCGAACGCAGCAGCAAGGAAGTCTTCTACAGCGTCACGCCCGAGGGCGCGGCGATTCTCAAGCGCTACGGCGAAATCCGCGAGCAATGCCTGACCGCCGGCCTGGATGGCCCGGGCGGCGGCGGTGGTCTGGAATTCAGCCGGCAACTGGCGCACACGCTGCGCGCGCTATCCGGCCTGTACGACCAGGCGGCCCGCGCCGCGACATCTCTCTGAACCCAACATGCGGGGCAACGCCCCGATCTGCCAGCAACCCGACCGTGGCCGAACGCGCTCCGGCGGTCTCTTGTTTTCAAGGACACCTATGAAGTGGCAATTCTGGATTGACCGTGGGGGCACCTTCACCGACATCGTGGCGCGCCGTCCCGATGGCACGACCACCACCGCAAAGATGCTGTCGGAAAACCCCGAGCAGTACCGCGACGCCGCAGTGGCCGGCATCCGCAAGCTGCTGGGCATCGCACCCGGCCAGCCGGTGCCCGTCGACCAGGTCGAGTGCGTGAAGATGGGCACCACGGTGGCCACCAACGCGCTGCTCGAGCGCAAGGGCGAACGCACCTTGCTCGTCACGACGCGCGGTTTCCGCGATGCGCTGCGCATCGCCTACCAGAACCGCCCGCGGCTTTTCGACCGCAATGTGCTGCTGCCCGAGATGCTGTACGAATCCGTGGTAGAGGCGGACGAGCGCGTCGCCGCGGACGGCGAGGTCATTCAGCCGCTGGACGAAGCCGCGCTGCGCCGCGACATGCAGGCCGCATACGACAGCGGCATCCGCGCGGTCGCCATCGTCTTCATGCACGCCTGGCACGCCACCGGCCACGAACAGCAGGCCGCGCGCATCGCCAACGAGATCGGCTTTACCCAGGTGTCTGTCTCGCACGAGGTCAGCCCGCTGATCAAGTTCGTCTCGCGCGGCGACACGACCGTGGTGGACGCCTACCTGTCGCCCATCCTGAAGCGCTACGTCGATCAGGTGGCCGGCGAACTGCCGGGTATCCGGCTCATGTTCATGCAGTCCAGCGGCGGCCTGACCGACGCGCACCGCTTCCGCGGCAAGGACGCAATTCTCTCGGGCCCGGCCGGCGGCATCGTCGGCATGGTGCGCACCAGTGAGATCGCCGGTTTCCCGAAGGTGATCGGCTTTGACATGGGCGGCACGTCCACCGACGTGTCGCATTACGCGGGCGAGTTCGAACGAGAATTCGAAACCCAGGTGGCCGGCGTGCGCATGCGCGCGCCGATGATGAGCATCCATACGGTCGCAGCCGGTGGCGGTTCGATCCTGCATTTCGACGGCGCGCGGCTGCGCGTCGGTCCCGATTCCGCGGGCGCCAATCCGGGACCGGCGTGCTATCGCCGCGGCGGTCCGCTGGCGGTGACGGACTGCAACGTCCTCCTGGGCAAGATCCAGCCCGATTTCTTCCCCAAGGTGTTCGGACCCGATGCCAACGAGGCCCTGGACCGCGACGCCGTGGTCGAACGCTTTTCGGCCATGGCTGATGAAGTGCGCGCCGCCACGGGCCGCGAGATGTCGCCCGAGCAGCTTGCCGAAGGCTTTCTCGAGATCGCCGTGGGCAACATGGCCGAAGCCATCAAGCGCATCTCGGTGCAGCGCGGCCATGATGTCACCGAATACGCGCTGACCGTGTTCGGCGGCGCTGGCGGGCAGCACGCCTGCCTGGTGGCCGACGCGTTGGGTATGACGACAGTGTTCGCGCACCCGCTGGGCGGCGTGCTGTCGGCCTACGGCATGGGCCTGGCCGATCAGACCGACATGCGCCAGAAGACGGTCGAGAAGGTGCTGGACGCGAGCCTGATGGGCGAGTTGAAGGACGAACTGGATGTTCTGGCGGGCCAGGCGGTCGGCGAACTGCGCCGCCAGCACGTCGCCGAAGCCGACATCACGGTGCAGCGCCGCCTGCACCTGAAGTACCGCGGCACCGACACCGCGCTGGAAGTGGCGTACTCGGACCTGGATCAGGCGCGCCGCGACTTCGAAGCCGCCTACCGCCAGCGCTATTCATTCCTGATGCCCAACCGCGAACTCGTGGTCGAGACCATCTCGGTCGAGGCGACGGGCGGCGGTGAGCGCGTTGGCGAAGCGTCCACGTCGCGCACCCGCGAAGGCGCGCTGACAGCCCGCCGCGTGGTCAGCATGTACAGCGCCGGCGCCTGGCGCGACACGCCGCTTTACGTGCGTGAAGACATGGCCGGCGGCGATGTGGTTGCAGGCCCCGCGATCATTTCCGAGCCCAACCAGACCACGGTCGTCGAGCCCGGCTGGCAGGCCGAACTGACGGCGCAGGATCACTTCGTGATCCGCCGCGTGGAAGCGCGCCGCGAGCAGCGCAAGGTCGGCACGCAGGCGGATCCTGTCATGCTCGAGGTCTTCAACAACCTCTTCATGTCGATCGCCGAGCAGATGGGCTACCGCCTGCAGAACACGGCGTACTCGGTCAACATCAAGGAACGCCTGGACTTCTCTTGCGCCATCTTCGACGCGCAGGCCCGCCTGATCGCCAACGCGCCGCACATGCCGGTGCACCTGGGTTCCATGGGCGAGTCCGTGCGCACGGTCATGAACGCCAATGCCGGCAAGATGATGCCCGGCGACGCGTACGTCGTGAACGATCCGTACCACGGCGGCACGCACTTGCCTGACGTCACGGTCATCACGCCGGTGTTCGACAAGGCGGGGCGCGAGATCCTGTTCTACGTGGGATCGCGCGGCCACCACGCCGACATCGGCGGCACCACGCCCGGCTCGATGCCGCCGGATTCCAAGACGGTCGAAGACGAAGGCGTGCTGTTCACGAACTTCCAGCTCGTCAAGGACGGCGAGTTCCGCGAAGCGGCCGCGCGCGGGATCCTGGGATCGGGCCGCTGGCCGGCGCGCAACCCGGATCAGAACATCGCCGACATGCACGCGCAGATCGCCGCCAACGAAAAGGGCGTGCAGGAACTCTTGCGCATGTGCGATCACTTCGGCCTGGATGTCGTGCGCGCCTACATGGGCCACGTGCAGGACAACGCCGAAGAGGCCGTGCGCCGCGTGATCTCGGTGCTGAAGGACGGCAGCTACGAGTACCCGCTGGACAACGGCGCGGTGATTCGCGTGGCCGTGCGGGTGGACACCGAAGCGCGCAGCGCGGTGGTCGACTTTACGGGCACCTCGGCGCAGCTGGACAACAACTTCAACGCGCCGGGCGCGATCGCCGTGGCCGCCGTGCTGTATGTGTTCCGCACGATGGTCAACGACGACATCCCGCTGAACGACGGCTGCCTGGTGCCGCTGTCCATCATCGTGCCGGAAGGCTCGATGCTGCGTCCGAACCCGCCGGCTTCGGTGGTCGCGGGCAACGTGGAAACGTCCATGTGCATCGTCAACGCGCTGTACGGCGCGCTGGGCGTGCTGGCAGCAAGCCAGGGCACCATGAACAACTTCACGTTCGGCAACGCGCGCCATCAGTACTACGAGACCATCTCGGGCGGCACCGGTGCGGGTCCGGTGCGCATCGACGCGGCGGGTCCCCACGACGAAGGGTTTGCGGGTACGTCAGTCGTTCAGGCGCACATGACCAACTCGCGCCTGACCGATCCGGAAGTGCTGGAGTTCCGCTTCCCGGTCCGTCTGGAGTCCTACGAGATTCGCAAGGGCTCGGGCGGCAAGGGCCGGTATCCCGGCGGCGACGGCGGCATACGCCGCATCCGCTTCCTGGAAGACATGACCGCGGCCATCCTGTCGAACAACCGGCGTTACGCGCCGTTCGGTCTGGCGGGCGGCGAGCCGGGCGCCATGGGCCGCAACACGGTTGAACGCGCGGACGGCACCATCGAGGAACTCGGTCCGCAGGACAGCGCGCAACTGCGTCCGGGCGATGTCTTCGTGGTGGAAACGCCCGGAGGCGGCGGTTACGGCGCGCAGTGATGCACGCCAGGATGTCCGGTCCCGATCACTCGGGATCGGACATCACGTCCAGCGCGATATCGGCGCGTGCCTTACGGTCGTAGACGCGCAGGACGACCGCCTCATCGGTTATTTCGAACATCGCCGTCGCCAAGGTGTTCTCGTCGTCGGGATCGTCCTTGGCGGTCCGCAGGATCGGCAGCTTGCCCTCGGTATCCAGCAGGGCAGCCAGCATGTCGGCGCTGCCCGATTCCGGCAGCCATCCATCCACCAGGCCTTCGATCCGGTTCTGCCGCGCCCGCGACGAATCGGTGACGATCTGCGCCTGGCCGCGGGTGGCCGCGTGCACCATGTGGTTGGCGTGGCCGTAGCGCCGGCCGATCTCCTGAATCGACACCGAACCTGGCGTGACCTCGGCGCTGAGCAGGCGCGGGTCCGACGCCGCGCCCAGCGTGTGATGAAAACCGCCGGCGTGGGGCAGGTCGTGCAGCAGCGCCACCGCCTCGTCCAGCGTCGTGCAGTCCAGGACCGCGCGCGCCGCGAACATGCGGGGCACGCCCGCATGGCGCTGCCGGGTACGCAGGTTGTTGATGGTTTGCACCAGGCCCACGCGATTGGCGGCGAAGGTGTGGCCGGGCAGGGAGCCCGGGTAATAGAAGCTGAGATAACCCGGCGCGTCGTCCAGCGCCACGTCCACCAGATGGCAGCGGCCATACAGATAGGGGTCGCCGTCCTCGTTGTGGCCGATCCAGCGCGTGCCGTCGGCGGTGCGCAGGGCGGCCGACGTGCAGCCATCCGTGGTGCTGTGCAGCAGATCGCCTCGGCAATGCCATAGCAGCACATCCTTGAGCGGCATGCGCAGGCCTTCGGCCAAACCTTCGAATTCTTCCCAGATCTCGGGCAGGGCGGCCTGCGTCTGCTGCGCCAGCTCGTCGACGAAAGGATGACCGCGCCACGGCCGCAAGGCTTCCCAGGTGCCGCTCTGTTCCAGATAGGAGCCCATGATGGGACGGGCCAGCTTGCCCAGCGCCACGCCGACCTGGCGGCGGTTTCCAGCGATGCGTACGTATTTGCAGGCCATCGAAAACCTCCGGATGTCTCGCGGATTGTACGGGGTCTGCCGTTCCGCCGGGCTCCATCCGATGCGTTAAGATCGTCGATAAGTTGCGCCGGCGAACCCGGCGCGGCCCAGGAATCATGCCCTTACAACAAGCCCGGGGTGCCTGGCGCTCCCCAAGAGGAGAGTTTCATGATCAAACGTAAAGTCGCCGCCGCTATGGTGGGCCTGTCCCTGACCCTGTTCGGCGCCGCGTCGGCCGCTCAGGCCCAGGGCAGGGAATTGGTGGTGGCCACCGATACCGCTTTCGTGCCGTTCGAATTCAAGCAGGGCAACACGTACGTCGGCTTCGACGTTGATCTGTGGGCGGCCATCGCGAAGGAACTCAACCTCAAGTACAAGCTGCAACCGATGGACTTCGCCGGCATCATTCCCGGCCTGCAGACCAAGAACATCGACGCCGCGCTGGCGGGCATCACGATCCGCGACGACCGCAAGAAGGTCATCGACTTCTCGGATCCCTACTACGAAAGCGGCCTGGCCATCCTGGTGGGTGAAAAGAACACCGACATCAAGGACGCCAAGTCCCTGGCCGGCAAGACCGTCGCCGTCAAGACGGGCACCGCGACCGTGGACTTCCTGAAGGCCCAGGTGCCGGACGCCAAGCTCAAGCTGTTCCCCAACATCGACAACGCGTATCTTGAACTGGCCACCGGCCGGGTCGATGCCGCCGTCCACGACACGCCGAACGTCCAGTATTACGCCAATACGGCCGGCAAGGGCCGCGTGAAGGTGGTCGGCTCGGTCAAGAGCGGCGACTTCTACGGCATCGCCTTCCCGAAGGGCAGCGAACTGGTCCCCGAGGTCAACAAGGCGCTCGCCAACCTGAAGGCCAGCGGCGAGTACGACGCGATCTACACCAAGTGGTTCGGCAAGAAGCCCTGACCGGCTCGGCAAGCGGCACTTTTCACGGACGCGCCGTGTAAGCCGCGGTGAAGGACCGGGTCCGGCGCGTTGCCGGATTCGGTGGTGGCAAGCGCCACCGCTCCCGACCGCGAGGCGCGTCCGCCATGATGCGGGCGCGCCGCTGCGCGCCATAGGGGGAAGATCGTGGAGTTTGACTGGGCTGTCATCGAGGAAGCGTTACCCAATCTGCTGACGGGTACGCTCATGACCATCAAGATCACGTTCTGGGGCCTGGCGGGCGGCTTTCTGCTCGGGGCGCTGTCGGGCGTGACGCGGGCCTACGGGAACGCGATCTTGTCGGGCATCGCGCAGGTTTATGTCGCGGTCATCCGCGGCACGCCGATCGTGGTGCAGGTCATGTTCATCTACTTTGCGCTGCCGCTGCTGGCAGACATTCGGGTCGACGCCGAATTCGCGGCGATCGCCACCCTCATCATCAACTCGGGGGCGTACATCTCGGAAATCGTGCGGGGGGCGCTGCTGTCGGTCCATAAGGGCCTGAAGGAAGCAGGGCAGGCGATGGGCCTGCCGTTTCACAAGATCCTGCTGCACATCATTGGTCCCGTTGCGTTCCGGCGCATGATTCCGCCGCTGGGCAATCAGTGCATCATCAGCCTTAAGGATTCGTCGCTGTTCATCGTGATCGGCGTGGCGGAACTGACCCGTCAAGGGCAGGAAATCATGGCCAGCAATTTCCGGGCGGTCGAAATCTGGTCCGCCGTGGCGATCATCTATCTGATCCTCACGGGGCTGATGGCATTGACCCTGCATCTGGTCGAAAAGTGGATGCGCATCATATGAGCATGGTTAAATTTCATAACGTCACCAAACGCTTTGGCGACTCGACGGTGCTGAACGGCATCTCGCTCAACATCGATGCTGGCGAGGTCGTGGTGGTGGTCGGGCCGTCAGGCTCGGGCAAGTCCACTTTCCTGCGTTGCATCAACGTGCTGGAGACGATCAACGACGGCGACCTGCTGGTCGATGGCCTCAGTGTGAAAGGCGATCCGGCCACCGTACGCGAGATCCGGCGCGAGGCGGGCATGGTGTTCCAGCAGTTCAATCTGTTCCCGCAGATGACGGCACTGGAAAACGTCATGTTCGGACCCGTCCACACCCGGGGCCAGAGCCGCGACGAGGCCCGTCAGCTTGCTCAGGGGTTGCTGGCAAAGGTGGGTCTGGCCGAACGCATGAATCACTACCCTTCGGAACTGTCCGGGGGGCAGCAGCAGCGTGTGGCAATTGCCCGCGCGCTGGCGATCATGCCCAAGCTGATGCTGTTCGACGAGCCCACGTCTGCGCTGGATCCCGAGCTGCGTCACGAAGTGCTGAAGGTCATGCGCGACCTGGCCGAGGAGGGGATGACGATGGTGGTCGTCACGCACGAGATGGAATTCGCGCGCAAGGTCGGCAGCCGGCTGATCTTCATCGATGCCGGCAAAATCGCTCATGATGGTCCGCCGGAGGAGCTGCTCAGCAATCCTCCCAGCCAGCGTTTGAAGGACTTTCTGCAGCACGTGACCTGACGCGACGTAAAAAAGGCGTCCGGCTTGTGGCCGGACGCCTTTTTGGTGTGCGCGGTAAGGAGGGCCTCAGCCCTTCACGCGGACGATCTTCTGCACCTGCGGCACGTGCCGGATGGCGCGGATGACCTGGGCCAGATGCTTGCGGCTGTCGACCTGGATGGTCAGGTGCAGCGACACGGTGGACACGGCGTCGTCGTGCATCGTGACATGCATGATATTGGCGTCGGCGGCGGTAACTTCCGCTGCCAGCCGTCCCAACACGCCGCGTTCATTGCGCGTGACGATGTCCAGACGCGTCGCCAGATGCTTGGCGGTCTGCGCATCCCAGCCCACGTTGATCCACCGCTCGGGCTCGCGCAGGCGCTGGCGCAACGCGACGGGGCAATCGGCCGTGTGCACCACCAGGCCGTGACCCATGCGCATTCCGGCCACGATGGGATCGCCGGGCAGCGGACCGCAGCAAGGCGCAAGCTGCACCGCCTGGCCTTCGTTGCCCTGTATCAGGATGGGCGCGCTGCGCGCCGAGGTCAGTTCGTCGACCGCGGCGGCCGTGGTGGCGACCAGTTGGTGCTCCGGCGCAAAGCGGCGGGCAACCACCGCGGCAAGCCGCTTGCCCAGCCCGATGTCGGCCAGGATTTCCTCGCGCGAACTGGCGCCGGTGCTACGTGCCAGCTTTTGCCAGCCCGGGTCGTCGGTGGCGGGCAAAGGCATGTGCAATTCCTGCATTGCCTGGGCCAGCAATCGTTCGCCGAAAGCCACCGACTCCTCGTACTTGACGGTACGCAGGTAGTGGCGGATTTCAGAACGCGCCCGGCCGGTGCGCACATAGTTCAGCCATTGCGCATTCGGTCGCGAGGCCGGCGACGTGACGATTTCCACGGTGTCGCCGCTGCTCAGTTCGGTGCGCAGCGGCACGAACTCGCCATTGACCTTGGCCGCGACGGCCTGATTGCCGATGTCTGTGTGAATCGCGTAGGCGAAGTCGACGGGCGTGGCGCCGCGGGGCAGCGAAATGATCTTGCCGCGCGGCGTAAAGACGTACACGGCGTCCGGGAACAGGTCGACCTTGACGTGCTCGAGGAATTCGCCTGAATCGCCAGTCTGGCTCTGGATGTCCAGCAGCGATTGCAGCCATTGGTGCGTGCGCTTTTGCAGGTCGTTGAGCGTCAGATCCGCGCCCTTGTATAGCCAGTGCGAGGCGACGCCTTCCTCGGCGACGTGGTGCATGTCGCGCGTACGGAACTGGAACTCGACCGGCGTGCCGTAGGGGCCGACCAGCGTCGTGTGCAGGGACTGATAGCCGTTCACCTTGGGGATGGCGATGTAGTCCTTGAACTTGCCGGGCACCGGGCGGAACAGCTGATGCAGCGTCCCCAGCGCCAGATAGCACTCGGGCAGCGTGTGGACCACGATGCGGAAACCGTAGATGTCCAGCACGTCCGAGAAGGACTTTTTCTGGTCGACCATCTTGCGGTAGATGCCGAACAGCGTCTTTTCGCGGCCGCTGACTTCGGCCTCGATGCCGGCGGCGGGCAGGGCGGCCCGTACCGAGTCGGCGATCTTGGTGATGACCTCGCGGCGGTTGCCGCGCGCTGCCAGGACGGCCTTGTACAGCACCTGGTAGCGGTTCGGGTGCATCGCGGCAAAGCACAGGTCCTGCAGTTCGCGGAACAGCAGGTTCAGGCCGAGCCGATGCGCGATCGGCGCATAGATGTCCAAGGTTTCGCGGGCGATTCGGCGGCGCTTTTCGGGATTGACCGCGTCCAGCGTGCGCATATTGTGCAGCCGGTCGGCCAGCTTGATGAGGATGACGCGCACGTCGCGCGCCATCGCCAGCAGCATCTTGCGGAAGCTCTCTGCCTGTTGTTCGGCCTTGGTGGCGAAGTCCAGGCGGTCCAGCTTGGACAGGCCATCGACCAGCTCGGCGACTTCCGGACCGAATTTCTCGGCCAGCTCGTGCTTGGCGATGCCCTGGTCTTCCATCACGTCGTGCAGCAGGGCGGCAGACAGCGCGTTGACGTCAAGCTTCCAGCCCGCGCAGATTTCGGTGACGGCGATGGGATGAGAGATGTAGGGCGAGCCGCTCGCGCGGAACTGGCCCAGGTGCGCCTGGTCCGCAAAGCGATAGGCTTCGCGCACGCGCTCTACATCATTCTTGTCGAGATAGCTGCCGATGATTTCGGTCAGCGGCGCCAGCGAGGCGACCGGGGATCCGGTCGCGTCCGCCGCTTCTTGTGCGGCGACGGACGGTGGCGTGGGGGAGTTCTTGTCTTTCTTGCCCGTGCGGCGCCCGAGACGGGAGCCGGCACGTAGTGCGGCAAGCAGACCAGATGAAGCGTACTTCAGCCCGGGAAAAGCCATGCTTGCAGCCCCCCGGAGCGTATCAGGTGGGAACTTTACGCAGCATTTCCACGCCGGTGAGTCCGCCAGCGATTTCGCGCAGGGCCGTGACCGTGGGCTTGTCCTTGCTGTCCAGGCGCGGGGCGTGGCCTTGCGCCAATTCACGGGCGCGGTAGGTCGCGGCCAGCGTGAGCTTGAAACGATTGGGGATTTGATTCAGACAGTCTTCGACAGTGATGCGAGCCATTAGGACACCTGGTGCTGATGGATGATGGGGAGAATGCGTTCGGCTCAGTGTTCGGCCGGGATGCCAAGTTGCGCAAACAACTCGGCGTGACGGGCGGCCTGAGACGAAAAACGCAGCCGTGCGGCGCTGACGATTTGGGTCAGCTCCGACAGGGCTACGCTAAATTCTTGATTAATAATAACATATTCGCATTCAGGCGCATGGGCGATTTCGCCGCCTGCGGCCATCAACCGGCGGGCGATGACTTGGGGCTCATCCTGACCCCGTGCCTTGAGGCGGCTTTCGAGCTCGTCGATGGACGGCGGCAGCACGAAAATGCCGATCGCGCGCGGAAAACGCTGCTTCACCTGGCGCGCGCCTTGCCAGTCGATTTCCAGCAGCACGTCGCGTCCCTGGCTGGTCGCCTCGTCGATGCGGTCGCGCGGCGTGCCGTAGAAATTGCCGTGGACCTCGGCCCATTCCAGCAGGTTCTGCGCTTCGCGCATGCGCTTGAAATCGTCGATTGAAACAAACCGGTATTCGCGGCCGTCTTCTTCGCCGGGGCGGGGCGCGCGCGTCGTGCAGGAAATGGAAAGCAGGATGGAGGAGTCCTGGGCAAGCAAGGCCTTCACGAGGCTGGACTTGCCGGCGCCGCTGGGCGCGACGACCATGAAGACGTTTCCGGGAGTGGCGTGCATGAATGAATGTGACCGGCTGTGATGCTGAGACTCGAAGAATAGCAAATCGCGCGGTTGGCCGCGCGGTCCGGCAACGTGTTAATCCATGCCGGGCCGACGTTGGACACAGGCGGCCGACGCGCAGTGTGGGCGGCGCAACGGGCGCGTGTCATCCCTTTGGCGGGAATGTAGAAAGTGTGTCGCGCCTGGAACCTTCGCTTGCAGCATCCGTGAGACGATTCGGGTAGGATTTCGCGCATTCATAAGACGGAGAATCCGATGAACACGAACGAGATCGATCCGCCCCGCGTCGCCCTGGTCACGGGCGCCGGCACCGGCATTGGCCGCGCAGTCGCGCTGGAATTCCTGGCGCAGGGTTACCGGGTCGTGCTGGCGGGCCGCCGGCGTGAGCCCCTGGAAGCCACCCGGACGGCTGCCGGGGAAGACGGTCTGCGGGCACTCGTCGTGCCCACGGACGTATCCGACGAGCAGGCAGTCCGCGATCTCTTCGATACCGCCCAGCGCGAGTACGGCCGCCTGGACGTGCTGTTCAACAACGCCGGGCGCGGCGCGCCGGCCGTGCCGATCGAGGAATTGCCGGTTGCGGTATGGCGCGAAGTCGTCGACACCAACCTGACGGGCATGTTCCTGTGCGCGCAGGCTGCGATCCGCATCATGAAAGCGCAGAACCCGCGAGGCGGGCGCATCATCAACAACGGCTCGATTTCCTCGCACGCGCCGCGGCCGTTTTCCATTGCCTACACCGCCACCAAGCACGCGGTGACCGGGCTGACCAAGTCGATCTCCCTGGATTGCCGCGCGTACAACATTGCGTGCGGCCAGATCGATATCGGCAACGCCGCCACGGAAATGACCGAGCGCATGGCTGCCGGCATCCTGCAGGCCGATGGCAGCACCAAGGTCGAACCGCGCATGGACGTTGCGCACGTGGCGCAGGCCGTGGCCGCAATGGCCCGTCTGCCGCTGGACGCCAACGTGCAATTCATGACGCTCATGGCCACCAACATGCCGTTCGTGGGCCGGGGCTGAGCGTCATTTAAGGAACGAAACCGCCGGCACGAGCGTGCCGGCGGTTTTGCGTTTATCCCCAGGCGCCCAGTGGGCGCCGTCCGCCGGCCTTGCGCTTAGCGTGAGGCCTGAGCAAGCAGTTGCTTGGGCGGGGTATCCAGATAGGCGCGGGCGCCCAGGTAACGTTTGGACCAGTAGGCCGTCTTCATGTCGTCGACGCGCACCTTGGTGCCGCGGCGGGGGGCATGAACGAACTTGTTCTGGCCAATATAGATGCCGACGTGCGAGGTGACGCCGCGTCCACGGGTGGCGAAGAACACCAGATCACCGGGGCGCAGTTCCTTCTTGGCGGACACGGTCTTGCCTTCGCTGCGCTGGGCGCGCGCGGTGCGCGGCAGCTCCAGGCCCGCGATTTCGCGGTAGACATACAGGACGAGCCCGCTGCAATCGAAGCCGTCGGCGTCATCGCCGCCCCAGCTGTAGGGCGTGCCGATGGCCTCCAGGCCGGCCTGCACGACGCGCTCGCGCAGCGTCAGGACGGTGGGCTCTTGCGCGAGGCTTAAGCCGCTGAGGGTGGGGCGGGCTTGTTCGGCGGCCAGCGAGGCTTGGGCGGCGCCAGGAATCCAAGAGAGCGTCAGGGCCAACAGGGGCGCTGACAGAAATGCGGGCGTGCGGAATTGGGTAAAGCGAAACTTTCGCGTGGGCGGCGTCATTACGTCACTTCAGAAATCGGAGTGGGCGGCATGGCTTTGCCTACGAGGCAAGCCGGCGGAAAGGGGAGCGGTTTCCAGGCAGAAAGCAAGAAACGCCTCAAGATTATAGTGTAATAATGTTTCATTACATTTGTAGTGCAATGCAGCATAATCGCCGGCCTGTTGTTACTGTGCGCCCACCGCGCCACGTAACAGGCTCGTCGGAAATCGCGTATACGCGGCCCGTTGTGTGCGATAGCCACGACGGCGGCTCTGATGACATTTCATTGCCCAACGCCTCGGGCATAATCGACCGCATCGGTCCTCGGTATTGCCGTTGCGCGAAGCCGATGCAAGAAAAGACAGATAAGAAGGCGGAGTAAAGCTCAATGATGAACGCAGTACACCCTTTGTCGTCCATGAACCGGCCTGAGGCCCTGCCGTTTGAACCCTTCCAGGACGCGCTGTCCGCCGTAGACCGGCTGGCGGAAATCTACGCGCGCAATACGGCCTTCCTGCGTACCGCGTTTCGCGAGGTCCTGAAGGGCACGGGCAATGGCAGCGCGCGATTCCGCGCCTACTACCCGGCCATCCGCATCGTCGTGGAAACCTACGATCCCATCGACACCCGGCTTTCCTATGGCCACGTGGCCGAACCGGGTTACTACCAGACCACCATCACACAGCCGGTCCTGTTTCGCGATTACTTGATCGAGCAGATCGGCCAGTTGTTGCAGAACCATCGGGTGGCGGTCGAAGTGGGCGAGTCGGATTCCCCGATTCCGCTGCATTTCGCGTTTCCCGAGGGCGCCTACGTGGAAGGCGAGCACCTCGAGGCGCTCAAGCGCCCGCTGCGCGACCTGTTCGACGTGCCGGATCTGGCGGTCACCGATGACGCCATCGTGAACGGATCGTGGCGCGGCAAGGAAGGCGAACCCAAGCCGCTGGCGCCGTTTACCGCGCAGCGCGTGGATTATTCGCTGCACCGGCTGCAGCACTACACCTCGACGGCGCCCACGCACTTCCAGAATTTCGTGCTGTTCACCAACTACCAGTTCTATGTCGACGAGTTCTGCGCCCGGGCCCGCGCCCTGATGTCCAGCGGCAACGAAGACTACGAAATGCTGGTCGAGCCCGGCAACCGCATCACGCGCCGTGGCGAAAGCGGTCCGGGCGACGAGGCCCAGGCCGTGCGCTTGCCGCAGATGCCGGCTTACCACCTCGTGCGCGGCGATCACTCCGGCATCACGTTGGTCAACATCGGCGTCGGACCGTCGAACGCCAAGACGATCACCGACCACATCGCCGTGCTGCGCCCGCACGCGTGGCTGATGCTGGGTCACTGCGCCGGCCTGCGAGATTCCCAGCGCCTGGGCGACTACGTCCTGGCGCACGGCTATGTCCGTGAAGACCACGTGCTGGATGACGATCTGCCCACCTGGGTGCCCGTGCCGGCGCTGGCGGAAGTGCAGGTGGCGCTGGAACAGGCGGTCGAAGAAGTGGCCGGGCTGTCCGGTTGGGACCTGAAGCGCATCATGCGTACGGGCACCGTGGCGACAATCGACAACCGCAACTGGGAATTGCGCGACCACGTCGATCTGGTGGAACGCTTTGCCCAGTCGCGCGCGATTGCGCTGGACATGGAATCGGCCACGATCGCGGCCAACGGATTCCGCTTCCGGGTGCCTTACGGCACCTTGCTGTGCGTGTCGGACAAGCCGCTGCACGGCGAACTGAAACTGCCCGGCATGGCCAGCGCCTTTTACCGGCGTCAGGTCAACCAGCATCTGGAAATCGGCATCCGGGCGCTGGAGCGGCTGCGCGACATGCCGCCGGAGCGGCTGCATTCGCGCAAGCTGCGCACGTTCATGGAAACGGCGTTTCAATAAGACGGCCGCTGCCGGGAGGCCTTCGGGGCGAATCCGTCCCCAGCTCCCGGCCATTTTTCATGTCGGGGCCGATTGCGCTATTCTCGCGCGTTGCTCGGTAATCCCAGGGCGTTCGCAGCGTATTGCGCGAGCGCTATCCAGACGTGAAGGAACGCATTTTGGCACCATCGGAACACGATGACCGTCGCTCAGGCGGCACGCGCAACGCGCAGGCGGACAGGCCGTCCGAATTGCGGCGCACGCTGTCGGCGCGCCACCTGACCATGATCGCGGTCGGCGGGTCCATCGGCACCGGACTCTTCGTGGCGTCGGGCGCGACCATCGCCAAGGCCGGCCCCGGCGGTGCGCTGCTGGGCTATGTGCTGATCGGCATCATGGTCTATTTCCTGATGACCAGCCTGGGCGAACTGGCGGCCGCCATGCCGGTGTCCGGCTCGTTCTCGACCTACGGCGCGCGCTATGTCGAAGACGGCTTCGGCTTCGCGCTCGGTTGGAACTATTGGTACAACTGGGCGGTGACGGTGGCGGTCGACCTGGTCGCGGCGCAGCTCGTCATGGCGTACTGGTTTCCCGACGTGCCCGGCTTCTATTGGAGCGCGCTGTTCCTGGCCATCACTTTCGGACTGAACGCGATGTCCGCCCGAGGGTTCGGCGAGGCCGAATTCTGGTTTGCGCTGATCAAGGTGATTGCGGTGCTGGCCTTCGTCACCATGGGCGTGATGATGCTGCTGGGCATCATCCGCGGTGGCGAGACGGGCGGGTTGGCCAACTGGACGGTGGGCGACGCGCCCTTCGCAGGCGGCTTTGCCGCGCTGATCGGCGTGGCGATGGTGGTGGGATTTTCGTTCCAGGGCACCGAACTGATCGGCATTGCCGCAGGAGAGTCCAAGGATCCGGCCCGCAATCTGCCGCGCGCGGTGCGCCAGGTGTTCTGGCGCATTCTGCTGTTCTACGTGGCGGCGATCCTGGTCATCGGCCTCTTGATTCCCTATACCGACCCGCACCTGCTGCGCAACGATGTCGAGGACATCAGCGTCAGCCCGTTCGCGCTGATCTTCGAACGCGCGGGACTGTTGGGTGCGGCCTCCGTGATGAACGCCGTGGTGCTGACGTCGGTGCTGTCCGCCGGCAATTCGGGCATGTATGCGGCCACGCGCATGCTCTACAGCCTGGCGCGCGAAGGCAAGGCGCCGCGGATCTTCGGCCGGATTTCACGTAGCGGCGTGCCCCTGTGGGCGCTGCTGGCCACCACCGTCGTCGCGGCGCTGTGCTTTTTCACCTTCCTCTTCAGTCCCAACGACGTCTATATCTGGTTGCTCAATACGTCGGGGATGACTGGGTTCATTGCGTGGCTGGGCATTGCCATCAGCCATTACCGGTTCCGGCGGGGTTACGTGAAGCAGGGCAACAGCCTGGCGGATCTGCCGTATGTGTCCCCGTTCTTCCCCTTCGGTCCGATCTTCGCGTTCGTGCTGTGCCTGATCATCACCTTGGGTCAGAACTACCAGGCGTTCCTGGAGGACAAGATCCAGTGGGGCGGCGTGGTCGCCACCTACATCGGCATTCCGCTCTTCCTGCTGATCTGGGCCGGCTACCGCCTGACGCGCGGATCGCGCTTCGTCAGCTACCGCGACATGCGTTTTCCGGACGCGCGCGCCCGTAGCGAATACCTGGATTCGGCCCTGCGGGGCGAGCCGGCGACGGGCGAGAGCCGCTAACAGGGTGGCCGCCAGGCGGGGGTAGCAACCCCCGCGGGCGCCGCGCCCCTTACTCGATGTTCTGCGCCTGCTCGCGCATCTGCTCGATCAGCAGCTTCAGGTCCATGGCGGCGCGGGTGACTTCCATGCTGCCGGCCTTGGAACCCAGCGTGTTGGCTTCGCGGTTCATTTCCTGGAACAGGAAATCCAGGCGCTTGCCCGCGCTGCCGGCGTTCTTCTTGCCGGCCGCAGGCTTGCCGCCGCCGTCGGACAGCAGGTGACGCAGTTCTTCCAGGTGCGAACGCAGGCGGGACAGTTCTTCGGCCACGTCGATGCGCAGGGCAAAGAGGTTGGCTTCCTGCGACAGGCGTTCGGACAGTTCCGCGCCGGAAATGTGCGTGAATCCGCCGGGGAATGCGGATTCGACGCTTTCGCGCAGCTTGGCGGCCTGGCGCTCGCGGTGGTCAGCCAGCAGTTGCGGCAGATGCGCCTGCACGATGTCCACGACGCGCGCGACGCCATCGGCGCATTCGCGCATCATGCCGGCCAGGCGTTCGCCTTCGCGCTCGCGGCCTTCCTGAAGCTGTGTCAGGGCCTGCTGCGCGGCCTGCAGGCATGCGGCGCCCCAGATCTGCGGGTCCAGGGCGTCGTTGCCGCGCTGGCCGGGCCAGTTGAACAGTTCGGCCAGACGCGGGGATGCGATGTCCGGAATGATGCGGCGCGCGGCCTGCAGCTGTTCGGCCAGGCTGTCGAGCCAGGCGGGATCCAGCTTGGACAAGTCGGCGTTGGCCGCACGGGTGAAGGACACGCGGATTTCGACCTTGCCGCGGGCCAGGTTGGTGGTCAGCAGCTCGCGCAGGGGCGTTTCCACGTGGCGCAGTTCGTCGGGAAGACGGAAATACAGGTCGAGAAAGCGGCTGTTGACGCTGCGCAGTTCTATGGCAAGAGTGCCTTGTTCTAAGTCTGCTCGGGCGTTGCCGAAGGCGGTCATGCTGCGGATCATGGTGTGCGTGTCCTGGTGATTCTTGGAATAGGAGCCGGTTGCGCCGGGGCCCGCGGCGCCCAGGTCCTGGGCAGCGGGTCTGTGTTTTCAACCGGATACATCGCGGCAGGATACTCCAAGCGAGATTGTCTTGTGACGCCTGCCCGTACAATGCCGCGAATCTAAGCCAAGTCTGGAGCCAGTTGTGACCACCATCCCCACGAATGTCCGGCCGTCGGGCCGCGCCGCCGACCAATTGCGTCCGTTCAGCCTGGAGCGTGGCTTTACGCGATACGCCGAAGGCTCCGTGCTGGTGAAGGCGGGCGACACCCATGTGCTTTGCACGGCAAGCGTCCTGGACAAGGTACCGCCTTTTCTGAAGGGCAAGGGCGAAGGCTGGGTAACGGCTGAATACGGCATGTTGCCGCGGGCCACGCACACGCGCGGCGACCGCGAGGCCGCGCGCGGCAAGCAGAGCGGCCGCACGCAGGAGATCCAGCGCCTGATCGGACGCAGTCTGCGGGCGGTGTTCGACATGAAGGCGCTGGGCGAACGCACGCTGCACCTTGATTGCGACGTGCTGCAGGCCGACGGCGGCACGCGCTGCGCCAGCATCACCGGCGCCTGGGTCGCGGCGGCCGACGCGGTGGGTCTGCTGATGAAACGCGGCGATCTGGCCACCAATCCGATCCGCGACGCCGTCGCCGCGGTGTCGGTGGGCCTGGTCAACGGCCAGGCGGTGCTGGATCTGGACTACCCGGAAGATTCGGCCTGCGACGCCGACGTGAACGTCATCATGACGGGCAGCGGCGCATTCGTGGAAGTGCAGGGCACGGGCGAGGGCGCGACGTTCACGCGGGCTGAGCTGGACACGATGCTGGTGCTAGCGGAAAACGGGATTGCCAACCTGGTGAAGGCCCAGCGCGCCGCGCTGGCGTGATCTGTGTGGCGCCGGGTCCGTCGTGCGAACCCGGTGTCAGACTTCTGCCGCAGACACTTGCAGCGTAGCCACAACGCAAGAAAAGCCGCAGATGCGGCTTTTTTTTGTGCCTGAGTTTCAGGCATTCGCGAATTACTTCGGCAACAGCGCCTCCACCTTGCCCACTTTTTCAAGCCCCCAGATCGTCGCGATCAAGCCACGCAGTTCCTGTTCCGTCGCCGCATCGGCGTACCGGCCCAGGCTGAGCGTCTTGTCCTCGATCTCGGCGCGGCTGAGCGTGTTGCCCGGGTCGCCCTTGGGTTCGTCGACGCGGCCATGCAGCACGCGGCCGTCGCGGGTGTACACCGTGACCTTGCCGATCCAGCGTTGCGGGTAGGCGCCGTCGACTTCGGGGTCGAGCGCCATTTCCACTTTCCCGCGGAAGGCCGCGACG